>ERZ773193.410-NODE-410-length-68222-cov-14.496501_pt1 | contig 68222 bp, 52 predicted proteins | sample MGYA00511110_ERZ773193 | MGnify/ENA primary metagenome ERZ773193 (study PRJEB29015, sample SAMEA2737784) | human gut metagenome | biome: human gut; feature: human-associated habitat; material: faeces | place: China | collected 2012 ... | reverse complement strand
ATATTTTTTGGTTCTGTATGCTGTTGCTCTCGCCGCCGTCCCTGTCCTCGTCGCCCACGGAAAGGCGGGAGTAAAGGGCTGTAATTTTGCTATAATCAGTCATGTGCATAACCTCCTGTGCGTCCATGTATGTGTCATTTACACTTAAAATTATGCACTCCAGCGGGCGCTGCCGTACTCCGCATCCCGGCGAAACTTCTTTGCGTTTTTGCTTTTGAAGTAGATCAGCAGACGGAACGCCACCGCCCCCACAATGCCCACCAGCCAGTCAAAGGGAGCAAGGCCGGGGGCAAAGTCGGCAAAGGCCGCGCCGACGGCCTGTCCCAGTCCCAGCAGCTTATGGGCAAAATCGCCGCCCGCCGCCAGACGGTAGGCCGTCCCCAGCTTGAGAAACACCCAGCCGATGAACACATAAGGAATGTTGGGCAGCACATATTTACGGAGCTTATCTGTCACCATGCACGGCCTCCTTAATGTGTTCTTTCTGAGGCTTTTCCTTGGCAAGCTGCTGTTCCGCCTGCTTCATCTGTTCGGGGATCGTGGGCTGGCGGGACTTGGCCTTATCCAGCACCTTGCGGGAATATTCCGAAAAACAGGCGGTCATAGCGTCCGCCTGCCCGGACTTGAAGAACAGCAGGTATTTCCCCGGTTCGGTCTGATAAAAGGCATAGTCCACATTCCATTTCCGGGCCACCCGGTCAAAGAGCTTTGTGTCCCCGGACAGCTCAAGGCTGCTGGTGGATGTGCCGTGCGCCATGAGCTTTTTCACGGTCTGCTTGCCGTGGGGCGTCTGCTTTGCCCGGTGCGCCTTGGCGATCTTGCGTCCCACCGCCCGGACAACATAGGCAAGCCCCCGGGCGGTCAGCTTCGACGCCTTCACCGATATGGCAATCGTGCGCCGGGAAATATCCTCGTCTACCAGCCGTCATCGCCTCCTTTCTGATAGAAATATGACCTTGGGACAAGTTGTCCCAAGGTCAGCGGTCATCATGCTCCTTTCTCGGGTGCAGGCGCTCGCCCTCCAAGGAGGAACGGTCTATGACCTCCTTGTAGGCCGCCATCTGCTCCCGGATATTCAACTTGGGGTACGCAAAAATGCGGTGTTCGGCGGGAATGTCCTCGATGCCGTGGTACACCTCCTTGAAATCGCCGCTGCGGGTCAGATAGCCCGTGGGGGCGAAGTGGCCGCCCTCGTTGATCCGCATATCCCGCCCATAGGCTTCAAAATCGAAGTAGGGAAGCACATTATCCGGCACATCCAACAGCTCCATGTCCTCTACATAGATGCGTCCCAGCGTTTCTTCGTCGGTCACGCCGGGGTGCAGCTCGTAGCAGTCCAGATTGTGAACAAGGTTGATGATGTCCGCCACGCTGGAAGTATGGTCGCCCTTGTTGAGCGCGGCCTCCAGCGTTTCAATCTCGTCGCTGTCCAGTTCGGAAATGAGATGTGCCAGATGGTTCAGCTCGTCCAAGTTTTCATACTCGGTGAGATAATCGTATAAGCCCATCACATCGCCGTCAAAGGCGGTGATGAAAAATTCCTCATACCGCACACCATCCACGCCGATGTTCTTTAAGAGCGATTGCACCTCCTCCGTGGTGGCCGGAAATTTCAGCGTTTCGCCTACAAGCTGCCCCTCGGCGTATTTGCCGAGGTTGGTGATGTAGGCTTCAAATACCGTCATTTGCACCTCCTTTTGTCAGCGCCTCCGCGATCCCCGCCATGATGTACTCGGCACAGGGCAGCGCGATGGCGTTTCCCAATGCTCGGTAGCGGTGGGAGGATAGGATTTCCTCGCCGTCCGCGCCGTACCTTGTCCAGCCCTCCGGCAGCCCCATGAGCCGCTCACATTCCGTTTCCGTGGGAAAGCGGACGCAGCCCCCGGAGGGATCGTTCTCATACCAAAAGGCAAAGGGCGAAATGCCGCCCGCTAACAGAGTGGGAAAAGGGTCAGTTGGCAGTCCGAAGCTATTTCGGAACGCTGTTTCCGTCCGCTCCTTGGCGGACGCCCGCATACGGAAGCATTGAAAGGGTCGGGTGACTGGTATGCGCCGCCCTGCTTCAATAAAAGAGCCTCGATCTCCGCAGGCGGCGGGCAGCCCGCGATCTCCGCCAAGTGCAGGAAGTGACTGCATTGTGCGGGGCTTAAAAAGTATTTCGTGGGAACGCCGTCCTCCAAAGTCTGCCACAAGAAAGATGCGCTGCCGTCGTGCCAGCCGGGGGCTTGCCCAATACTGGGCGTCCATGAGCCGCCAAGAGAGGTCAGGCGTTCGCCCTCGCACCATTCCGGCTCCTGCCCATCTTCCAGAAGCAGGCATTGAAACATCGGTGTCTGTGAAAGCGGATAGGACGGCTCTAAAATCCATCCTGTCATTTGATGAAAACGCTCCCATGACGTTTTCCCAAACAGCGATTGCTGGAAATAGACCATTTGTCGCCTCCCTCATTTCACGGATAATGCGGATGGCTTGAAAGAACAGACTGGACTTTTCTCCCGCAAGCCCCTTGCGGTTGCCGATCTGCGAGAGATTTTGACACGGTGAGCCAAAGGTGATGATATGGACGGGCGGGAGATCCCGCCCGTCCAGCTTTGTCACATCCCCCAAGTGCGCCATATCGGGAAAGTGGCGTTTCGTGATGGAGATAGGGGCTTTTTCAATCTCGCTTGCCCATATTGGCTCAATGCCGCAGCGCACCGCCGCCAGCGGAAACACGCCGATCCCGTCAAACAGGCTCCCCAGCCGGAGCGCCGTCATCTTATCTGCGCCCCTGTCCCTTGACGGTCAAAATGCCCTCAAGGGTGGTGGCGGTGATCCCGAGCCGCTGGGCAACGGCGATGTCGTTCTTCATGGCCTCGGTGACAGTATGACCGCACACCACAAGCACATGAGAGCGGCGGAGCAGGTCGCGCCCCATGTCGATGCCGCTCTTGTGCTCCTCGGGAACGGCGTCGTTCAGGAAAAGGGGCTGATAGAGCGTCGGGCAGATGGGCGAAAAGCCCGCCTCATACACCGTGCGGCAATACTGCGCCGCCAGCTTCGTGTTTTCGTGATCGCTGCCGCACCATGCGGCGGTAATGTACGCAAGGGGTCGTTTCATTGTAAAAACCTCCAATTCATAAACGAAAGACCTCGGGACAAAAAGTCCCAAGGTCACTTTTCAAGCTCTGTTTTCTTTTCGGGCTTGCCCAGCTCGGGCGGCTGCTTGGCCTTCCAGTCATCCAGCAGAGAAATGATCTTGTCTTTCATTTCCCTTGGGGACTTGTCCTTGCCAAAATACTTTTCCAGTTCCGCACTATTGATGATCACCTTGTCTACCTCCTTTTTCTCCTGTGACAGAATACCGTCGATCACATCGCCGTTGAGTTTGCCGTCCTTGTCCAGCTCCCGCATTTTCTGTGCCTGCGACAGCGAGGGCGAGGACTGCTGCCCCTCGATGGACACGGCGATATACCTCTGATTTTTTGGGCGAATGAATGAGATCTCCACCGCCGGGGTGAACGCCAGCTTTTTCTCGTCCACCATCTTCTGCAAATCCGGCACAAGCTCGGTCAGACGGATATACCGCTGTACCTGCTTGTAGTTCATGCCGTTGCGATCTCCCACGACCTGCGTGGAGCGTTTTCCGGCGTCCTTGTCCTCCTCACCGGGGCGGGAGCCTTGGTGCTTGATGGCCTCCACCTGCATTTTGAGCGACTGCGCCTTTTCTGTGGGCAAAATACGCTCACGGTGGCGGAGGTTGTCATCCGTCATGGCGAGGATGGCTTCATCGTCCGTCATGCTGCGGACGATACACGGCATATTCGCAAATCCGGCAAGCTGGCTGGCCATCTGACGGCGGTGGCCTGCGATGATCTCATAGCCGCCATCCTCACGGGGACGCACCAGCGCGGGCTGATTGACGCCCGCCGCCTTGACCGACTCCACAAGCCCCTGCATCTCCGCATCGTCCCGGACACCAAAGGGATGATTTTTGAACGGGTGCAGGTCAGACAGGTTGAGATAGACGATCTCCTCTTTTTCGGCACGGGTGGCATCACGGGACGCAGACGGCTCCGGCGTGACCTCTTCACCAGCGGGAGCGCCGCCCTTATCCACGGCATGCTTCTCCGGGGCGGGCTTGTTTTGGGACTTTTTGTCCCGAGGTTTGGGCGGCTTTGCCTTATCGGGAGCGGCCTTGCCATCCTTGGGACGGCCTCTGCCGGGCTTGGCAGCCTTGTCTTTTTCCGCGGGCGGCCTCTGCTTGGCTGCCTTTTTCTCCTCCTTGGCTGCCTCGTCACGGGCGGCGGTAAAATCCACTACCTTGTCGGAATGTGCCGGGGCAGGGGCGTCCTTGCCGGGAGTGGGCGGCTGCGCCCGCTCCTTTTCGGCTTTGGGGACTTCGGGAGCGGCAGGCTCCTCCACCTCGGCGTGGGTAACAGCGTCAGCGGGATCGGGTACAGCTTCGCCCATTTCAAAGAGCGCCGCCTGTCCCTCATGTTCCAGCATGACCGCCTCCGCATCGGTCGGCACAGGCTCGGGAGCGGGCTGCTCCGGCACGGCTACATTTTCTGCCGTGGGAGCGGGAGCCTCGACGGGCGGGGCTGTCTCGGGAATGTTTTTCTTATCATCTGCCATTTGCAAACCTCCTTTTCGTGGCATGAAAAAAGCCAGTCCGCAGACTGGCCGGGTGGAAGTGACCTCCCTTCATGGTTTTATATATGAAAACGCCGCCCGTTGTCCTGTTGGGCGGCGTTGTTCTCGTCATTTTGAATTTTTAGAATAAATACCTCTTGCCGACTACCAGCAAACCGTTGATATATCTGTGTTTTTTGAGATCCTATAATTACACTCCGACCAAGTCGTCGTGGACTGCGCAAGTTCACGACGACTTTTTTATGCTTCGCATCAAAAAGTCATCTTTCACTTGTTCCGTCACTCCTCCGCTCAAACTCACAATCGCTGCCGCTGGATTGTGGTTTTGTTTTCAGTTTCAGCAGTTGATCTATAGTGTTCACATGGCACAGGCAAAAGGACTCGAAATCGAAAGATTTCGGGTCTTTTTCTAACTTTTCGAGCAAAAATCGACCGTCGCGCCAGATGCCTGCATAACACGTTGCCTATGTGAAGGGCACTAAATGGTATCGAGTCGATTTTTGCTTCAGTGACGGCATGATGACGGATATCTATTGCGACTGCCCATATCCGGAACTCTGCAAGCATGAGGTGGCCGCAGCATTCACGCTTCGGATGCTGTTCGAGCAGCCGCAGTTCAAAGATATCAGCGATTTTATGGCGATGGACCACAGGGCTTTCTGGCAGCTGGCAGCGCGCACAGACAGCATCTGCCTCTGATTTTGCTGCGGAAAAACCGGTTGCGCCGCTGTTTCTTCTTTGCTACAATGAAAACAGCATGGCAGGAAGACGCAGTGTGCAAAAACAGGAATGATGGGGATGGGAGCATGCACAGAACAGAAAATGTGGAACTGACCGTGGTGTGTCTGCTGGAGGACGGCGGCAAAGTGCTGCTGCAGAACCGGAAAAAGGAAGACTGGCACGGTTGGGCGCTGCCGGGCGGGCATGTGGAGCCGGGAGAATCGTTTGTAGACGCTGTAATCCGGGAGATGCGGGAAGAAACAGGGCTGACGATCCGGAACCCGAAGTTGGTCGGCGTCAAGCAGTTCCCAATCGAAGCCGGCCGGTACGTTGTGCTGCTGTTCAAGGCTGTGGAATGGGCAGGAACGCTGACGTCATCGGAGGAAGGGGAGATGAAGTGGGTAGAATACAGCCAGCTTCCGTCCCTGAAAACCGTGGACGATCTCGAAGAGATGCTGCACATGATGAACGCGCCGGGACTGACGGAATTCCAATACCTGCTCTGCGGCGGGGAATGGGTTGTATCCATTAAATAGAGGAGGCAGTTATGCGGTATCTTACAAAGGAATGGTACATCGCCTGTCAGGCTGACCCGATGACGCCGGAGGTGCAGAAGCAGCTGGACGAGATTGACCGGGCCTATTGCGCCGCGCAGACGCGCGAGACGCTGCCGGACGGGCTGTTACAGCAATTTTTCTTCCACGACGGCGTGGTGCGGGAAATCATCACCGGGACGGATCTCACGCTTCGCATTGACAGCCCGTATTCCGAATACCATACCGTGACCTTCCGCGGTGCAAGGCTCAAGCAGGAGCCGCCCCGTGTCGGTGCGGTCTGGCTGTACCGGGAACTTTACCGGCATAAGAGCGGGATGGGCTACGAGGTGCACATCCTGTTCGATGCCCCGGCAGGCCCCGCGCACCGGGGAATCCGCCCATCCGACTTGATCGATACGAAAATCATCTGCGACGAGATCGAATTTGCATAAAAACCGGCCCGGACACGAATGTGTCCAGGCCGCGGCGGTGAGCGGATCCGGCTCCTGCAGTGTGACGGCTTCATGGTCGAGTTCCGATGTCTGCTTCTGCACCTGTGCGGATATCTCCGGTTCCTGCCGCAGCTGCTGTAGAGCAAACCGGACGCCGCCAATGGCACACGATATGCACAGCACGGCACGTCTGCGCTCGCATACCGGTGCAGAATGCACTCGCGCTGTGTGCGCAGGAGTTGCCGGAACTGCTGCATCTGGCGTCCGAGTTGTGACGATCTGCTCTGCCTGTGCTCCAGAGTCGGCCTCCGAACGGACGAGCCGCAGAAGCTTCTGCTGCATGCGGGCTACGCGCAGATTTATGACTGGGTCCCGCGTGACAGCATCCTGTTCTACGCGCTCGACAACGGCATGAGTCTTGTCGCCTGCAACCAGCAGCTTGACGAGCGCGGCGAAGCCATTTTAGGTTGACCGATGCGCCCCATCTGCATTGAATTTAATCTTACATAGTGAGAACCCCCGCAGAGTGGCTGGCCGGGCCGCCTCTGCGGGGGTTTTTAAGCAAATAGGCGCTTTTTGACGAAATTGCCAGAAATATTTCTAAAATGGAGAAATAATCCTTGCATTCACTGGAAATGTCCGGTACAATCAATATAGAGTAGTGTATACTTCGTACCATGAAAGATACACACAGATGAGAGAAAACACACAATAGGAGGAAAAATGGCATGAAACGATCAAAGCGAATCCTTGCCCTGTTCCTGAGCATGGTCCTGTTGCTCGGGATGCTGCCAATGTCAGCATTGGCGGCAGACAGCACGTTTTCTGATGTGAAAACGTCCGACTGGTTTTATGATGATGTCCGATATGTATGCGAAAATGGCCTGATGAACGGAACGGGCAGCGGCACGTTCAGCCCAAAGGCCACCACGACCCGCGGTATGATCGTGACGATCCTGCACCGCCTTTCCGGCGAGCCTGCTGTTTCCGGCGTATGCCCGTTTGGCGACGTGGCGGCAGGGAAGTACTACGAGAAGGCAATCACATGGGCGGCAGAAAACAAGATCGTCAGCGGCTATGCGGACGGCACGTTTGGCCCGGACAATGCAATCACGCGTGAGCAACTGGCGGCAATTTTGTACCGCTATGCCACTTTCTGCGGCTACGCCGTAACAGCTTCTGCCGAGATCAGCAGATTTGCAGATGCCGGTACGGTCGGCAGCTATGCGCTCGCAGCCATGAAATGGGCAAGCGCAGAGGGACTGATCAACGGCTCCGGCAGCAAGCTTGATCCGAAGGGCAGCGCAACCCGCGCACAGGTAGCGGCCATCCTCGCCCGGTTCTGCAAGAACATTGCAGGCGCGTCTACTCCCGCATCCAAGCCCGCATCCGGCACCGGTACTATCCTCCCGCCCGTACCTAATCCTACCCCGGATCCCGATCCTACGCCCGATCCCGACCCAAAACCGGACCCTGAACCGGATCCTGATCCGTCGGATGCTGAAGACTTTTATAAGGAAAACGCCGAATTGATAGACATCATTGATGCCAAAAAGTCGGATGATGTATTGACAGAGGCGGATGTAAAGTCCAATTTAGAAGAAAAAGGATTTACGGAATATCCCATAACGTATATGTATACGATGGACGGCGAGAAGGTTGAGGAAACAGAGATTTCCGATAACTCAACGATCAAGCATCCTATGTACCAGACGTTCTATCTATCCGAAAGCAATAATATTGTTTGGTTGATTTATGTCGTGAACGGAGAAGTCTTTGCGGATCCAGTCTCTTTTAATTGGGAGTACGATCTGAACAGTGAGATACTGGTATCTACATCCGAGCGGCTTACGAGTTACGATGATGAGACAAACCGTTTTTACATAACCAAACCTTTTGCGTCGAGGGTGCTTGTAAAAATCGTGGAACAGATCGATGCTGCAACACTGGAAAATCTGACAGCCGAAGAACTTTGCGCGTGGAGCGGGGCAGCGATGCCTCCCACTGATAATGATGACGATTCTGACAACGATAGCACTGTTTCTGAGTCGTCTATGGCTGAAACAGTTGATTTATTAACCGAAGAGGCAGCTGGACTGTCCGATGCTACCGTACAGAGCAGCAGCGATCCCATCATTATGGTATCACTCGGCGATTCCTATTCCTCTGGCGAAGGCATTGAGAAGTTCTATGGACAAGATAAATCCCTGTTTGAAAAGGTGGAAGATGAGGATTGGCTCGCGCACAGATCCACACGGAGTTGGCCGGGAATGCTGAGAATCCCGGGCGTAGCAGGCACAATGTCAAATTATAAGGTTGACGTTGGAAAAACAAGTGAAGCGCCTATTCAGTGGTATTTTGCCGCTGCGTCTGGTGCTGAAACTGTGAATTTTAAAGCAAAAGAAGGGGAAACAGAAGAGGAGCAGGGAAAACTTAAAAAAGATATTTTTCAATTCTATTACAAGAATATAATTGTTGGAACGGTTCCTTATAAAGACTGTAAGTATCTTCCTTGTCAATTAGACGTTTTTAATAAGATCCGCGGTGAAGTCGATTATGTGACAGTAACGGTTGGCGGGAACGATGTCGATTTTGCCGACATAGTTAAGGATTGCGCCATGGGTAGTTCATATCTGAATTTTAACTGGTTCAAAAAAACGTTTGACAAGAGAATCGCTGACATATGGAATAAAGAGGAACAATGGACAAGAAACATTGAAAATACATATGACGATATTCAGCAAGCTGCCGGGAATCAAGCTGCAATTATTGTTGCTGGCTATCCGAAGCTGTTCGAGAAAACAGGTAAAGGCTTTTTGATTAGCGAAGAAGAGGCAACCACGGTAAATGAAAATGTTACAAAATTCAACAACAAACTAAAAGAACTTGTCGAAGGACGTCAACGCAGTGGAATGAATATTTACTTTGTGGATGTCGAGCGCGAATTTGACGGACATGAGGCGTATTCTTCGAGTGAATGGATCAACAGGATTATCATACCTAAAAAGAGCGAGGATCTGGAGCAAACTGGGTTTGGGAGTGCATACTCAGTACATCCCAACGAAAAGGGCGCAAGAGCGTATGCCCGATGCGTAAATGCCAAAATTGCAGAAATAGAAAGGCGTAAAACCATATCTGGTGTTATCACCATTGCGGATGAAGACACTGATATGACGAATAACGTTCCGCTGAAAGGTGCAGAAGTAGAACTCTGGATTTCACAGGCTGAATTTAGAAATGCGAAATCTGACAGCAATGGCGAGTACAAGTTGGTTGATGTTCCTGCAGGAACCTATACATTGAGGGTATCCAAAGAAGGTTACTTCCCTGTGACTGAGACAATCACAGTAACAGAGGATGACTCGGAGATTATTTACAATATCACCATCGAAGCAATTTCCGAAGAGTATGCTGGTTTTGGTCAGGCAAGAGGCAAGATCATCGATGCAGGAACGGGTCGTGGTGTTTCAGGACTGACTTTGTATATCCGCCCGGGTATCGGGAATACAGCAGGAGAAGCTGCAGCGACGATCAACATGACAGAAAGCACATACACCACGCCGATGTTAATATCAGGTAATTATACAGTTCAGATTGTTGACGAGCGTGAAGGAATCACGGATGAAGAACGTTATGTCACATCTACGTTTAACATTAAAGTTCTTGGGGACAAGCTTATCGACAATCAGAATGGCTATGTGTCTAACGGTGTTATGTCAGAGGAAATTCGGATTGTACTGACATGGGGCGAGTCCCCATGGGATTTGGATTCGCATCTTGTTGGCCCTACGGAAAATGGTGATAAATTCCATGTTTACTATGGAAATAAAGTGCATGGAACTGAGGCTGATCTTGATGTCGATGACACGAGCAGCTATGGTCCTGAGACTATTACGATTCATAGCTTCAATGAAGGCATCTATACATATGCAATACATGACTATTCAAATAGATATTCGTCTAATTCGACTGCGTTGGCAAATTCCGGCGCACAAGTCAAAGTGTATATAGGTGCTAAGTTGCTTATGACCTACAATGTACCTTCCAACAAAGATGGAACCTTATGGACAGTATTTACATACAATAGCAAAACGAAGCAGTTTACCACGGTAAATACGATGTCGTATGACTCTACTCCTGGTGGTTTGTCCACTGAATCGATAGGGGTGCGCTTGGATGAGAAAATAGCAAATATTGATTTTATCGATGCTACGGCCTTCCTCGTTGAAGACATTTTACGGAATCCAAAACATGATTGACCCCTAATTGAAACGGCGTACATACGGAACAAACCCACTTGCGCTGTCCCAATAAACAACCAGCCCGGGCACTTTACTGTGCCCGGGTTTTGTCTGTCAAGCTGCTTTTTGCCCTGTTATCAACGTAAGTGTCAGAATGCCGACTGCAGCAGCCTGGTCGCATGTTTGGCCTGCTGAAGATAGATGTGCCGGTTGGCTGCAGTCGAGGCGTAATATCAAACAGTGCCTGTAGAAATTTAGAATCCTATATGTCCTATACGGAAAAAACAGATGCCAGCCTAAATTGGAGTTCTTGGAGGCTATGACAATGTCTCCTTAGTCGGTCAATCCGGCTGGGGCAGACACGGCAAGCTGACCAGCGCCGCGCGGACAGCATTGCGGGTGCAACATAGCCAGTGACTGCACCAATAGCACCGGAACAATTCCGTTGAGAACGTTTTCAACGGAATTGTTTTATCCTGCCTGCTTCATTTTTTACTGTTCTGCCCGACCAGACGGAGCACGGCCATTACGGCGCCGTACAGGATGCCTGCGATTGCCCAGATGAACCAGCTGTATTTGGGCTGCGCGTTGCCATACGGCCCGAAGGTGTAGAACATGAAAATAGCAGTCACGATCAGCCAATAGCAGACACTGACTGTCCCGATCAGGCGGCTTTTGGACTTTCTCTGGCGGGTGTAGTCGCCCTCCTCCAGCAGCTTTTCCATCGCGGCGGTCTGCGTTCCGGCGTAGACGAACACGATGCAGGCCAGCGCGACAAAGCCCAGCAGCAGGCACACCGCGCCGATGTACATGAGATCTGAGCCGGAAAGGCACATCGCCAGAAACAGCGGCAGGACGGACATGATGCACAGGATTGTGCCGATCATGTTCAGACGGTTCGCCGTGGGCTGGAAGTCCTGCTGGCGCTGCCTGACCATGCCGCTTACGCCGTATTCCGTCTCAAACGGCTCGGTTTCCAGAAACGCAAATTCCCTGACCTGCGCGCCGCTGGACAGGAAAATGCCGACTGCGGCGGCGACCAGAATGATCAGCGCGCTCATGCCGATGCCCGCCGCCGCGTTTTCCGTAACGCGGGCGGTGTATTCGCTCAGCCCGCCGAGCAGGATCAGCGCAATGGGCGAGATCACGCACAAAAACGTGGCCAACGCCAGCCTTGGCGCGGCGGCGCGGCGCAGTTCCAGATAGCGCGAGGCCTCCTCCATGCTCACGCGGCGGCGCTGCGGCTGCTCGGGAAGGCTGGGCGCAGGCTCCTGCTCTTCCAGTTCATCCTTTAATAAGTAATCCGTGCTGACGCCGAAAACGCGGCTCAGCTGGACGATCTTGTCGAGGTCTGGAACGGACTGCGCGCCCTCCCATTTGGATACGGACTGCCGCGAGACGTTCAGCTGCTGCGCAAGTTCCTCCTGCGACCAGCCCGCCTTTTTCCGCAGGGCGATCAATTTGTCTGCAAAGATCATGCGTGTTTCCTCCTCTGGTTGATGCCGCTATTCTACGGGATTTTGCAGTTGCATGCCAGCAAGTCCGCCTGAAAATCTGTCAACTGCCGGTTGCGGCACTGCAATTTCAGGATTTCTTTATACTTCGTTTACAAACTGTTCACCACAAACCGGGCAAAATCCGGTATCCTTGGAGCATAAGGAAGCTGCTTCACGGAAAGTTCCGCGGAGAGACAACAGCAGCCTTTCAAATAGACATTCATCCATTTCTCCTCTCTTTTCTCTTTTTCTCTCAAGGAAAGCCGCCGGCAGCGCATGCCGGCGGCTTTTCGCGTCCTCAGCGCGCGGCGAACAGGAAGCCGCTGCGCAGAGAGTGTGCCAGATTGAACCGGCGTGCTGCTGTTTCGCCTTCAAACCGGATATCGGCAAACGGGCCGTCTATGGATACGATACGGCCCATGCCGTATTTTTTATGCCGGATGACGCTCCCCGGCCCGAGTGTCTGCGCGTTCGGCGTTGTCTGTGCTGCGGCAGGTGCTCCCGGCGCCTGCCAGACCTCCGCGCGGCTTTGCTCAAGCAGCATCTGTCCCGCACGCATGAGCCTGTCACCGTCCGGAAATGCAAGGAGCATCTCGTCTTCGCACTGCGCCAGAATGCGTCCCTCGCCGTGCGTTTCGTGGCGATAACGCAGACCACAGGCGTTTTCCGGCACGATGGCAGCGAAATCGTCCTTTGCGCGCACCGGAACAGGCAGATAGCCCTGCGCCTCCCTGATAAACGCGGATGGTGCATCCGGGTAATCGAACAGTGTCAACTCGTCCTTTGCCCGCGTCATGGCGACGTAGAAAAGCCTGCGGTCTTCTTCGTACTCCCGACGCTCGTCCGCCGTTCCGTCTGCCGCGTCCGGCCGGGACGGGAGCACGCCGTCGTGGATATCCAGCAGATACACCCGTTCATATTCCAGCCCCTTGCTTGAATGGATCGTTGAAAGCGTCAAGCGTGCATCCGGCGCGTCCGTATGTACGCGGATGGTTTGCCGCAGCGTGTCCAGCCGGGCCAGAAACGCCTCCGCCGACGGCTCCCGCGCGGCAAGCATCTGCAGAATGAAATATTTTCCGGGATCGAGCCGCCGTTCGGTCACAAAACCGCCGTAGCCCAGCGGGCCCCAGATCGTGCGCATCAGCGCTTCTCCGGGCAGCGTTTCCAGTGCCTCGAACCCCGCCTTTAAACGCCGCACGCGTTCAAGCCCCTCATCCGATAATCCTGCCTGCGCCAGCAGGCAGTCCAGAATCGGCGTGTTTGTACGTCCGCTCTGTATGCAGGCGGCCTGCGCCGCCTCCTTGGAGATCAGGGCACCGAATTTATAATAAATGCGCAGAAAGCGTTCCGCGTCGTCCGGCGTTGCGGCGAAGCGCAGAATGTCCTGCACGTCGCAGACAATGCGGTGGGTAAAAAAAGTGTCGTCAAAGCTGCGGCAGTGGTATGGAAGTCCGGCGCGCTCCAGCGCGTCGATCAGCGGAAGGGCGCTATCGTTGTTGCGGTACAAAACGGAAAACGGCGCGCCCTGCTCCCCAGCCAGCGCCAGCAGATACCGGTACTGCGCCTGCCGCGAGGCTGCGTGCGCAAGATGCACCCGGCGGCCCTTCGCCCTTGTTGCGCGGATGGTCTTGGAATAGCGCTCCCGGTTTCCCTCAATAAACATGCCTGCCAGCCGCAGAATTTCCGGCGTAGAGCGGTAATTGTCCTCCAGCAGCAGCGTCTTCGCGCCCGGCCAGACCGCAGAAAAGCGCAGCAGCGCCTCCGGATAGGCCGCGCGGAAGCCATAGATGCTCTGGTCCTCGTCGCCGACCATGAAGAGATTCCCGGTCTTTTGCGCCAGCAGTTCAATGATCGCATGCTGCACGCGGGATGTATCCTGCGATTCGTCCACGCAGAGATAGGGATAGTGTTCCTGAAATTCTGCCAGAATTTCGGGCCGCTTTCTGAGAATCGCCAGCGCGTAAGCCATCTGATCGTCGAAATCCATCTGCTGCGCTTCGCGCAGCGCGGCACAGTAGCGCGCGTAGAGTTCGGCAAAGTGCGGCAAGCTGAAGTCCTGCGCGGTGATTTCGTCCGTGCTTAGCATCATATTCTTACAATAGGTGATCGCCGTGCGCACCTCGCGGATGGTACTGTCAGTGGGATATTCGCCGTTCAGTTCCTGATAGATGCGCCCGACCAGTGAGGCCAGTTCTCCGGCGTTCTCCAGCAGTTCAAAGGCTGGGCCGCGCTGCCGTCCGCAGGCCTCAATGATTTTAGCTGACAGCCCGTTGATCGTGCGGAATTCCGGCGTTCGCCCGGCAAGGTCCGGGAAACGTGCGGTAAAGCGTGCGCGAAGTTCCCGCGTAGCAGCGACGGTGTAGGTCACGGCCAGAATGCGTGCCGGGTCGATGCCGCAGCACAGCGCCATATAGCCGAGCCGCGTCACCAGCACTGTCGTCTTTCCGCTTCCGGGCACGGCCAGCAGCAGAACCGGCCCCTCCGTCTCCATGACAGCGGCCTTCTGCTGCTCACTGAACTGCGGCATATAGCGGGCGGTAAATTCCTCCTGCGTCATACGGACAGTTCCAGCACGACCGGGCAGTGGTCGCTGCCGAGCACGTCCGTGCGGATTTCCGATGAAACCACGCGCGGCAGCAGCCGTTCGGAGACAATAAAATAGTCAATACGCCAGCCTGCGTTATTTTCGCGCGCATGGAAGCGGTAACTCCACCACGAGTATACGCCCGCCAGATCCGGGTGCAGGCGGCGGAACGTGTCGGCAAAGCCAGAGGACAGAAGCCGCGTCATCTTTGCACGCTCCTCGTCGGAAAACCCTGCGTTCTGCCGGTTTGCTTTCGGGTTTTTAATGTCGATCTCTTCATGTGCAACGTTCAGATCGCCGCAGTAAACAACCGGCTTTTCCGCGTCCAGCCGCAGCAGATATGCGTGCAGCGCGTCCTCCCACTGCATGCGGTAATCGAGGCGCTTCAATCCATCCTGAGAATTGGGCGTATAGCAGCAGACAAGATAAAATTCTGGGTATTCCGCAGTGATGAGCCGCCCCTCGTGGTCATGCTCGTCGAGTCCGAGTCCATACCGAACAGAAAGCGGGGCCTGCTTTGTCAGAATCGCCGTGCCGGAATAGCCCTTTTTCTCGGCAGAATAAAAATAGCGGTGATAGCCATGCAGTTCAAAGACCGCCTGCTCCGGCTGAAGCTTTGTCTCCTGCAGGCAGATCACATCGGCGTTTTCCTGCGTGCAGTAGTCAAGAAAGCCCTTGCCGAGACAGGCCCGCAGACCGTTGACATTCCAGGATACCAGTTTCATAGATACCTCCAGGTAAAAAAATCTTCCCGTGGGAGGGAAGAGTCAGGGTGCATAAAGACTTTGCGGATTTATAGGGCAGTACGGATTTGCGGCAGTCCTGTAGGGGCCGATGCCCACATCGGCCCGCTGGGAAGTTGCGACTTTGCCGCAGATTTCCGTAAAACCGGTACATTCTGCGGGCGGACAGAGTCGTCCGCCCCTACAGGAGAGAGCGGGGGGCGTTGTAGGGGCCGACGACTCTGTCGGCCCAAAAAATATAACGAATTCGCCGAGAATTCCCGTAAAACCGGTGCAATCTGCGCGGGCCGATGTAGGCATCGGCCCCTACAATGAAATTTGGTGGTGCACACGGGGGTGCATCGGTCTATGCTTTTCGCCCCTGCCTGCTGTAATCCATCAGGCGCTTTGCGCCAGTTCCCTTTCAGGGGAGCCTTTTATTCTTCCGGCTCCTCCGCGGCTGTCTCCGGCAGCTGCATATCGTCGAAGGCGTTCTGTGCGTCGTCGAAGATCACCTGTACCTCAGCGAACGCGTCCTGAAGCCGGGAAAGGCCGGTGGACAGGTCGGCTGCCAGCGCGGCAATCTCCTCGCCGGAATCCATATAACGGGTACGGGCGTCCTCGCAGAGATTCGACAGTTGCGCATAGATGCGCCGGGCGCGCACAGCCGCGTTGCGTTCGGTTTGCTCGGCGCGGCGGTAGGCGGTCAACTCTTTTTCGGTAAGCGACGGTTCCTGCACCGGTTCATCCGGCTCATTTTCTGTTTCCGGCTCTTCCGGCTGCGGCACCGGCTCCGACGGCTGCGGGTCGGGGCGCGTCAGCAGTTCCTGTTGCGCCTCTTCGGCCTTTTTCAACTGCTCCGCCAGATCAGAGCCTTCCTGCGCGAGCGCGTTTACCTGCCCGGAAAGCGCGTCGTTGTCCGCCTGTGCCTGCTCCAGACGCTTCTGCAGACCTGCCAGTTCGACCTGAAGGCGCGCATTTTCAGCGGCAAGCTTATCGCGCTCGTCAGTCAGCTTGCGCAGGGCCTTCTGGTGCTCAATGGACGTCGATTCGATATAATTGACAACGTCGGTGCGGTTAAAACCGCTGACCGCCGTGCGAAACTTTGAAAAATCAGCCACCTGCTGTTCCTCCTGATCTCCGATTTTGTCTCAGTATATCACGAAAAGCGACAAAAAACAACTGGGCGTGCCGCCCGTGCGCCCGCTTTCGCACAGATTTTATGAATTGTTCACAGACGCTGGTTTTTCATTTGTATGATTGCAGACCGGCAGAAAGACTGCTATAATAAATCGCATCTGAAAGACAGCGAGGGAGCGAACGATGGAATACAACAAGCTGATCGCCGAGATGCACACCGGCGACGATGTAGAGGGGTTCTATGTCCTGAAAGACGCATTTTTGAAGACGACGGCGGCGGGGAAGCCGTTTTTATCCGGCGTTCTGGCAGACCGATCCGGTGTGATCGATCTGAAGGTCTGGGACTACTCCGGCCCCATCGGTGCGCGACCAGAGGATATCGGCCGCGTCGTCAAGATTCGGGGGCAGGTATCGGAATTCAAGGGCGCACCGCAGCTGACGGCGGGCCGCATCCGCATGGCGGACGGGAACGACCAGTATGACCTTTCCACTCTCGTGCCAACCGCCCCGATTGACACGGATGCGCGTGTCGCGGAGATTGAGCGCATGATCGACTCCATGGAGGATACGGATTATCAGTCCGTCGCCCGTGCGATGCTCGCGCGGCATCTGGACGCGTTCCGCTCCATTCCGGCGGCCAAAAGCGTCCATCACAGCTTCCTGTCCGGGCTTCTCATGCACACGTCCAATATGCTGCGGCTGGCAGATTTTCTGTCCGGACTTTACGGCGAGATCATCGACCGGAGTCTGCTGCTGACGGGGACGCTGCTGCATGATTTCGCAAAGGAAAAGGAATTTACATTCTCCGGCCTTGGGCTGGTCACAGATTATTCGCTGTCCGGCCAACTGATCGGCCATCTGGTGATGGGCGCGCAGGAGGTGCAGCAGTGTGCGCAGGAACTCGGCATCCCGGAGGAAAAAAGTCTGCTTTTACAGCACATGATCCTTTCGCACCACGGCGAGCCGGAGTTCGGCGCGGCCGTGCGCCCGATGTGCGCCGAGGCAGAACTGCTCTCTGAGATCGACCTGATCGACAGCCGTATGGAAATTTACGCTGAAGCGCTTCAGGATCTGCCCGTCGGAAGCTTTTCCAACCGTATCTTTGCACTGGACAAAAAAATCTACCGCCACGGGTGATTGCCCGCAGCCGCCTTTGAAAAAAGGGGAGGCGGGCACCGCAAAATAAAGAAAGATTTTACAAATTCTCTGTAAATTAAGCAGACAGCATCTTGCATTTGCAGATCACTTCGTATATAATTATTGTACTAATACTAGGGGTAGTGTAGGCTACTGTGACATTTTGTTACAGTTTTGGATCTGACAGAAAGCCAGACCGAGACAAGGGAGGAATGCGAAGAATGAAACGCAACCGAATACTGGCCATTGGTATCGCACTGCTGCTGGCCGTGCAGCTGCTGGTGCCGCTTGCCTGCGCCGCAGGTGCGACGCTGAAGTTCACGGCCCCGGACAAGCTTCCGGAGGTTGGGCAGACCTTTACCGTTACGGTTGACTTGTCCGGCAACACAGGCCTGTGTGCTGTGCAGATCAAGCTGGGCTATGACGATTCCGTTGTTGAATGCACCGGCGTTGAAAACGGTGAACTGATCGGCGACATGCTCTCTGCAAACAATACGCATGCCACGCGCGACGGTATCGGCGCGATTATCGCGGCGGCGGGCACCAAGACCGTCAAGACCGACGGCAGCCTTGTTGTGTTCACCTTCCGTGTCAAGGCTGCGGGCGACGCGAAGCTGACCCTCGCCGATGCGCTCCTTTCTGACATTGACGGCAAGGCGCTTTCGCTTTCCTATTCGCTCCCGGCGCTGATCGTGCAGGGCAGCGGCTCCGACAGCGGCAGCGGTTCCGGCTCTGACGCCGAAAAGCCGGGCACGGACGATAAGAAGTCCGAGGATGATAAGAAATCTGAGGATGAAGAAAAGCCCGAGGATGAGGAAAAGCCTGCGGATGGCGCGCAGGAGGAAGTCAAGTCCGGCTCCTTCCGCGACGTGACCAGCACGCACTGGGCGTTTGACTCGGTCGAGCGGGCAGCGGAACTGGGCCTTGTCACCGGCTATTCCGACGGCACCTTCCGGCCCGACACCCCCGTGACCCGCGCGCAGTTCGTTCTCATGCTCTGGCGTATGTGCGGCAAGCCCGCCGCAGCCAAGGCAGCCTCGTTTGCCGACGCCAGCGCCAGCTGGTATCAGGACGCGCTGAGTTGGGCCGTGGAGAAGGGCTATGTGAACGGCCTGTCCGATACACGCTTCGGCCCCGACGCGCCTATCACGCGCCAGCAGGCCATGGCCATTCTCTTCCGTTTGAACGGCGGCCAGAGCGGCTCGGAACAGATGCTGACCGGCGTTTATGAGCAGACCTTCACCGACAGCGGAACCATCGCCTCCTGGGCGAAGGATGCGACATGGTGGGCGGTTTACCACGAACTTGTTTCCGGCACCGGCGGCAGCCGCATCGCGCCGGAAGCCAACGCGTCCCGTGCACAGATCGCGGCGATCCTGCTGCGGTATGCAGATAAATTTATGACGATGGAGGAAGCGGCATGAAAAGAAGAATGCTTGCGCTTTTGCTTGCGGTGCTGATGCTCGCCATGCTCACCGCTGCCGCATTCGCAGAAGACACAGTCCTTGGCGTTTACAATGTGACGGGGCCCCTGACGGTGCTGAACGGCACAAAGAATGGCAGCTTCTACGCAGACGCGAACGAGTTTGAGTTGAATTGCAGCGGCCTGACCGGCGAGTATTCACTCGTGCTGCTTCTCGAAGGCGACAGCCCCGTCCCCACAGACGGGAACATCCAGTACATCGACCAGATGAGCATCGCAAACGGCGCAGTGAAATTCACACTGAAGCCTAAAGCGCTGAAGGTAGGTACATACAACATCTACATCAGCACGACCGACGAGGCGCTCAAGAAGGTCGCATCGTTCAAGTACGGCGAGAAGCCGGATGTCGTTCTGGGCGATGTGGATGGCGATGGAAAGATTAAAACGACTGACGCACTGCTGGTGTTGCAGCATGTATCAGAAACAATTACATTGGAAGGAAACGAGTTTGTGGCTGCTGACGTTGACAAGGATGGCGTGATCAAAACAACCGACGCATTGCTGATTCTTCAGTATGTCGCAGAGAACATAAGTTCGTTTGACTGAGAGGTAGAAAAACATGAAGAAAAAATTATTAGCAATCGTTCTTACGGTTTGCGTGCTGGTATCTCTTTTTGCAACACCAGTTTCTGCAATCGTATTTGAACCGACTCCGACTGCTCAGTTGGAAGCAGTTACTTTCACGGAAAAAAACACATCGAAGTACCCAGTTGAGGGCGATGCTATTACGGAAATTGCAGCAGGCAATACGTTTGCAATTAAGATTTCCGTAACGAACCCCTCTTCCGACCCGCTTCGCTTGTCTGGGTTTAAATTTAGATTTACTTATAATGTGGACGCTTTTGAGACGTACACCTACACATTTGAAAATGACGATGACAGCGGTACGGTTGGTCCAGACGCTATGCCTTCATCTACAAAGGGCGGTCTGAAGGGCTGGACAATGCAAAATAATACAGGAACTGCCGGACTGGCTGTTTTTGCAGGTACCTGCGAGAAAACAGCGAATCAGCCGGTGCTGGCATCCGGTGAACAGCAAACGATTGGCTATTTGCTGCTCAAGGCAAAGACGAACGTAGAAAACGGCAGTTACTCGTTTGGGTTTGAAGGCGAGAACTATTTCAACCATATTAAAGATGGTGAAACCAAGGATGAAGAAGTCGAAAATGTAGATTTCTCAAAAAAGCTTGCTCTGACGGTTACTGGTGGACAGAATCCAACCATTGGTGCTACCACTATTGACCCGACTGAAGTCGCATACGGTAGCGACGAAGTGCTCACCATGGGTGCAACGTCTACTTCTAATAAGGATATCACCAGCTTCGTCACCTTCAAGGTGAAGGATGTAGAAGGCAACGACGCTGCTGGCTTCGTTGTCAACAACGGCAATGAACTGAATGTTACTGCAGCAGATGCCGGTACATACACTGTCACTGCTGAGCCGAATGGAGACAACTGCAGAATCGACGAGAGCGTGACTGTTCAGAATGCAACCTTCACGATCACCAAGCAGGAGATCACCGCGCCCGTGGTAGCCATCAGCAACTTTGCCAAGGGACAGCTGGTCTCTGGCCTGACAGTAGAGACGGCGACATCTGGTCTGTCTGTGAGTGCCACCTGCTTTGATGAAGCTGGCAATCAGCTTGAGGAAGAGAGATTCAAGGCTGGCACAACTTACAGTATCTCGATTGTTCTGAAGGCAGACAAGAACCATGTGCTTAATGCACAGACGCTGGCGGTTACGGTCAGCGGCGGCGAAGAGCAGACGGTTGATATCGTTGGAAACGTAGCTGTTGTAACGGCTACGACTGCGGATAAGGATGCCCTTGCGCTGCTTCTGACGCCCGGCACTACGCCCAATGCGCACTATGGCATGAAGCTCAGCGACCTCAGCTTCACCGGCGGTACGGTAATTGCTGCTGGCGATGAAACCAAAACACCGATTGACGGTCACTTTGAATGGGTGGATTCTACGCAGGATGTCGGCGACCCGACCGTTTACGACGGCACATCTGAGCCGAACGGCAGACCATTCGCGGCAAAGTTTGTCCCGACTGACAGCGAGAACTATGCCGAGCTTTCGCTCAACGTTCGTGTGCACGTCCATAAGGCCACAATTTCTATTTCCGGTATTAACAGCTGGAACTACACAGAAGCTTTCAAATATGACGACACTGTGCACACGGTTGAACTGGTGATTCCGGAAGACCTGCAGGGCAAGATCAAGGTTGACTACGAAAACAACACGGCAACGGACGTTAACACCTATAAGGCGACTGCAACGATCAGCGCGGTGGACGATGCGCATTATGCAATCTACGAGTCCGTTACGACCAGAGAACTGGATTGGGCAATCGTCAAGGGTGACCTCACGCCTACGGACGCAGAAAAATCCGTGCTCTTCGGTACAAAGGAAGTCACGGTTGCTCCGGCTGATTTCGGTCTGACGCAGGACGGCATTAAAATTGAGGTTACTCACGCGGGAAATAGCCTGATTACAGGTTACTTACCAAGCGATGACATGCGTTCTGTCACGTTTATGCTGAGAGATACGGATAAGACAGATGCTGCTAATAACGCGTCTGACACGGCTACATTGAAATTCTCTTCGGCGAATTATAACGAGGCGTCCGGTACGCTCACCATCAAGATCATTGACAAGAACACCGACGCGAATACGCTCCAGATCGACGTTCCTGCTACCGTCACCTACGGCGATACTGTTTCCCCCAGCGTCGGCGAGTCCAAGCCGGCAGGTGCAGGCGACGTTACGTTCAAGTTCTTCGACAAGGACGGCAATCAGGTTTCTGACCAGCCGTTCCCCGTTGGCAAGTACAAAGTGACTGCATCCTGCGAGGATGCTGACACCATCTACACTGCTGCGAAGGAATTTGAGGTCGTTGCCCGCGAACTCACAGAAGAGAATGTCACCTTTGGCGAGAATCTCGTCTACACCGGCAATGAACTGACTCAGACCGTGACCGTCACCGTCGGCGGCAAAGAGCTGACCAAAGACACGGACTACACCGTCACCGGCCTGACCGGCACTGAGCCAGGCAGCTATCCCGTTACCGTCACCGGCACGGGCAACTACACTGGTGAGGTCACAAAGTCCTTCGAGATTGCCAAGGCGGACATCTCCAGCGCGACCATCAGCGACATTGATAGCCCCGTTGGCTATACCGGGACTGCTTATGAGCCTGAAGTTACCGTAACGTTCAACGGAACGGAACTGGCGCTTGACACGGATTACACCGTTGCCTACACGAACAATGTCAACGCAGGCGAGGCAACTGTCACCATTACCGGTACGGGTGCTCACTTCAAGGGATCGGTTGAAAAGCATTTCACCATCACGGCGGCGGATCTCTCCGGCTGCACGTTCGCGCCTATCGCAGACGTGACCTATAACACCAAGGCACATACTCCGGAAGTGACCGTTGCGATCAGCGGCAGAACGCTTGAAGCAGATAAGGATTACACCGTTTCTTACGCCTCCAACGTCAACGCTGGTACTGCCACCGTCACCGTCACCGGTAAGGGCAACTTCACCGGCTCGGCGAACACGACCTTCACGATTGCAAAGGCTGACCTGAACCTGAGCGTCTACACCATCTCGAGCCTCTGCACCGAGACTGAGGTGAAGACCAGCACGCTCCCGTCCAACTTCTTCCTCGCCGACGAGACGGAGACTGGCTTCTCCATCGCACTCACCGCCGCTGGCGGCGACGCGATCTTCACGCAGGAGCCCGCTGTGGTCGATGGCGAAAACATGATCACCTACCAGCTGAACGGCGGAACCGGCGAAGCAACTTTCAACGTGACTGTCACGCCGGTCTCCGTCAACTACAAAGCCGGCACCTATGATCTGAAGATCCAGGCCTATGACAAGACCAACGTCTCCAACCGCATTGTCTTTGAATCCGGCTCCGCTGTCTACACCGGCTCCGGCATCAAGTACGAAAAGGCAACCATTGCAGGTCACTCCAGCGGCATGCGCTATACCTACGCCCCCGATGTAGCGACCGGTGCAACGCTCGACGCAGCTGGCCTCCCGCTGACTGTCGGCACCTACACCGTCACTGCGACCTACTCCGATGCAAGCAGCTACGGTTACAAGACTGCGACCTTCACCATCACCAAGGCGACCCCGGCCGGCACGCCCGCCTACACCAAGATCGAGACGAGCGGCAAGACCCTTGCTGACACCAAGCTGACTGTCGGCACGATTCGCCCGGCCGGTACCATCGCATGGGATCTGCCCCTCACGACTGTGCTTGAGGATGGCAAGGAATACGCATGGACTTTCACCCCGACTGACACGCACAACTATACGACGCTCACCGGCAAGCTGATTCCCTATGTTGACGACGGCACGGATTATATCCCCGGCGTGATCGACGGCAACTCCGGCAGCTTCAACTTCCATGATGTGAGCCGCTTCGACTACTTCTACGACGCAGTCAAGTGGGCCGCAGAAAACGGCATTGCCTCCGGCACGGGCCGCTACACCTTCTCTCCCGACGCCGTCTGCACCCGTGCACAGACTGTCACCTTCCTCTGGCGTGCAGCCGGTTCCCCGATGCCCAGATATCGCACATGCGCGTTCACGGATGTGGACTCCCGCGATTACTATTACAACGCAGTTCTCTGGGCAGTTGAGCAGGGCATCACCACCGGCCTCACGGCTACCACCTTCGGCCCCGACGTCACAGTAAGCCGCGGACAGGTTGCAACGTTCCTCTACCGCGCAGCCTCCGCATCCAAGCCCAATACGTTTAACCCCTTCACGGATGTTAAGACTACGGCTTATAACTACGACGCCATCCTCTGGGCTTATGACAACCGCATCACCACCGGCACCAGCGACACGACCTTCAGCCCGGACGCTTCCTGCACCCGCGCACAGATCGTGACTTTCCTCTACAGATATTATCAGGGGCGCTGAAGCTAGATAAAAAAGGGTCGCTGCCCCGCGCAGCGGCCCTTTTTCTCATCCATGCGCAAAAGAGAGAGGAGTATTGACATGAAAACACAACTCAAGCGCCTGCTGGCGCTGAATCTGGCGCTTATTCTGCTGCTCTGCGCCGTCTTCCCGGCCTCCGCCGCAGGAACTGCGGCCCAGCCCGCCGCCGACGCCCAGCCCCAGCAAACTGCCCAACCCACCGAAGATTCCACCCAACCGCAGACCACCGCACCCAACCCCGGTATGCACACCCTCACCATCAATGGCGAAACCCGCACCATCGGCACGGAACGGCAATCTGGAGTAGGCTGGACTTCTGTTGCCACTATGAACGGTGATGGTGAGCCGGTATACGCACTGACGCTGAACGACTACAAAGGCGACCCAATCACGATAACGTCCAATCACGATTATACGGGCTCGACCCGCCCAATCGTCATGCTGCGCTTCATTGGCCAATGCAATATCAGAGGCAGACAGGACAGCGCGGCGCTGTCCCTCAGCGGATATCGCGGGCTGGTCATCATGATGGACGAGAGCACCGTGGCTGGCAGCTCAGCGCTCTCCATCGGCGGCAATCCCACCATTTCCATCCCGGACGGCTGGGTTCGTCTCGACAGCAATGAGATCACGCTCACCAGCTGGAACGGCGACCCGGCAGTGAACGCCCAAAGCGTGAACTGCGATCTGCCGACCTACAAAACCAAAGACAACGGCAATGGCGTGATCTGGTTCATCAGCACAGCCGAGCCGCGCACCGTCACCGTCAAGGGCAACGGCGGCACGAACTGGAACGGTACGACAGACGATGTGACCCTGACCTGCGAGGAAAACAGCCAGCTTGATCTGGCGAACGCCTTCACGCAGAGCAAAAAATACGTGGCATATTATCAGGGCGACGATGGGCAAACGTATTCGCCGTTCCTGATCTACCCCGACCTGAAGCCGGGCAATACAGTCCTGACCGCCGTCTGGGATAAATGCGATTATGAGATCCCTGCGATCTTCTACGGAAATCTCGGAGACGACAGAAACGTTACCGTGGTCGACGGCAGCAGAGAATGGACAGCGCCCATGTTCGAGCCATACGATATCTCGCAGTATCATAACACGCCGCTCTGCTGGGAAAATCAGATCGGCGACCGGGTCACGCAGCTGCTCTCCGGGCAGAAAATGCCCGCGCTGACGCGCCCGACCGCGTACCACGCCGTATATACCGTCTCGGAGACCGGCCTGATCTTCTGTGCCAACGGCGAGACGTTCGATTACGGCTGGGTCGTGTTGCAGCCGGTCTATACGTATACTGCAAATGAAAACTGGAGCCGGTGCGAAAGCGGGAAGAAGTTCCTGAGCTGGAACACAAAGCCCGACGGCACTGGCAAGACCTACGCCAACGGCGAGGACGTTCCGGAGTCGCATAACCAGCTCGTCTGGCTCTACGCGCAGTGGGAGCAGAACGGCCCTCAGCCCGGCATCCACACACTTACCATCGGCAATGAAACCTACAAGATCGGTACAAACCCAGTGAGCGGAGAAGGCTGGGAAGCCTATGCGGCTCTGAATGGCGACAACGCGCCGCTGCTCCTGCTGGACTTGAAGGATTATAACGGCGGGCCGATCAGAATTTCCGATCCAACCGGTGTCGGAACAGCCAAGCAGGTCTACGCGCTGGTCAGCATAAGCGGAACCAACACCATCACGGCGCAGTCCGGCGCAGGCATCACCGCGGAAGGCTATACCGCTCTGACCATTGAACGCTACAGCCGGACGGCATCCCTCACCGTCAGCGGCCAGCCCGCCGTTCAGACGGATGGCTGTCTGCAGATTTTCAGCGGCGGCATCACCCTCGACGGCGGAACCGCCGCGGCATATGCGGCTGCGAACGGCTTCGTCTATAACGACGGACGCTGCGAGGCAAACGAAACGAAAACAGGCGACCTCGTGACGAAGCTCGTCATGCGGGATGTCTCCCATTATCTGGTCGTCAACGGGCAGCGCTATTATCTCAGCGAACAGTACCCGCATGTCTCCGGCAGCGGATGGGGCGCGGTGCTCACCAAAAACGGCGACGGCCTGCCGACCCTCTGCGTTGACCTGAACGGCTATACGGGGGGCGCGATCTCGTTTAGCGCACCGTATAACGCGGGCGAGACAGCGGACGTGATTGCGATCCTCAACTACACTGGGCAGAACCAGATCACGAACGAGTCTGGGGCTGCGATCGCGGCCTACGGCTATTCATGGCTGACGCTTCAGGAACAGGCAAACGGCAGTTCGCTCACCGTCAGCGGCAAGCCCGCTGTTCGGACAGACAAGGGACTGACCCTGAGCGGACGGAACATCACGCTGGACGGTCTGAACGGCCCAGCGTATCAGGCGGAATGGCTCGGGAATGATGACAGCGTGTGCGATATGGACTCGACATGGCAGGACGGCACCGTCGTGCGCGTCACGACGAGCGAGCCGACGATGCTCATCATTACGGTCTATAAGGATGAGTCAAAATCAGAGAAACGCGTCCTGAGCGCAAGAAAGAATAAACTCATTGACCTCACCAATCTTTTTACACAGACAAAACAGTACATAACGAGTTATGAGGACGCAAACGGCGGCCGGTATCAAACGATCCTTTCGGCTTCGCATGATCTGGAGTTGACAGCGGTCTGGGAACCCTGCGATGCGGAGGTTCCGGTGGTGTTCTATGTGATGCCTTCGGAAAAGTTTGCGGAAGCGAAGGTCGTCGATGCAGCGCGGGATGGTTGGACAGCGCCAGAGCAGCCTGACTTTACCGACGCAGGCGGATACACAAACACGTTCCTCTGCTGGGAACGGAAGACCGGCGAGGATGAATATACCTATCTTCTGCCCGGCCAGCCGCAGAAGGCGCTGACAGCAGGCGTGGGCTATTACAGCCAGTATACAATTTATGAAACCGGTATTGTTTACTATGGCAATGGCGAGGCATTTACGGATGGCAGAGTTGTCATATATATGGGCAGCCCTTTCCACACGATGTACTGGGAATCCAAAAGCAGGAAAGTCCTGACCGGCTGGAACACTGAGCCCGACGGCTCCGGCACAAGCTATGCGGCGGACGGCGAAGAAGTCCCGGCGGCGCACACCAGCCTTGTCCGCCTCTACGCACAGTGGGCCGACCCCGAAAACAGCGTGCGTGTCAGATTCTACGCCGGTGCGGTGGGTTATGACGAAGAAAAATGGCTTCCGCGCGGCAGCCAGATCCAACTACCGGAGTTGGGGGCGTTGTACGGACAGGAACAGCCGTATTGGGATGTGGATTTCATCTATGCGGATGGAAGAAGAATCCGTGAGAACAAGCATCTGTCCGGCCAGACCATCACGATCCCGGCAGATGCAGCTGAATGCAGACTCAACGCCTATTGGCTTCCGGCGGAGCCGCTTGTGATCGGAGGTAGAAGCTTCTCGCTTTCCAATAGAACCAGCAGCTTTTTCGGAGAAAACTGGAGCGTACGGTATTATCCATATGAGGGGCTATTTATCGTGCAGCTGTACGGATATCAGGGATCGGCGATCAGCCTGCCTGCGTATACACAGCTGAGAGTCGGATTTGGTGAAAACACGATCACAGCGGCAGCGGGAAAACCCGCAATCGCATGTATCGATGGACTGGAACTTGTAACCGTGTGCAGCGACGACAGCCATGCGTCACTTCGGGCTTTCGCCGGTGAGGGTGCGCCCGCAGTCATGGCAGTCCGCGTGATAAACAGCCGCGCGCCGCATATGGAGTTCCACGCAGGCGCAGGTAAAAATGTATTTGCGGATGGAACAGCCCTTGAATTGGGCACAGCTGCTTGCAGCTATTCCGGCGTTCTGAACGGAGAAACAGCTGAAATTACGCTCGATCCTTCGGACATGCCCGCCGCGATCAGCGACCTGTATATCCACCCGCATATGAGCACACTGACCGTAAAGGGCGGAGGTGCGACGACAACGGACGGTGGAACGCAGGTCAGCAAACAGGTCGAAGCCGGACAAATGACAAGCTACCACACGATTGGATTTACCTATCCGGGCTATTGGTGCTCCGGCTATCATAATGTTGTTGGCAATGTGGCTGGCAGCACCTATGAAGTGTCTGTCCCAGAAAGGGACTGCACGATTGAACTGGAATGGGTGCCGACTGGCTATGCGTCCTTCCTTGCCTTCCGTGTCAGCGGTGAACTGAAGAATGAGACGAAATTGGATCCTGCGCATTTCTTCAAAACAAGGAGGGAACGTGTTGTATTTGTAGATTACCAGAATGGCACAGCAGCGGTTCCGGAACTGCAGTTTGAGAATTATGCCAGCTACGGTGATCTGCTGTACTGGTATACCGAGGACGGCAAGGCATCTGAAACGAAGGATAGCCAACAGTTCTTGCCGGGGGAGAGCATCACAGAGAAGGAAAACGGCATTCAGAGCGGCACAACGCTCTGCGCTGTGGCAGATGGAGAGTATCGCCTTGTCTTTTATGCCAACGGTAAGCTGTTTGATAACGGCGGTAAATACGGCAAAAAGGTCATAGGGTCTTACGGAAACTACAGTGAACGCTGGGATGCAACGGATGGTTCGCAGCTGTTCAGCTGGAACACACAGCCGGACGGCACGGGAACCAGCTATGCGTTCAACAGAGGGATTCCCGGTAATGTCAAAAAGCTTTACGCGCAGTGGCTGGAAACAGGGAGTGTCCCGGTTAAACTGTATAATTATGTGGATTACAGTCAGGAGATCAGTTCTGCGAAAATCGGCTCTTCCTATGTCCTTCCAGAACCCTCCGAGACTCCGGATGGCCTTCGGTTTACGCAGTGGCGCTGCTATTACCGCGACCAGAACGGAAGGTATCAACAGATCGGCATGATCGCAGCAGGCGAGTCCCTAACCGTTACGGAGGATATGAAGGAAATCAATGCGGTTGCCCGCTGGCTGCCAGACGGAAAGCTGACTGTCGATGGTATAGATTATGCGGTTGAGGCTGGACACACTTCTTTCGAGTTTGATGGATGGTCGGCATACTTCTATGTTGAATCCGGCAGGCTTGAAATGGAACTGCGCGGCTATCAGGGCAGCGACATTTCTCTCCCGTGTGCGGCGAATGTACGCGTAATAGGCGGTGAGAACTGGATTGACGGAACACTCAGCTGTGTGGGGGAACTCTATCTCGATGAGAGTTGCGCATGGGGGGAGCATCCCAGCCTGACGATTACGGCAAAAGAGGCGGACAAGCCCGCAATCCTGACGAACAAATTGACCCTTGAACGCGTCCCGCACATGACGCTGACCGCTGGTGCAAACAGCAAGGCGATCGCCAGTCTGAGCGGGAAAGAAGAGTTCAATATCGATACGGATACTACTCACTATTACGGCAGAACCAGCAGGGAAGCATCGGAGAACTCCGTAGGCGAGGGTGAGATCGGCGACATGTGGCAGCTGCGCACCGAACCGGTCATGTGTACGACGACAGTGGATGGTAACGGCGGCACGACAGCCGACGGCGCTGCATCCATTACGCTTCAGCTTGAGTATGGCGAAGGCTACAACCTGCGCAGCGCTGGGTTTAAAAAACAGTACGCCGATCTGATCGGTGCAGAGGGCAGCACGGGCAATTCTTATGGCACGACGATCTGGAGCTATCCGCAGCTTGCGTTCACGCTTACATGGAAGGACCTCGGTTATCCGTACATCGCGTTCCGGGGAAGCGGCATCCTGAAAGGAGAAGACGTTCCAGCTGACAGCTACGTTGCCTATTACCGCAACAGCGACACGCTGACTGCGCCGAAGCTGGTCTATCAGAATGCCGCCAGTTATGGCGATCTGGTCTACTGGTTCACCTCCGAAGACGGAACAGAAACGGCAGACAGTCGCTGCTATCTGCCGGGCGAAACAGTTCAGGAGCCGGATGACACGACGCTTTTTGCTGCGTCGGTCAGTCCGGGCGAGGTCGCGCTTGTGGCGACCGGTACGACCTTCAAGAACTGGAGCCGGATCAAACGCGCCGAAAGCTGCCAGCAGCTGGTTTCCGAGGACGGCAGAGTGGTCGAAAGCTGGAACACCAAGCCGGACGGAAGCGGAACACGTTATGAGATCGGAACATACGCCATCCTGATCAAAGATTCGCCGCGCGTGCTCTATGCGCAATGGAAATCTGCGTTTACCGCGTCCGCCAGTACCGACAGCGCGACAGGCGAGACGACACTTACCATACAGTCATCCAGCGACCTAATCGATCCGCCGAGAAATACGGACGATGAGCCGTTTGAGCAGAGCGTCCGCGTCATTCTCGCGGCCTACCAGAACGGACGCTTTGTCAGGATGGTCTACGCGGAGGCACGGGACGGCGTAATTCGCTGCAAACTCCCGCGCGGGCTGGATTACCGGAACTGCGAACTGAGGCTGTTCTTCCTGGAGGGCGGCAAGCCGTCCAGGGCGCCGGAGAACATTCAGATCGAAGCTTGAGACTGTCCGCAGCTGACAGTGCATACGCGCTGTCAGCTGCGGCACAATGGAAAGGGAGGACGACATGAGAAAATATCTGACCCTGATTCTGAGCCTGTTGGCCCTCATGTGCGCGCTGTGCGTCAGCGCACTGGCAGAAGAGCCGGAGCCGGAACAGGCGGCAGGGAAACTTTACATCGAAACCGTCGATGAGATCGATATTTCAGAAGCGCGGAGGCTGGCGGAAGCACAGAGTACACAGTCGTCGGTCAACACTGAAGACTGGGAAGCTGCCAAGCGCACGCTGAAACAGGGCATACAGGAAATGCAGGACGATATTAATGTTTCGCGCTATGCAATCCCGATAGAAAGCATAAAGGAACTCTATCTTGAGGTTGCATATGAAAACCCGGACTTGTTTTACGCAAAAACCGGCTATATATGTAGCTATAGCGATTCTTCAGGCGAAAAGATTGCATGGGCGATTTCTCCATGTTATACGACAGATGGAAGCGATGAGAGGAACCAGCTGACGGACGAAGACAAGCAGGAGATCAGACGGCAGCAGGCAATACTGGAGCAGAAGCTTCTGGAGATCATGCAGGAGGTCAGAAGCGACTGGTCAGACCTGACGAAAGCGATGTATCTGCATGATTATATTGCCATACACTGTACCTATGATTACGATTATAAGTATTATGACGCATACCGTATGCTGATCAACGGAACAGGCGTTTGCCAGGGCTATACGATGGCGTACCGTCTGCTTCTGAATCGGGCTGGCGTTACCTCCAGCTGGGTGCAGAGCGACAGCTTGAGACATGTCTGGTCGCTGGTACAGCTTGACGGGGCCTGGTATCATATAGATGTCACATGGGACGATTCGACGTGGTTCGCAAAGTCCGGGCGCAAGTATTTCTGCATCAGCGAAGAAAAAATGAAGTCTGCAGAACTTAGACATCTGGAAAAAGACGACTGGGTATATGGCACAGATGTGCAGGCAGACAGTAAAAAATACGATAACTATTATTGGCGCGATCTCGATAGTCCGATTGTGGCAGTTGGAGAAAACCTGTATTATCTGGATGGAAACCAAATCATGGAGACGAATGACCCGGAATATCAGGGAACCGCGAAAAAAACGATTTATGGGCAGTGGCGTGGATGGGGCTGCTATTCAGGATTGTCGAGTTACAACGGCAGGCTGGTCTATAACACGATGGACAAGATTTACAGCTATGATCCGGAAACGGAGCAGGAACAGGTGCTTTATACGCTTACGGACGAAGAGAAACAAATAGGCGATATTTATGGCTCCGTAGTAAATGGAAACCTGCTGCAGTATGTACTGCTGCAAAGACCGTCGCGGCCGGAAACGATATACAGCATTCAGATCAGCCCCTACATCACCGTCACGGAGGGCGGCTATGCCTATTATCTGAAGGATGGAACGCTCCATCTGAAGCGCAGCGGCACGGAAACCGGCAGCGTTATCGCAGCGTGGTACGACGGGAGCGGAAAGCTGCTTGGTATGCGGATCCTGAATCAGCAGGAACTGGATATCTCCGTGCCTGGCGCGAAAACCGTGAAGATTTTTGCTGCCGCAAAGGGAAGCTATGCGCCGCTCTGTAAGGCGATAGAACTTCGTGCAGCAGGATAAAAAACCTCCCTCTGCCGTATGGGCAGAGGGAGATTTTTCATAACAAGACTTAGTTCGGTTGATTGACCAGACCGACGAACAGCGGCAGGCCGTCAATGCCGGTGATGGCGAAGACGAACGGCTTGTCGAGTGTGAAGTCGATTTCCTCTTCCGGTCCCAGCATTGCTGTCGCCTCAACGCCAAGAACGGTATAGGCCGCGGCTTCGCAGCCGTCCTCGTCGATCTTCACGCGCGCAGCGTGTTTGGCCTGCGTCAGCGCCAGCGAGTCGTCTGTGACCGCAAGCGGCGTGAAATCAGATTTTGTGCCGTCCAGCACATCTGTCATGCCAAGCTGGGCCAGCGTGTCCAGAATGTCCAGATCGGAAGAAACGTCAAATTTCGGCAGACTCAGATTGACGATTGCGCGCTGCGTCTGCGACCATTCGCCGTTCGCCAGCAAAAAGCCCAGCGTGTCCTCGTTTTGCAGCAGTTCAGCCGCGTCTACACCCTCATCCGGCTTCAGCAGCCACATCCGGCCGCTGTTCTCCAGCGAAAGCCCGATGGCCGAGAAGCCATCGCCGTAATATACCGTGTTGGAATCGCTGCTGTGCAGGAAGTCTGTGCTCACATCGCCATTCGGCGCGTGAAAGACGTCCTGCGTGGTGGCGGCGCTGGAAAATTTGTCGTGCCACGACGCGCTGTAGTAGAGCGTCGATACCAGAGCCAGAACCGTATCGGCATTCAACTCCAATTTGCCTGCCTGCTCGGTCAACAGGTTCCCGGTATGCTCATTGATCCAGTCGCGCAGTATATTGTTGTACGCGTCAGACCCCATTTCCCCGGAAAACGCGGAAGCATAAAAATCTTCCCCCAGCGTTTGGAGCGTTTCACTGTTATAGTTGTACCCATCCCTCAGCCAGATAGAGTTTGCAAGCGTGCTGGTGACGAGGCCATCGTCCCAGCTGTTTTCCGCCCAAAGCTGTGCGGCCTGCTTTTGAAGCGCGTCCAGAGACTCTGCGCCCAGTGCGTCGAGAATCTGCTGCCGTGTTTCACCGCCCGTCACAGCGGCCAGCATGGAAAGTGCCATGTAGATATTCAGCGGCGAGCACACGCGGTTTTCCTTGCCTGCGTTCCGCATCAGGGCTGGAATGCTGGTCGTGAACCAATGCGTCAGAGCGGCGGGGTCGGTCATATCTGCGGTTTTTTCCTGATAGCTTTCCCACCATGCGTCCCAGTCCTCGTCGTATTTCTCGGAGTCAAAGTTACCATTGCTGGCTGTGTACTTTGCTTCGTTCGGATACTGCGGCATGGAAACAGCAACAGGTGCAGCCAGCTGCTGCGTCGTCGGGTCGCCGATGCAGTCCAGCTGCTCCTCTGTTGCTGGGGGAGCGGAGGCGTTCGGGGTATCTGGAGTGGCCGCGCAGGCTGCCAGCGAGAACGCACACGCGGCTGCAAGTATAATCGCAAGAAGCTTTTTCATAAATGATCTCTCCTTTATCATAAAATGTGATCTGCTTTTACAGACGCAGAAAAACGATAGAAGTTGCATCCTTTGATTTTATGAATTTTGCCGACTTGCCTTTTTCCATGATTTGTGTACAATACGAATAGAGATTCTATTCCAAGGAGGCTGTTTTTATGGCTGTTGATACAGAAAAAACCATTCGCAATCAGGTTTTATACTCCATCTATGTCCGCAATTATTCCGAAGCGGGCACCTTCACCGCTGTTCAGGCGGATCTCGACCGTATCAAGGCCCTTGGCACGGACATCATCTGGCTGCTGCCCATCCACCCGACCGGTGAAAAGCATCGCAAGGGCACGCTCGGCAGCCCCTACGCCATCCGCGATTACCGCGCTGTGAACCCAGAGTTCGGCACGCTGGATGATTTCCGGCATCTGGTTGACGCCATCCACGACCGGGGCATGAAGTGCATCATCGACGTGGTCTATAACCACACGTCGCCCGATTCCTGGCTGGCAGAGCACCACCCGGAGTGGTTCTTTCACAAGCCGGACGGAACGCTCGGCAATCGCTTCGGCGACTGGTGGGACGTGGCAGATCTGGATTACAGCCACAAGGAACTGTGGGATTACCAGATCGAAACGCTCAAATACTGGGCGCGCCTTGTTGACGGCTTCCGCTGTGACGTTGCGCCGCTTGTCCCGCTGGAATTCTGGAAGCGGGCGAGGGAAGAGGTTGCGGCCGTTCGTCCCGGATGCTTATGGCTGTGTGAATCGGTCGAGCGCGGCTTCCATGTCGCAGCCCGCGCACAGGGGTTTGCAAGCCTGTCCGATGCTGAACTCTATCAGGCGTTCGACGCAGGCTATGATTACGATGTCTACCCTTATTTCCGCGACTATCTGGAGGGTAAGATTAGCCTGACGCAGTATGCCGACCGGCTTGACGCGCAGGAATGGATCTATCCCGATAACTACGTCAAGCTGCGCTTCCTTGAAAACCACGACCGCGCCCGCGCGGCCCATATCTTGCCGGACGAGAAAATACGCCGGAACTGGACGGCATTCCTGTTCTTCCAGCGCGGGCTGACAATGATCTACAACGGGCAGGAGGCCGACAACCCGCACGTCCCATCGCTGTTCGATAAGGACCCCATCAACTGGAATACCGGCCGTGACCAGTCCGCGTTCCTCGCGCATCTGGCAGAACTCAAGCGCGACGCGATCTTTGCGGAAGGCAGCTATACGCTCACGGCGCTGCCGCATGACGTGCTGCTTGCTGTATACGAAAAGGACGGCCGCCGCATGGCTGGCCTGTTCAGCCTGCGCGGCGAAAGCGCGCTCGTCCGCTTCCCTGCGCCGAACGGCGTGTATCAGAACTGCATCGATGGCAGCCCTGTTGAGATTTACGAGGAGCAGCTTGCCATCCATGGCGAACCCATTGTGCTTGCGTTCTGAAATTTTTTCCGGTTCCGGGAACAATCGGTGTGCAGCGCCGTCTAACCTATATCAATGAAACGGAGGAACTTCTGATGAAGAAACTGTATAAAAGCAACAACCGAATGATCTGCGGTGTCTGCGCAGGTCTTGCCGAGTACCTCGGCATCGATCCCACCGTCGTTCGCCTGATCTGGGCGGCCCTCGGCCTGACTGGCACAGGCATTCTGCTCTACATCATCGCGGCCCTTGTCATGCCTGAGAACATGGACATTCTGTAAGCTGCGGAATAGATGAACTGCGCGAGATAGCCGCCCACATAGAAAAGCGCGGCCAACGCGACAGGCAGGAAGCAGACCCGGCAGCGTGATCTCCACCAGCCCTGGATGCGCAGTGATCGTGATGCCGAGGACATTGGCGGCAGAGGTCAGATCTTCATGCTTCTGCACGGTGGTGAAGCCGTAGACCAGATGCCGCATCCGGCAGGCGATCTGCTCCGCGCGGAGCGCCGCGTCGGTGGAAAGCAGCTCATAGTTTTCCGGGTAACGCTGCAAGTCCATCGTGTTCATGGCACAAAGCGCGTTGCTCAGCCGCGAAACCTCTGCCAGCAGCGAGGATGTCCGCTTGGATAAAAGCGCACGGGTCAAAACGATCCCGCCGTTTCTTCCTGAAGATATTGAATATTGCCGCCATGATCCAACAGGCAGTATGCGCGCACATTTGGAATGGCAAGCAGAGCGACTTGTGCGGCGTCCACCAGAATGATCAGCCGCACAGGTGGTTCCTGTTCCGGGCGGGCGAGCGGCAGATTCAAAATGGCTTCCTTGCCGGGTTCGGCGTATAGAATTTCATAGACCTCGCCGTCGGCAAGGAAGATGATCTTCACGAGATATTCTCCCGCGGCGTGGTACTACTTGACCTGTTCCATAAAGTCCGCCAGAACCGTGACCGCTGCCTCCAAGCCTCGGTCGCGGTCTTTTGGTAGTTTTGGTGTCAGGGAGTAGAAGCCGTCCACAAGGAACAGGCGTTTTTGCTTGCAGAGATAGGACAGTAAATTTTTGATCTGCTCATCCTTCTGTGGATATAAACCCAAAATCTGTTTCTGTGTAGAACACCATAGGTGAAAATATCCCGCAGAATGCCGCTGGCTTCGTGCGAGTAGATCTGTGCGCGGGTTTTCATAGTCGTCACCTCTAATTTTTGTGCGTATAACTGCCGCACAGAATATGAAGTACGAATAGACATATGCCCATGTCGGACAATGCCATTGAAAGTTGACGGACTCACTTTATGGCGTTGTCCAGCAGGGGTATTTTTCTATGCGTGCTGATATGGCTTATCCGGTCTTGCCGTTTCGTTTCAGCAATTCCTGCAGCGCTCTGCGGTCGGTTGTGATAAGTTCCTTTTCCAGTTCACTGCACTTGATCTCGACGGCGACATGATTGTCGTTCGTGCTGATGAGGGCGCTGCCGGGATCGCCAAAGTCCGTGTTGGTGTTGCTGGCCTCCTTGATCTTGCTGCGGTTGATGCGAAGCTGCTGCCCGAACTTACGGATCATGCGATTCTTTGACTGGCGCGTTAGAAACACGTCGAGGTCAATGCAGAGATAGCTGCCATGCGTGAGATCCAGCAGCGAAGGCGCAAAAAAATCACCGACGGGAATCTCGTCGATGGAGCGGCCTGCCTTTATATAGTTGGATGTAATATGGGAAATGCGCTGCAAAAACGGAACATCCGTGCTTTCTCCGCGGCAAAGAAACGTATAGAGCATGTCGGCAGTGGTTTCGTGCATCCAGCAATGCTTTATACGCCTTGCCGCGCTCAATGATCGGCAGGTCCTGCCGCCGCAGAAGATTTGTTGCGATCGCAATGCTGATGGCGTGCTGGTCATTGACGGTCAAGCGTTCCTGCTTGAGTCCGCAGTCAATAACGAAGCGCACTTTATATCAGACGATGCAGATCCCCGCTGCTGTTCCAGCACAGAGGCGCGGGGAAAAAGAAAACTTGCAATGTGCATTTAGACCGGAAAACACGGGGATTTACCAACAACTAACAAAACGGCCGGATTATAAATACCGACTGTTTTGGAACACTGGCCCGGAGCGGAACTGCTCCGGGCCGGGCTGCTTTCAGGGATTGACGACGTTTTGCGGCGTTCCGTTTAAGAACGCACGGATATTTTCGGCGGTTATCTCCATGATCCGTTGGCGGCTCTCCTTCGGAGCCCAGGAAATATGCGGCGTGAGGATGCAGTTTTTCGCCGTCAAGAGCGGATTGTCCGGCCGAATCGGCTCTGTATAGACTACATCCAGTCCCGCGGCTGCCAGCTTGCCGCTGTTCAGCGCATCTGCAACGTCTTGCTCCACGATCAGCTGTCCGCGGGCGTTGTTAAGGAGAATCGCGCCGCCCTTCATTTTTGCGATCGTTTCTTTATTGATAAGTCCCGTGTTTTCGGGCGTCAGGTTGCAGTGGAGCGACACCACATCCGACTGCGCAAGCAGGGTATCCAGATCAACATACTCGCCGACGGCATGGCCGGAATCGTTGGGATAGATATCGTATGCCAGAACGCGCATGCCCATCGCCTTTGCGATTCTGCCCTCGGCCTGTCCGATGCGTCCAAAGCCGATGATGCCGATGGTTTTGCCCGCCAGTTCAATGAGCGGATAATCCCAATAACACCAGTCGGGATTTGCAGCCCAGTCTCCGTTGTGGACAGACGCGCTGTGATGGCCGATATGGTGGCAGATCTCCAGCAGCAGAGCAATAGAGAACTGACTGACCGATGCTGTTCCATAGGTCGGCACGTTGACGACCGGAATGCCCTTTTCCCGTGCGTGCTGATAGTCCACAACGTTATAGCCCGTCGCAAGGACTGCAATCAGCCGGATATTCGGGCACGCATCAATCGTCGCGCGGGAGATCGGCGTCTTATTCATAATGACGATTTCCGCATCGCTGATGCGCTGCGCGATCAGCGGGGATTCTGTATACGATGTGCGGTCATAAACGGTCAATTCTCCAAGCGCCTCCAGCCCTTTCCAACTCAGATCGCCGGGGTTTTCCGTATATCCGTCCAATACTACAAGCTTCATAGCAGTCCATTCCTTTACCCGTTAAATTTGGCGCGTCTGCGCGCCGGAAACTCAGATTTAGCAGCCGCTGCCCAGCAGCAGAAGGTGCTTTCATGATACACGATCCATCCGCGTTCGTCAAACCGAACCGCACATCTGGGCACAGAAAACCGTAGTGCACCGGAGCTCGGATGACAGTGTAAAAGCGCCTCGCGGCCTACCCGAAAAGCACGTTTTATACGGGCCGTGGAGAGGCGGTTTACGGAAAAATCTTTTTTTTGGAAAATCGCTGAATTGAGGGCGAAGAGTATTGAAAAATTGGAGGCTCCGGATTATAATAGCTACAACATATTGTGGTGGAGAACGGCAGATTGCCGGGCTTTAGACACAAATGAACGACAAGGAAGGAGAAACATTCATGAGCAAGAAAACAAGATGCCGCGTGCTGAGTCTGCTGCTGGCGCTCGTCATGGTTCTTGGCATGGTTCCGATGGCTTCGGCCTCCTCGGCATACAATGTCAAGCTGACCGAGACGACTCCGGATGAGAGCAAACTGAGCACCGCCATTCAGCAGAACAAATTCAAGCTGCAGAATGGTGAAGAGGCCTACGCGGACAACGATACCGTCCGCGCGATCGTTATTTTTGAGGGCGACGCAGCTTTGCCTGCGGCACTGAACAAAAGCAGTGTTGCAACGCAGAGCGCTGTCGCAGCTGCAGCGAAGTCCCTCGTTTCGCAGCACAGCCGCATCAAGACCGCAATCAAGCAGGAGGCGGTCAGCTATGACGTCAAGTACGAGTATACCACGCTGCTCAACGGTATGTCCACCGACGTCAAGTTCGGCGACCTCGAGAAGCTGGCTAACACGGACGGCGTCAAGGAGGTCTATCTGGCCAACTATTACGACGAGCCCGTTGTCATGCCCAGCATGGATTCGGCCAACGACATGACCAACATCACCAAGGTTCGCAGCTATGATACCGGCAAGGGCACCGTCATTGCGGTCATCGATACCGGCATCACCCCGGGCCACGAGGCGTTCACAGCGTATGACAGTATGCTGAACAAGGCTGCCATCAGCAAGGAGCAGGCCGAGACCGCGATTGAAAAGCTTGGCCGCGGCAGATATCTGTCGGCAAAGGTTCCGTTCTCCTATGACTATTATGACAAGGACAACGACGCGACCGACGACGTCAGCGGTCACGGCACGCACGTCTCCGGCATCGCAGCCGGCTGCGTCCTGTCTGATGACGGCGGCTATGAATTCGCAGGCTCCGCGCCCGGCGCGCAGATCCTTGCACTGAAGGTCTTCTCCTCCGACCCGGCGGAGAGAGGCACCTCCAGCGACGTTTATCTCGCAGCCCTTGAAGACGCCTACACATTGGGTGCGGACGTCATCAATATGTCCCTCGGCGCACAGAACGGCTTCGTCTATGACGGCATCGAGGAAGAAGTCCTGAACGGCATCTTCACCACGCTGGACGAAGCGGGCGTCATCTGCTGCATCGCAGCGGGCAACGAAGGCTCCATGGCAGACGGCGAGAGCATCACCGGCGTTCCTGCCGGCTATGTCACGTCCGACTATGCGGACTACGGCGTTGTCGGTTCCCCGTCCACCTATGACGGCAACCTGTCTGTCGCCTCCGTTGACAACGCGAAGTACGCCTCTCCGGCGATTGAAGTTGACGGCGCACAGATCGGCTACAGCGATACGGTCAACGCTTATAATGCGCTGGCTGGTAAGACGTATGACTTTGTTCTGGTTCGCGGCAACGGCGAAGAAGCCGACTATGAAGGCATCGATGTCACCGGTAAGGTCGCAGTTATCAAGCGCGGCGGCATTTCCTTCGTTGACAAGGTCAACAATGCGGATGCAAAGGGTGCAGCTGCTGCAATCGTTTACAACAACGAATCCGGCATCATCAACATGGCGCTGGACGGCACGAAGCTTCCCGCTGTTTCCGTTTCCGGCGAGGACGCAGCCAAGCTGCTTAACGCAAAGGAACAGAAGGTCACATTCCTCGCGGAGATGGCCTCTGTTGACAACCCCACCGGCTGGCAGTCTTCGTCCTTCAGCTCCTGGGGCCCCACCCCGTCCCTGACGCTCAAGCCGCAGATCTCCGGTGTCGGCGGCAGCGTTCTGTCTGCAAAGAACAACACGACGGACGGTTATCAGGTCATGTCCGGTACCTCCATGGCGACGCCGGATGTCGCGGGTGTTACTGCGACCATCCTGAGTTATCTGAAGAGCGAATCGAAGTACAAGGATCTGAGCAAGAAGGAACTGGCTGACATGGCAGAGGCTCTGTTGGCATCCTCCGCGCAGACGGTTATTCCCAACAACTACACCTTCAGTCCGAGAAAGCAGGGCGCTGGTCTGGTCGATGCTGACCATGCCGAGCAGCTTGTTCTCGGTGGTGCAAAGGCGTACATCACCAACCCGATCGCCAACATCGGCGACAACCCCTCCAAGGACGGCCACTTCCAGATCCGCTACACCGTCAAGGATCTGAGAAACGAGTTCCCGGGCTGGGATCTCGAAGAGGACGGCAAGAAATTCAACATTTCGTGGAAGTTCTGCTTCGATAAGCCCGCAGCAGATGAGGAAGGCAACTACTACAACGCACTGACGACGCTCGGTCTGACAGAGGACGAGGTCACTGTTACCACTAACTATGAAGACGACGTTCTCGTCATCGGTCCCGGCCAGACGGCAGAAGTCGTGATCGACGTACAGCTGACGGATGATTTCATGGCCGATATCGACGCCATCTATCCGAACGGCGCGTACATCGAGGGCTACATCAACTTCACGAGTCCCGCTGCAACCTATGACCCGACCGCCTGCTTCCATGGCACGTTCATGGGCTTCTATGGCGACTGGGCACAGGCTCCCGTCATGGAACAGCTTGACTGGATCGACGTTATGACCGGCAACACTGACGTCACCTGCAACACCTGGCCGAATCTGGCCTATCTGGTTACGCGCAGAGGCAACTCCATCACCGGCGCCTCTCTGGCCGGTACGAACCCGTTCGACTCGGAGTTGGATCTCCCGTTCGGTGCGGACAGAATCGCAGTTACCAGCCCGGATGCCGCGTATGCGATTGAGCGGACGCTGTTTATGCAGCCGATGACGCTCCGCAATGCCCGTCACCTGATCATGGTTGTCTCCAACCGTGAAACCGGCGAGGTCTACTATGTGGACAATACCGAATATCTGCCGAAGGCCATCTATGACACGGATGACGGCTGGACAGCCACCGGCTCGTTCATGTGGGACGGCACCGATCTGGACGGCAACGCAGTTCCGAACAACACCAAGGTCGAGGTCAACTACTATGCCAACATTGCCTACGGCGCGGATGAACTCGGCGCGCTGACCAACGGCGGCACGGATTACAGCGCGCTTAAGACGAAGGGCCAGAAGTATCTGGAGTGGAACTATGTCTGCACGGTTGACTCCGAGGCTCCGAAGGCACTCACGGCAAGCTATGACCCGGATACCAAGGAACTGACTGTTAAGGTCAAGGACAACCAGTATCTGGCCAGTGTTGAACTTGACACCTATCCCGATCTCACTGCGAGAGACGGCAAGATCTTTGCAGAGGAAGCTGCCGGCACTGCGTCCACAGTTACGCTGGATGCTTCGAGCGTCACGAACGGCATTGCAGTTCTCTATCTGTTCGATTATGCGACCAACTACACCGCATACGTTGTTGATCTGGACGCTGCTTCCGACGGCGAACTCACCAACTGCACCGTGACGCTGCAGTCCTACAATGCAGATAAGGGTCTTGTTAAGGAAGCCTACACCGATGACTTCGCTGCCAAGGACGTCGTTGAGGTCTGGTCCGGCGAAGAAGTGACCGCACAGGCGCAGCCTGCCGAGGGCGAGGAGTTCTACGCATGGATGCAGAACGGCAAGATCGTCTCCACGGATGCGGACTACACCTTCACGGCTGTTTCCGACGTGACGCTGACGGCAGTCTTTGATCCGATCTATACCGTTTCCTTCGATTCTGACGGCGGCACGCCGGTCGAATCGCAGTTGGTTATCCGCGGCGAGACGGCATCCAACCCCGGCGCACCTGTGCGCACCGGCCTGTACACCTTCGTCGGCTGGTATCTGGATGACACGCTCTATGATTTCAGCAGCCCTGTCATGTCCGACCTGACGCTGGTTGCAAAGTGGAAGCTGACCTCCGAGCCGAGCGATTCGATCATCCCGGCAGTGATCCCTGCTACGAAGACGCCGACGACCAGCAAGTTCCCGTTCACGGATGTGTCCAAGAGCGACTGGTTCTATGACGCAGTCAAGGGTGCTTGGGAGAACGGCCTCATCAACGGTGTGACCGCTACGACCTATCAGCCGAAGGGCACGCTGACTGTTGCCGAAGCAATCAAGCTGGCCTCCGCACTGCACCAGATGATCAAGGACGGCAAGGTCACGCTGACCAATGGCCGCGGCTACTGGTACGAAACCTACGTCAACTACGGTGTCCGTGAGGGCATCTTCGACGAAAGCTACCAGAAGCTTAGCTACGAGCAGATGACCAAACCTGTCTCCCGCAGCGAGTTTGTCCACATCTTCTTCAAGGCGATGGACAGCTACAAGACCATCAACTCCGTCGCGGACAACAGCATCCCCGACGTGAAGACCACGGACACCTACGGCGATGAGATCTACACGTTCTACCGTGCAGGTATCCTCACCGGCTCCGACGCGGCTGGCACCTTCCATCCGACCAGCACGATCGTCCGCAGCGAAGTCGCGGCGATCCTCGTCCGGATGTATGATGCCTCCGTCCGTGTGAACATTACGCTGAAGTAATCTCCCAACACAAAGGGCGCTTCCCACCCGGGAAGCGCCCTTTCCGTGTCATCACAAGGATCAATCAATGCAGATATGCTGTATTATGTGCAGATGAAGTGGACGGGCTCCGGTTATGTGTATTCGATTTGTAGAAAAGATACGCCGGCGTCTGATGCAGTCTGCGTGTATACGACGAATAACGGATTTATCGGTGACTTTTTTATTCTGCAGGATCGGATTTATTTTGCAACAAGTGTTGATAAAGACCGAATGATCTCGACAGTCGATCTGAATGGCGAGAATGCTTATGCGATCACGGCCTGCAGCCGCGACTGCATAGGCTGCTATTACAGCAACGGTTGGATCTATTCCTATTCAGCAAAGGACGACCGTCTGGCACGGTTCCGAACAGATGGTTCTCAGTATGAATGGGTCGGTGAAGCGGAGATCAAATCGGGCTGGTACTACATATTGAACGGAAACGTGGTCTATTCTGTGTCAAACGATGGAACGACAACAATCAAGTGCTTCAATACGGAGAAAAAGACGACGGACACGCTGAAAACGTTCGATACAACTTCGGCTTGGATCAATGGCTTATATGGAAACCATTTGCTGTATGAGGTGTACGACGCGAAAAAAGAGGGAGATGTCGTAACGGGCGGGACGATGCGGTTTTATCTGTATAACCTGAACAGCGGAACAAATTATACGCTCGGAAATGATAAGATAGAAGGAACGGTTTGGAATGACCAGATTTTCTTATGCGACAAGGCTGGAAACGCAGAACTCAGGAGTCTGCAGGATCCGACGATCGTTACTAAGGAGTTTAAGCTGCCCAATGCACTGTTGGGAAACATTAGCACCTCGGCGCGCCTTGTGCTTGCGGTTGGAAAAAATTTGGCGTTTGCAACAGACGGCGAAGGCAGTCAGGTAAAGATCATCCTTATGAACAGTGAATGGAAAGAGTTAACGAGTTTTACAGTGAATTAGGCGGAACGCGGGAAGCGGAAATTCGGTTTGTGCATACGCCTCTGTAAATGAAAGCAGCTTGTCCCCAAATAATATTGCCAACCCCCAAGGGTGCCGGTATGCAAATATCGGTGCCCTTTTCCCATATAGTGTAGAGTGACCGCGCGAAAAGACACGCAGTCTTCTGGAAGAGCGGTCGTGTTTTGCGGCAGGCCTGACGATATGGCGTCAGGCCTGCCCGTGTGTGCTGCCTTGCAAAAATGCACTGGAGTGGGGGGCGCGGGGATGCGGTGTGCCGGTCGGGTTTATGCCTGAAGATGGAGCGCGGGGTTCATATAATAGACGTTTTTCTCGTCAAGACGCTGGCGCAGCAGTTCAACTGCTTCTCCAAAACGCTGGAAATGGACGATCTCGCGTTCCCGCAGGAAGCGGATGGCGTCGTTCACATCCGGGTCGTCGGAAATGCGGAGGATATTGTCATACGTCACGCGCGCCTTCTGCTCTGCTGCAACTGTGAAAACGCAACATTTTGTATCTATATTTGCGGAAAATGTCAGAAATTCCAGTGAATTTCGACAGGAACTTGACGTGTTTCTTTGTTCCTGCGTCCAACCGTAATATAGTCAATCAGGACATCCACCATCTCACGGTTCAAATGCTCCAGATTCATGTACTGTGCGATCAGATCCTTGCGATGGTCTTCTGATTGCATCTGTTCTTCCAGCCGTTCAATTCTGCCTTCGCCTTCCGCAATCAGACGTTTCATTCGTTCCCGTTCTTCAGTGAACTCTTTTGACAGCTCAACAAAATCTTCTGCCGATATGAGTCCTTTGACCTTATCTACATAAAGCTGCCGGATACCCTCGGAATCTTCTTCGATTTTTTTCTTGTATGCTGTCAACTCTGTAAGGAGCCGTTCTTTCTTACCGTGCAGGTTATCTTCCAGCTCAAGATTCTGTTCCAGCGCATCTTTATCCAGATATTCAGCCGACAGACGGTTCAATTCACCCAGTACGATTTGCTCCAGCTCTGTAACAGGAATAAATGCACCTTCACAGGAATCCGCAGAAACATGACGGTTTGCACACTGCAAATAATGTTTACCGCGGTTTTTGGAGGATCGCATGATATAGCCGCAGCTTGCACAATGTACTTTCCGCGCAAAAATACCGACATTCCCCGTATCAAAAGGTTTTACTCTCTCAGCAACCAAATCCTGTACCCTGTTCCAGAGTTCTCGGTCAATAATCGCTTCGTGCGTTCCCTCAACGCGATACCATGTGTCCTTGGGTCTTGGCTTATTTTGTTTGGTCTTATAAGAGATACTGCCGTATTTCCCTTGTACCATGTTCCCAATATAGATTTCATTGACCAGCATATCGGAGATTGCGAAATATCGCCAGAGTGTACTGTTTTTTGTTTTCGGCTGCTTGTAGCGAAGTCCATGCAGGCGCTTGTATTCGGTTGGGTTTGGGATGCCCCTGTCGTTCAGTATTCGGGCGATTGCAGCCTTGCCGTATCCTTGCACAAATAACGTAAAAACCTCTCTGACGACCGCTGCGGCCTCCTCGTCGATAATCAGATGCCCCTTTTGCTCCGGATCTTTCTTGTATCCGTAAAGAGCAAATGCGCCGATGTGAAAACCGTTTACTCGTCGGTTGGTCAAAACACTTCGGATATTATCCGACATATCCTCAAGATACCATTCATTTACAAGGCCGTTAATTTGCCGGGATTTTTTGTTGCCCTTATTCGCGGTGTCGGCATTGTCAACAATGCTGATAAAGCGGATGCCCCAAATCGGGAACAGACCGTGAATGTACTTCTCTACAAGCTCCAGCTCTCGTGTAAAACGCGACTGTGTTTTACAGAGAATAATATCAAACTTGCGTTTTTCTGCATCAGCAAGCAGCCGGTTAAATTCCGGGCGCTTACGGTCAGACCCCGTGTAATCATCGTCACTGTAAATGTCGTATAGCTCCCACCCCTGTTCGACTGTGTACTGAACCAGCATCGTTTTCTGATTCTGAATACTGTTACTGTCATCTGTTTCAAATTGCTTGTTCCGATCTTCTTCGGATAAGCGGCAGTAAATCGCTGCTTTCATGTCCGTATCTCCTTTAAGATAAGAACAAGCTGCTCCAATAACAGTATATCACATGACGGTTTTTTTGTCATTTTTTGTACCATTGCAGGCATTTTTATTCTTCTCGGCCTGATTGATGAGGGTAATCCATGCTTTTGTATAGGCATTTACACTTGTTGTTGATTGTCCATTTTTGAAAATACTGCGGCATGGTTTTTTATGCTCCTGAGTTTGTTCCATCAAAACAGCCCCCTTCAGCCTCAGCAATACTTGATTGTCACACACCATCTATCTTATGCCTCAAACGGTCATTTTTGCTTGTGTGGCGTACAGAGGCTTAAATGGTTCTTTCGTTTTTCTCAGGTCGGACAGACGGCGGCGGCAAACCGCTCCATAGGCTCTTACCTCCCTCCATGCTTATGGCGGGGCGTTCCATTCTGTGACGTATGGCTAACGCAAGTATCATGATCCTTTGTATGCGGTCGTCGCCCGCAAGCCTGCCGCGGCTTGTCTGCAATGCTTGCGGTCATCGCTCCGTTCCAGAATCGGTGTTCACCTCCTGATTCCAGCACATCCCCGCGCGCCCATTGCCGGCTCACGCATACAAAAACGTATCTGGTTGACCCTATTCAGTTGTCGAACGGGATTGTCAGCCCGCAAAAGCGTATTGATCTGTAATGCGCTTTTCCAGAATGGCAATCGGTACGCTGCTGCGGAAGGCTGCCCCGCAGACTGGACAGACCTGTCCGTCTTACGCAAGCGCCATGCCGCATAACCACATAGGCTTCAAATCGTGGGTGAATTGTGTCTCACCGTGAGACGCAATTTGACATATTCGGACTCAAAAGCTGTTCAAAATTATTTTATGTCTGCCGATCTGCCCACAGCTTTGCTGAAATCAAAGAAATCAACTCCTTTGCCGTGGGCGGCTCCTCAATCCAGTAAGCGCGCAGTTCGCGTCTGCGGCCATTCTGCCAGATATCCTTGGCCGCACGATTCAGAGCCCGTGAAACGGCTTCGTTTGTGCGTTTTCCTGTTCGGATACGAACCTCATTGCAGATTACCTGCATTCTCGGCATATTCGGCTGATGTTCGATTGCGACATCAATCGCATGGCATAAAATGCAATAACATTCCTTCCCGCGGGTCTCAACGATAGAGTAGACAGCATTCTGAACATCTTTCATGTCATACATTCCTTTCCCGTCCGAGCTGATACCAGTATAGTACATTTCAATGTGCTTTTCAGGCTTTCTGCCAAACTTTGACCCACTTGGACAAACTTTGACAGATGAAACAACGTGGACATTCATCCTGCTTAATCAGAAACGCAGCCTATGGCCTGCGATGGTTATGCGGCACAACTATCATTGCAGGTTCAGAGGTAACTCCTCTAAACAATAAAAATCCGACAGAAAGCATCTAAGGCTTTCTGCCGGATTCCTTGCCATGTGATTTCCACCAAACGGCTTACTTTTTATTGCGAAGAATATCGATATAAACCGCAAGGATCAGAATAATACCATTGATCATCATTTGATAGTAGGAGTCCACACGCATTAAGACCATAATATTGCCCAGCACGGTCAGAACAGCGACGCCAAGAAGTGTTCCAATAACGGAGCCTTTACCACCGTTGAGAGATACACCGCCGATAACCGCTGCGGCGATTGGCGTCATTTCGCTGCCAGCACCAGCCGTAGCAATCGAGGCGCTGAGCTGAGATGCCCAGAGCACCGCAGCAATACCAGATGTTGTGCCACAAATAATGTAACCAATCAACTGAATCTTGTCATTTTTTATACCAGACAAATACGCTGCTGCCGAATTGGAGCCGATTGAATAAATTTTTCTGCCAAGTACCGTGTATTTCAGCATAAGCCCGATTACCAAGAATACAATCAGAGAAACGATCAACATGACCGGCAAAAAACCAAACGCTTTGCCAAAACCAATCACATCGATTACGGAGCTGTGCAGTGCAATCTGTGTACCGTTTGTGCTGATATACGCAACTGCCCGAAAAATCATCTGTGTACCAATGGTTGCAATCATTGGAATGACGTGCATCTGCGTAATGATCAAGCCATTGATCAAGCCGGTCATCGTTCCGGCTGCAACTGCAATCAAAATTGCAAGCCATATGTTCACTCCGGCCTTGGACAGAATGCCAAGCAGCATAACGCTGGTAGCCATTGCCGACATTTGCGAAAGATCAATGCCGCCCATCAGCATTACAACTGTAAGCCCAGCCGCGATTGTGCCAATATATGAAAACGACGTACCGATATTTGCAAAATTAGCTTTTGTCAAAAAATACGGTGAAATAAAAGATGATGCCAAAATCAAGACGATCAGAATGATAAAAATGCTTAATTCAGTACCTGCGCTTTTTAGAAATTTTTTTGTCTTCTCCATGTGATTATCCTCCGATCACAGCCTGTGCAAGCTCTGTTTGTGTATAGCTCCCCCGTTCAAAAATGGCTGTTATCTTTCCCTCGTGAACGGCAGCGATTCGATCTGCGATTGACATAGTTTCCTGCATATCGGAAGAAACCATCAGCACAGCGACTCCTTGCAGGCAAAAGCTTTCAATCAATTTATAGATTTCTGCGCGTGCGCCAACGTCGACACCTCTGGTTGGTTCATTCAATATTAAAAGCTTCGGCTCGGTGTTCATTGCTTTTGCAAAGACCACCTTTTGCTGATTTCCGCCAGATAACGTATTCGTAAGTGTTTCTTTGCTTGGGGTCTTGATTCGCAGCTTTTCAATCCACTCAGTTGCTGTTCTGGCTTCTTCTTTCGTCTGCATCAATCCGTGTTTTGTATATTTACGCAATGTTGAAAGCGTAATATTCTTTGTTATATTCATACCCAGCATCAATCCATCCGTCTTTCTTTCACTTGGGACATATGCTATTCCAGACGCGAGGCTGTCACTGGGATTGCGCGGGTGAATTGGCAGACCATTCAGACGAATAGAATCATAGGTACATGGACGGACGCCATATATAGACGCCGTGATTTCTTCACATCCGGCACCCATTAGTCCATAGAGCGCAACGATTTCTCCACTTTTAATATCAAAACTGATGCCTTGTACAGTATCATTACTCAAATTGGATACTTCAAGCATCGTTTTTGTCATGCTGCGCGGTGCCATTTCGTATATTTGTTTGACTTCACGACCGACCATTGCGTTGATCAATTCCTGCTGTGTTAACTCTTTTGTAGGCTTTTCCATAACATTTCTGCCGTCACGTAAAACCGTCACATGGTCGGCAATCTCAAACACTTCATTCAGCTTATGTGTAATCAGGATGACAGCGCCTCCATCGGCGGTAAAGTTTCGGATAATCCTGTAAAGCTGTTCAATTTCTGTATCTGTTAATGGTGCAGTCGGTTCGTCCATGACAATGATGTCAGCTCCCCGCATAAAAGAACGGGCAATTTCAATTAACTGCCGTTGCGCAACAGAAAGAACGCCCGCGTTAGAAAACGGGTCCAATGCATCCAAACCAACGGCCTTTTGCGCATCCAGACTTTTCTTCCGCAAGGTCTGATAGTCGACAACTCCTTTTACTTTTTCAGGCAGATGTCCAACAAAAATATTCTCCGCTATGCTCATGGAACGAAGATCGTTGAGTTCCTGATAAATAACAGAAATACCATTCCCGATTGCTTCATCAGGACGATAATGCTTATATTCTTTTCCTTTGAGAACGATTGTTCCCTCGTCTGCCTGATAAGCACCGGAAAGGATTTTCATCAGCGTGGATTTACCAGCCCCGTTTTCCCCAATCAGCGCAAGAACCTCGCCCTTGTTTAGTGTCAGATTTACCTGACTTAATGCCTTAACTCCGGGGAATGACTTCGTAATCCCCCGCATTTCCAATATGGCTTCACTCATAAATCCACCTCAATCATCCCTATTGCATCCCGCAGGAGTTTCCTCCTGCGGGAGTGCGACTAAAGCTTGTTTATTCCGGATACAGTTCGTCGACGTTATCCTTGGTCATCCAATGGTTGATGGAGTAATTATACTTATCAAGTGTTTCGCCTGCAACGAGCTGCTGTGCGATCTCAATAAGACGGACACCGTAGAGCTCAGGGCTTGTGGCAACCTCTCCCTTCAGAATGGTGTCCTCACCATTCTTTGCGGCACGGAAGGTGTTGATTGTTTCGGAAACACCGTCAACGCTGAAGTAGTTGATCGTATCCAATCCAGATGCGTCAACTGCTGCAACAATCGCAGGCGTCCAAGAGCTGGACAGGCTGAAAATCACAATCTGCTCATAATTAGCGCAGAGCGGCAGATAGTCCTGTACTTTCTGGCGGATATCAGCCAGATCGTAATTCGTAATATCGATATTCTCGACTGCATCTTCGCTCAAGCCGCTCTTTTCCAGAAACGTCTTAACAGCATCATTGGTTCTGGACCATACTGCATCGCCAAGCGCGCTTGCATTGACCTGAATCACATGATCGACCTTATCTGCAATACCCTGCTCAACACACCAGTTATAAGCTTCCTCGCCCATCAGCTTGCCAGCATCGGAGTTGTTCAGTCCAAAGAAATAGGTCGTGGAACCGTACTCTGTGCAGTCTGTGTCGACACAAATATCATAGATGCCGTTCTGCTCACAAAGCTTTGCAACCTGCTGGCTCGGTTCGGAAGAACAAGAGAAGTCAACGATTACGTTGCAGCCCTGCGCAAGGAAGGAATCGAATGTTTTGCGGATTTCTGCCGCATCCGTACCAACAACCTGATAGAGCATCTCAATTCCTGCTTCATCGGCCGCCTTGATCGTACCTTCCAGCGCATTTTTGTGGAATTCATAGTCTTTGGTCTGGCACAGGTAGCCAATCTTGACCGCAGGAACGTCAGTACCTTCCTGTTCAGTCGGCTGTTCGTTCACCACAGCCTCCGTATCGGCCTTTTCGGGTTCAGCCGGAGTCTCCGCTGGGGCTTCCTGCGTACAGGCGCATAACGCAAGCAGCATGCACAGAGCAAGAATCAATGCGAGTGTTTTTTTCATGTTTCATTCTCCTTTTTGTGTTTTAATACAGATGTCTTGCGCCATCTGATATTACGATTTCACCCATGATGTTTCTGGCGGCCTCACTTGCCAGAAAGTATATCACGGCGGCGATCTCCTCAGGTGTGGACATAACCCCACGCGGAATCGAGGGCTCTGTAAGCGGATCGCCAGACTTACATCCCATCATTTCAGTCGCAGTTTGACCAGGGGCAACGCCATTCACAGTAATTCCATGCGGTGCCATCAAACGTCCAAGCCCTTCTGTCAGTCCGCGCAGCCCCCATTTGCTGACACCATATGGGTACCAGATCGGACGAAACGCCATTTCCGAGCAGACATTCACAATATGTCCTGTAATCTGATGTTCCAGCATATACCGAAGAACACTTTGACAAAGGAAAAACACACTTTTGACGTTTGTGTCCATGACTGTGTCCCATTCTTCTGGTCGTACCGCAAAAAAATCATTTTTCCGGCAGGAATCTGACAGATACCCCGCACAGTTTATGACAACATCCAATCGTCCAAATTTTGAAATTGCTTCTGCAACCTTATTGGGTATGGCGGAAATGTCCCGCAGATCCCACACAAGCGTAGCCGTTTGACCATTTAGTTGACTTTCTGCTCTGCTGAGCGCATCTTCACTGCGCCCAACAAGAATCACTTTGTCACCAGACTGCAAAAAGATTTTTGCGGCAGCAAAGCCGATCCCTCTAGTCGAGCCTGTAATCAGGACAACTCTGCTCAATATGTCTTTACCCCTTTCGTACTTCGCAATCTGTAAACTGCTGGATTGTATCGATCCACTCCGCCGTAAGTTCTTTTGACGTAATTGTGGAATTTTGAATCTGGTATATCTGCCCGATGCTTTCAGCCTTATCTTTTCCCAGCGGGTGATACGGTTCCACATCAATACGGATAATACCGGAATATTTGTTTGCCAGAGCAGCGATCGCTTTCAAATGCTCCTGTCGATCATTATAACCCGGAACGAGCGGACAGCGAAGCACAATCCTTTTCCCAAGATTAGAAATGAAATCCAAATTGTCCAGAATCAATTTATTATCAACGCCTGTGAATTTCTTGTGTTGTTCTGGATTTGTCTCTTTGCAGTCATAGAGGAATAAATCTATATATGGGATTGCTTGTTTCAGCACCTCTCTGCGCACAAAGCCGCAGGTCTCCACACAAACATGCAGGCCCTGACGCTTTGCTTCCTGAAAAAGTGTAAGTAGAAATTCAGGCTGCGCAAATGGCTCTCCACCCGTGAACGTTACACCTCCGCCAGATGTTTCATAAAACGGCTGATCCTTACACACCTCGGTAATGATCTCAGACGCCTGCATTTCCTTTCCGATCAGCTCCAGCGCGCCTACGCATACCCGCGTACATTTTCCACAATTCTTGCAGCGGACTCTATCAATCAAATGTCTCCCATTCGCGAAACTGTGACAGTTTCGCGGACAGACTTGTTGACATTTTCCGCACCCAATACATTTTGCGGGAGAAAAAGACAATTCCGGCTCGCGGCATTTTGATTCCGGATTATGGCACCACAAGCAGTTTAGCGGGCACCCCTTCAAAAATACACATGTCCGAATACCTGGACCATCATTGATGGAATAACGCTGAATATTAAATACAATTCCTGTATCGTGTGCCATCAGAGCTCACCATAGCTGCGCGCAAGAATCTCACGTTGTAGCTGCGGGGATTGACGTACAAAAAAGTCGCTATACCCGCCAATACGGACCAGAAGGTCCGCGTATTTCTCCGGTTCACGCATTGCGTTTTCCAGAGTCTCAGGACTGACAGCATTGACTTGAAGTTCAAAACCATTGCGTGCCATAAATGTTTTGATCACCGATTTGACAGCAATCATTTTATCCTCAGTCATTCCAGAAAGGTTCAACCGCATGTTGACTGCAATACCACCAAGGAAAGGTCTTTGATCCCATGTGGTTGTAGACAGAAGCGATGCTGTCGGTCCCTTGATATCTCTACCGGAGACCGGATCAGAGCCACCATTGAATGCTTCTCCAGCAAGTCGACCATCCGGCGTCGCCATACAGACCTTTCCCATATCCTCATGCATCATAAATGCAAATGCGCCCGGAATCACCTTCCCGCCACGAAGCGTTTCCTGCTTCGGGCAGGATTCAACCAACTTTTGATAGAATTCTGCGCCCCAAGCGTCCATCTTTGCCTCGTTGTTTCCAAAATGCGGGCATTTTTGGATAATGTATTGCCGAAGATCTTCGTGCCCACTAAAGTTGTTGCAGAGGATTTCATACAACTCGTCCAGACTGAGCTTCTTCTCTTTGAAAACAAGTTGCTCAATGTCCGCAATGGCGTCAATCGTATTTGTTGCTCCGATAAAATCAGGGAGAACATGGTTATATAATGCGCCGCCCTGATCGATACCTTTTCCGCGCGCAAGACAATCATCTACCAGACACGCTGCAAGCGGCGATTCACCGCCGTTTCTCATGCGTTCAAGCTGAAGATAATTCTGGTGGATTTGGCCCTGTTTTACCTCGCTAAACAGCCATGACCAATATGCGGACTTCAATTCTTCAATCGTTTTGAAATCCCGCTTGGTACCAAGCAAGTCCATCAGCATTTTGGGACAACTATGGTATGGACTGGTTGCCCAGAATCCGGAACAGCCTATCGGTGTAATTTCTACACAGGTGGAATTGATATAATTTCTGGCATGTTCCATTGCAAGACCCGATGCATGCAAAGAGGCAGGAATCGCGTCGTCGTTAAAAATTGCAGGATGCGTCAAATTCTGCGACAACAGCTCGCATGCATAAGCCAAAAGATTTTCATCCATGCCCTTGAAATATCCAAGCCCAACGCTTGGATACGCAAGGCGGACATGCTCAATACTCTGTAAGAACAGCCAAGTCAACTCATTACATACGGGTGTTCCATCCGGCGCAAGCCCACCGACAATATAGGACACCGCCGCTGTCGGACGAGTATAGAAGGTATACTGCAAATTCCAGCAGTCGATCAGCTCAAGTGCTGCTTCCTCGGTCAGTTTTCCTTCTGCAATATCCTTTCGATAATAGTTAATCAAATATCGGTCTGGACGACCGCAGGAAAAGAGATCTCGCAGAATGAAGCTATAGAAGTGCATGGACTGTAACGCCTCGCGGAACGTTCTAGCTGGTTTGCGCGGTACACGTTCTATCAGCTCAGCCAATTCGTTGAAACCACGGCTCCGTGCCTCCGCTGCATAGCGATCTTCCAGCGTCAACAACGCGCGAAGCTGTACTTCGCAGCAATCATAGAATTCTGTCTTTTCCGTATATTCAAGCGTTTTGTTTTCATCCAGCTTCTGGCGGTGAATATCGATTTCTGACAGAATTCCTTCAATGCCAAGCTCCAGCAGTTTTTCAAATCGAAGTCCCATGTGTCCTGTACGGCCAAGCACTTGCGGGACCTGATGAATGTACTGTGTTCGATATTCTTCAAATTCTTTTCGTTCAGCATCGGAAAGCGCCGTCACATTCGGCTGACCGCATATCAGGTCATCCCCTGAAATAATTACCGGTTCGCTTGCAATCATATCTGCTTCGGCAAGTGTCCGCCGAAGTAGCGTCGTCGGCGCATCACGATGCCGGAGCCATGCTTTATAGAAGCTGAGAAGCTGGCGATCATCCCAACCATACCTGTCATCAGCATTTGTCTCTGACCGCTGATACCACATTGCGTGCGTATCTATAGCACGCAGCGCCCGTTCCCGAAGCTTCATAACCCGTTCTGTACGAGGATACCGCCCGACTGGTATTTTTACTGCATATGCGTTTTGCATAATTCTACCTCCTGAAAGGTTTTGCATTTGTGTTATCTTACAAATACAATCATAGATGAACAGGCGGTATTTATCTATACGACAAAATTGCACAAGCACGTATCATTTTTTAGGGTTGAATATGATCGATATATATGATATTATAAAAAATAAAGCATTTTAAATTAAAGGAGCAGGCAATGAAAATTGCGGTATGGATTGAACCCAAGATGTTCGTTTCAAACTGGTATCATGAGTTGGAAAACGGTCTGATGGCAGCACTCAGCAGTAAACATCTGAAGGCTTCATTTCAGTCATTGGATTATCCTGATGAAACAATTGCCCGCACTACCATCCTGATACTTGTTGGTGAGACCTATGAGTGGTATTCCAGAATGCTCACGTTTACAAATGAGCGCCAAATGACCGCTTGTGTTGCCGGATGTGAGCATCCAATGCATAGCGCAATTACAGTTACGTCCGACTATACGCAGGTTGCCTACAATATGATTCAATACCTGTATGACGCAGGAAAGCGCAAAATTGCTTTTTTTGGTGTCAATCCGTCCTCCCCACATGATAATCGTCGGTTGGAAGCCTATTATCAGGCCATCCGGAATCTTGATTTGGATTGTACTGAGCAAGATATTTATTTTACCACAGGTGACATTCGACAATGTACACTGGCATTTGGCTCACAGATCGGAAGGTATGATGCATTGCTGGGGGCGAATGATCTCTATGCCTTTTTTGCCCTTATGACAGCCAGAAATGCAGGAATTCGTGTGCCAGAAGATTTGTATATTGCTGGGTTTGGAAACACAAGGATCTCTGCGATTTCAAAGCCTCCAATCACTTCGGCAACGGTGAACTTGTACAACATCGGTTATCAGACAATTTCGGCGATTCAGATGATGAGCAACAATAACAGCTTAATTCAGTTAGATATTAAGAGTGACGATGTTTATTATGCCAGACAATCTACTGAAAATCGACCGTTCTCTGAAAAGTACAAGCATCGCCCGAACCAGCCTACGGTCGTTCATTCCCTGCTTCCTGATAATCAGCCAGTTACCTCATTCGACGATGAGGCATTTATGGATGTTGTATGCTATGAATCACTATTACGTGACATTGACACTGTCGATTATTCCATTATTTCCTGTATTATTGAAAAACAGTATTCAAAGCGTAACATGATCACTGGCGATTGTTTCTTGTCTGATACAGCGCTTGAGTATCGTTTGAAAAAGCTTTACAGGCGGATGAATGTTACTTCCTACGCAGAACTATATCAAAAACTGGTCCGAATGTCGCAGAATATCGAAATCTCGGAAATTATACCGAAGTAACGTTGTTTCTTTAAATATTCAAACATAAACTCTGTATTCTGTAAATTATTCTTGTTTTCTACTGAAATGCGTCTCACCGTGAGACGCATTTCAGTTTGTAAAGCAATCTGGTCTTGCCACGGCAGTAAAGCCCGCAGAACCGGTGATAACAACACCGTTTGCACCACCGCTGCAATGAACGATCAGGAGATTGCCGTCTGCGTCTTTACTGCCAACGATACCGACGTGGGAATCGTCAGGATAGAACACAAGGTCGCCCGGCTGCGCGTCGCTCCATGAGATGTTCCTGCAATAGCTGTGCTGCGTGGCTGCACCACCGCCGCGTCCGGGGTAGTAGTTGCCGTTCGTCGCATTGTAGAACGTCCAATCGACGAAACCGCTGCAATCCAGTCCGAACGGGCGCACCGTGCCGGTGGAGCCGCTGCCCGCCGCTGTGACCTCCGTTGGAACGCCCCAGCGATCATCCCAGCCGAGCGTCAAAGATTTTCCGCCCCAAAAGTACGACACGCGCCCGACAAGCTGCACTGCCGTTTCCACGACGGCTTTGCGTTCCGGGTCAAGATCGTCCGGGAGATTTTCAAGCAGTGCAATCGCGTCCTCCTGCGAAATGGTCAGCGAACCCATTGGAATATTCAGGATGCCGAGATTTTCGAGCAGAATGTCAAGCGCGTCATTCTGATATTTTGTAAAAACGTATATCAGGCGCATTTGCTCGGCGGTCTTGGCCGTGATCGTGATGGTCAGTGCAATCCCTGTGTGGCTGTCGTCCACATCGTCGTCCGGGTTGCTGTCCGGAACGTCAACGGTCTGCGTTGCCGTCGTGATCCCGCACATATCCCAAAAGACTTCCTGCAGCAGCTCCACACGTTCTACGTCGAGCGTGAACACGTCCACACCGTCCTCCGCACCTGCCGTTTTGGACGCAAACACGGCAACGACCTCACGCCAGTCTGGGGCCTGCCCGATGATCTGTACGGATGCAAAATCTCCGTTTTGCAGGCGCTCTAATTCGGCGTGATATTCACCCTGAATTTCTGCGATGGCCGTCGCCAGCAGAACGGTATCATCACTTTCCTGCTCGTCCGCAAACAGAATCCCCAGCGGCGATGCAAGAAACGCGCCCGCCACAATGATGATGGAAAACACGACAAAAAGCGCCGTGCCGCCGCCTAAACTGGCAAGTGCGCTTATCAGCTCCTTGACGGCCTTTGCCACAGCTTCGGCCAGCTTTTTCGTGGCTGCGGCGGCTGCTCTGGCTGTGCGCTTATTGCTCTTTTTGAGCATTTTTCGCTGTGCGTCTTGTGTGGCTGCTTTCCGTGCCCGCTTTGCAGCGGTTTTTGATGCAGGTGTTTTTGGCTTCACCTTTGGCGTGCTGATTTGTTCCGTATCCATTGTCCGAATGGAAACGCCGCGCCGGGGTCTTTCCCGCGGTGCGGCGCTTGGCTTCGGCTTTTCACGGATGGCGGGGGGCGGCTCCACTGGCAGAGATTGCGTCGGTGGTGGCTGGACAGGTGAGGCCGATTTGCTGCTGCCAGCCGTGAGCGGCTGGCGCTTCGGCGTGATCGCGGGCGCTTCCGAAACAGGCAGCTGCGGTGGAACAGGGGCAGCCGATTCGGATGGATAGATGGATTCGATGGATGGGCTTTGGGAGAGCTGCGCTTGTTTTTCCACAAAGGCTTGCCGTGCCTGCTCCTGCGGCGCGGACGGCAAATCGTGCGCCGGTGTGACCGCTGGCCGCTCACGAATAGGCTGCTCTATGCCGCGGCTATAAGGTTCAGTGCCGCGCGGCGTCCATGTACCAGTCTGCTTGGTATGCTGAACGTTCGACGCATTTTCTGGTGTCGGTTCGGGACGCGGTTCACCGCGCAGCTCTGTAAACGTTGGCTTTTCGCGGATCGGCGGCAATACGCTCTGCGGCATATCGTCCGCAAGCCGAATTTCCGCCTGCTCCGTATAAAGGTTATCCCGCGCAGACGATTTTTCTGCGCGGGATTTCTTTGCTCGCTTTACATAGGCGCGACGGCCTTGTTCCTGTGCGGTTGGCGCACTTTGGCGTTGTTTTGGCGCAGAGTGTGTTCGCACATCCTCCGTGCGTTGGCGTGGCGTATTCTCTGTCAACGGCGCGGATCGCACAACATGACGCTCTCGCGGCTGCTCTGGCATGATCGATGGCGCTGGGGCCCCCTCCTTTGCGGCTTGCTGGACATAGACGCGACGGGCCTGTTCCTGTGGCGTGGGCGCTGGTGCGCTCTGCGGCGGCATCGCATCTGGCCGGGTACGCGGTGCGTCTGTTCGTTCTCGCGGTGATTCCGGCGCGGGGTGCGGCTGGTCGGATTGCTCCGGCTGTGAATTTGCGGAAGAATCCGCGGATTCTCTGCGGGCTGTGTGCTGGATCGCACGACGCGGCAGTTGGACAGCTTCATGGACGATTTCGCGGGCGGTCGTTTCTACCTGTTCGGTTGCTGTGCGTTCCGCATTACTTGGCTGTTCAGACTGCTTTGTACTGTCATTCAACTCTTTCACAAATTTCTGCACCATCTGATGTTGGCCGGTGGATGCAACTCGATATTTTGACTGCCTATCCTTTGCACAGTCGTTTCGTTCTCGGATGTTTAGAATGAAGGTCACCTCCATATATTTGGATTTTACTTGCCAGAAAAGGAAAATGTGATAAAATATAATTTTAGATGACAGATTTAATATTACCTTGCAACGTCAAAAGTGAAGGAAGAAATATGCTGGTACTAGATAATTCAACGATAAAAGCCGTTATTGACGAGTATGCTAAATCTGAGATACAGTCCGAAGCTGAAGTTCGTTCAAAATTGGTGGTGCCATTACTGTGCGCATTAGGGTATCCTTCTGAGCTGCGGGCTGAAGAATTTCCGGTATACGGGTTTGGTGGACGCAAAAAACTACCCGCAAAAAGCGCTGATTTTCTACTATTTTCAGATAAGGAATTTGGAGCGCATCGTAACGACACACAGAAGGACAAAGACTGGGTGCAATCACATAGTCTATTGATTGTTGAGGCAAAAAAGCCTGGCGAAATGCCCGATTCTCCAGGACAGGCACAGTTTTATACTATGTGGACAAAAGCTGTTGTCTACATGGTTACAGATGGATGTGAAATTCAGGCGTACTGTTATAGCGATATATCCGCTGATTATAGAATCATTTGCTGTACTACCAACGAATTGCCATATATTGAGAATCTCGGTATGCTCTCTTTCGATAATGTCCGAGCTATTAAAGAGAAAGAACAAGTAGCTTGGCAGGAATGTAATGCCTTGCAGAATAGCACCGAGTATCCCGTGCATATCATTACTGATGATGCTGAACTAAATCTCCCTAATGAAACATTAGCCTATATCAGAAACGCTCTGGGGCGTAATGCCGACGGCCTAAGTAACGTTCAACTGGTTGCAAAATACCTAAATGCAACTGATTCGTTTCTTCAGAATGATTTACGCTATGATATCCCAGCATATATGATAGATATTCCGCGTGGTGAGTATAAAGCAAAGCTGTATTATGATGATTTTATTTTCCCAATTATGACTGGAAAAGTTATAGAGTTTTATTGCAACGATGATTCTCGGTATGTTTTTAGAAGCAGCCATATGATGATTGTTGCTATCCTAAAAGGGGAGAAGTTAGCTCACTTTGAGATAGGATTTCAAGTCCTTGACCAAACTGTAGATGCGCGAGTAGCTGCATTTTCAACAATAGAAAAGTGCTTGAGATCCAAGTCCTTACGAATTTCTATTGAAAATACTAAAAATATTTCAATATCGCTTCCAATAAGAAGCCCTGGAAAACGGTGGCCACGAAAGCAGCAATTACTAGCTATGCTTGAATTTTGGACATTTGGTCTTTCTAAACTTAAAGAAATTGAAGAGTATTATGAAATAAAGTTTAAGCTTGCTCCTTTATCTGGATCTGATAAAGTGATGGAATTATATGATTCTATTGTTTTTGTTTATAATGGAATTATGTTAAATGAGAATTGTGACATAACTCTCCCAAGTAGTTCTTTTGATGATGACATAGTAATTGAAGAACCGTTTTTATGCCAAGAGAATGAACCCATACCATTGCAGGACAGAGTTATTCACGGCATTACTTTTCGTCCATACCGGAGTGCATTTTTGCCATGCAAAATCAGTCTTTCAGAAATAAAAAAAGATGACATTGTTCGACTCCCTGGGTGCTGTGAATATAGAATTGTAGAAACAAAATAGTTTTACGTCTCACCGTGAGATTCATTTCTTTTCCGGAATTGCGTCTCACGGTGAGATTTATTTTTGCAATACTTCTGCGATTCCCTCCATGATATACTCGGCGCAGAGCAACACGATGGATGACAAATTTTGACAGGGTGAGCCAAAGGTAATAACATGGACGGCGGGTATTTTCCCGCCGTCCAGCTTTGTTATATCGCCCAGATGCTCCATCGCCGGGAAGTGGCGCTTTGTGATGGAAATAGCGTCCGGCACGATCTCACTCGCCCAGATCGGCGTGATGCCGTGTCTGCTTGCCGCCAGCGGGAACACGCCGATCCCATCAAACAAACTCCCCAACGTGATCGTCATACTAAATTTTCTCCCGGTGTTGTCGTCATCAATTTATACAGTTCAGTGTCCCTCGGAATGGTATTGACGAATGGCACGATGGAGCCGCCCATGCGCAGCAGGCCGTGACCGGCTTCGGCGTTGGTGATGTAACTGAGCTGCGTATCGGAAATGTGAAGCAGCTTCGACAGCTCTGCCCGGTCGGTCGCGGCCTGATTGAACAGCAGCAGAAATTCCGAGTTGGCAAACATCAGCCGCGCGGTTTCGGATTTCAGACATTCTTCTACGTTCTGGCTTGCGGCGGTTAAGGCTGCGCCGTATTTGCGGAATCTTTTCCACGCGCGATACAAAATCTCGCCAGAATACTTATACTTGAAATACAAATACACTTCGTCGAGGAACACCCAGGTATATTTTCCACGCTTGCGGTTTTCCATGACGCGGTTCTGAATGGCTTCGAGCGCCACAACAAGGGCGGTCGGACGGAGCTGCTCTCCCATTTCGTACAAATCCAAAACGACAATGCGATTGTTAATGTCCACGTTCGTCGGATGCGCGAATACGTTCAAGCTGCCCTCCGTGATAAGCTCGGCGGCAAGGGCGATTTCCCGTGCTTCGGGGTCTGGCTGTTGCAGCACCTCCGCGCGCCAGTCGGACAGGAGCGGCATAGGCAGCGCACCTTTTGCATGGAAATAGTTCTGGTAGACGCTGGCTGTGCATCGGTCGATGATAGATTTTTGGCTGCCGGACAATAACCCCGCGCCCATTTGCTGTTCAAGAATACTTGTAATCAGCTCGGATTTCATGGCAATCGGATTCTCGCCATCCTCATAGCCGTCCTGCAAATCTAACGGATTGATATGGTGCTGGCTGTTCGGGGAGATTTCAATGACTTCGCCGCCCAGCGCCCGCGCAATGGGCGCGTACTCGCGCTCGGCGTCAATGATGATAATGTCATCGTTGGTAGACAAAGCGACGTTTGCGATGGTATTCTTCATGGCAACAGACTTACCAGAACCGGACACACCGAGATAAAACGCATGGGGCGAGATTAGGCGCTTGCGGTCACAGATCAGAAGATTTTTTGAAATGGCGTTGACACCGTAATACAAGCCGCCGGGGTCTTGAATTTCCTGCGCCCGGAACGGCATGAGGACGGCGCAGCTCTCCGTCGTGAGCGTCCGCAAAGCATGGATGCGCCGCAGGCCATACGGCAAAACGGTATTCAGGCCGTCCTCCTGCTGGTAGCGGAGAACAGAGAAACCGCAGAGCTTTTCCTGTGCGATGGATTGCAAGGTCTGCGTATCCGCGTCAAGCTGCTCCAGCGTATCGGCAATGTGAACGAGCGTCACACAGGCAAACATGAGCCGCTGATCGCGGGCAGTCAGATCTTCCAACAGGTCTTTCGATTCGGTGCGCATTTGCTCCAAGTCATACGGCACGGTCGCGGTAAAATTGTTCTGCCGATTCTGCCTTTGCTGCCAGCGCGTAATATCCGTTTCCACGCCGAGGATTCGGCTTTGCACCTCACGCACAGCTTCTTCGGTGGGAATCGGAAGAATGTCAATGGACAGCAGCAGGTTTCTGGAGAAGTCAGACAGGTCCTTTATCATTTCGTCGCTGATAAAAGATGCGTAGTCGCGCATAAAAAGCACCCGTCCAAATTTGCCGCCCATTTCAAAATACCCGGCGCGGAATTGCAGCCCGTCCGGGCAGATCAGGTCGCGGAAGTCGATGCCGCGCTTGATGTTCGCGGACAGGTCAAACCGGAAAGACGCTTCTTCGCCAGGTCGGAAGAAGTCATGCAGGAGCCGCAGCCGGTCAGCGCAGGAAATGGCGTATGCCCCGGAATCCAGCCGCCCGAAACTGGCGGACAGGTTGGTATCGACGCGGCGGAAATAGGCGCGGGTCTGCTCGATCTTCCGTAAGCCGATTGACAGTGTGATGTACTTTTCCTGCACCAGATTGTTGCTTTCAGCCGCTTTGTCCAAGATGATCTGGTTGTATTCACCACGGTAATAATCAAGGCCGTCACTACATTCCGGCATGAGCATTGTGCGCTGAAAGTCAACCGGATTCAGGCGGCGGTTGATGATCGTGATTTTTGCGGTCGCGTCGGTTGGCAGACTGTTCAGCACTGCGCCATACGAACGAAAGATACTGCGCCGGTCATCAAGCGAGGACGCAGCGTAGTTAATGTCCGAAAACCGCCATGTTTTACTGTACTTCTGCCCAACCTGCCAGATACCGTCCGTGTAGATGCGTCGGATGGGAATGGATTGCTGGACGCTGTGGGGAATCCGAAAAGAATCTTTTTCGCTGCGGTTTGCAGCCAACAACGATTTCATCATTCCAACGTACCCTCCGTAATGTCAGCAAACATTTCCTCATGGAGATTGACAGGATCAAACCGGCGCGGGCCTGCACACAGGATTTCGGATTTGATAAACGCCCATAAGAATTGTTCAAGCGTCATGCCGTTGTAGTGGAAAAATCCTGCGATAGCGACTGGCGCCGCCGCCAGCAGGCAAAGCCAGCTTGCAGCTTCTTTTCCGATGATGCCGCCCAAACCGAGATAGATACCGGCCGCCAGACCGACAGCCAGCACCGCACAAATAAACTGCCGCGCAGACAGACCGAAAAAGATGGTTTCCCGGTGTGCGCGGATTTCTTTTGGAATTTTGACTTCGATATGGATTACCTTCTTTCTTATGAAATGGATATGGAAAAGCGCGTCGCCCATGACGGGCAACGCGCTTTTCCATACGCTGATTTTAGATTTCCAACTGTCTTAAAATTTCCTCGACGCTCCGGCGGCCATAGATCAGCCGGAGAATATAGATGATGTGTTGCTCCGCGTCCGGAAGATAGTACATCACATAGTTTCCAATCACCTTTTTCCGAACCGCCGTATCGGGAAGAAACTCATTGTTGACCAGAGAACCGCTCAACGGGAACAGCAGCGTTTCCTCAATCACATCCTGCAATTTGCCTACAAAATCGGATGCTGCTTTTGCATTTGCCAGCTCCAGCGAAAGATAGGAAACAATACCGTCCAAATCGGCTTCGGCCTTTTGCGTCAGCAGATACGTATATTCAGATGCCATATCTGCTCCTGATATTCTGGATCGCCGCTTTTCCATCAACGACCTTCCCGGCCTTCACATCGGCCAGACCATCCAGCACCGCCTTTGCTTCGTACATCTTCTGCATGGTGCGCTCATAATACTCAATGTCCATCACGACGAGCCGACCGTAGCCATTCTTCGTGACATAGATCGGGCCGTTTTCCTCTGCGCAGCGGCGCTCGACCTCAACGGTGTTTTTCAAGTCACGCATTGGGATAATACTCATAGCCTCAGCTCCTTTCTGTGGCTATATTATACCCCATATTAAGCCACAGGTCAAGATTCAGACATTATAGCTCGATGGAAAAATATTTTCAATAAAAATGTTGAAAATTTGACAAGAAAATGCGGATATGAGATAATATTTATGGATAAAAACTTGACAAAAGGAGAGATATTATGGCTTCTGCATTACCTCTGTTCCGTACTATCGGACACCAACTCTTAATCGTTGCGCTTGTGATCCTCAGTCTGCCAATCGTCGTTCGTATCCTCTGGAAATTACGGTTGTTTCCGCTTGGCTGCTACTTTGTAGCTACAAAGCTGTTCTGGCCGCGCTGGGCGGAAGCACACCGAACAGCCTGCATCCTGCTTTTTATCGCCTGCATCCTGTTTTTTGCCGTGACATGGATTGTCCATTTCATCCGCAAAAAGCGGGAAGAACAGATCATGGCAGAGCTGATACACCACTACACAAAGGACCTGAAGCCAGGCGAATCCAGGACACTGGAATTTCTCTGAACAGTCAGAAAGAATTGCGTCCCGATTTGGGACGCAATTCTTTTATGCACCGAGCATTTCATGCACCAGCCGATCAGAGCCTTTGACAAGACCTGTCAGCACCAGCATATTGAACATGAGCTGCCCGATGTATTGCCAGACCATTGTGACGGCGGGCAGTGATTCATCCAGCGCTGTACTGCCGCCAGATAAAAAAGCGGAATAGATCACGCAGGACAGCACAATGACCGCGCCCTCCATGCACACGCCGACGTAGCTTTTCAAAAAGGTTTGCCCGGTGCGCGAGGTTACTTCTCCGGCGAATGACGCCAACGGGAGCGGTGCAATCGCGGTATAGATGAAGATTTTGAAAAAACGGCCATAGACAGTCAAAATCAGCACATAGGACAAAATCGTAATCAGCAGACTGCCCAGCAGTGACACCAGCCAGAGCGGAATGGATTCCAGAAAACTCACATCTTCAATGGCTTCGACGATTTTATCTGGCAAGGTGGCCGTCGTAGAAATCGCAGAGCCGATACCACCCATGACGGTACTGACCACGCCGCCGCAGATTCTATAGATGGCAGTTATCAGCTCCAGCGACGAACCGACTGCCACTTTTGCCAGCAGAAACCGGATAAAATGCCGTAAAGCAAATTCCGGCCTTTGCAGTTCGCGGAAGCTGGCTGCCGAGCGAAACACACCCATTGCAAAAAACAGCACCAACAGACCATAGCCAAGGCCTACCAGAGCGTTGTGGATACTGACAATGACCGTCCATATCTCGCCGCCGCGAAAACTCTCCGGCGTTTGCGACACGAGTGACCAGATCTCAGCCAGCTTATTGTTCCAGTTGTTCAGCGCATCTTCAAGGGTCGATACGACCCAGTTATCACTCACATGATTTCATCTCCATTTCTACGCATATTTTATAATGAAACGACTATACTTCATAATGCTAGGGCGAGTAAACGTAATTTTGTTGCCTGTTCTCTGGTTGACAGATACAAAATCTTGCGTTATACTTACCGTAGTGATCGAGTTGCAGATGCTCGCGGGGCCTGCAACCGGGGGAGTCCCTGCGGGGGCTCCCTTTTTCACACCTGAGAGGATGGTGTAAATGCCGAAACCGTTTCTGACATATCCCCAACAGATTCAAAAACTGAAAGACAAGAACCTGACAATTACGGATGATGCCGCAACAGCTATCACGCTGCACCATTATGGATATTTTGCGCTGATTTCCGGCTACAAGGACTTGTTCAAAAATCCCACGACAAAAGATTACCGCGACGGAACGACGCTGGATGATATTGTTGCGCTCTATCGTTTCGATGAACAGCTTCGGGAACTCACGCTGCGCTATTTGCTGCAAGTGGAGCGACACATCCGCTCTGCGTATTCGTATGCGTTTTGCAGTCAGTTTGGAGAGAGTCAGAACAGTTATCTGGACGCAAATAACTATAATCTCATGGGGCGTATAAACCCGCGCGAGGTTCAAAAGTTGATTACGCGGCATTTACAACCGTTTCTTTCGCATACGACAGACTATCCGTATATCGAGCATCATAAACAGGTACATGGAAATGTGCCGTTATGGGTACTTATCAATGCGTTGACATTTGGAACTCTATCCAAGATGTACGCCCTTTCTCAGTCTAAAATCCAAGCTGCAATCAGCAAGGAATTTGTGGGCGTTCGGGAAAAGCAGTTAGGTTCCATGCTGGAGGTGCTAACAAAGTTTCGCAATGTCTGCGCACACAATGAACGCCTTTTCTCCTACAACACAAAGAATGACATTTCGGACTTGCCGCTCCATAAAAAGATGCAGATTCCGCAGAATGGTCAACAGTACATATATGGAAAACATGATTATTTTGCGTTGGTATTGTCTTTCCGCTACTTGCTGCCAAACAAAGACTTCCTGACATATAAGGCGCAGTTAGCCAAACTGATTGATAAGGCGGATCGTGAAAATCGTCAGTTAGCCGGTACGGATCTGCTTCGGCTTATGGGATTTCCGGAAAACTGGAAGAAAATCACTGCATATAAGAAAGTATAGTCTAACTGAAATGCGTCCCAAGTCGGGGCGCATTTCTTTTGCTTACACCACACCGATAGCCGTCAGAATTTCCTTTGCAAACGCAATCAGCAGACCACCGAACAGGCAAAGAACACCCTGCGTTCTCTGCGTCGCGTCGTGCGACTGCACAGACATACCGAGCTGCACAACGCCCCAGCCGAGAATGATAATGCCAATGGCCTTGATGCAGGAGAAGATAAAATCAGAAAGATTGTTCACGATGGTCAGCGGGTCACTGTCAGCAGCGAACGCCGAGGTCGTGAACAGCGCTGTCGTCATCACAAGACTTGTCCAGACAGCCATGATGCGGCGCTCCTTGCGCCGCGAGGTTAATTCGTGTTTCATATAGATTCCTCCAAAATTTCAATATCGTCGATGTTTTCAATGGGGAATGAAAGATCGTCCGCTGCAAATGCGCGCAGCGGCGTGTGAAGATACGGCGGCGCGCCGCCGTCCTCCGTGCGGTGGATATTCGGGTGCTTCAGGATGTCATACTTCTCGTCAATGACTGGTTTCTCGCCTCGAATCAGAACGATTGCGTTTTTATTATCCAAGCGCCGCACCTCGTCCGGCGTCATAAGCTCGCGCCCGGTCTGTTGGAAATTCTGACTGAACGAACCGTTCCTGCCCTTACTCTGGCTGGATGTCCGGGTATCAATCGTTTCTTTCCCAAGCAGCTCCGAAATATATTTGTGCGTCGATTGTTCGTTGCCGCCTAAGTACACAAAGCTGTCCGCATTGCCGATGATGCCCTCCCAATCGTCTTTGAACAGTGCCTTGAGCTGGGAGATGTTTTGCAGGACGATAGTTGACATAATATTTCGAGAGCGCATGGTCGCCTGCAATCGGGCATAGCCGTCGGGCAGGGCCACGTTCGCAAATTCATCGAACATCAGCCGCACGGGAACCGGCAGCGCCCCTTGATGCACCTTATCCGCCTGATAGTAAAGCTCCTGAAAAGCCTGTGTATATAGCATCCCTACCAGAAAATTCAAAGACGCATCGTTGCTGTCCGGAATGATGCAGAAAATCGCCTGTTTCCGTTCGCCCAGCTTGCCAAGCTCCATATCGTCGGTGGCGGTGATGCGCTGAATCTCCGGCAGCGTGAACGATGCAAGGCGGACAGCGGCGCTCACCAGGATCGATTTTGCTGTTTTGCCTGAAACGAATTGTCAAGGACTTTTTAATCAAATTTACAAAAAGTTCACATCTTACGGACTTCATCACGAAGCATACGCTTGATTTTGTCCGCCATCGTCTCTGTTGCGGTCTCGCTGAAATGGACACGCACGATATAGGTGGTCTTGTCGATGGTCTTGCGGAAACAAGGCTGTGTGTTAGTGTTTGTGTTCTGAATTGTTGTTGCGTTCATTGAATACCTCCTTGAAATGAAAAAAGCCAGACAGGGTGTGTGGTCGGCAACGAAGTCCGGCAACGGGCTTCAAAAAACCTCGAACATAGTCCTATC
>ERZ773193.405-NODE-405-length-68543-cov-9.835489_pt1 | contig 68543 bp, 58 predicted proteins | sample MGYA00511110_ERZ773193 | MGnify/ENA primary metagenome ERZ773193 (study PRJEB29015, sample SAMEA2737784) | human gut metagenome | biome: human gut; feature: human-associated habitat; material: faeces | place: China | collected 2012 ... | reverse complement strand
CAGCCGCCGGAGCGGTGCTTAAGCCGTAAGGCGGGAATTATGCGGTGTTGCCTTAGGCTTCCCCATCGGGGGAAGCTGTCCGCGCAGCGGACTGATGAGGGCAAACCTTGCAGCCGCAGCCCGTACACGGGTAATAGCGGTACAGTCTCGCCTCATCCGGCCTCGGGCGGAGCCTCGGCCACCTTCCCCTCCGGGGAAGGCTTTCTATCATACAACCCCTCCGCCCGCCAGGGCAGGGGAGTCCGGTTTTCAAAATAAAAGCTGCCCCGTACCCCATTCCTGTGGTACGGGGCAGCCGTGTGCTACAATAGATTTTGGACTGCCAAAGCGGCGTTTAGCCCTTCACGGCGCCGGCGGAAATGCCGTCGATGAAGGCATCCTGTGCGCAGAAGAAAACGACCAACTGCGGGATGATGGAGATCAGGGACAGTGCCAGGATACGGTTCCAGTTGAAACCGCTGTCAGCGTCCATGGACAGCTTGACGAAGATGGACATCGGGTACTTGCTGGGGGTCTGGACGTAAAGCAGGGGACCCATGTAGTCGTTGCAGCTCCACATGAACTGGAACAGACCGCAGGCCACCAGAGAGGGGCTCAGCATCGGGGCGATGATCTTGTACAGGATCTTGACCGGGCCGCAGCCGTCGATAGCGGCAGCCTCGTCCAGATCGTGGGGGATGCTGCGCATGAACTGGACCAGCTGGTAGACGAAGTAGGTCTCCGTCGCAAACAGAGTGGGCACCCACAGGGGCAGGTAGAACGGGCTGTTGATCCAGCCGAAGGAGTTGTACATCAGGTACTGGGGAACGTTCAGAACGACCTGCGGCAGGAACAGGGTGGAGATCATGATGCCGAACAGCATATCGCGGCCCTTGAACTTAAAGCGGCTGAAGCCGTAAGCGGCAATGACCGAGCTGATAACGGTGAAGATGACCTTGGGGATAACGAAGCTGTAGGTGTTGATGAAGGCGCGCCAGATGCTGATGTCGCCGCCGTAGTTCTGGGTGACGGCGTCAATGTAGCCCTGCAGCGTGGGGTTCGCGGTCAGGAAGCCGATGCCGGCGAAGATCTCGGCGTTGGACTTGAAGGTGGCACCCACCATCCAGACCAGCGGGTAGATCATGATGACGCCGACAAGGATCAGCACAAAGTACTGGAAGAAACGGCCGATTTTATGGGCGGTAGAAAGTTTCATTTTTCATTCCTCCTTAATCAGCGTAGTAGACCCAGTGCTTCTGGCTGGTGAAGGCAATCACAGTCAGCAGGGCAACGGCAATGAACATGACCCAAGCCAGCGCACACGCCATGCCCATCTCGTTGGACTTGAAGGCGTAGTTGTAGACCAGCAGGGAGACAAGCGTCGTAGCATTGCGCGGGCCGCCCTGGGTGATGATGTAGGGGCCGTTGAATTCCTGGAACGCCTGTGCGATCTGGGTAACGAGGTTGTAGAAGATAACGGGGGTGATCATCGGAACGGTGATCGAGAAGAACTGGCGGGTCTTGGTAGCACCGTCAATGGTGGCGGCCTCGTACAGGTCGGCAGGCACACCCTTCAGGGCAGCCAGGAACAGAACCATGGCAGAACCGAACTGCCACACACGCAGCAGGCAGATGACGAACAGCGCCCAGGTCTTGTCAGCCAGCCAGTCGGGACCGGCAATGCCGAAGAAGCCGAGGATCGTGTTGACGACGCCGGTATCCTTGAACAGGGCACGCCACAGAACGGCAATGGCCACAGAGCCGCCCAGGATGGACGGGATGTAGTAGACGGTACGGAACAGGTTGACGAACTTGATCTTGAAGTTCAGAATGTAGGCGATGAACAACGCAAAGACCAGCTTGAGGGGCACCGTGATGAAAGCGTACTTTACGGTGGTCAGCAGGACGGAGACCGTCTTGCGGCTGGTAAAGATCTCGACGTAGTTCATGAGGCCGTACTGGCTGATGCCCTTGAAGAAGTTCAGGTCAGTAAAGCTGTACACCAGAGAGCTGGCGAACGGATAAGCCTTGAAAATCAGGAAACCGAGGATCCAGGGAATCAGGAAGAAAAGACCGGTGTTTTCGTCGCACCAGCGCTTGAACGGGGTGCGCTGAACCGTTTTGGGGGCTGCAGAGCTCATCCAAAAACCTCCTATCGACAAATTGCTGTATTGCGTTTTAACATAAATAGCCTGCCCCGCCATGCGTGATAACGGGGCAGGAGCCGGCTAAATCTTACATTTTATAAGGACGATTGCAATCAGGCGTTAGCGCTCAGAACGGAGGAAACGCCGTCCAGCAGGATCTCGGCAGCCTCCTGCGGGTCGTACTCGTCGTAGCTCAGACCATCAAAGACATCGGTGTAAATGCCGTCGGTGGTGTCCTTCAGCTTGCTGGACTCGAAGTAAGGATCGAGCGGCATGTCAACGAAGGCCAGAACCTTGGTGTTGGCCTCGAGGACCAGAGGCTTCACAGCGTCAGCAGCCTGAGCAGCAGCCAGACCGGCGGTGGAGGCGGGGATGCCGCACTCGGAGCCCATGATGGCAGCGCCTTCGCCGTTCCACAGGAAGTCGATCAGGGCAGCAGCCTCAACGGGATGCTGGCAGGACTTGGTGATGGCCATGCCCATGGAGACCTTGGAGAAGCCGCCGTTGGCCTTGTCGCCGAACTTGATCTCCTCACCGACGGTGAAGCCGGAGTTGTCAGCCAGAGCAGACTGGTACTTGGAGGGGGCAGAATCCCACTCGAAGATGCCGGCGTACTTGCCGTCGATCCATTCCTGAGACTTATCGATGGAGTCGAAGCCTGCAGCAATCATGGTCGGACGGGTGGGGATAACGTGGTTGTCCTCGAGGGAGTCGATGAAGTTCAGGCCGTCAACGATCTCTTCCTCGCTGTACTGGCACTCGTTGTTCTCGACCCAGGCCTTGCCGTACTTGGACTCAAGGTAGAAGGTCATCAGGATCATGCGGTCATACTGACCGATGGCCAGAGGATAGTAATCATCGCCCAGCTTCTCCTGGAAGGCCTTGCCGGCGGCGATCAGATCATCATAAGAGGTGGGAACCGCCTCGATGCCGGCCTGCTTGAAGGTGTTCATGTTCCAGTAGAAGATACGGCCGGTCATCGAGATGGGCACTGCCTGCAGGCTGTCGGCAACGATGCAGGCGTTCTTGGCGGTATCGCTCCACTGGCTCAGGTCGATGACATCGCTGTACTCGCGCAGATCGACGAACTTCTCGCCCGTGGGGCTGTACTGGTACAACCAGTTCCAGTTTACCTGCATGACGTCAGAACCCTGATCGGCAGCCAGTGCGGTGGACTGCTTCTCCTCCCAGCCGGACCATGCGCCGTAGGTGGGGGAAACGGTGATGTTGGGGTACTTCTCATGGAAAGCTTCCAGAGCCTTCTGGTAAGCCTCATGGCGGGAGTCGCCGCCCCACCAGCTGATGGTCAGCTCAATGGGATCGGTGGTGTTGATCTCGTGGGCCTCGCTGGGAGCGGCTTCGGAAGCAGCAGTAGATTCGGCAGTGGTGCTGTCCGCAGTGCTTGCGGCCTCGCTGGAAGCAGCGGCGCTGCTGGCTGCCGTGCCGCAGCCAGCCAGCAGAGTGGCGGCCATGGCGGCGGCAACACCGAGAGAGATTGCCTTTTTCATGTTTTTGTCCTCCTAAAATTGCTGTGCGATTTATTCTTGCAGACCGTTGTGTGCGGGATACCGTACCACACCATCTGCTGTTCGCTTGTCTATATGATAACAAATCGTTCACAGAAAATAAACAGCTTTTTTGGCTCGTTACGGCAGGGAAACGTACAATTCTTGCCATGTTGGCTGTAACCAATTTGACATCACCGTCAAAACTTACGAATACTGTAAATGGTGTTTGTGCATATTGCTGGGTACACCCCTGCGCCGCCGCGCGGACACCGCAGCAAGCGCAACTATCTTTACCTTGCAAAATACGCTGGAATACGCCGGAAACCGCAAAATATGCAGTATCGTTGCAAAAAACATGCGTTTTACAAATATTATTGCATCTGAATCTGTACGGTGCAAGATAAGTGCGCTATTTGCAAAAAAATGATGCGAATCACACAAAAAAATCCCACCGGGCAGCACCCGGCGGGAAAATCAGCGCAAAATATTTACTTTTTGGGATGCCGTGCCAGAAATGCGCGGTACTCGCGGTACCAGCACTGGGGGCAGAGGCTCTGGTATTCCACATCGTCCACCGTGTCGATGGCGACCTGCGCACCTTCAAAGACAAACTCGCCGTTGACCTTGCGCCCGTTGCAGATGGCCTTGCGTCCGCAGGCACAAATCGTTTTGAGCTCCTCAATCGTGTGCGCAATTTCCAGAAGCCGCGTCGAGCCGGGAAAGCCGCGCATCATGAAATCAGCCCGCAGACCGTAGCAGATAACGGGAATACCCAGGTCCACCGTGACCAGAAACAGCTGGTCGGCCTGCTCGGGCGTGAAGAACTGGCTCTCGTCGCAGAGCACACAGGCAATTTTGCCATGGGCGGCCTCGTTGGCCCTGACCAGCTCAACAACGTCCATCTCGGGGGTGACCAGCTGATCGACCTTGCAGCTGATGCCCAGGCGGGAGATGATGGAGTCCTGCCCCTTGGTGTCAATGGCAGGCTTCAGGATCAGCACGCGCATGCCGCGCTCTTTATAATTGTAGGCGACCTGCATGAGTGCGGTAGTCTTGCCGCTGTTCATTGCGCCGTATCGGAAATATAGCTTTGCCATGATGACTCCTTATCGGTTTATTGATAACCGTAGGGGCCGGGCATGCCCGGCCCTCAACCTTCCCGCAATCGCGCGTCAACCAGTAGGCTGAGGGCCGCACATGTGCGGCCCCTACAAGGCGGTCTTTTTATAGAGATATCACTTTTCCTGATTTCTCAGCCTGTATCCAAGGCTCATCAGGCTGTCGCCAAGGTGGACGTTCTCCACTGTGACGTCGGGATACTCCACGGACAGATCGTAGTGGCTGAAATTCCAGAAGCCCTTGATGCCCTGGTTCACCAGTTCCCCGGCCAGATCCATGGCGCTCTGGCGCGGCACGCAGAGCACGGCCACCTCGGGGTGATGCTCCGCACAGAATTTGTCCAGGTCACTCAGCGGCAGAATAGGCACGCCGCACATTTCTTTCCCGATCAGGTCGGGGTTGACGTCAAAGACGCCCAGCAGCTTGTAGCCGTTGGCGTCGCGGCTGATAAAACTGGACACCGCAGAACCCAGACGGCCGGCACCGACCAAAATGGTGGGCAGCTTTTCGCCGTCGCCAAACAGCAGATTGCCGATCTCGGCGCGCAGCACATCGACCTTGTAGCCGATGCCCTGCTGGCCGAACCCGCCAAAGCAGTTGAAATCCTGCCGCACCTGGCTGGCGGTGGTGCCCATCATGTGGGCCAGCTCGCTGGACGAAATCTTGTCCTTGCCGTCGGCAGAAAGATTGGTCAGATAACGATAATATTTCGGCAGCCGCTTAATGACCGGAAGCGACACCTTGTTCTGAACAGCCATGCTCGATTACCTCACATCTGCAATACTCATTTATAACTATTATAAAATGCGCCGCACCAATTGTCAATTTTTTGTCTAAGTTTTTGGCTGATTTCCCAAATATTAGACGGTTGTACAAAAATAACCGGAAACTTTTTGACAACATCGACAAACCCCATTGACCCGTCACCCGAAACCGCGCATATTTTGCATTGCCGCTGCGCAGACTTAGTCTGTGCAGCTACTTTTGTTATAAGGAGAGCAGGAATGGAAGCGAACGCAAAAAAGCCCAAAGCCAAGGCCCGCCCCAAGCTAAACCCCACCGAAAACGCCGCGCTGAAGCGTCTGGAGCACGATTTGATCACCGACGATGGCATTGTGCCTGCGACGAAGGGCCGCCACGCCATCCACTGCCTGACGGTCATCGGCACGATCGAGGGGCACACCCTTTCGCCCGATGCGCAAAAGACGACAAAATATGAGCACGTCATCCCGCAGCTGGTGGACATTGAGGAGGACCCCGAGATTGAGGGGCTGCTGGTCATCTTAAACACTGTCGGCGGCGACGTGGAGGCCGGGCTGGCGCTGGCAGAGCTGATTGCGGGAGTCAGCAAGCCGAGCGCCACGCTGGTGCTGGGCGGCGGGCATTCCATCGGCATCCCGCTGGCCGTCGCGGCGCGGCACAGCTTTATTGTGCCCACCGCGACAATGACGGTCCATCCGGTGCGCCACTCCGGCATGGTGCTGGGCGTGCCGCAGACGCTGCGCTATTTTGAGCAGATGCAGGAACGCATTGTCAGCTTTGTGACGGAGCACTCCAAAATAACGGCCCGGCGGTTCACCCAGCTCATGCACAATACGGGGGAACTGGTCATGGACATGGGCACGGTCCTGGATGGCCGGCAGGCCGTGGAGGAGGGACTCATAGACGAGCTGGGCGGCCTGAGAGACGCGCTGGGGTATTTATATAAGGAAATAGAGAAGTGAAGGCGGACGGGCAAATCTTGTTTGTCTGCCGACTCTGCGGTAACCGCGCGATTCCGGGCGTGCAGCCCTGTAGGGGCCGGGCATGCCCGGCCCGCGGCCTTCCCGTAAACGCGGCTATACCTTATAGCACCAGGGCCAGACATGTCCGGCCCCTACTATGCGGCGGCGCGGAAGCGTATGTACTGCCACACGAGACCGGGGGTGAACCATGTCCGCCCCTACATAATTTTATCGCGGCAGCCTATTGCAATCTACAATATTATATGCTATATAATATATAACCCAATACACCATACACCCGGAAAGGGGGCACCCTATGGCCATCAACACCACGGCGGGGCTGCTGGATGCCATTGTGCTGGCTGTCGTCGGGCGGGAGGAAACGGGCACCTACGGCTATAAGATCACGCAGGAGGTCCGCACGGTGCTGGACCTGTCGGAATCCACACTGTACCCGGTGCTGCGCCGCCTGCAAAAGGACGGCTGCCTGACCGTCCATGACGAAGCCTTCAATGGCCGCAACCGCCGCTACTATCAAATCACGCCCGCAGGCCGCGCACGGCTGGCAGAGTTTACCGCCGAGTGGGAAGCCTACACCACAAAGATCAACAAGCTCTTTAAGGGGGAGCAGCAATGAAAAAATACGAGTACTTATCCGAGCTGGAAAAGCGGCTGTCTGCCCTGCCTGCTGATGCGCGCCGCGACGCACTGAATTATTATGAGGAATACTTCGACGCCGCAGGCCCCGACAACGAGGACGCCACCGCCGCCGAGCTGGGCGATCCTGCCGAGGCCGCCCGCAAGATTCTGGAAGGGGAGGGGCTGACGCCGGATGCCGACCCTGACGCACCCGAGAGCGCACGCGGCGGTGCTGTGCCGCCCGCCGCCCCGGAGCCGCCCGCCGCCGACCCACAGCCCGCCCGGCCCCAAAAGCACGGTCCCGGGGCAAAAACCATGTGGCTGATTTTCGCCGTTGTCATTGCTGCGGCGCTGCTCATTCAGCTGGGCGTCCTTGTGCTGAGTTTTGCAAAGCCCGGCGGCGGTACGGCGTCGATGGTTGTTGCGCCGACGGAGGAAGAAACTGCTGCATCCGGTCTTGTCCGCACCGAGGACTTTTACAACGGGACCGCCGCCACCGAGGACGCGGACAGCGGCAGCCCATTGGAGAAGATGCATTTCACCACCGGTCTGGCCGACGCCAAAAATATAACCTTCGACATCGACTACGGCGCGGTCACAGTCGTTGTGGACAGTGGTGCGGCGGAGCCGACCCTTTTCTGCACGAACCTGCGTCAGGACTGGTTCACCTTTACCAACACGGGCGACAACACAAGCCCGGTGCGTGTCAGCTACAAGGTGCCCGCCAACTACAACCTCGGCAAAGAGCTGGGGCCCGAGCCTGAGTTTGTCCTGTCCGTGCCGGATGCGAATACCTTCCGTTTTAAAAGGCTCTCCATCACTGTCGCTATGGGCGATGCAGAATTTGACAACAGCAATACCATCGCCGCCGATAGCATCGACTTAGACCTGGCGATGGGCAACTTTACCGGTAGCACCGTGCAGGCAGAGCAGTTTACGGCGAATATCTCAATGGGCGATTTTGATTTGGGGCTGCTGGCGGGCGTTGAAACCGCTAAAGTCGAAGCTGCCATGGGCGATATTGGCCTGACGGTGGACGGCAGGCCCAACGATTACGCGCTTGACCTGCAAACGTCCATGGGGAATGTGATGTTCAACGGCAGGACGATGAGCAGCATCTACACCCAAACAGCCGCCGCGCCCCGCAGCGTGACCCTTACCGCGCCGATGGGCGATGTAGTGCTGACGACGACGCAGTAATCCCGTATTATAGGGGCCGATGCTCGCATCGGCCCGCCCGGCCGCCCCAAAGTCATACTACACACCCAATCCATTGTTCAAAATCCACAACTTTCGTTTTGACAGTGCAAGAAAGATTTCCGCAGAAAACTTTGTATTTTGTCCGTGGTTGTGGTACAATCTTTTTAATAAGCAAATAACATCGAAACAGGAAAGTCAGGAGCGTGTATTATGGCATATTATTTTTCCGAGCCGTCCCGTACCTTTGGTGAATATCTGCTGGTCCCCGGCTACTCCTCCTCGGAGTGCGTCCCTACGGCTGTCAGCCTGAAGACCCCGCTGGTCAAGTACCGCAAGGGCGAGGAAGCCTGCCCGCTGGAAATGAACATCCCGATGGTCTCCGCCATCATGCAGTCCGTTTCCGGTGAGAAGCTGGCGATTGCCCTGGCCAAGCAGGGCGGCGTCTCCTTCATCTACGGCTCCCAGACCATTGAGCAGGAGGCCGATATGGTCCGCCGCGTCAAGGCCTACAAGAAGGGCTTTGTCACCTCCGACTCCAACCTGCCCCCGGAGGCTACCTTGGGCGATGTGCTCGACCTCAAGACCCGCACCGGTCACTCCACCGTCGCTATCACCGACGACGGCACCGCCCACGGCAAGCTGCTGGGCATCGTGGCCAGCCGCGACTACCGCCTGTCCCGCATGACGATGGACCTCAAGGTCACCGAGTTCATGACCCCGCTGGACAAGCTGGTCACGGCCCCCGCCACCACCAGCCTGCATGACTGCAACGACATCATCTGGGACAACAAGATCAACTCCCTGCCGCTCGTCGATGAGGAAGGCCACCTGCAGTATATGGTTTTCCGCAAGGACTATGACTCCCACAAGGAGAACGTCAACGAGCTGCTCGACGAGAACAAGAGCTACATTGTCGGCGCGGGCATCAACACCCGCGACTTCGCCGAGCGCGTGCCCGCGCTGGTAGAGGCCGGTGTGGATGTGCTCTGCATCGACTCCTCCGAGGGCTTCAGCGAGTGGCAGTCCCGCACCATCGCCTGGATCCGTGAGAACTACGGCGACAAGGTGAAGGTCGGCGCAGGCAACGTCGTTGACCGCGAGGGCTTCCTGTTCCTGGCCAAGGCCGGCGCAGACTTCATCAAGATCGGCATCGGCGGCGGCTCCATCTGCATCACCCGCGAGACTAAGGGCATCGGACGCGGTCAGGCTACGGCGGTCATTGAGGTCGCCAAGGCCCGCGACGAGTACTACAAGGAGACCGGCGTCTACATCCCCATCTGCTCCGACGGCGGCATCGTGCAGGATTACCACATCACGCTGGCGCTGGCCATGGGTGCGGACTTCGTTATGCTGGGCCGCTACTTCGCCCGCTTCGACGAGTCCCCGACGAACAAGCTGCGCGTCGGCGGCAACTACGTCAAGGAATACTGGGGCGAGGGCTCCAACCGCGCCCGCAACTGGCAGCGCTACGACCTGGGCGGCGCCCAGAAGCTGAGCTTTGAGGAGGGCGTCGATTCCTACGTGCCCTACGCCGGCCCCTTGGCCGACGGCGTGCAGACGACGCTGTACAAGGTGCGCTCTACCATGTGCAACTGCGGTGCGCTCTCCATCCCCGAGCTGCAGGAAAAAGCCCGCCTGACCGTCGTTTCTTCCACCTCCATTGTCGAGGGCGGCAGCCATGACGTCATCCTGAAGAACGGCCCGCAGAACCGCTAAACCATAATAGAAATTGCCGCCGACCGGACAAACCGGTCGGCGGCTTTTTTACGATTCGGATTGTTGTGCTTTGCCGGTCTCTGCGTTAAAAAACACCACCGGCAGCATCAGCAAAAACGGGTTGGCGGAAAGCAAAAACGGCTTATTCTCCATAAAGAGATACAGCGTCAGCGCTGCCAGGCAGATGACCTCGGTGGAGCGATGCTTTTTTGCCAGCCGCCACAGCAGCAGCAGAAAGACCGCTGCAACCAGGATCGCGCCCAGCAGACCCTTGTTCATTGGCACGGCCAAAAAAGTGTTGTCGATGGCGTGGTGCTCGTCACCATCGGTGGGCAGGCCTCCCAATAAAGAAAGCGGCGCGCTCCAGAATACGTTGTGCCAGATCTCAAAGCGCCCCGACAACGCAATGCTCAACAGCAGCAGCGCCATCCGCTCATAGGGCCACTCGGGATTGTAGACATACCCGGCGTAGAGGCTGAACACTGCCAGCGCGACGGGCAGCGCCAGCGCCAGTCCGTAAAAGATTTTGCTGTCGAACAGTCTCGGCAGAAATTTTTGGACAAAGAACAGCACAAACAGCACCGCCATGCCGCCAAACGCCCCGCGGCTGCCGGGAACCTTGTAGGTGAAGATCGCCAGCGCAGCCAGCCCCGCCCAGTCAAAGGCGCGCAGCCGGTCATGCCGCAGCCACGCCCAGGCAAAAAACACGCCGACAAGCCGCGCACCAAAGCCGTTGTAGTGGCCGTAGCCGAAATCCCAGTTGCGGCAGTAAAATTTGTAGGGCATCAGCGGCGTGGCAAAGTGTAAAAGCTGCACCAGCACCAGCCCGGCCACCGCCGTGACGAGATAGACGCGCAGGGCGGTCTCCCAATCCACATCCTTGGCCCCCAGCCCGATAAGTGCGGCCAAAAAGAACCACAGATCGCCGCCATACCACGATGAAAACGCCGTGTAGACCAGCACAACGGCGATCAGCACCTTCTGCCAGCGGGCCTCGTACCCGGTCAGCAGGATAATTTTCCCGGCCAGAAGCAGCACGGCGCACCCGGTCAGCCCCAGCCGCATGATGCGGCTGAAACCCGGCAGCGTATCCTGTACGTTGGAACTGAACACCTCGCTCAGCACCAGCAGCAGCGCCAGCCCCGTGCAGTAGACCCGCGCGGCCAGCGGCTTGTATTTATGGTAAAGCATAGATGAATCCTTTCAAATCAAGTGAAAACATTATAGCATACATAATAAAAAAAGAAAAGTAGGGGCACATTCTATATGCGCCCGCAGGGCGTCGAGGACGCCGCCCCCTACAAACATTGTTGCTCCAACCAAAACACATCCTTGAAAAAACAGCAAAAATCTCTTGACATTCCCCCCAAAATCCGCTAAAATAAAACCATTCCAAATGCAGTGAAGGGGAAAAAGCAGAGTTGAGCCCATTTCAGAGAGCCGCCGGACGGTGCAAGGCGGTATGGCAGGCGCTGTATACTGGCCCCGGAGCAGCCGCGCTGACAGGTAGGCGCGGACGGAACCTGACCGTTATCATGCAGGCGCGATTCGCCCGGTGGCTGATCGTACAGAGCGGCTGTTTTACAGCAATGAGAGTGGTACCGCGGGTACAGCAACGTTGATCTTGCTCCCGTCTCTCAAAGGTCTTTCGCCTTTGGGGGACGGTTTTATGTATGCCTCCTTCAAAGCGCGAACCGAACGCTTTGAAGGAGGCAGTTTTATTATGATGGACGCAACCAAGTACAGTGTAGGGTATTATCCGCCGCCGGTAGAGCCCGGCCATGTCTATGAGTGGCCCCAGAAGGACCATATCGAGCAGGCCCCGGCCTGGTGCAGCGTGGACCTGCGCGACGGCAACCAGAGCCTCATCGTGCCGATGAGCCTGGAGGAAAAGCTCGAATTTTACGATATGCTGGTCAAAATCGGCTTCAAGGAGATCGAGGTCGGCTTCCCCGCTGCCAGCGAGACCGAGTATGAGTTCCTGCGCACCCTGATCGACGGCAACCGCATCCCGCAGGACGTGACCGTGCAGGTCCTGACCCAGTGCCGCGACCACATCATCCGCAAGACGTTTGAGGCCGTCAAGGGTGCGCCCCGTGCCATCATCCACTTCTACAACTCCACCAGCGTCGCCCAGCGTGAGCAGGTATTCAAAAAGTCGAAGGAGGAGATCAAAAAGATCGCCGTCGATGGTGCCAAGCTCGTCAAGCAGCTGAGCGAGGAGTACGAGGGCAACTTCCTGTTCGAGTACAGCCCCGAGAGCTTCACCGGCACCGAGCCGGAATACGCCGTCGAGGTCTGCAACGCCGTTCTCGACGTCATGCAGCCCACGCCGGACCGCCCCATGATCATCAACCTGCCGGTCACGGTGGAGATGAGCATGCCGCACATCTACGCCAACCAGATCGAGTGGTGTTCCAAACACCTGAAATATCGTGACAGCGTTATTTTGTCCACCCATCCGCACAATGACCGCGGCTGCGGCGTTGCCGACGCTGAGCTGGCCGTCCTGGCCGGTGCCCAGCGCATCGAGTGCTGCCTGTTCGGCAACGGTGAGCGCACCGGCAACGTCGATGCCATTACGCTGGCCATGAACATGTACAGCCACGGCGTAGACCCGCATCTCGATTTCAGCAATATGCCCGCCATCTGCGAGGTGTATGAGCGCGTGACCCGGATGCACGTCTATGAGCGCACGCCCTATGCGGGCGCATTGGTGTTTGCGGCGTTCAGTGGCAGCCATCAGGACGCCATCGCCAAGGGCATGACCTGGCGAAAAGAGAAGCAGATCCACCAGTGGACCTGCCCGTACATCCCCATTGACCCGCACGACATTGGCCGCACCTACGATGCCGACGTCATCCGCATCAACTCCCAGAGCGGCAAGGGCGGCATCGGCTTCCTGCTGCAGCAGAACTACGGCTACAATCCGCCGCCGAAGATGCGCGAGGACCTCGGCTACCGCGTCAAGGACGTCAGCGACCACGAGCACCGCGAGCTGAGCGTGAAAGAGGTGCTGGGCGTCTTTGAGAACAGCTACCTCAACCACACCCAGCCGCTCAATGTGCCGGACGCGCACTTCATCCAGAACTCGGACGGCAGCATTACGGCAAATGTCGTCGTCACCGGCGGCGGCAGCACGGTCAAGTGCACGGCCACCGGCAATGGCCGCCTGGATGCCGTTGCCACGGCCATCGAGCAGCAGACCGGGATGCACTTTACGCTCGTACACTACAGCGAGCACGCCCTGGATTCCGACACGAACTCCCGCGCCTGCTCCTACGTCGGCCTGAAATGGGCCTCCGGCGAGGAGACCTGGGGCTGCGGTACCCACACCGATATTATCGTGGCGGGCATTAAGGCTTTAGTCAGCGCTATTAACAATAAGTAACCGCTTCCTTGCCTTCCCCCCAAGGGGAAGCCAAAGAACACAAAACGGAGGTACACGACCATGGGCATGACCATGACCCAGAAAATCTTAGCGGCCCACTGCGGGGAAGCAGCCGTTACGGCGGGCCAGCTCATCAACGCCAGGCTCGACATCGTGCTCGGCAACGATATTACGACCCCGGTGGCCATCAATGAGTTCAACAAGGCGGGCTTTGATTCCGTCTTTGACAAGACCCGCGTCAACATCGTGCTCGACCACTTTGTCCCCAACAAGGACATCAAGAGCGCGACCCAGTCCAAGCAGTGCCGCGAGTTCGCAGACAAGTACGACATCCTCAACTTCTACGACGTCGGCCAGATGGGCGTTGAGCACGCGCTCCTGCCCGAAAAGGGCATCGTGACCGCGGGCGACTGCATCATCGGCGCGGACAGCCACACCTGCACCTACGGCGCGGTGGGCGCGTTCTCCACCGGCGTCGGCTCCACGGATATGGCCGCCGGTATGGCAAAGGGCATGGCCTGGTTCAAGGTCCCCGCCGCCATCAAGGTCGAGCTCAAGGGTCAGCTGCACAAGCCTGTCACAGGCAAGGACGTCATTCTGCATCTGATCGGTGAGATCGGCGTTTCCGGCGCACTGTACAAGAGCCTGGAATTCGTCGGTGACGGTGTGAAGTCCCTGACGATGGAGGACCGCCTCTGCATCTGCAATATGGCCATCGAGGCCGGTGCCAAGAACGGCATCTTCCCGGTGGATGAAATCACCGAGGCATATTTGAAGGGCCGCAGCCAGCGCCCGTGGGTCAAGTACGAGGCCGACCCCGACGCCGAGTATGAGCGCAGCATCGTCATCGACCTTGACGCGCTCGAGCCGACGGTCAGCTACCCGCACCTGCCGGAGAACACCCACCTTGCGAAAGAGGGCAAAGACATCAAGATCGACCAGATCGTCATCGGCTCCTGCACGAACGGACGCATTGAGGACATGGAGGCCGCCTATGAGATTCTGAAGGGCAGACACATTGCTAAGGGCGTGCGCGGCATCATCATCCCCGCCACGATGGCCGTCTACAAGGAGTGCATCCTGCGCGGCTACACCGAGGCGTTCATCGACGCGGGCTGCATTGTCTCGACGCCCACCTGCGGCCCCTGCCTGGGCGGCTACATGGGCATTCTGGCGGCGGGGGAGCGCTGCGTCTCCACCACCAACCGCAACTTCGTGGGCCGCATGGGCCATGTGGATTCCGAGGTCTACCTCGCCAGCCCCGCCACCGCGGCGGCCAGTGCACTGACCGGCTGCATCACTGACCCGAGGGAGGTTTGAGCTATGAACGCAAAAGGTCCTGTTTTCAAATACGGCGACAACATCGACACCGACGTCATCATCCCGGCCCGCTACCTGAACACCCAGAGTGAGGCCGAGCTGGCCAGCCACTGCATGGAGGACATCGACAAGACGTTTGTCACCCGCGTCAAGGCCGGTGACATCATGGTCGGCGGCGAGAACTTCGGCTGCGGCTCCTCCCGTGAGCACGCGCCCGTCGCCATCAAGGCATCCGGCATCAGCTGCGTCATCGCCAAGAGCTTTGCCCGCATCTTCTACCGCAATGCCATCAACATCGGTCTGCCGATTCTGGAGTGCCCCGCCGCCAGTGAGGCAATTGCTGAGGGCGACACGGTCAGCATCGACTTCGACACCGGCGTCATCACCGACGAGACGACGGGCCGGACCTTCCAGGCCGCCCCGTTCCCGCCGTTCATCCAGAACATCATCGCCAAGGGCGGCCTGATGAACAGCTTGAAGGATTAAAAAGGCTTCCCCCTGAGGGGCTGCGCCCGCAGGCGCGTGTCGAAGCGCAACCGCCGTAGGCGGTACTTGGCGCGTAGACTGAAGCTGTCACCGAAGGTGACTGATGAGGGGCGGCGCTGCCTTTATTGCCCGTTTATGGGCAGTTGCGGAAAGCTCCCCCTCATCCGACCTCACTACGTTCGGCCACCTTCCCCCTCAGGGGAAGGCTATATGCGAGAGGAGACACTCATGAACAAAAACATCACTCTGATCTACGGCGACTGCTCCAGCCCCGAGATCGTGACCCAGGCGGTGCGCGTCCTGGATAAGATCGCGGCCAGGCATGGCCACACCTTCACCTACACCCGCGCCTATATGGGCGGCGAGGCCATCGACAGGTTCGGCGACCCGCTCCCCGCGTCGGAGCTGGAAAAGTGCAAAAGCTCTGACAGCGTCCTGCTCGGTGCCATCGGCGGCCCCAAGTGGGAGGGTCTGCCCGGCGACCAGCGCCCCGAGAAGGGGCTGCTGCGCCTGCGCGCGGGCATGGGGCTGTACGCCAACAACCGGCCGGCGAAGATCTGGCCGCAGCTGGCGGACGCCTCCCCGCTGAAAAAATCCATCGTTGACCAGGGCATTGACTTCATCGTTGTGCGTGAGCTGATCGGCGGCGTCTACTTCGGCGAGCATAAGACCATCGAGCAGAACGGCGAGAAGGTCGCCATCGACACGATGCCCTACTCCGAGCATGAGATCGAGCGCATTGGCCGCATCGGCTTTGAGACGGCGATGAAGCGCCGCAAAAAGCTGACCTGTGTGGATAAGGCCAACGTGCTGGATACCAGCCGCCTGTGGCGCGCCGTCATGCACCGCTTGCAGGCCGAGTACCCCGAGGTCGAGTACAGCGAGATGTTCGTGGACAACTGTGCCATGCAGATCTGCAAGAACCCTGCGCAGTTTGACGTCATTGTGACGGAAAATATGTTCGGCGACATTCTCTCCGACGAGGCCAGTGAGATCACCGGCAGCATCGGCATGGTGCCGTCCTCCTCGCTGGGCGAGGGCACCTGCGGCCTGTATGAGCCGATCCACGGCTCTGCGCCCGATATTGCCGGGCAGGACGTCGTCAACCCGATTGCCTGCATCCTCTCCGCGGCTATGATGCTGCGCTACAGCTTCGATATGCCCGCCGAGGCCGACGAGATCGAAGCGGCTGTCAACGCTGTTCTCGACGAGGGCTGCCGCACCGCCGACATGATGGCTCCCGGCTGCACCAGGGTAGGCTGCACCGAGATGGGCAGCAAGATTTTGGAGCATATTTAAAAGGCTTCCCCCGCGGGGCTGCGCCCGCAGGCGCGTGTCGAAGCGCAACCGCCGTAGGCGGCACTTGGCGCGTAGACTGAAGCTGTCACCGAAGGTGACTGATGAGGGGCGGCCTTCCCGCAGCAACCCGTTTATGGGCAATTGCGGAAAGCTCGCCCCTCATCCGACCTCACTGCGTTCGGCCACCTTCCCCCGCAGGGGAAGGCAAAGCGTCCCCCGATGGTTCCGCACCATCGGGGGACGCTTTTATTTCTCCATCACATCCCGCCAGGGCCGTTTTTCGGCAAGCTCGTTGCGGCGGTGGTTGCGCCAGACAAGCAGCGCTGCCAGTGCCGCGCCGAACAGGATGGCTGCCGCAAGGTTGGGCAGGCCCACCGCGGGCAGCAGCGGCGTGATCCATTTGTCGACGAGCCAAAACTCCACGAACCACAAAAGCATCATGGCGGCTGTAATGGCACCGTACCGCACACCTTTTTCGGTGGAGGCCGCCCACTCGGCGGGGACAATGCGCTGCAGCAGCCACGCACTGGGCATCATAATGGCAATGCAGAGCACAAGCCAGACCGCGTCGTAATGGCAGTCCCACGGGCGGCCCATCACCGTATAGGTCACGGTGGAAACCAACGCAAAGGTGCACAGCCACACAAGGCTGTCTGCCATGTAATCCGCAAACTTCGGCTTGGGCATGCTTGCCAGCAGATTCCGCTTAAAAATCTCTACGTCCCCGATGACCGACGGCAGATAGTCGCGCCGGGCCTCGGCCTGTGCCGCCATGGCAATCAGATCTTTGCGCACCAGTTCGACCTCATATCCGATGCCGCGGGTGTTGTCGATGGTGCTCAGAATGTCTGTGATGGTGTCCCGGTCACATTCGGTCAGTGTTGAAAAGACCAGGTCGTTCTCTTTTTTCAAGTCGCGGTATTCGTTGCGCATTGTTTTCATGGTTCAGCCCTCCTTGTCGTGCAAAATGCGGTTCACAGTGTCGCTGGCGTTCTGCCATGCCTCCGTAAATTCGTTAAGGTACTGCACCCCGTCGGGGGTCAGGCGGTAATATTTGCGGCTAGGCCCGCCGGAACCCGCGCGGTACTCGGCGGCGATCAGCCCCTTGCGCTCGAGCCGCAGCAGCAGGGGATAGAGTGTGCCCTCGGTCAGGTCGGCAAAGCCGCTGTCCCGCAGGGTGGTGGCAATGGCATAGCCGTAGGTCGGTTCCCGGTCAATGATCTTTAAAATGCAGCCTTCCAGCGTGCCCTTGCGCAGCTGTGCCTGGTCAAACACCGGCTCACCTCCTCTGACTACCTTGCATAACCATGTTCTCTGGCTATATTGTATTGCAAAGTAGTGGGAATGTCAAGCAGAAATCCCACCCGCATTTTTGTGTAGAATAGACAAAAGCGGCAGTCCCTTTTTCAAGAGACTGCCGCCAGCAGAGGTTATTTTCGTTTGTACCAGCAATTCGCCACCGCGTCACACGCCCGCTGCACTGGGCTAAGGTTCAGCACGGCCAGCGTCACCGCGGCCAGCAGCACGGACCAAAGCACAACGACAATCGTCGCCTTCCCGCGCATAAGGTCGTACAGACCCAGCTCGACCAGCAGCGCCTGCACCGGCAGATGCAGCAGATAGATCGCCAGCGTGTGCCGCCCCAGCCCGGCCAGCAGATGCCGACGGCTGGCCAGCACAGTCAGCGCCGCCGTCGTCACGATGCCCACGAGGTAGAACACGACCCGGTACTGCACCCTGTCGCCGCCCGCATAGCTCACATCGTGGAACAGCTCCGCGCTGTGGTCCATGATGGGGTCAGCCCGCAGCACCCAGAGAAAATACGCTCCATAGCCAAGCATCAGCCCCGCCGCAGCCACAAGCCGCACCGGGCGGTGCTCCGCCGCAAACGCGGCCAGTCTGTCCAGCTGCGGGCGGAGCAGCACCCCGCACGCATAAAACGGGTAGAATGCAAATACCCGCACCAGCGTGAAGGGCCAGTCCACCAGCCCGGCAGCCAGCGCCAGCCCCACGGCCAGCGCCATGCCAAGGCAGGAACCGGCCAGCCCCATCCTGTCCCGCAGCCGGCACAGAACCGGCAGGGTCAGATGCCAGAAGATCAGCGCGTACAGATACCATATATGCCGCCACGGCAGCAGCCACGCGGCCAGCAGGCCGCCCGTCTCGGCAAAATTTTCCCGCAGAACGACGGCACGGAACGCCAGCATCAGCGTCTGCCCCACAAGGTACAGCCATAGCTGCTGTGTGACCAGCTTGCGCGGGTTGAACCGTGCTACCAGCCCGCTGCAGATGCAGAACAGCGCCATGTGGAACGCATAGATGCAGAAAAACGACGCACTGACGAAGGAATACCCCATGCGGTACTGCTCGATAAAATGGCCGAGCACAACCAGCAGGATGCCAAGACCCTTCAGCTCGTCAATATAATCGCGGCGCTGAGGCATTATTGGTTCTCCCACGGGGAGCGCACGATCTCGCCGGAATCGACCTTGCCGAACTCGGCGACCTCTGCGCTGGCCTTGACGATGCCGCCCGGAGCTACATGCACGCCGCGGCCCAGATGGGCGTTGTGGTCTACGATGGCTCCCGCGTTGACGATGCAGCCCACGCCCAGATGGGCGTCCGCACCGACATACGCCTGCGGCAGGATGATGCAGCCCGGCTCCAGCACGGCGCTGGGGCTGACAGACGCGGCGTCACTGATAAAAACCGGCGTGCTGTAGCCCGCTGCTGCCAGCTTTTGCAGCAGCTCGACGCGCAGCTTGTTGTCGCCCAGCGCCACAAAGGCGGGGCGTCCGCGCTTCAAAATCGCGGGGTCAACGTAATCCCGCAGGCCGCCCACGGCGTCGGGGGCGTTGTCGTCCAGAAAGTCCGCGCTGCCCCAGCCCTCGTCCATCAGCCAGTCATTCAACTGGGTGCCAAAGCCGCCGCGGCCCAGGATCAGCGGGCGCTTTGTGTTGAAACCGATCTCAATGAATGCCATAGTTATCCCTCCTGTTGGGTTACTTCACCGTCGGGGGTCTCGCCCTCGGCGGGCTGTGCGTTGGGGTCCTCCAGGCTGGTACGGGGGTGTACGTCCAGCGGATTGGCCAGTGTGCCGTTCTGCAGGTCGCTCAGGGCTTGGGGTATGCCGGGGAAGAACCGGGCAATGCCGGTGCCGCCGCAGTGCAGACCGTCAAAGAAGTCTGTCTCCTGCAAGCCTTCAATGCACGTGGGGTCGTAGCTGCCGTAAATCGGCACGTTGTTGTCGGCGCAGTACTGCCGCAGCCAGTTTTCCACCTGGAAGAAGCCCTTGTGGTTCTCCGGCTCGGTCAGCAGGTAGCCGTACAGATACGGGTGCCACGGCGACAGCACAAGAATGACCGTTGTGCCTTGCGACTGGGCGTATCTGACGAAGGAGTCGAACGCCTGGATCTGAGTCTGGCTCAGCTCGTCAAAGCCCTCCATGTGTACGCTGTTAAAGCTCATACAGGCCTCGGCGGCCAGCGTGCGGATCTGGTCCTCGGTCTGATTGCGGAACGCTACATCGTACAAAACGCTGCCGTCGGACCGCTTGATCGACGTGGTCTGGTTGTAGGGGTCGCCCTCGACGGGGTTAAACTCTATCGTGTTGCCCTCGTCGTCGGTGACGGTGGCCTGCCCGCGGTTCTTTATGTAGTAGTCTACGTTGCCCTGGAAGTACGCCGGGTCGGCCAGCGCCTTCCACAGCTCGACCTTGTCAGGCTCTTCGTAATCGGTGGGCACGTTCAGGACCTTCGTCAGGAACTCGTTGTACAGGTCGGCGTCGGCGCGCGCGTCAAACGCGGCCTCGCTGCCGTAGAACACCCACGGGTCTATGCTCCACAAAAGAACCTTCGGGGCCTTGCCGTAGGTGACCATCTTGTAGTAGCTTGTCATGTTGTCGCGCACGTCCGCGCCGGTGACGCCCATGTTGAAGAAGCTCTCGACGCCGGTGTTCTCGCGGTTGAACTGCAGAACACGGCTTGAGCCGATGCCGATGGCCTCGGGCGTCTCGGGCACATCCTGTGCAAATAACTGTACCACCTCGCGCTCGTCCATCTGCTCGAAGTTTGTAACGTCGTAGCCCTGGAGCATCAAGTCGACGATGCGGCGGGGTGCCAGCGCGCCCTGGAACAGGCCGCTGCGGTCCACATTGTAGCTGAACGCCACCATGAACACCAGCACCGGCACAAACAGCAGGAACTTGAACGCCGTCTTGATGCCGAAGTAGAGCCGCCGCGCCAGCCCGCGCAGGAACAGCACGAACGGGTTGACCTTCTTTCTGCGGCGGCGCTGCCGGGCGGGTGCGCTGCCGGGGGCACCGCGGTGGATCTTGACCGGCGGTGCGGGAATCGGGGTAGGGGATTTCGCCATGATACACCGCCTTTCTCAATACTGCTGGTAGATGAACGCCGACTGGCCGAAGGCGGCGAAGAACAGAATCGCTGCAGCCATGCCGTAGTAGAGCGTCCAGCGCAGCGGCCAGACCTGCTGGCGGATCCAGCGGGCAACGCTGCGGCCCTTGTGCTCCGCCGCAAAGACAACGAAGCAGCCAAACAGCAGCACGACGGGCAAACGGCCATCAATGCCGCTGCTGTAGAGGAGATTCGACACCTGCGCCCACGACCCTGTCAGACCGTCCCAGCCCTGTAAAAGCGAGCCGTACACGGCAAACGGGTCGGTGTTGTAGATAGCCGACGCGAAGAACACGAGCGTCAGGCAGAACAGCGCATTGGTGAAAAGACACTGCCAGAATACCTTGAACCAGCCCATGCGGTAGAGCGGGTTATAGCGGTTGATTCTCTGCCGCACCCTGGCGGTCATGACACCGAAGGCGGCCAGCAGACCCGTGAACAGGCCCCACGCCAGATACCGCCAGTCCGCGCCGTGCCACAGGCCGGAGCAGACAAAGACGATGACGATGTTTAAGTAGTGCCGCCACGGGGCGCAGCGGCTGCCGCCGAGGCTGAAATAGACGTAGTCGCGGAACCAGCTCGTCATCGAGATATGCCACCGCCGCCAGAAATCGTTGAAGGTCCGCGCCTCAAACGGGGACTGGAAGTTCTCGATCAGGTCATAGCCCAGAATGCGCGCCGTGCCCAGGGCAATGTCGCAGCAGCCGGAAAAGTCCATGTACAGCTGCACGGCAAACAGCACCGTGGCGGCCACGAGGTTCGGGCCGCTCATGCTGCCGACATCGCCGTAGACCAGCGAGACATAGTGGCTCAGGTTGTCGGCAATGACCATCTTTTTGGTGTAGCCCCACAGCATACGGAACGCGCCGCCCGCGCAGCGGCCATAGCTGAACCGGCGGCTTTTCTGGATCTGTGGGCGCATCTGGGGGTAGCGCTCAATGGGCCCGTTGATGAGGGTGGGGAAGAAGCTGACAAACAGCGCGTAGTGCAGCAGGTTTGTCTCGACCCGGCAGCGGCGCTTGTAAACGTCGATGGTGTAGCTCATCGCCGCAAACGTGAAGTAGCTCAACCCCAGCGGGGCCAGCAGATTCTCCCGGCGGGAGAGGATGCTGCCGCCCACCGTGTCTGCCAGCAGGTTCCAGTATTTGTAGTAGACAAGGATGCCGATGCCGAACCCCACCGACGCAGCCAGTGCCAGCACCCGCACGGGCTTGGCCCTGACCTTGCCGATGATCAGGCCGCACAGCCAGGTCAGCACCGTGGCGGCGGCGATCACCCAGACCAGCGGGCGGTTGACGGGGTCATAGCAGAAGAAGCCGTAGCTGGCGGCCAGCAGAAAGTAGGGCCGCAGTACACGGGGCAGGGCATAGTTGATGAGCGCCACTGCCGCAAAAAAGGCGAGGAACAACAGCGAGGTAATTGCCATGGTCTGATCCTCGCACAGGAAGGCGAGGACCTGCTCCCAAGTTATCGTCATGATTCCTATTCTCCGCAATTATTTCTTTTCTTCCAGGTCGCGCACGCGCTTTTCCAGCATGGCGTTGGCCTGGGTCAGCCGCTTGCACTTGTCGGCCAGCTGGCTGATGGCAATGCTCAGCGAGAGCAGTACCACCAGCACAAAGCAGAACATTAACAAAAACACCAGATTGACCGGCATCTCAATGTCCAACAGGTCGCGCAGCACGTAGACCACGTAGGGGAACGCCGCCGCAATGACCAGCCCGACGGCCAGCGCAAGCCAGAGCAGACTGTACTTGACGCTCATCAGCCCGCGCTTCAAAAGCGCAAAGATGATGAGCAGCAGCACCACCGCGCCCAGAATCATAAACAGCTGTAATTGTGCGGTCATGCGCGGCCCCCTTTACTTTTGCGGATGGACAGACGGTCAATGATGAGCGCCAGCGAGACCTTGATCATGTAGTAGACGCTCTTGAAGCTGTGGATGCTGGACACGCCGCCCTGCCGCTCCCGCATGATGACGGGGGCCTCGGCCACCTTGAAGTCCGCCAAAATCGCGGCCAGCGCGGCCTCCGGCTCCGGGTAGTCAATGGCGTAGTGCCGGGCAAAATAGGCGGTCATCCGCGCATTGGTCGCGCGGAAGCCGCTGGTCACATCCAGCACCCTATGCCCGGACAGCAGGAAAATCAGCCCGCTCAAGAACCGGATGCCGACCCGGCGCATAAAGCTGGTCTGGAAGCCCTCTTTTTTGACAAAGCGGCTGCCGATGCACATATCGCATTCGCCGTCCAGCACGGGCTGCACGATCTCCATCAGGTAGGCGGGGTCGTGCTGGCCGTCGCCGTCCATCTGCACGGCCACATCGTAGCCGTTGCGCACGGCGTACAGGTAGCCGCACTGCACGTTGCCGCCGATGCCCAGATTGACCGGCAGGTCCAGGAACGGGTAATGATGCTTGCGAAGCAGCTCGGCGCTGCTGTCGGTAGAGCAGTCGTTCACGACGAGAAAATCCACCTCCGGGCATTCCGCGCGCAGATTTTCCACCGTATTGACGATGTTATCCTCCTCATTGTAGCACGGGATGATAACAAGAACTTTTTTATCCAAAGGGGTGTACCTCTCAATCGGATAGTTGTCACATCTCTTGGCCCCCTCTGGGAGGGGGCTCCGCCCGCAGGCGGTGGGGGAGAGAACCTTGCGGTTATCCGAAACATTTCGGGCCGTGGCAAGGTTCTCTCCCTCCGGCCCTGCGGGGCCACCTCCCTCCCAGAGGGAGGCAGGGAGAAAACCGCAGAGCGATTTGCAAAAGGAAACGTAGGGGCGGATTCCATATCCGCCCGGGGAACCTGCCGCTGCTGCACACGGCTGCGGGCGAGCAATGCTCGCCCCTGCAACGCGGTTCCGCTCAAACGCCTTTGACCGTAAACTCCTCCAGCCGCTTCAGCAGCTCGGCACGGCGGTAGTGGGCGGTGTAATACGCCTTTGCCTTCGCGCCCAGTGCGGCCCGCTCGGCGTCGGTCATGCGGTACAGCGCCAGCATATTGTCCGCCAGCGCCTTTTGGTCGCAGGCCGGGCTGACAAGCCCGCCGCCGCTCTCCAGGACTGCCGCATAGCCCGCGCCGTTCATCGAGGCCAGCACCGGCTTGGCCGCGGCCATGTAGCTGGCCAGCTTGCCGGGAACGGTCAGTCCCAGATCGGGTGAGTCGGAAAGCGAGATCAGCAGTGCGTCGGCCAGCGCCGTAAACCGGGGCACATCAGCGGCGGGCACACTGCCGTAAAACGTCACGGCGTCCCCGGCGTGCAGGTCGGCAGCCTGTTTCTGCAAAGCCTCGCGGCTCATGCCGTCGCCGACCAGAAGAAGATGCAGGTGCTCCGCCCCGGCAGCGCGGGCGTCCAGCACGGCACGGATCACCATGTCCAGGCTCTGCGCCGGGGTGAACGTACCGGTGAACACTACGTTGAACCGCCCCGCAAACTGCGCCTCCAGCGCCGCGTCATGCTGCGGCACGGCATAAAAATCCTCGCAGTACTGCGGAATGACCGCCACGTCCGCCGTGCTCTTGCCGGTGCGGGCGCACAGCCGCTCTTGCAGCGGCCCGCTCATGGCGATCAGCCGGTCACAGCGCCTGTACAGGCTGTCGCTGACCGACTGCGCGACCCAGCGCATAAACCTGTTTTTGACCGGCAGTACGCTGTACAGATTCTCCGGCCAGAGGTCAAGGACGTAATTCGTAAACGGTATATGGTGCTTTTTTGCATACCGGATGGCAGGCCAGCACATCAGCACGGGGCTGGTGTTGAAGCAGAACACCGCATCGTACCCGCCGGGCAGACGCTTTAACGCCCCCGCCGCGTAGAGCGGCCAGCTGACGTAGTTCAGAAAAATCGTCTTGCCGGTGTTGCCCTTGCGGGGAATCTCCCGCGCACGGAACACCCGCGCACCCTTGTAGACTTCCTCAAACGGGCCGTCGGCGCTGTAGCCGTCGAACCATTCGCCCTTCGGGTAGTTGGGCAGACCGCAGAGCACGTCCACGGAGAGACCGTCCTGCACGAAGCCTTCGACAATATCGTTGATGCGGAAATTTTCCGGCCAGAAATGCTGGGTCACTACCAGTATGCGCATAATATATCGTGTTCCTGTCGCTTAGTATTTGCGCCACACCATCTTGTTGACAACACCGGTGTAGCTCTGGATGATCTTGACGACCTTATCGGAGACATTCTCGTCCACGTAGTTGGGCACGGGCAGACCGAGGTCGCCGTTCCGGTTCATCTCCACAGCCACGTCCACGGCCTGCAGCAGGTGGTCGCCGTCGATGCCCGCCAGAATGAAGCAGGCCTTGTCCAGCGCCTCGGGGCGCTCGGTGGAGGTGCGGATGCAGACCGCCGGGAACGGATGGCCGACGCTCGTGAAGAAGCTGCTTTCCTCGGGCAGCGTGCCGGAGTCGGACACGACGCAGAAGGCGTTCATCTGCAGGCAGTTGTAGTCATGGAAGCCCAGAGGCTCATGCTGAATGACGCGCTTGTCGAGCTTAAAGCCGCTCTGCTCCAGACGCTTGCGGCTGCGCGGATGGCAGGAGTAGAGGATCGGCATATCGTACTTTTCCGCCATCTTGTTGATGGCGGTGAACAGCGAGGTAAAGTTCTTCTCAGTGTCGATATTCTCCTCGCGGTGGGCAGACAGCAGAATGTACTTGCCCTTCTCGAGACCCAGACGCTGGTGGATGTCGGATGCCTCGATTTTTTCCAGGTTCTGGTGCAGCACCTCGGCCATCGGGGAACCGGTCACGTAGGTGCGCTCCTTCGGCAGGCCGGTGTCGGCCAGATAACGGCGGGCATGCTCGGAGTAGGCCATGTTCACATCGGAGATGATGTCCACGATGCGGCGGTTCGTCTCCTCGGGCAGGCACTCGTCCTTGCAGCGGTTGCCGGCCTCCATGTGGAAGATGGGGATGTGCAGCCGCTTCGCACCGATGACGGACAGGCAGCTGTTTGTGTCGCCCAGCACCAGCACGGCGTCGGGCTGGATGGCGGCCATGAGCTTGTAGCTCTCCGAGATGATGTTGCCCATCGTCTCGCCCAGATCCGCGCCGACGGCGTTCATGTAGACCTCGGGGTCGGCCAGCTGCAGGTCGTGGAAGAACACGCCGTTCAGGTTGTAGTCGTAGTTCTGGCCGGTGTGGGCCAGGATAACATCAAAATATTTGCGAGTCTTGTTGATGACGGCGGCCAGACGGATGATCTCCGGGCGGGTGCCGACGATGATGAGTAATTTCAGCTTGCCGTTGTTTTTAAAGGAAATGCTGCTGTAGTCAGACATACTTTTCTCCTTAGTAGCTAATATGTGCAGGGGATGTAGGGGCGAACATCGTTCGCCCGCAGAAACGTTACGACCGGGGCAAACTTCCGGGTCGATGACGAGCATCGACCCCTACATCGCAGGGGCGGATTCCATATCCGCCCGGGAACTTTGCCGCTGCCGCACACGGGCACGGGCAAGCACTGCTCGCCCCTACAATGCGCCCGTTTTACACCTTTTCAAAGAATGTATCCGGGTGGGCCGGGTCGAACTGCTCGTTCGCCCACATCAGGGTGACGAGGTTCTCGGTCTCGCTCAAATTGATGATGTTGTGGGTGTACCCCGGCAGCATGTGGATGGCCTGGGGCTTGTCGCCGGTCACCTCAAATTCCAGCACCTCGCTGCTGCCGACGCGGCGCTCCTGAATCAGACCGTGGCCCGAAACCACGATGAAAAACTCCCACTTCGTGTTGTGCCAGTGCTGACCCTTTGTGATGCCGGGCTTCGAGACGTTGACGCTGAACTGGCCGCAGCTCTCGGTTTTGAGCAGCTCGGTAAAGCTGCCGCGGGCATCCTCGTTCTTTTTCAGGTCAAAGATGACCTTCTCTTTGGGCAGATAGGACAGATACGTCGAGTACAGCTTTTTTGCAAAGCTGCCTGCCGGAATCTCCGGCAGTACGAGCGTTGCGGGCTGAGCCTTGAACCTTTCCAGCAGGTCCGCAATTTCGCCCAGCGTGACTTTGTGGGTCACCGGCGCGGCACAGTAGCGCCCACTGTCATGGAAAACCGGCGTCAGACCGTCGTAATCGCAGCGGTGAGGTTTACCCTCCAGCGCGTCGAGCATTTCCTCCACCAGGTCGTCAATGTACAATAGCTCCAGCTCGGTGGCGCGGTCATTGACCGTGATGGGCAGGTCATTGGCGGTGTTATTGCAGAAGGTCGCCACGGCGCTGTTGTAGTTGGGGCGGCACCACTTGCCGAACAGATTCGGGAAGCGGTAGACCAGCACTGGTGCGCCGGTCTCCTGCCCGTAGGTGAAGAACAGCTCCTCACCGGCCAGTTTGCTCTTTCCGTAGTCGCTCTCGCCGTAGCGGCCGATCAGCGTCGCCTGGATCGAGCTGGACAGCATGACCGGGCAGCGGTTGGCGTGAGATTTGAGCGTGTCCAGCAGGGTGGAGGCGAAGCCGAAGTTGCCCTGCATGAACTCGTCGTTATTTTTGGGACGGTTGACACCCGCTAAATTGAACACAAAATCGGCTTCCGCACAAAAGTGGTCCAGCTCTGCGGGGGGCGTGTCGAGGTCATACTCAAACACGTCCTCGATCTGCAAGGCGGGGCGGGTACGGTTCTTGCCGTCGCGGACAGCCTTCAGGTTCTCGCAGAGATTGCGCCCCACAAAGCCCTTAGCGCCGGTCACAAGGATCTTCATGCCTTCTCGGCCTCCATCTCTTTCAGCGCGTTTTGGACGTAGTCGGTGGTCAGGATCTTCCTGACCGTGCCCTCCACGTCCAGACGGTGCGTGTTGTGGCTCGTGTAGGAGTCGTCGGCCATCGTGTGGACCTCGCCCTTGACGACGAACTTGTCGTAGTTCAGGTCGCGGTTGTCGGCGGCCACGCGGTAGTAACCGCCCATATCCTCACTGCGCAGGCGCTCCTCGCGGGTCATCAGGGTCTCGAACAGCTTCTCGCCGTGGCGGGTGCCGATGATGTTCGTGCCGGTGTCGCCGAACAGCTGCTGCACGGCCTTGGCCAGGTCGCCGATGGTGGAGGCGTCGGACTTCTGGATGAACAAATCGCCCGGGTTTGCATGCTCAAACGCGAACATGACCAGGTCAACGGCCTCGTCCAGGTTCATCAGGAAGCGGGTCATATTGGGGTCGGTGATCGTGATGGGGTTGCCGGCGCGGATCTGGTCAATGAACAGCGGAATGACGCTGCCGCGGCTGCACATGACGTTGCCGTAGCGGGTGCAGCAGATCGTCGTGCCGCCGCGCTCGGCGGCCACGCGGGCGTTGGCATAGATGACGTGCTCCATCATCGCCTTGGAGATGCCCATGGCGTTGATGGGATAGGCGGCCTTGTCGGTGGACAGGCAGACGACGCGCTCCACGCCCGCGTCAATGGCGGCGTGCAGGACATTGTCCGTGCCGATGATGTTCGTCTGCACGGCCTGCATCGGGAAGAACTCGCAGGAGGGCACCTGTTTCAGCGCTGCCGCGTGGAAGATGTAGTTGACGCCGGGCATGGCATCCCGGATGGACTGCGGGTTGCGCACGTCGCCGATGTAGAACTTGACCTTGCCGGCATACTGCGGGTGGTTGGCCTGCAGCTCGTGGCGCATATCGTCCTGCTTCTTCTCATCGCGGGAGAAGATGCGGATCTCGCCGATGTCGGTGGACAGGAAATGCTTGAGCACTGTATGCCCGAAGCTGCCCGTGCCGCCGGTGATGAGAAGGGTCTTATCCTTAAAAATGCTGTCTGCCATAATATCCTCCTTATAATAGGCTGCGCAAAAGGCACAGTGATCCTTTATAATCTTATTCATTTTAGCACAAAAATCGCTGTTTGAAAAGGGCACAGGGTTGGAAATTGCTGCTTTTTGTGGTATAATAGCTAAGAAATCACAGCAAAATGCTTTTTACAAGGAGGACACGCCCATGCGCGCCTACGAACGTCTTTTAAAATATGTAAAGGTCCACACGACCTCTGACCCCAACAGCGGCACCCACCCCAGCACGCTGCGCCAGTTTGATCTGGCGAAGATCCTCGTTGAGGAGCTGAAAGAGCTGGGCCTGACCGATGCCCATGTGGACGAGCACTGCTATGTCTACGCCACGCTGCCCGCCACCCCGGGGCAGGAGAGCGCCGCGCCGCTGGGCCTTATCGCCCACATGGACACGGCGGACGACGCCAGCGGTGAGAACGTCCGGCCACAGATCCACGAAAACTACGACGGCGAGGCTGTCACGCTGCCCGCCACCGGCACGGTGCTGGACCCCAAGGTGTTCCCGTTCCTGCGCGAGATGAAGGGCCAGACCCTCATCACCACCGACGGCTCGACGCTGCTGGGCGCGGACGATAAGGCCGGTGTGGCCGAGATCATGACTGCGCTGGAGCGCATCATTGCCGAAAATCGCCCCCACGGCAAGCTCTGCATCGGCTTCACCCCCGATGAGGAGATCGGCGAGGGTGCGAGCCTGTTTGACGTCGAGGGCTTCGGCGCGGCCTACGCCTACACTGTTGACGGCGAGGACGTCGGCGAGATCAGCTATGAGAACTTCAATGCCGCCGCTGCCGTCGTGACCGTGCACGGCTTCAGCGTCCACCCCGGCAGCGCCAAGAACTCGATGATCAATGCGCAGAACGTGGCCATGGAGTTCCACGCCGCGCTGCCCGCCTTCTCCCGCCCCGAGCACACCGAGGGCCGTGAGGGCTTCTTCCACCTGACGAGTATGCAGGGTGACGTGACCACCGCGCACCTGGGCTACATCGTGCGCGACCACGATGCTGCCAAGTTTGCCGCCCGCAAGGCCCAGATGCAGCATATTGCCGCCTGCCTGAATGACCGCTACGGCGCGGGCACGGTGGAGCTGGACATCAAGGACAGCTATTATAATATGTTGGAGAAAATTCAGCCCCACTTCCATCTGGTCGAGAACGCCCGCAAGGCTATCCGCGCGGCGGGCCTTGAACCTATCGAGACCCCGGTCCGCGGCGGCACCGACGGCGCGACCCTGAGCTATATGGGCCTGCCCTGCCCGAACCTCGGCACCGGCGGCTTCAACTTCCACGGCCCCTGCGAGTGCATCACCGCCGAGAAGATGGATCAGGGCGTCGAGATTTTGCTGAATCTGGTCGAGCTGTATAAATGAGGGCCCGGAGTTTATTGAAAAGAAATTGAATAAGACATAACAACAGCCCGTGCTTCCCAATCGAAGCACGGGCTGCTTGCTATTGGATTTTCTGCGAACCATAAAGCAGGATGTAGGGGCCGCACATGTGCGGCCCGCAACCTGACGGGAAACGCCCTTTTGCGGGAAAGCCGCGGGCCGGGCATGCCCGGCCCCTACACGGCATTTTTAGAAATCACTTCATCTTCCCCACATACACCAGATACGAATACAAATAAATCCACGCGCTGCCGCCAAAAACGGCGACCAGCAGCACGATCAGCGTAGCAATGTCGCCCAGCAGGCCGCCCAGGAAGGCAAGCACCAACAGGACAATGCCCATAACGACAAAGGTGTACCCGCCCATGCGCTGGGTGCGCTGCCAGTTGTGCTCGTCGTTCAGCGCCCAGGGCGTGCGGCAGCCGAAGGTATAATTCTGCTTGATCTGCGGCATAAAATTGCCCAGGATGATGAACAATACGCCGATGCCGCCGCAGACCAGAATGCTGACGAGGTTGCTGCTGTCCGGCAGCTTACCGAAAACAGCCAACTCACTCAGCCAGCTGAACGCCGCCGACATTACGGTGAACAGCCCCACGAACAGGTTCCATGCCTTGCCGAACTTCTCAAAATTTTGATGCTTAGGGTCGATCTTGCGGATGACCTCAAACATAATCAGCGTGACAAACGGTATCGCGGCCAAAAACAAAACCGTGGATTTCGGCCCCCAGCCGTTGACCTGCCCGCTGGCTCCCCAGTGGGTGGGCACAATGTCCGGCAGGGAGGGGTAGAAGTACAGGTGCGCGGCAAAATTCAGCACGCAGACCACGGTTAAAATCCAGAACAGCTTATTCTTTTTCATTGCTATCGTCTCCCTTTACAAGGCCGCAGTCATAAAACCACTTCATCAATTCCTGAAATACGGTCAGATTCACACTGTACACAATGTTCTGGCCGCGGCGCTCATCGGTAATAAGCGCCGCACTTCTTAAAATGTTCAGATGGTGACTGACGGACGGCTTTGTCATATCAAAATGTGCGGCGATCTCCCCGGCGGTCAGATCGCCCTGTGCCAGCAGTTCTAAAATGCGCCGCCGCGTCGGGTCGGCCAGCGCCTTGAAAGCATCTCCCAAACAGAACAACTCCTTTCCTGATAAACAATTAGATAAACGTCTAACTGTCTATGCCTATACTATACTCCTATGCACCTGCCGCTGTCAATAGATATTTTGAAAAATATCTAACTATCCGCTCCCCTCCGATTGTTTCTCCAACTTTTACCAATGATTTTTCCTGCAAATTCACAATTTGTTTGCAATTTTCCTATTGACATGGTATGTGAATGTGCTACAATATTAGCAGTCGAACGGATAGAGTGCTAAAGAAAACGAGCACACAGAATTTGCGAAAGCGGATTCTTGAGCTGCAAAATCCAAGCACTTTACGCGCGAGACTGCCAGAACAATGCGCTATCTGCACTAAAGGAGGTACGCACTATGAACATCGAACAAATGACACAGAAAACCCGTGAGGCTTTGCAGGCTGCACAGCGCATCGCGGTGGAATATTCCAACAACGCGGTGGAGCAGGAGCATCTGCTGGCCGCCCTTGCCCAGCAGCAGGACGGGCTTATCCCGCAGCTGCTGCAGACCCTTGGCATTGACGCCAATGCCTTTGCCCAGGCGGCCTTGCAGAAGGTCGAGGCGCTGCCCCGCGTGACCGGCTCGGGCCGTGACCCGGAGAAGATCTACATCTCCAACGATCTGGACCGCGCCCTCAACGCCGCCGAGCAGCAGGCCAAGCAGATGAAGGATGAATACATCAGCGTAGAGCATGTATTCCTCGGCATTTTGCAGCGGCCCGGCAAGGCTGCCAGCGAAATCTTCAAGACTTTCGGCATCACAACCGAAAAATTTATGAAGCAGCTGAGTACGGTTCGTGGCAATCAGAGGGTCACGAGTGATAACCCGGAGGACACCTACAATGCCCTGAAAAAGTACGGCCAGGACCTTGTCGAGATGGCAAAGGCGCATAAGCTTGACCCTGTGATCGGACGCGATACGGAAATTCGCAATGTCATCCGTATCCTGTCCCGCAAACGCAAGAACAACCCTGTGCTGATCGGTGAGGCCGGTGTCGGTAAGACCGCCATCGCCGAGGGGCTGGCGCAGCGAATCGAAAGCGGAGATGTGCCCGAAAATCTGAAGGATCATACCGTGTTCAGTCTGGACATGGGTGCGCTGGTCGCAGGTGCAAAATACCGCGGCGAGTTTGAGGAACGCCTGAAGAGCGTCCTCAACGAGGTCAAGAAGTCCGAGGGCAAGATCATCCTCTTCATCGATGAGCTGCACACCATCGTGGGCGCGGGTGCCACCGAGGGCTCCATGGACGCCGGCAACATCCTCAAGCCTGCGCTCGCCCGTGGCGACCTGCATGCGATCGGCGCGACCACGCTCGACGAGTACCGTAAGTACATCGAGAAGGACGCGGCGCTCGCCCGTCGTTTCCAGACCGTTATGGTGAGCGAGCCTACCGTCGAGGATACCATCTCGATCCTGCGTGGCCTCAAGGAGAAGTACGAGATCTTCCACGGCGTGCATATCACCGATAGCGCGCTCGTGGCCGCCGCCGACCTCTCCGATCGCTACATCGCTGACCGCTTCCTGCCCGACAAGGCCATCGACCTGGTCGATGAGGCCGCAAGCCGCCTGCGCATGGAGCTCGACAGCATGCCGGTCGAGATCGACGCCACCACGCGTCAGCTCACCCAGCTGCAGATCGAGGAACAGGCGCTCATGAAGGAGACCGATGACGCCTCCAAGGAGCGTCTGGAGGTCCTGCGCCAAGAGATTGCCGAGGTCCAGGAAAAGCTCAACGTGCAAAAGGCCGGCTGGCTCAACCAGAAGAACGCCATCGACCACGTGCAGGAGCTTAAGGGCCAGCTTGACGAGGCCAAGAGCGAGGAGGAGCGTGCGACGCGCAACGGTGATCTGGGTCGTGCGTCCGAGCTGCGCTATTCCGTGATCCCGGGTCTGCAGCAGCAGATTCAGGAGTCCGAGGCCGCGCTCGAGGCGCAAAAGCAGCAGGACGGCGAGGGCCTCAACGAACAGGTGACCTCCGACGAGATCGCCGAAGTCGTGAGCGCCTGGACCGGCGTGCCCGTGTCCAAGATGATGCAGGGCGAGCTCGACAAGCTGAAAGGCCTGGAGGGTGAGCTGCACAAGCGCGTCATCGGCCAGGACGAGGCCGTTTCCGCCGTCGCCGCGGCCGTGCGTCGCAGCCGTGCGGGCCTCTCCGATCCGGACAAGCCCATCGGCAGCTTCTTCTTCCTGGGCCCCACCGGCGTGGGCAAGACCGAGCTCGCCAAGGCGCTTGCCGAGTGCCTGTTCGATGACGAGCGCGCGCTCGTGCGTATCGACATGTCCGAGTACATGGAGAAGTTCAGCGTCCAGCGTCTGATCGGTGCGCCCCCGGGATATGTGGGCTACGACGAGGGCGGCCAGCTCACCGAGGCCGTGCGCCGTCGTCCGTACTCCGTGATCTTGCTCGACGAGATGGAGAAGGCCCATCCGGATGTCTTCAACGTGCTGCTGCAGGTGCTCGACGACGGCCGTCTGACCGATGGCCAGGGTCGCCAGGTGTCCTTCAAGAACACGATTATCATCATGACGTCCAACGTGGGCTCCAAGGCCATCGCCGATCTGTCCGGTAAGGACGAGGAGGAGATGCGCCATCAGGTCGACGCCGCCATGGCTCAGACCTTCCGCCCCGAGTTCCTCAACCGTATCGACGATATCGTGGTGTTCCATCCGCTCGGCATGGCGCAGATCGAGAAGATCGTCGACATCCAGCTTGCCGACGTTCGCGCACGCCTGGCCAAGGAGCGCATGACGCTTGCCATCACCCCGGCGGCCAAGCAAATGCTCGCCGTGGGTGGCCTGGACCCCGTGTTCGGTGCCCGTCCGCTCAAGCGCCTGGTCCAGCGCGAGGTCGTGGACGCCATCGCCGCCGCCATCATCGACGGCACGGTGCGCGAGGGCGATCAGGTGACGGTCGATGCTGACAAGGACGGCGGCTTTACCGTCGTGTGCGACAACACGCCGGCGGCCACCTACGAGGTCCCCGACGCCGAGTAGATTTTGGGCCATGCCTTAAAATCTGCCTTTAGAGCAAAACGCCAAGGGCGGCGGATCCGATTGGGTCCGCCGCCCTTTTTCGTGCGACAATCGATGGTGTTGAACGTGAGCACATGGCAAGGAGCTATGCAGATGATGGACAAGAACAAAACGAACACGCCGGCGACCGATGCCGTACCCGCCGCACCCAAGCCTGCGCCTAAGCCGGCACCCAAGCCGCGCGACCCCTATATCCGTGCCGAGAACGAGGACGACGACGGCTACGATCCCTACAGCGACCGCCGCCCCGAGCGCGAGCCGCTGTTCGAAGCCGACCCCTGGCGCTAGTTGCATCAAGTAGCTAATTTGGCGATGATTTTCTGGGACGGGTAGTCAAAAAGTCCCGTCCCCAATCGACTGTCTAGGGAGTCGCATTCGAGCTTGGTTGTCCTCTCAGCCACTCGGCATCCTTCGAGCAGTAATAGTGAAAAAACTTGCTTAAGTGTTAATCAAGCAAGATATTATCTTGCTCTCTAATTAATCAAGAATCGCTATAATTTTGATTAGATAGAGAGCAAGATTGGAGAATCATGGCATTCAACGACTTGATCGCCCAGAAAATAAAGGACTTTGAACAGCAAGGGGTTCCGCAGGTCTTTGAGCGAGACCTAGATCTAGGAAACCCGCAGGAGCCAAAGCGCGACAACATCGTATATGTGATTGTGGGCGCCCGTCGTTGTGGAAAGACGTATCGCCTGTATCAGGAGATACGGCGGCTTCAGGGCCAAGGCGTCGAGCTTGACCGGATGCTATATTTCAATTTTGAGGATGAGCGCTTGCGTCCGTATGAGCCATCGCTACTAGCGGACGTGCTCGATACATTCTATGCACTATATCCTGCTGCTCGAGGCGAGGGCGCCTACCTTTTCTTTGACGAGATCCAGGAAATACCCGAATGGGGTGCGTTTCTGCGACGCGTGGTCGATACGGAGAAGGCGACCGTTTACGTGACGGGATCTTCTTCTAAGATGCTGTCCTCAGAACTTAAGAGCGAGTTCAGGGGCCGTTCTCTTGTGCGAGAGCTTTTTCCGTTGAGTTTTTCGGAATACGTCCGATATAAGACGGGGAGCGTTCCTGAGTCGAACGCACCCTTCTCCTCGAGCGATGCAGCGTTGCTCCGACACCATCTGGTCGGATATCTCGAGCGAGGGGGATTCATCGCGACACTTGAGCAGACGCCCGCAGACGCGATTCAGCTGCTACAGGAATATGCGTCGCGAACGGTCGCCATGGACGTCGTTGAACGTTACGACGTCAAGAACCCCCGTTTGGCCTCGCTGTTTCTGGCGCGGTGCATGGCATCTTCGGGACGAGAGCTGTCAGTGAACAAAGTGTACAACGAGTTCAAGAGCAGACAGATATCCGTCAGTCGAAATACGCTCAGCGACTTACTTGAGTATTACGAGGATGCCTACCTGCTGTTTTCGGTGCCGGAGTTCACGCGTTCGCTTGCAAATAATACGCGGTCTGCGTCTAAGGTCTACGCCGTCGATCCTGCGATGTTCGGAGCGTTCTCCCCCGCATCGGCATTGGATCATGGTCAGAGGCTCGAGACCGCGGTGTTCAATGCGCTCAGAAGAAGGACCCCCGCCGTGCGGCCCGGTTCGGTTTGCCGCCTGCTGATTAAAGATAAGAATAAAAGCCATGAGGTGGACTTTGTGGCTGGGGATGCACTGCTCATGCAGGCTTACGGTCTGATTCAGGTAAGTGTGGATATGACAAGCGAGAAAACGCGCGAGCGCGAAATTGCCGCGCTCGATGCCGCGATGGCCCAGTTTGATCTTGGCGAGTCGGTAATCGTTACCATGGATGAGCAGGCCGATATTCCATGCAAACACGGCGTGGTACATGCTGTGCCCGCATGGAAGTGGCTCCTTTCCTAATCGTCTATGGATTTGCGAGGCCAGGACTCAGGTGTCATGGTCCGCTAGTCCTGGGCCTTGATGCTCGGCAGGAGAATCTGGGCGAGGTAGTCGGTCTCTAGTTTGGTCGCAGCGTCGGCCTTGCCGTCTTTGCCGACCAGTACGTTCTTGATCTGGCTATAGGTGTAGCGGTTGCCGGTCGTGAGCTCGACAAGCTCAATGGCCGTGTTCATGGGGTAGGTCGACACGGGATTCTGCGTCCGTCCGTTGATGGTCTGGGGCACCACGTACGGATAGACGGGGCCGCTGGCGTAGACGGTATAACCGTTGCCTAGGTTGGCCGCACCCAAAACCGTATCGCCCTCATCGGGCGTAAAGCTCTCGCCCTCGCGCACCGCGACGAGCGTCACAATCGGCGTATCGCTGTCGCCGGCAAGATAGATGCATAGCGTGCTGCCATTTTGCCAAGTCTCGACCTTGCCGTACCACTCGACGGGGATATCGAGCTGGTAGAGGTCGGTTGCCTTGTGACGGGCGTCGGCATCACGGGCCGCCTGTGCCTTTTGCGCGCTCACGGCATTGACGGCGGCGTCGCGCCGCGCGGTTGCCGCCTGCTGGAGCACCTTGGCGGTGGCGGCGGAGCTCGCGCCTCCCTCCTCGGCATATTTGGCGGCGGCATCGATCTGGTCGTCGGTTACCGTGTCGGCCGAAGGCACCTTGAGCTTAAAGGCGGCCTGGCTGTTTAGGTCCTGTCCGTCGCTCTTGATCGTGACCTGCGTCTTGGTGGTCGGGACGGTATAGATGGTGCCGTCGGCCGCGATGGGGGAGGCGGCAATGGAGAGCGTGTAGTCACCGGGTAGCAGTTTGATGCCACGGCCGTGCTCGTCAACATAGAGTGTTTCGCTTACGGAGGAGCCGTCAGAATCCTGGCCGCTCACCTGTACGGGAATCTTGGAGCCGGTGGAACAGTCGAGCCCCGCGGCATATACACCAATCTGCACCGACATCATCGTGTGGGCATTGGCGGCGGCGATGGCAGCCTGCTCTTGCCGGTATCCGTTCCAGGCTGCGTAGCCTGCGCCGCCGGCGACGAGCGCAACGGCCACAGCGCCGGCGACCATTAGATTGCGGCGCTTGGGCGACATCTTGCGATGGCGGACCTCGGCCTCATGTGCCGAAGGAACGGACGGTAGAGGAATATCGCCCATGGCGATGGTCTCGTCCACGGCTGGTGCGGAACCCAGGCCAGGAAGCTCGCGGGTCAGCGAATCCTCGGCCGGCAAGCTGTCGAGCAAGACGGTTTCCTCGCCCGTGTCGGATCCGGGCTGGTCGTCGGCCTCGCTTTCGGTGTCTTCGTGATCTGCCTCATCTTCGGCAGGCTCAACATCGTCTGCATCCTGATCATCGGACTGCGCCTCGGCTTCCGGCTCATCCTGCACATCAACGCTCGAATCGTCAAACGCAATCTCATCGAGTGAAATTCGGTCTAAGCTCTCCAAGGCCTCAGCGCAAGCTTCTGCATCTTGGGCCGCATCCTCTTGACCCATCGTCTCATCTTTCATATATCCCCCAAGCTCAATATCGGGACAACACTGTACCCAAAAACGGGACCCCATAGAGCCGCCGTATGATTTGAAATCCGATTTTATATATGCGCATGTTTTTGAATAGATGAATAAGACGCAACGACAAAAGCCCCCGGAAAGCGAGTGAAACGCTTTCCGGGGGCTCTGCGAGACATTGGATTGAAAATCCTGGCGGGCGGGCCTATGCCCAAGCGCCAACAGCGACCAACATGTTACTCGGCGTGTGCGTAATCCACCTTGGCGCGGCGGGCGGTAGCCTTCTCCCAATCGCTGGTGCCCTCAAAGACATCCTGCTTGTAGGGGTTGCGGCCGAGCTTCTTGGCACGGTAGGCGACGTAGATGATTGCGGCGACGTTGGCGACCAGTGCGGCGATTGAGACCGCGGTAGCGGCGCCGGGGTCGAGCGTGGAGTGGGTCACAAAGATGGACTCCTCCTGGAAGTAGGGGAACACCTGGGCAAACATGCACCAAATGGCCAGCGTAAAGGCGCGGTTCTGAATCCAGCCGCCCTTGTTCCAGATAAAGGCGGCGACGGTGGGCGCCAGCAGCAGCGCAAAGCCGCAGAACCAGGAGTGGGTGGGCAGGCAGTTGTAGGTGTAGCAGAAGTTCCAGATATCGTAGGCGATGATGTAGACCCAGGTCATATCGGGCCACAGCATGTCGGTCTTGTCCTCGGAGGCGTAGACGCTCCACCAACCGGTCATGCAGAAGATGTTGATGATACCGGCGATGCCGTTGAACACGTTGTTCCAGCCGGCCAGCTGCGTAGCACCTTCGGAGGTGACCCAAGTGGACTGGCCCAGGACAAAGAAGTGATAGGCGCTCTCAAAGTCGGACACGACGGCGATCATGATGTTGATGGCGACGATCACAAACGGCCACGCGCGGAACCAGTGTGCCTTGCCGATCTTGCCCCACTGATACTTAATGGCGATGAAGCCCCAGCAACCGGCCAGTGCCGCGTATACCTTGGCGTAGTGGAACCAGCTGTTCTGGTACACATGGGTGGGGTTGGTGAGCGCCCACTCGGCACCCTGTGAGACGCCAATGGCGATGGCGACGCAGTAGATGGTCATGGCCAGCGGAGCCACGCCAAAGATGATTGCCGCGCCCAGCTTGGTGCGGCGGCCGACCTCGTTGAGCACGATCAGGCCAATAAAGACCATGGCCCAGCCGGCCCAGTGGATAAGGGTATCGCTACCCCAAACATCGAACAGCATGCTGCTCTCCTTTCACACGCCCGCGGCCCCTCTTCTGATCGCGGGCAGTTTGGCCAAATGTCGTCAGTTCTGGGGCTTGCGTTCCGGATACTTGGCGGTATAGCCCTCGATGTGGAGTGTCGAGGCGATGATTTCCTTGACCGTCTCGTCGGGCACATCGGGGTGCGTGCGGATATACATCAAAAGACCCATGATGAGGGTGTAGAACGTCTCGTAGACATGGTCGATGCGTAGCTCATGATGGGCGACAAAATCCACCACGGTGGTGTCGCAGATATACTGCGCCACACGCTGGACCACGTTGTGCAAAAAGCCGCCGTAGAGCGCGCCGCTGCTCGAGGTGAGCGTACTCGGCAACTCGTGGCCGCTGGCGACCAGACGCTTAAAGAGTGGGGCGACGGTGTCGAGCGCGCCCTCGATATCACCGACGGTGCGGCCGGCATTCCACTGCTCGAGCTCGGAGATAAAACCGTCAATTGCCTCGTCCATGACGGCGGTGACGGCGGCGTCCATGTCGGCGAAGTAGTGGTAGAACAGCGAGCGCGTGCAGCCGGCTCGCTTGGTCACGGCCGAGACGGATAAATGGGACACGCCCAGCTCGGAGCTTACGGTGCGCACGGCATCGAGGATCTCGCGACGGCGTTCCTCGCCCGTCAGGCGTTTTGCCGCGCTATCGGATGCGGGGACGGCATCGACCACAGAGATATCTGCTGTGTTGTTGCCCATGTTTTGCCGCCTTTCATCCTCTTTTGCCTGACCGTTCGCCTAACAGTCTTGAATATTGTTGACGGTTCGTCAATACTATTTTTGACACAATGTCAACAATGGCGGGTGAACGGCATGGGGGCATGCCCGGCCTGCAAAAAAGAGGGGCGCTGCGGTCTCGCCGGGCTGCGGCAAGAGAAGGGACAACCATGATTCTCAACGGACCGGGGATTAGCTATACCGAGCCCGATATCGGCGCGGAGTTCGTGCCGCCGATACCGGAGCATCCGCGCGAGGCCATCGTCAAGCTGTGCGAGCATTGCACCAACCGCCTGCTGCATCGCGACGAGCTGCTGGGCTACGAGTACTGGTCGTTTGCCGAGGCCGCGACCGACGAGCAGGCCGAAGTGCTCTGCAAGATGAAGATGCGCCGTCCCTATACGCTGCCCGAGATGGTCAAGCTCACCGGCATGCCCGAGGCCGATATCGAGAAGATGCTCGACGACATGAGCTACACGGGTCTGCTCGAGTACAACTGGGAAAACCCCGAGCGCGCCAAGCAGTGGGTGCTGCCCATGCTGGTGCCGGGTTCTGCCGAGTTCCTCAACATGCGCATGGGTCAGCTCGAGGAGCATCCGGTCTATGCCAAGTTCTTTGAGCAGGCGTCCAAGGGACCGCTGTCCAAGGCTACGCCGATGGTGCCGCCCGGAGGCGCCGGTATCGGCATGCACGTGATTCCGGTCGAGAAGGCCATCGATGCCGCGAGCACCTCGGTGCCGATTGAGCACATTGAGCACTGGCTCGACAAATACGAGGGTAAGTATGCCGCCAGCACCTGCAGCTGCCGCGCGAGCCGTCGCGTGATGGGTGAGGGCTGCGCCGACGACCCAGCCGATTGGTGCATCGCCGTGGGCGATATGGCCGACTACGTGGTCGAGACCGATCGTGGCCATTACGTGACCCGCGACGAGGTTTACGACATCTTGCGCCAGGCCGAGGACAACGGCTTTGTGCACCAGATCACCAACATCGATGGCGAGAACAAGATTTTCGCCATCTGCAACTGCAACGTTAACGTGTGCTACGCCCTGCGCACCTCGCAGCTGTTCAACACGCCCAACCTGTCGCGCTCGGCCTATGTCGCCAAGGTCGAGAAGGACAAGTGCGTGGCCTGCGGTCGCTGCGTTGAGGTGTGCCCTGCCGGTGCCGCCAAGCTCGGCCAGAAGCTCTGCAGCAAAAAGGCCGGCGGACAGGTGCCCGAGTATCCGCGCCAGGAGCTGCCCGATGCCACCAAGTGGGACCACACCAAGTGGTCGCCCAACTACCGCAACGATAACCGTATCGAGACGCACGAGTCCGGCACCGCGCCCTGCAAGACGGCTTGCCCCGCGCACGTTGCCGTTCAGGGCTACTTAAAGCTCGCGGCGCAGGGCCGCTATGACGAGGCGCTGGCGCTCATCAAGCGTGAGAACCCGCTGCCCGCTATCTGCGGCCGTGTGTGCAACCGCCGCTGTGAGGATGCCTGCACCCGCGGCCGTGTGGACGCCGCCGTGGCTATCGACGAGGTCAAGAAGTTTATCGCCCAGCGCGATCTGGATGCCGCGACCCGCTATGTCCCACCTGTGGTGACCCCGACGCGTGCCGGCGGCTTCGACCAGAAGATCGCCATCATCGGTGCCGGTCCGGCCGGCCTGTCTTGCGCTTTCTACCTGGCCGAGAAGGGCTACAAGCCCGTCGTGTTCGAGAAGAACGAGCGCCCGGGCGGCATGCTCACCTATGGCATTCCCAGCTTTAAGCTGCAGAAGGATGTTATCGAGGCAGAGGTTGAGGTTATTCGCCTGATGGGTGCCGAGTTCCGCTATGGTGTGGAGGTCGGTCGCGATGTGACGCTCGACGAGCTGCGCGAGCAGGGCTTTAAGGCCTTCTACGTGGCTATTGGCTGCCAGGGAGGCCGCCTTGCCGGTATTCCGGGCGAGGACGCCGAGGATGTGACCGTGGCCGTCGACTTCTTGCGCGAGGTCAACAGCGGCAAGATCGACGCGCTGCCCGGCCGCACCATCGTGGTGGGCGGCGGCAACGTGGCCATCGATGTTGCGCGCAACGCCTGCCGTCTGGGTTCCGAGCATGTTGAGATGTTCTGCCTGGAGAGCGAGGCCCAGATGCCCGCTAGCGAGGAGGAGCGTCGTGAGGCCATCGAGGATGGCGCTCACATCAGCTGTGGCTGGGGTCCCAAGGAGATTCACCTGGACGATGCGGGTCGTGTGTGCGGAATCACCTTCAAGCGCTGCACGCGCGTCTTTGACGACGAGGGCCGTTTTGCGCCCGAGTACGACGAGAACGACCTGCGTCGTGTCGATGCCGACCGCGTCGTCATGTCGATTGGCCAGTCCATTGTGTGGGGCGACCTGCTGGCTGGCTCCAAGGTGGAGCTCGGCCGCGGCCAGGGCGCCCTTGCCGACCCGCAGACGTACCAGACCGCCGAGCCCGATATCTTTGTGGGCGGCGACGTCTACACTGGTCCCAGCTTTGCCATCGACGCCATCGCCGCCGGTCACGAGGCTGCCGTGTCCATCCACCGCTTTGTGCAGCCGGGCTCCACGCTCACCATCGGCCGCAACCAGCGCCGCTACACCGCGCTCGACCGCGACGATGTTGTGATTGAGAGCTATGACAACGCGAGCCGCGAGGTGGCACACGTCGACCGCGAGCGCGAGAAGGCTGCGCCCTTTAGCGAGTACGTCGAGACCTTTACCGAGGAGCAGGTGCGCGCCGAGACCGCCCGCTGCCTGGGCTGCGGCGCCTCGATCGTCGACCCCAACAAGTGCATCGGCTGCGGTCTGTGTACTACCAAGTGCGCGTTTGACGCCATCCATCTGGATCGCGACCGCCCCGAGTGCTCAACGATGGTCAAATACGAGCAAAAGCTCCCGAGCCTCGGCAAGTACGCTTTGAAGCGCGCCATCAAGATTAAGTTCGGTCGTAAATAGGTAACCATGGCGGGTAAGGGGACGGCGCAGACTAGATTTCGCCGTCCCTTTGCTTTGAGTTTGCATCGAATCAACCTCTGCAGAAAGGGTTTCGACTTGCATGAATTAGGGATTGTGTATCACATCATTCGTGATGTTGAGAATGTGGCGCGCGCCAATGGCGTGCGTCGCGTTTCGAGTGTGACGTTGCTGCTGGGCGAGGTCTCGGGCGTCGTTCCCGATCTGCTGCTTGACGCTTGGCGCTGGGCGGCAGATAAAAAGCCTATCACGCAGGGCGCGGAGCTTATTGTGGAGCCTGTCGAGGCCGTGACGCATTGCGAGGCGTGCGGCTGCGACTACGCGACGGTCGAGCACGGCAAGACCTGCCCCCATTGCGGTAGCGGCGAGACCTATCTGCTGCAGGGCCAGGAGGTCATGATCAAGCAGATCGAGACCCCCGACGAGGACCCGACAGACGCTGCCCCCGACGGCCTCTCCGATGCCCCCGACGCCGTCGACGCCGCCAACCCCCTCCATATCGCCTAACTTAGTCGTTGGGGACGTTCTTAAACGACTAGTCATTAAAGAACGTCCCCAACGACTACTTTGCTAGAGCATATTTCTTACCATTAGTCAAGTACCATCTGTTTAAACGAAATAGCCTCAACACGAGCACATTTGTGTCTGTTTAAAACCGGCAATAATGAACAGCGTGCTCAATTCGGTCATGTAAATAGATCAGCTATCAATCCTCAGCGGCAGATCAGCCAATCATGCTGGAATGTAATCAACTTGTAACAAATTAAGACGTTTAAACAAATAATGCTACCTTTTGCAGTTTTTCAAACAATTCTGCTGTATTTGCAGCTATACTCCATAACTGTCGTGTAGGAATTACGTAGACAAAAAGGAGGTTATGTGATGGTAAGTATTGTTCTTGCTAGCCATGGTGACTTGGCGGCTGGAATCAAGCAGACGGGCTCGATGGTCTTTGGCGATCAGCCGTCTGTTGCCGTGGTCTCGCTCGAGCCGAGCATGGGCCCCGACGACTTCCGTGCCAAGGTCGAGGAAGCAATCGCTTCCTTCGAGGACCAGGAGCAGGTGCTCTTCCTCGTTGATCTGTGGGGCGGCACGCCGTTCAACCAGATCAGCGGGCTCATCGAGGGCCATGATTCCTGGGCTATCGTCACCGGTGTCAACCTGCCTATGCTCATCGAGGCATATTCGCAGCGCTTTGACGCAAAGAACACTGCACATGCGATCGCAAAACATCTCGTGACTGAGGCTAAGGCCGGCGTGCGCGTCAAGCCCGAGTCTCTGGAGCCCGAGGAGAAGAAGCCGGCTGCGGCCGCCGCTGCTCCTGCGGGTGCCATTCCTCCGGGAACGGTGATCGGCGACGGGCACATCAAGATCGCCCACGTCCGTATCGACACGCGCCTGCTGCATGGTCAGGTGGCCACCACGTGGACCAAGCAGATCAACCCCAACCGCATCATCGTGGTCTCCGACGGCGTTGCTCACGACGAGCTCCGCAAGACCATGATCGAGCAGGCTGCCCCTCCGGGAGTCCACGCCAACGTCGTGCCCATCAAGAAGATGGCCGAGGTCGTCAAGGACACGCGCTTTGGCGACACCAAGGCGATGCTGCTGTTCGAGAACCCGCAGGATCTGCTCAGGGCCATCGAGGCCGGCGTCGACATCAAGGAAGCCAACATCGGTTCCATGGCCCACTCCAAGGGCAAGGTCGTCGTCACCAACGCTGTCGCTATGGGCGATGACGATGTCAAGACCATCGAGGCTCTCAAGGCCAAGGGCGTCAAGTTCGAGGTCCGCAAGGTTCCTTCGGATTCCTCCGAGGATCTCGACGCCATGTTGAAGAAAGCAAAGGCCGAACTGGCCGCTCAAGCATAGTAAAGGAGGGTCCGATACATGTCTGCAATCACTATTCTGCTTGTTGCGATTGTCGCGTTGCTTGCCGGTATGGAAGGCATTCTGGATGAGTTCCAGTTCCATCAGCCGCTCGTGGCATGCACGCTTATCGGTCTCGTAACCGGTCACCTTCAGGAGGGCATCCTCCTGGGCGGTTCGCTCCAGATGATGGCCCTTGGCTGGGCTAACGTCGGCGCCGCCGTCGCGCCTGACGCCGCTCTGGCCTCGGTCGCTTCTTCGATCATCATGGTGCTCGCCCTCAATGGTGGCGCCACCGATTCGGCCAAGGCCGTTACCGCCGCCATCGCCGTCGCCGTCCCGCTGTCGGTCGCTGGTCTGTTCCTGACCATGATCTGCCGTACCCTGGCTACCGCTATGGTTCACGGCATGGACGCCTGCGCCGAGAAGGGCGACTTCGCCGGCATCGAGCGTTGGCAGTACGCCGGCATCCTCATGCAGGGTGTTCGTATCGCCATCCCGGCAGTACTTCTGTGCATCATCCCGGCCGAGGCTGTTACCAACGCGCTTAACGCTATGCCCGACTGGCTGTCCGGCGGCATGGCTGTCGGCGGCGGCATGGTCGCTTCCGTCGGTTACGCCATGGTCATCAACATGATGGCCACCAAGGAGACTTGGCCGTTCTTCATCCTCGGCTTTGTCCTTGCTGCCATCCCTCAGCTCACGCTGATCGCCCTTGGCCTCATCGGCATCTCCCTTGCCCTCATCTACCTTGGCCTTAAGGATCTGGCCAAGCAGGGTGGCGGCATGGGCGGTGGCTCCGGTGACCCGCTCGGCGACATTCTGAACGATTACGAGTAGGAGGGGAGTGATACATATGGCAGAGAACAAGATTCAGCTCACCAAGGCTGACCGTAAGAAGGTTTGCTTCCGTCATCAGTTCCTTCAGGGCTCGTGGAACTACGAACGTATGCAGAACGGCGGCTGGTGCTTCGCAATGATCCCTGCGATCAAGAAGCTCTACACCAGCAAGGATGACCAGATTGCCGCTCTTAAGCGCCACCTGGAGTTCTATAACACCCACCCCTATGTTTCCGCCCCCGTCATTGGCGTTACCCTCGCCCTCGAGGAGGAGCGCGCCAACGGTGCTCCGATTGACGACGTTGCCATTCAGGGCGTCAAGGTCGGTATGATGGGCCCGCTCGCCGGCGTCGGCGACCCCGCCTTCTGGTTCACCCTTCGCCCGATTCTGGGCGCACTGGGCGCTTCCCTGGCCCTGTCCGGCAGCATCGCCGGTCCGCTGCTGTTCTTCTTCGCGTGGAACATCATCCGTTACGCCTTCCTGTGGTACACGCAGGAGTTTGGCTACAAGGTCGGCTCCTCCATCGCCAAGGACCTCTCCGGCGGTCTGATGGGCAAGGTCACCGAGGGTGCTTCCATCCTGGGTATGTTCATCATCGGCGCCCTGGTCGAGCGCTGGGTGTCCATCTCCTTCACCCCGGTCGTCTCCAAGGTCACGCAGTCCGCTGGCGCCTATATCGACTGGGCCAACCTGCCCGCCGGTTCTGAGGGCATCAAGCAGGCATTGACGATGTACAGCTCTGTCGGTGCCAACGCACTCGACCCGGTGAAGGTCACCACGCTTCAGGCCAACCTCGATCAGCTCATCCCCGGCCTTGCCGCCGTGTGCCTGACCCTTCTGGTCTGCAAGCTCCTCAAGAAGAAGGTCAGCCCGATCGTCATCATCCTGGCTCTCTTCGCCGTCGGCATCATCGGTCGCGTCTGCGGCTTCATGTAAGCACGCTTCGGCTTAAGACCGAGAGTTGCTAGGCAAGGGCTTTTGAGCCATTGAAACGGACCGCACCCGGTGGGTACACTGGATGCGGTCCGATTGTTTTTATTGGAGGGCGAGGCGCGTATGGCGCAATCTCAGAACAGCACGGTCGATTTGGCAACGCCGGCAACCTGCCTGATGGGGCTTACCAGTCACGGTAACGTGATGGTGGGCAATAAGGCGTTTGAGTACTATAACGAGCGTAATCCCGAGGATTATATCCAAATCCCGTGGGACGAGGTCGACTATATTGCCGCCGAGGTTTTGCGCGGCACCAAGAAGATTACGCGTTTTGCCATCTTTACCAAAGAGAATGGCCACTTTACGTTTTCGACGCGCAATGACAAGGAAACGCTTCGCGCGGTGCGTAAGTACATTGACGAGGACAAGCTCGTTCGTTCGCCCGACTTTATCGATGTGACGGCCAAGGGCGCCAAGAGCATCCCCTCCGTTATCAAAAACCTTTTCCACAAAGGCAAGTAGTCATTAAAGAGCGCCCCCTCAAAGTGGGGCGCAGTCTCCCATGTGGCTCGATCGGGAAAGTGCATCCCAGTTCGAGCGTCGATTCCGGGATGTAGTTTCCGGAACGGGGTCGTTTGGGAAACCGTGTCCCGTTTCGAGCCGAAATTCTGGGTCACAGTTTCCCAGCGAGGTCTCATGGGGAAAGTCTGACCCAGAATTTGCCTGGATAGTGGGACGCACTTTCCGGAGGGCTGTTCCACCGCAACTTCGAAGAGTGGGTATACGCTGCATTACAGCGGCGTAAATCTGCTACACTAATACAACATGCCTCCGTAGCTCAGGGGATAGAGCACCGCTCTCCTAAAGCGGGTGTCGACGGTTCGAATCCGCCCGGGGGCACCAGGAAAATCGCAGGTCAGGAGTTATTTTGCTTCTGACCTGTTCTGGTTTTTGGGCTAAGAGCTGCTTATGTTTGTAAATCTGGTAAGTAAATTATTTAACTTACCGAGTTTTCCACTGAAAACAGGAAATCACCATTTTGGGGATAAAAAGTTTTCAACAGCCGTTAGTCGGTTCCATTTTGGTGAAGCGCTTCCTCATTTTGGGTAAAAAATATCACCATTTTGATGATTCGACTGCTTTGAGTTTTTGATAAAAACGCCTGTTCAGAAGCTTGTGCTATATCCATTTTGGTGAGACCAATTAATAGAGAAATATACTATAAAGAAATAGGGACGGCGATGCCGTCCCCTTCGCTCGCAAAGCTCGCTGCGCGGTCACGTGCCGTGACCTTGCCGCCGGCTACGCCGTCGATTGATACGCTCACTGCGTTCGCTGATGATGATGGACTAATTCGTTTTATCGCTGACGCCAGTCATAAGTGCAGCAATTGATATGTTGAATCCATTGGCAATTTTAGAGAGGTTAGAAAGACTGACATTTCTTCTCCCGACTTCTATCGAGGCATAGTAAGACCTGTCCATGTCAATGCGGTTCGCAAATTGCTCTTGTGAGTAACCAGACTCTGATCTGAGTTCTTTGCACCGTAGACCAAAGGATTGTTGTAGCGGCGAGATATCCATGACAAAAAGAGTCATGGATTGTTGTATTTATGCCAACGGACTATATACAACAATCCCAGTTAAGGCGCATAATTATCTCTATTGGAAAGCACTCTGATGCCCAGTCGGATAGGGCACGGAAAAGGAATGGAACTGCACAATGACTCAGGGAAAGCACTTCGCTGCCGGTGGCGATCACTTCGCCGCACTGCCAAGCAAAAAGATTCACGCCCCGAAGGGGATCGCGCGTCTGACCGTCACCGCGGCGACCATGGCCGCCATGACCGGATCGAGCCTTATCTCACCGTTCACGGCATTCGCCCAGACCGGTGACGGGGGCACGCAGCACCCCGCCGTGATGTCGCCGATCGCCGCCCACGCCGGCGCGGCATCCGGTACCGGCGCGAAATCCGCCGCACAGACCATCGCGGACCTGCAGAAGGCAGTCGACGAGGCGAAGGCGAAGGAGGACGCCGCCAAGGCATCCTACGATGAGGCCGCCGGTCCCTACAACGAGGCTGCTTCCGCCCGCGACCAGGCCAAGGCATCCTACGATTCGGCAGTCAGCGCTGGCACGGCAGCCGACCGAGCGGCAATGGACGAGTACGCCCGTCAGGTCGCAGAGGGCAAGGACGCCGCCGATGCCGCCGGCAAGGACCTCGAGCAGGCGAAGGCGGGTCTCGCAGACGCCAAGGCAGATGCGTCCGAGAAGGACGAAGCGTACCAGTCCGCCCTCAAGGTGGCCCAGGATGCCAAGGATGCCCTCGATAAAGCCAAGGCAGATGCCGTAAGCGCCACCCCGGAGGCAATCAGTGCCGCCGAGCAGGCCGTGCGCGACGCCCAGGCTGCCGTGGACAGGGCACAGGCCGAACTTAACAACGCCAACACGACGCTTGCCGATGCCCAGTCCAAGCTGGTTGCGGCCCAGTCTGCAAAGGATGCTGCCGATGCCGTCCTCACTGCAGCCCAGCAGAACAAGGACGCGGCGGATGCGAAGGCCGCAGCCGCCAGCGCCGCCTACGAGAAGGCGAAAGCCGACCTCGCCGCAGCGGAGGCAGGCGCCAGCGGCCCGGAGTACGATGCAGCGAAACAGAAGGTCGCGGACGCAGAGGCAGCCTTCGCTGCCGCACGAGCGGCACAGTCCCAGTGCGAGTCCGAGCTCGAGCAGGCGCAGTCCGCTGCAGCAACGGCGCAGACCGAGCTGAATGATGCCCAGGCGTCCCTCTCCGTAAAGCAGCAGGCCGCGGCCGATGCCAAATTCGGCGTGAACGCCGCCCAGTCAGCACTCGATGCCGCGAACGCCGGCCTCGATGCGGCCAAGCAGGCGAATGCCGACGCCGTCGCCAAGCTGGATGCCGCGAAGCAGGCTGTCAAGGACACCGAGTCCGCCAAGGCAGCCGCCGACGTAGAGCTCGCGAACGCAAAGACCGCAAAGGATACCGCAGACGCCGCCGTGACCGCCGCGCAGCAGAAGGTCGACGAGGCCCAGGCGAAACTCGATTCCGCCGACGCGCAGCTCAAGCAGGGAGCCATCGGCTTCTTCCGTGCCATGGGTGCCGATTCAGCCATCGAGATCATCCAGAACTGCACATACAAGGACTACACCGAGGTGGGGAACAGCCTCGACGCGACCAGCCTCGACAACATGCTCGCGGCAATCCCGTACATGAAGTCCATCAACGAGTACCGCAAGTCCGTCGGTCTCTCTGAGCTCCAGGTCACGTACAAGCTCATTGCGGCGGCGATTGTCAACGCGAACTATTCCGATGTCAAGTTTGGGCATTCCATGCAGTTTGATACGAGCGAAAACCTCGCATGGAACTATGGAACCGATCCGAAACCGCAGTGGGTGGACCAAGAAAAGGCTTTCTTCGATCAGGCAGTTCAGGAGCTCTATGGCGTCACCGGTCTAATCGGTAAGGATGCCGTAGACTTCTACAAGTCGCATAGTGAGATTGAATCCTATGTCAACCAGCATTTTAAGGTTGCCGGATATCCCGCAACCGTCGGTCACTACCTGCATGTCATCAGCCCTGAAATCGGCTATATGGGCATGGCGGTCTGCAGCAAGGGAACCATGAACGGCTGGAAGACCGACAGCTTCGATACCGCAAACCTGGGTTGGGCAGGCTCTGGTTGGAACATGAACCCCATGTCCGTCGACGAGTATGAGCAGAAGCTGACCTCCTACATCGACGGTCTCAAGAACGCCAAGAGCGCACTCGACGCAGCCAAGGCCGATCTCGCATCCAAGCAGCAGGCAGCCGCCAGCGCCGCCGCAACCGTGCAGCAGAAGCAGGTCGCAGCGGATTCCGCACAGGCAGGTATCGATGCCGCGAAGCAGGACGTCACCGATGCCCAGCGTGCCGTCGATGCCGCAAAGGCCGATCTCGCCGCCAAGCAGCAGGGCGTCACGGATGCCCGAGCTGGGTTGGATGCGGCGAAATCGAACCTCGATGCCGCCAACGCGGCAGTCGTTACGGCAAAGTCGACCGTCCAGCAGAAGCAGGTCGCCTTTGATGCCGCCAACGCAGCCGTAACGACCGCACAGTCTAAGTTGGATTCCGCCAAGGCGGACACCGCTGCTAAGCAGCAGGGCGTGGACGATGCGAACGCCGACCTCGCGAAGTTCTTCCAGGACGTCGCCGACGCCAAGAAGGCGGTCGATACCGCAAAGAGCGTCCATGACGCGGCGGCAGCCGATCAGGTCGAGAAAGCGACCGTCCTCGCCGCCGCCAAGCAAAAGGCGGACGGCACCGCAAGCGCCCTCGCGGATGCTCAGCGTGCCGTCGATGCCGCAAGGACCGGCACTGGCGTTGCCGCCGACAAGCTCACCGGCTCCCAGACCGATCTCGAGGACGCACAGTCGAACCTCGACATCCTCACCGGTCTTGCCGCGAAGCTCGCAGAGGCACAGCGGCGCGAGCAGGATGCAGTAAAGGCCGTCAATGACACCAAGGCCGCGCTCGATGCCGCGAAGGCGGATACCATCGCCGCCGAGTCCCTGGTCTCCGCCGCCGAGCAGGTAAAGGCGCAGGCAGACGCCAAGCTGTCGAAGCTGAACTCCATCGATGCCGGCGCGGCGATCGCTTCCGGCCATGATGTGAACGCGGATGACGCCCTCAACGCGCTTTTCGCCGCAGCAGTCGAGGCACGTGCCAAGGTCGCGCCCGCCAAGGCCATCCTGGACGAGAAGCAGGCCGCGGTGGACGGGCTCCAACCCGGCTATGATGCGGCACTCGCTGCCTACGAGCAGGCGAAGTCCGACCGCACCGCGGCAGAGCAGGAGCTTTCCGCCGAGATCGCCCGTCAGGAGGCGGAGGAGGCCGCAAAGAAGCAGGCGGCATACAGCCCGAAGCACCTCGCCGGCACGGAGACCGCCCAGTCCGGTAGCCTCGCCCAGACCGGCGACCGCGCGGGCCTCATCGGGGAGACGTTCGTCATCGGCGGCACCGTCCTCGTGGCGACCGGCGTCTTCCTCGACCGGAAGAAGCGCCGCGAGCAGATGTAAAAGCGAGTCGGGCGTTGGATATCGGCTAGTGTCCAACGCCCGGTTTCATGGACAGGGAGATCGGTGTGAGAACAAAGGCTATTATCGTTGCGCTTCTGGTGTGCCTTTCGGCACCTCAACTTGGATGTGCCAGCGTTGCAAAGCAAGGAAGCGGCTCTACGGAAAGAGCCGCCACAGCGGTAAAGAATAAAGACAAAAAGAAGCCGAGCGAAGAAAAGGCGGCGCAAACCTCTGGAGCCAAGACCGAGGAGAAGAAAGAATCCGACAGCAAGGACGAGCAGTCCGATGACTCCAAGAAGGAGGATAACAAGTCTTCCGATTCCTCGAAGTCGGACAGCAAGGGCGATTCCTCCCAGTCCAAGCAGAATTCCGGCAATTCGCAGGGCTCTGGCAGCAACAATTCCTCTTCCAACGGCGGTAGCCAGAAGAAGTGGGTTGCCGAGCAGGGCCACTGGGAGACTGATTACAGCCAGGTCTGGGTGCCGAATGTGGTATATACGCGTCATGAACGTTACATTTGTAGTGCATGCGGTGCATCTTTCGATTCTATAGCCGCTTGGTCAGCTCATAGTGACGCAATGTGGGAACAAGGTCAAGACCATGGAGCATATATCAATGATTCGTATACTACCTCTGAGGACCAGGGACATTATGAACAGAAGGCTACGGGGCAGCATTGGGTCGTCGACGTCGCCGGCCACTGGGAGTAATGTGCATCGTTCCTCTTCTCTTCCATTCGGTAAATGTTTATTTATTTGTGGGCGGCCGGTTCGGCCGCCTTTTTTAGACGCCCAGTCTGGGAGCAAACGATAGGAAAGCAATCAAACGAGAGGCCGTTCCAAAAGAATCCGGCGGTGCCGGATGCTTCGGGCAAAACCTTCCGCAAATCGGTAAGGTCTTCCATCAACTTGTTCCAGCCCTCGCCCGGAGTCCGCTGCGCGGTAATGCAAACACTCGGCATCCCTCGCATTCGCATTACCGCTCCGCTCTCGCTACAGCGAATCTCTAACACTCAGCATCCTTCGCGTTAAAAATTCGCTTCCGCTCACGGTCTTCGCTGACACTACGACACCGCGAAGCCTTTCGCTCGAAACGAGGCCTCTCATTTCGTGTCTACGCTACGCTCCGCCCAATCGCCGTTCCGGTGATTGCAAGATTGGTGTTGGGCTAGATAAATGGGGCCATACTCGCCCCCTTTATCTGCCAACACATCTTGATTATCGCCTCCCACGGCGATAAAGTTAGAAATAAAATTCGCCTTCATTTCTAAGGGAAGTGACGGCGTCACTTCAAAAAATCGGCGCGACGTCAGTCGCTCCCAAAAAAGGAAAGCAATCTCATATTGGTTTTGAATCGGTGGCCTCACCGATTCGCTCTGCTTTCCTGGGGGCATGATGAGTTGCAAGCGTCCACACACCGTTAAGGCGACACTCACCTCTGAAGAATACGAAACGTTTTCCGCTTTGGCGGACAAGGCAGGCATGACGAAAGCCGAACTCATTCGCTATGCCTTGAGTCATCGGAGTGAATCACTCGATAATCTAGTCATTTCTAAAAATGATGACGGTGGCCGCAGTAAAAAGCTGCAACCCGTTTCAGGCGATTTGCATGAAACGCGTTCGAAGGCCATTTACGTTAAGGTCACCGATGGGGAGCACGAAGCGATCCGCAGACGAGCGGATGTACTTGGTGCGACCGTCAGTGCGTATGCCCGCCGCGTGATGCTTGCCGGGAAAATCGAGAAGATCGATTTCGATATGAGCCAGGTCGCAAAAATCTATCACGAGCTGTATCGCGAGGGGACGAACCTCAACCAGCTGATGTACTTCGTGCACGCGCAAGGTCTTCCGGCCTACAACGAGAAGGCAGTTTTCCGAACGCTTGAAAAGGTTTACCAGAACGCCCGCAAAGTCACTCTCTTTATCGAAGAACTCGAACAGCGCTATTTCGTCGGCGGTGATCAAAATGACCGTCGTTAAGCAGAAAGGTGTTTCGTCCGAGCGCTATGCGAAGAACGTGCGCAAGTACATTAACGGAAAGTACGCTTTGGCCCGCGGCGGCTGGAACCTCGCGAACCGAAAGTGCTGGTTTTCCGAGATGGCTATGACGCGGAAGATGTTCCATCACGACAGGCCCGCGCGTGCCGGCGCGAAGAACATAACGATGCTTCATCAGATTCTCGCGTTTCTTCCCGAGGAGTGCAGCTGCAACGGAGGCAAGATGACCCCCGATGCATGTATGGCCTACGCGGAGCAATGGCTTGCGAAACACTACCCGCATCAACAAGTGATTGTCGCCTTGCATGAGGAAAGCGATAAGGCGGGAAAACGCTACGCGGTCCATATGGCGATTAACCGCACGGATCTTTTGACGGGTAAGCGTTGCGAGACGGGTGGGCGTCGCGGAAAGTACGAACGCGCTGCGTGGGTTCGTGAAATGGACAAGGACTGGAATCTCGCTCAGCTCGAAAAGGGAAAGAAGAACTCGAAGATTCGAGACCGACAGCCGCGCGACACTGAAAAGAAAATCGTTGAGCGGGGTGAGTACAGTTATAAAAACAATCTGCGCGAGCTGATCCATATTGCAATCGATGAAGGTCATCCGAAGAATATGAATCAGTTCAAAAAGATACTTGCCTCATGGGGCGTAGACATTTTCATCAAGAATAATCGAGTCTATGCGACAGATCTCGATATCAAAGAAGCCGGCAATCCGAAGTGCACTTTCAACCTGACTCGACTCGACGGACGTTTCGCAGTCAAACAACTTGAAGCGGCGTTCGAAAAGAACGTACTGGAAGCCGAGCGAGCGTTGCCGTACGAGAAACGCTGTGAGATTTACATTCAACGGCTTAAGAAAGCGTATTCGGCGTGGGTCGAGCAGGCAAAGGCGAGCAAGGGCGTCGCCTACAATCTCTTCCCTAAGTTCATCGCACCGAAGTGCGATGAAGATCTGCTCGAGGATCCGGCGGTTCGTGATGAGCTTCTTGCCCGGCGCGGTTACGCAAGGGAGATTCGAAACCGTTACGCCGGCGCCGTTCCCGATGCCGGTGACGACCGTGTCCGCGCCGCGGGCCAGGCGCACGGTGGTGGCGCCGCGTCGCGACAGATGGACGATCGCGTTGTCGACCGAGGCGATTACGCTCGCGGAGACACGCCTCGCTAGTTTTGGAGAGCCTATCGTCGGTGCCCTAGCGTGCTGCCATCCAGTGCCGATTCTTTCATGCTCGCAATTCGGCGAGGGTGAGGAGTATGAATTGATCGGCGGGAGTCAGCCGCTCTGATAGAATCGTCCTTGCTGTCGGCAGCCCTCGTGCCGGGCAGAGCCCTCCATTCGATGGGAGGTGATGCCCATGACCGATTTCACCGAGCTCGTGAAGCTCCTGACCGCTACGGTCTCGCTCCTCACGGCCCTTGTCGGCCTTTCCAAGGCACTCAAGCAGGGCTCGAAGCCCAAAAAGAAAGGTCACCGTCGCTAAGACGATGACCTAACTCTATTAAGCAACGGCTCTGCCCAGCTCACTACAACTTGGGCTGCCGTCGGCACCATTCTACCCTCCTGACGAGGAATTCGTCCATATTCCAAAAATCAAATCCTGTTCGCGCGTGGGCGCGTGGGCGTAAACTTTTAGTTGGGCAAACCCGACAGATTGGAGCTTGAAACATGAGGGATATGCACCTCATGTCGCTCATAAAACGTCTCCTGACCTCGAAGGAGAACGTTTTTTAGCGACAGAAGGAGACATAAATATGATCTGGTTTACCAGCGACACCCACTTCGGGCATGAGAACGTGCTGAAGTTCACCGACCGCCCGTGGGAGACGATTTGGCAGATGAACGACGCCATCGTCGACAACATCAACGGCAAGGTTGCCGTGGACGACGAGCTCTACATCCTGGGGGATTTCTCATTCAAGATGACCGCCCAGGACGCCTACGGGCTGCGCAAGCAGATCGCCTGCAGGCGCATCCACCTCGTCCCGGGAAACCACGACAAGGACTGGACCCAGCCGGCGGTCACGGGCGCCTTCACCGTGGAGCCGCCGATCTGCGTGCTCAAGATCGACGGGCAGAAGATCGTCCTGAGCCATTACCCCATGGCCGACTGGCAGGGCATGAACCATGGATCGTGGCACCTCCACGGGCACATCCACAGCAGCGGCGGCGCGTACAACGAGTTCAACCGCAAGCAGGGCCTTCTGCGCTACGACGTCGGTTGCGATGCCAACGGGCACTCCCCGGTGAGCCTCGATGAGCTGAGGGAATGGTTCGCCGGAGTCGACGAGCCGTGCGGCCGGGTGAAATGGCCCTGGTGGGTCAACGAGACCGGCGACAGACAGGTCGAGCGCGAGCTGGCGGCGTACAAGAGGGAAGAGGTGATTCGATGACGGTCTATGTGACGGGCGACATCCACGGTGGACTCGACATGCAAAAGCTCCGCGACTGGGAGCTTGGCGATAGTCTTACCAGCGACGACTGTCTCATCGTTGCCGGTGACTTTGGCTTTCCGTGGAACTTCTCTGCCGAGGAATGCGCCGACATCGCCTGGCTGGAGTCGCGCCCCTACACGGTACTGTTCGTCGACGGCAACCACGAGCGCTTCGATCACTGGGCGGAGCGCCCCGTGGAGTTATGGCATGGCGGGCTGACGCAGCGCCTGTCGGACACCTCGCCCATTCGGCGCCTGACGCGCGGCGAGGTCTTCGAGCTCGACGGCTCGACAATCTTCACCATGGGCGGTGCCACGAGCGTGGACAGGGAATACCGCGTTCCGTATTCCAGCTGGTGGCCTCAGGAGCTCCCGGACGAGCGCGAATTCGATGCCGTGCGGGCAAAGCTCGACGAGGTCGGCTGGAAGGTCGACTTCGTCATCACCCATACCTGCTCGACGCGCATGCTCTCGCCGACGCTCTACCCGGACCCAGGCTGGGAGCGCCCTGATGTGGACCGGCTGACCGAATTCCTTGACGAGCTCGAGGACCGCCTGGACTATAAACACTGGTATTACGGCCATTTTCACCGAGACGGCAATCCGGACGAACGGCACACGGTGCTGTATGACCGAATCGTGAGACTCGGGGACAAACTCCTGCCGTGGGGTGCGTACTGATGACGGTCTATGTGACAGGCGACGTGCACGGCAGGGCCGAGTACGGGTCCAGCCGGTTTGCATTCAAAAATTGGCCTCTGGGCCGGACCCTGACGCGCGATGACGCGGTGATCGTGGCCGGCGACTTCGGCTTTGTCTGGGATGGATCCAACGCCGAGAAATACTGGCTCGACTGGTTCGAATCGAAGCCGTGGACCACGTGTTTCGTAGACGGCAACCATGAGAACCACCACGCCCTGACAGAACTGCCGGTGCGGGAGTGGAGCGGCGGTCTCGTCCATGAGGTACGACCGCACGTGCTGCACCTCATGCGCGGAGGAGTATTCGACATCGCGGGAACCACGGTTCTTACCATGGGCGGAGCCGCGAGCAACGACCGGCAGTATCGCAAGGAGGGGAGGAGCTGGTGGCCCGAGGAGATGCCGAGCGAGGAGGAGATGGGGTGCTGCCGCACCGCACTCGCCCGCATGGACTGGAGGGTCGATTGCGTTGTGACTCACGAGGCCCCTGCTGCCCTGGCAGAGAAGCTGTGCCGCGAGCGCGGACGCGAGTATCGAGACGACCGGCTGCAACGATTCCTGGGCGAGCTCGACGAACGGCTCGACTACCGCGCTTGGTTCTTCGGGCACTACCACGGTGACGAGTGGCGTGACGACAGGCACCGTCTGGTCTATCGAGACATCGTGCCGATCGAAAGTGCTGCGCCCGGTTCTCAGTTCTAGAAACCCCCTAGAAATGCTCTAGGGGGTTTCTAGAAAATTAGATGCTATGCGGCCTACTCGCCCCTCATCTGGGTCATGACCTCGACCTTGGCCTCGGCCACGGCCGCCCGCTGTTCGGTTGCAGCGAGGCGGTCCTTGAGGGCGGCGACCTCGGCCATCAGGTCGCGCTGGGCCAGGAGTGCGTCGTTCAACTCGGCTTGGGCTTTCAGCGCGGCGTCACGCTCGCCGCGCAGGCGCTCGATCTCATCGACCATGGCCACGGCCTCGGCATGGAGCTGGACGACCTGCCTGTCGAGCTCCCTGGCATCGGCGAGGTATCTGACGCTCGCGGCGTGGAGCTCGTTGTTCTCGAGCTCGAGGCTCGCGGTATCGAGCTCGAACTTCTCCTCGATAAAGGCGACCCGCTCATTGCAGTCGGCCTCAAGTCTTTCGTTCCGGTCTCTCGCCTCGACGAGCTTGCGGTTGAATTCGTCGAGCTGGGCCCTGAGCAACGCGTTCTCGGTCCTGAGGTCGCCCGTCTCGTGCAGCAGCTTCTCCCGCCACGTCGCCTCGATCCGCTCGGCGGCCTCATCGAGGACGGACTTCACGCCGTAGATCTCCCTGATTTTCTTCTCGTTTGCCATGGTGCGGCACTCCAATCAACAACGGGCATGGCTCCGCCATGCCATATGGCTGGGAACAATGCACGGCCGCTGTTGGTTTGTGTTCGCCCTGCGATCGGTGAGTTCTAAAAGGCGTCTCAAGTCATGCGTTCACGCAGGTTTTCGGTTGGAGAAATACCGCACGTTTTCATGGTAACACGTGCCTTAAAGAACGGGCGGCCATATCGATTCGTTGTAAATAGCGTCTACGACGTGTTGGTGGCAGGAGGTGAGGGCGTTAAAGATGTCGAGAATGATTGTGGGAGTATTTTAGATACAGGCATGAGAAAGGGTCGAATCGAAGTGTCTGGCCGGACGCCAATTGTCCGGGAACTGTTTCGGTTCGACCCTGCTTCATTTTACATCCGCGGCATGTTCTTGTGGGCATCCTGACGGTGACCGACTCTCACGACCTCGATAGTCGGTTTGTGGGCTTAAAGTTTCGGAGGCTCCCAAGCGTTTTCAATCGCGGCGCGGTAGATTGCGGCGTAATTAAGCATCCAGCTGCCATCACCAACTTTTTGAATATACCCCTTATCCTTCAGAGAGGTATAGGCCCGGGATATCGTGTTCTTACTCAGGCGGTAGTGATCCTCAATCCATTTGCTTTTAGCGCAGAAGCCCATGGGCCGTTTGTTTTTGGAAGGTTTTCCAAACTTCCATACAAGGCCGAGGATGAGACGCTCGGCGGCAACGGTGGTGACGCAGCACGCCCACTCGGGCACTGAAATAAAAATAGCCTTATCCATTTTTCCCGTAATCTCTCGTTGCTCAGTAGCATCATCGCTAAATATGTCGGAAATCGACGGAAGCTCGCTCATGTTTACCACCTAACCAAGGTGGGCGGTACGACCTTCAAGCTGCTTGAAAAGCTCGTAGAACGAGCTTTCAAACATGTAATTAGAGCGATGGATCTGGATGAGCTTGCCGGACTCTCGCATAAACTTGCGTGCGGTGTTTTCGCTCCAGCCAGTGAGTTCGCGGATATCGTTAACGCGGAGCAACCGATCGCACTGAGCGGCACCAGTGGGGAAAGTCGGTGTGGACGCCTGAGTGCTAATCTTTGGAGTAGCCATGATGAGCTATCCTTTCAATGAGGGCCCTCCCTGTGCTTGTAAGACGTACCAGGTTCATAAGCACTTGGGGGGCCGGTTTCTATGACTACATGCGTAGCCATCTGACAGCTTTAGCATGTATTAAAACTCATTAGATGTCAATCAAATAAAGCATCTACCTGCGGAAACGGTATTATAGTACCGTAATATTATGAAATAAACGATGAATGAAAAACATGCTATTTCTCGCTTCTCTGTATATAGGCGTTGATGAAGGCTTCGTAGCCTTTAACTGCTTTTATTTCTGATTGTTGAACGAGGCTTGTATACGTTTTGAGCGTGATATTGGGGTCCGCGTGGCCAAGAATACCTTGCACGCTTCTAACGTCCGATCCGTTCGCCAGCATAAAAGTGCTTACACAATGCCTGAGCTGATGCGGGCAGATGCCCTTATATAGTTTTCCGCCAGTCGAATTGTTCGGCTCATAGATTCCAAGATTGCAGCTAACTGCGAAATCGCGAAACCAATGGTTGAAGATGTAGTTTTTCATGTGACAGACAGTAGGGATCCCTTGCTCGACAGCAATATCGCTAATGATGGGAGTGCTGCCAGTCTGGGACAGCCCCAGAGAGGCCAGGAGCTCTTTTTGTATGGCTGACCATGATTGAAGACGTTCGGCCAAGGTTTCTCCAACGGGAATTTTGCGTTGGCTTTCTTGTGACTTGGGTGCCCTCAGTTCATGGTCGTTGGTGTACTGCCTGTCAATTTTCAAGGTTTTATTGGCAGGGTCCCAATCGCGCCATTCGAGGCCCAGCATCTCGCCTTTCCGCATACCCGTATACACTAGTACTAGTGTACCAACAGCTTCGGCGGTGAGCTCAATGTGTTGAAGACGTGTGCATAGGGTAGCTACTTGGTCGATTGTCAGTGATTCTCTTTTGTTGCGTGGTCTGCGAACATGAACGGTAGCGCAGGGGTTTCGGTCAATTATTCTCTTTGCGACTGCATTCGACAAAATCTGACGCAGTTTCGCATTGATTCGTACAAGCTCTGATGGTTTGTATTTTCCCGTACGACGAGCTTCGGCATATGTTTCTTCGATTAGATCGGGAGTTAGCCCCTCAATTGTCTGAAACGCACCGAATAGGTCTTCGATATGCCTGCAATCGTACGCTTCTCTTTCATAGCTCGTTGGCGCAAGCTCGGTGTCCCTATTTTCATGAAAGGCCCAGCAGTAGGACGCAAGCAAAGTGGGCTTTTTAGTTTTAGTGATCGTGCCAGAGGAGTTGATTTCAGCCAGCTTGGCCTGCATTGCAGCCTTAGCTTCTGTTTTAGTCTTGCAACGAACTGTATAAGTTGGGGATCGTTTGTAGCGCCCCGTCTTAGGGTCCTTGACTCCAAGGGAAAAATAATAGCGATAGGTGTTAGGTGATCTCTTGTCTTTCCAACACGTGCCTCTTCCGCTAATTAGTGGCTGTTCTGACATCTTTGCGCTCCGTTTCTTTGAATAGTTTTCAACAATTCATTGAGTGCAGTTTAGCTAAAGCTGTTAGTAATATGTTTGTAAAAGCGTAGGCGCAGCTACCGGAGGCAAAAGACACAAACTGCTATGTTTATCTGCGGTTATATGATGTTCAATGATGCTTGATGAATGGTAGGGGGTAGCATTAAATCATATCTCCTAAAGCGGGTGTCGACGGTTCGAATCCGCCCGGGGGCACCAGAGATTTGTCGAGCCCGGTACCGCTACGGTGCCGGGCTCTTCTGGTTCATGTCATGTCAAAAACGAAGCGCCGCTTGCTGGGGAAGCAAGCGGGCGCCTGTGAGCGAATATGTTTGCGGCGAGAGCCGTAATGAGCGGTGGGGTGGCGACTTAGTTGGTCGTACCGGAATCGCCGCCCGTGCCCGGACCCGAACCCGAGCCAGAAAGTGCAACCGTCAGCGTAATCGTGCTGTCGGTGGACTGCTTGCCGGTGGGGGAGACGCCCGTAACGGTGGCATCCTCGTTACCGCTCACGGGATTGCCGTTCTGGTCACAGAAGCCAATGTTATAGAACCCGGCGTTGTTGAGCGCGGTGACGGCCGCGGAGATGCTCTTGCCGTACAGGTTGCCCGGAACGCTGGCCTTGCCGGACTTCTTGGCAATGACGACGGTAATCGTGGCGCCAGGCTTCTGCTTGCCGCTGGGGTTCCAGCTAATCACGGTGCCCTCGGTAACCGAATCGTTCTCCTGGTAGCTCACGTCGACGCCAAAGCCTGCCATATCGAGGGCGTTGCGCGCCTGGGCCTCGGTCATGTCGGTCAGATCGGGGACGGAGGTGGTGTCAGGACCGCTGGAGACCTTGTACGAGATGGTCGTGCCCTTCTCGACTTCCTTACCGGGTTCGGTGCCCTGCTCAAAGACCTGGCCCTCATCGGCCTCGTTGGCCTCCTCGGAGGCGTTGCCCTTCAGGCCAACGCTTGCCAGCGCGGCTTCTGCCTGGTCCTTGGTCAGGCCGACCAGCCGGGGAACCTCGACCTTTTCGGAGGGCTTGGGGCCCTTGGAGATTACCAGGTTCACCTTGGTGCCCTTGGCCTTCTTGGTGTTGCCGTTGGGCGTCTGCTCGGCGACCTTGCCCTCGTCGACATCGTCGTTGTAGCTTTGGTCGATGGTGCCGACCTCGAGGCCGGCTTCCTTGATCTGCTCGACGGCAGTCTGCTGGTCCTTGCCTAGCACATCGGGCACGGTGACCTGCTCGCCGCCAAAGAGTCCTGTGGCAAAGGCCACCACGATACCGATGACGGCAACGGCTGCCACCACGGCGGCGATGATCTTGTTCTTGTTGGATTTGGGCTTTTCGACCTCGTAGGAGCCGGTGGAGCCCGAAACCGAGCTACGGGCGGTATTCTGGCCGCTCACGCCCGAGACGGGACGCACCATGGCGCGCGTCTGATCGGAAAGCTCGCGAGTCTTGGTGGCGCCCAGCTCACCGGGGGCACCGATGATGCGCGTGGGCTCCGAGATGTTGACGGCACGGCCCGACAGGTAGCTGTTGAGCACCTGACGCAGCTCGTCGGCGGTCTGGAAGCGGTTTGCCGGGTCCTTCTCCATGCACTTGAGGATGATGCGCTCAAGGTCGGCGTCGACACCGGAGTTGATCTGGCTCGGCGGAATAGGCAGCTCGTTGACCTGCTTGAGTGCGACCGAGATAGCGTCGTCACCGTCAAAGGGAACGCGGCCGGTGGCGCACTCGTACATCACGACGCCCAGCGAGTAGATATCCGAGGTGGGGCCGAGGTCCTGACCACGGGTCTGCTCGGGGCTGACGTAGTGGGCGGTTCCCAGCACGTTGTTGTCTTGCGTGAGGTGGCTGTTCTTGGCGCGCGCGATGCCAAAGTCCATCACCTTGATGTTGCCGTCTGGCAGCACCATGATGTTCTGCGGCTTAATGTCGCGGTGGATGATCTCGTGCTTGTGGGCGACCGAAAGCGCGGAGCTGATCTGCGAGCCGATCTGGGCGACCTTCTTGGGGTCGAGGGCGCCGTGGCTCTTGATGCCGCTCTTAAGGTCGGTGCCGCGCAGGTACTCCATGACGATGTAATAGGTGTCGCCGTCCTTGCCCCAATCGTAGACGCCCACGATATAGGGGGAGGAGAGACCGGCTGCTGCCTGGGCCTCCTGCTTAAAGCGTGCGGCGAAGGTTGCGTCGCCAGCATACTGCGGCAGCATGATCTTGACGGCTACCGTGCGGTCGAGGACCTGGTCCTGCGCACGGTAGACGGTCGCCATACCGCCTGTCCCCACCTTATCCTTGAGGAGGTATCTTCCCCCGAGGACCCTCTGTTCCATTCCTGCTCCTAACATAACTATTCGCTCAACGATGTGTGTAGTACCTACGATGTGGCCGCTGGGGCCGTGTGGCGCGTTGCCGCTAACTCTTCGGCCGCGGCGCGCCTCGGGTGTCCGATTCGATCATGGGCATCACGCTCCCTGTGCGGCGAGCGCCGCGGTCAGGACGATGCCGGCAATCTTGGCGGCCTTGACGTCATGCTTGTCGTAATCCTCTAAGGCCACCGAGATAGCGACCGTGGGTGAATCGTAAGGTGCAAAGCCAACGAACATCGAGTTGACGTTGGTGCCGCCGGTTTCGGCCGAGCCGGTCTTGCCGGCGACCTTGACGCCGGGGATTTGGGCATCGGTGCCGGTGCCGGACTGGACGACGGCAAGCATGACCTGCTTGACCTGGTCGGCCGTGGCGGAGCTGACGGCCTGACCCAGCGAGCGGGACTGCGTGGTCTTGACCACGGTTCCGTCCGGGGCGAGTACCTGGGCTACAAAGTACGGGTCCATGACTACGCCGCTGTTAGCGATGGCGGCGGCAATCACGGCGTTTTGCATGACGGTGGTCTGCGGGCCGGGCGTGTGGTCCATGCCGACAGGCTGGCCGGCGCCGGCCCAGGCGGTCTCCCACTCGGTCATGAGCGACGGGTCGGCCATGATGGAGGCCGCGGAGGTCAGGTCCTGGCCGAGCTTTTGGCCGTAGCCAAAGGCGTTGGCAAACTGCACGAGCGTGTTTGCGCCAACTTCGTTTGCCACCTGGCCAAAGACGACGTTGGAGGACACGGCAAAGGCCTGCTGCAGGCTGATGGTGCCGTAGCTCTCGTTGGCATAGTTGGTGACCGGTGCGTTGCCGATGTCCATGGAGCCGGGCGCCTGGTAGGTGCTGGTAAGGCTGGCGGTACCGGTCTCGAGTGCCGCGGAAAGCGTAACGACCTTAAACGTTGAGCCCGGCGTGTACAGCGCGTCCATGGCGCGATTGTACATGGAGCCGTCCTCGCCGCCGCCCGTCTGCAGCAGGGCATCGATGTTGGTGTTGTCGTAGGTGGGCGAGCTGGCACATGCGAGCACCGCGCCGGTACGCGGGTCGATGACCACTACAGCGCCCTTAAAGCCCTTGAGTGCCTGCTCGGCCGCCGTCTGGATGCGCGAGTCGATGGTGAGCTTGGCGGTGTTGCCCGGCTGGGTCTGGCCCGCGAGCGACGCGATGGCGTTGTTCCAGCTGGAGTAGTCCTTAGAACCGGTGAGCGTGTCGTTCATGACGCTCTCGATGGCGGTGGTGCCATACTGCTGACTCACGTAGCCAACCACGTGCGCTGCCAGGTTACCGTTGGGGTAGGAGCGTACGTAGGTGCCGTCCTCCTGCTGCAGCGACTCGGCCAGCGTCACGCCGTCGGACGTGATGATGGAGCCGCGCTGGATGTACTTGGAGCGGGCGATGGTGTGGTTGTTGGTCGGCATGTCCTGATAGTCCTTGGCCTTAATGACCTGGACATAGGTGAGGTTGCCGATAAGGATGGCGAACAGCGCCGTAAAGGCGAGCACCGCACGGGTTAGACGGTTGGCGAGCGCAACGCGGCCGAGCACACCGGATTCAGGCGTGTCGAGCAGGCGACGGCGCATGCGCGAGCCGACGGAATGGCTGCCGCTGCCGTAGGAAGACGAGGTGGCAAAGCGCGTGCCCGTCGGGGCGGTGGCAGATGCGACCTGATCATCGGTGATGGCGGCCATGGTGCCGGTGCCGGTAAGCTCGGCCTCGCGTCCGGTCGTCTCGTCACCGGCGCGCAGCAGGAGCGCGACGATGATAAAGCTCGCCAGCAGCGAGGAGCCGCCCTGGCTCATAAAGGGCAGGGTGACGCCGGTCAGCGGGATCAGGCGGGTTACGCCGCCAACGATCAAGAAGGCCTGGAAGCTGATGGCGGCCGTAAGGCCCGTGGCACTAAAGGCGGCAAGGTCGGATTTAGCGCGGGCAGCCGTGGTGAGGCCACGCACGGCAAAGAGCATAAACAGGATGAGCACGGCGCCGCCGCCCAAAAGGCCCATCTCCTCGCCGATAGCCGAGAAGATAAAGTCGGACTCGACGACGGGGATGTTGTTGGCCATGCCGTTGCCGATGCCAACACCGACCAGACCGCCATCGGCAAGCGAGAAGAGCGATTGGACGATCTGGTAGCCCTGGCCCTGGGCGTCCTTAAAAGGATCGACCCAAACCTGGAAACGTACCTGAACGTGAGACAGGAACTTGTAGGCGCCCACGGCTCCAACGGCTAAGAGCGCAAGGCCGATAACGACATACGAAAAGCGTCCCGTGGCAACGTAGAGCATCAGCAAGAAGATGGTGTAGAACAGCACGGCCGAACCCAGGTCGCGTTCGAAGACGACGACGAGCAGGCACACACCCCACACGGCAAACAGCGGCAGCAGCAGTCGCAGGCGAGGGATCTTAAGACCTAAGATCTTGCGGTTGGAGATGGAGAGCAGCTCGCGGTTCTCGGCCAGGTACCCGGCCAGGAACAGCACGATAAAGACCTTGGCGAACTCGCCAGGCTGGATGGTAAAGCCCGCGATGCGAATCCACAGCTTGGAGCCCGAGATCGTGGTGCCGATAAAGATGGGCAGCATCAGCAGGATGATGCCGATGATGCCAAAGGTGTACTTGTAGCGCATGACCACGTCGAGGTTTTTGACCAGTGCGAGCGTTCCCACCATCAGGGCCACCGAGACAAACAGGATGATGAGCTGTGAGATGGCGAGAGCGGGGGCGAGGCGTGTCACGAACGTGATGCCGATGCCCGAAAGTATAAATACGATGGGTAGGATGGCGGGGTCGGCGCCGGGCGCCAAGATGCGCACGGCGATATGTGCCGCGGCGAAGGCGGCAAAGAGGCCGATCGGCACGGCGAGCGTCTCAAAGGAGATGGCGGCGCCCGCGGTGAGCACGTACATCGCATACAGCAGGATGACGGGGAACGCCGAGGCGATTAGCAAGAGCAGCTCGGTGTTGCGGCGACTCATAAGCGGCACTCCCTTTCTAGTTCTTTTCGGAGGCTTCGGCCTCGGCGGACTGTTCGGCGGTTTTCTCGGAATCTGATTCGGAGGTCGATCCCTGATTGGTGTTGTCGCGAATCGTTTGCGCGTCAATCACCTGGCGGGTCTGCTCCTCGTCGATCTGGTGGCGGTATTTGGATATCGTGTCCTGCGCATCGTCGACACTTGTTTGCGGAATGCCCGCCTTGAGGCGGTTTTGCGTGTCTTCGGGCAGGTCGGATAGCTTGATGCTGGTTTCGCTTTCGAGCCAGTGGAGCTTGAGTCCGAGCGGCTTGCCGGGCAGGCCGCGCCAGACGGCGACATTGCCCTGGTAGGTACCCAGGTAGTACGAGCCGGTGACACCCGTGTAGGCCCAGATGCCAGCTGCCAGCACAAAGACGAGGGCCAGAATGGCGGCGATAGTAATGTTGCGGCGACGCACGCGCTGCGCCTCGCGCATAACGCCGTCGTCAACCAGGTCAACGACTACTACGGTCACGTTGTCGTGGCCGCCGGCGGCAAGCGCCGCGTCCACTAGGTTGTCGACGCAGATTTGCGCGGTTGAGGACTGCGTGGCGATGTTCTCTATATCGCTATCGGGAATCATGCTCGAAAGGCCGTCGGAGCACAGGATCAGGCGGTCGCCTTCCTCGATATGCAGAGTGAAGTGGTCGGCATACATGGCGGGGTCCGAGCCCAGCGCACGGGTGATGGCCGAACGGTTGGGGTGGACGCGAGCCTCGTCTGCCGTAATCTCGCCGGCGTCCACGAGTTCTTCCACATAGGAGTGGTCGCGGGTCACGCGGATGAGCGTGCCCTCGTGGAGCAGGTAGGCGCGCGAGTCGCCCACGTGGGCGATGGCGAGCGTATCGTTTTCGATATAGGCGCAAGTGGCTGTGCAGCCCATGCCGGGCTTGCCCAGGCCATTCAAGGCGGCCTCGATTACGGCGGCGTTAGCGGCCTCGACGGCTGCCGCCAGGCGTGCGGCGTCGGCGGACTGCGGGGCCGTCTTGGCAATAGTCTCAACGGCGATGGAAGAGGCTACCTCGCCGGCAGCGTGACCACCCATGCCGTCGCATACGCAAAAGAGCGGCGACTGCACCAGGTAGGAATCCTCATTGTGCGGGCGTACGCAGCCAACGTCGGAGCGGGCGCCCCACATGAGTTGCGTGGTGGTGCCGGCATCATAGGTCGAGTCGGTCTCGATGCGCTCCTCGGTCAGGGGCTCAAAGCTCATGGTCGACCCGGGGTCTTTGAGCTTGGCCTCAACGGCGGCAACGTCGATCTCGGCTGTGTCACCGGGAGAGACGGTGTCGGTCTCGGCGTTTGATTCGGAATCGCCGGTGTCCGGGGAGCCGGGCTCCTCGGACACGCGGGCGGTCGACTCGTCGTCTTGTGGGCTGACGTCTATAGGATCGGGCGCCGGCGTAGACGCGGGCGCAACCTCGGATGCCGGGGCTATGGGAAACGCCGGCGCGGCGGGCTCGGGTGCCGCAAACACCGCAGCGCTCTCGTTGATTGCCGCGGCGACGGGCTCTGCAAAGTGAGCCGGCGCCGGGGTTGCTTCGGGCGCTGTGGGCTGTTCTGCAGCATGTGCGCCGATGGGCGCCGCTACGGCATCCTCTTCGTCCTCGTTATCGGCGAGATCCGAAATATCATGCGTTACATGCGAAAGAGGCAGGGAGAACACGGTGTCCTCGGGCTCCACGGGTGCGGAGCCCGCCGGAGCGGCGTGGGCCGGCGCAGCTGTGGCGGCGGCCGGTGCCTCGGTCATAGTTGCGGACTTGTTCTCCTCGTCGATCATCGACGGTTCACCTTCATGACCACGTCGCCAATCTGGACTTCGTCGCCCTCACGCAGCGTCGCGGGCTCCACGAGCTGGCGGCCGTTGACGAGCGTGCCGTTAAGCGAGTTGAGGTCCTCGATGATGAGCGCCGGGCCCTGCAGCGAAAAGCGCGCATGCGAGGCCGAGACGAACGGTTCGTTGATGCAGATGTCCGAAGATGGCGAGCGACCGACGATGACGGGGCCGAGCATGTCTACGTGGATGCCGCGGATACCGCGCGGACCCTTGTCCACATCAATCGTCCAGATAGCCGAGTCGCGGCGCTGCCCGCGCACGAGTCCCACGCCGGTCTTCATGACGGCGAACAGGAAGATATAGAGCAGGGCGACCAGGACGATGCGGCCTGCAAAAAGGACGATATCGATGTTCATAAGCGACTATCCCCTAAATTCAAAGGTGCTCAGGCCAAACGTCAGCAAATCGCCGTTGCGCAGCGGGCAGCGCGTAATGCGGCGGTTGTTGACGAGCGTGCCGTTGGTGGAATTGAGGTCCTCGATCGACCAATCCGAGCCCGTAAAGGTGAGCTGGGCGTGGCGGCGTGACACGTTGGGGTCGCGCAGGGCAATGTCGGAAACTGAGCGCTCGCGACCGATGGTCACCTGTGCGGAGGTGATGCTATGGCTCTCGCCGCTCACGACGTCGACGAGCTGGGCGAGCGGGCGCTGCGGGGCGCGAGTGCTCGCCATGTTGGAGGCGATGCCGGCTGCGGCGCCTAGGCCCACGGCGGCACCGGTCGCGGCGGCTCCGCCCATGCCGGCAAGCGCGTCGCGCGAGACGGTCTGCGGCACCGGGATGGGTGCTGCGGCGGGGTCGGGGACGCTAGGCGCGAAGGGGTCTGCCACGGCAAGTGGGTCGGGAGCGGCGGCGCGAGGCGTCGGCTGCTGCTGGGGCATGGCGGCGGGGCGCTGCTGCTGCGGGGCAGCAAACTGCTGCTGGCCGGCGCGCGGGGCGCTGGCGGCACGGCTT
>ERZ773193.399-NODE-399-length-69299-cov-8.461065_pt1 | contig 69299 bp, 55 predicted proteins | sample MGYA00511110_ERZ773193 | MGnify/ENA primary metagenome ERZ773193 (study PRJEB29015, sample SAMEA2737784) | human gut metagenome | biome: human gut; feature: human-associated habitat; material: faeces | place: China | collected 2012 ... | reverse complement strand
GATTTCGTGCGGCGCCTTCTTCGTATATTTGCTTATTGTTCCGGCGTATGCCATTCCCAATTGCGGATCTCGTCCATATCCTGGCCGTATTCGGCAATGTACTGCTTGTGCTCGACCAGCTTGTTGTTCATCTTCTGGATCAGGTGCGAAGCCTTGTTGCCCAGTTGCGGCAGATGCATCACCGCGTCCTTCACCAGATCAAAGCGATCGATCTGGTTTTGCACACGCATATCGAACGGGGTGGTGATGGTGCCCTCTTCCTGATACCCGTGAACCGACATATTGTGGTTGTTGCGCTCGAAGGTCAGCTCGTGGATCAGCGTCGGATAGCCGTGGAACGCGAAGATGATGGGCGTATCTTTGGTGAAGATCGCGTCATATTCCGCGTCGCTGAGGCCGTGGGGGTGCTTGCGATCCGACTGCATTTTGAACAGGTCGACCACGTTGACCACACGGATCTTCAGCTCCGGCATCTCGTCACGCAAAATGGTGACCGCTGCCATGGTTTCCAGCGTCGGGGTGTCGCCGCAGCAAGCCATCACCAGATCCGGCTCTTCGCCGCAATCGTTGCTCGCCCACTCCCAAATGCCGATGCCCTGGGTGCAGTGCTTGACCGCCTGCTCCATCGACAGCCACTGGCAGCTGGGGTGTTTGGATGCCACAATGGCGTTGACATAGTTTTTGCTCTTGATGCAGTGATCAAAGCAGGACAGCAGGCAGTTGGTGTCCGGCGGCAGATACATGCGCACCACATCCGCTTTTTTGTTGGCGATGTGATCCAGGAAGCCGGGATCCTGGTGGGTAAAGCCGTTGTGATCCTGCTGCCACACGTTGGAGGTCAGAATAAAGTTCAGCGAAGCGATGGGCTGACGCCAGGACAGCTGGTTGCACACTTTCAGCCATTTCGCGTGCTGCGCCGCCATCGAGTCTACGATACGGATAAACGCTTCGTAACTGGCGAAGAAGCCGTGACGACCGGTCAGCAGATAGCCCTCCAGCCAGCCTTCGCACATATGCTCGCTCAGCATACCGTCCATAATGCGGCCGTCATGCGCCAAGCAATCGTCGGTGTCCAGCAGCTCGGCGTTCCAATCGCGATTCTGCGCTTCAAACACCTTGTACAGCCGGTTGGACATGCTCTCGTCCGGTCCAAAGATGCGGAAGTTTTTGTTCTCTTCGTTCAGCTTGAAGATGTCGCGGATGTAACCGCCCAGCTCGATCATATCCTGCGCCTTGGTCTTGCCGGGATCGACTTCGATACCGTAGGTGCGGAAATCGGGCAGGCGCAGATCCTTCAGCAGCAAACCGCCGTTGGCGTGCGGGTTCGCGCCCAAACGCGCATCACCCTTGGGAGCCAGCTCTTCCAGCTCGGGGATCAAACGACCGTTTTCGTCAAACAACTCTTCCGCGTGGTAGCTTTCCAGCCAATCCTTCAGCAAGCCCAGATGCTCGGGCGATTCCATGCTCAGCGGTACCTGGTGTGCGCGGAACAAGCCTTCGATCTGCTGACCGTCCACCACCTTGGGACCGGTCCAGCCCTTGGGAGTGCGCAGCACGATCATCGGCCACGCCGGGCGCGCCGTGTCGTTGTTTTCACGGGCGTTTTTCTGGATCGCCTTGATCTCTTCGATCACGGTGTCCATGGTTTCTGCCATTTTGCGGTGCATGGTCATGGGGTCGTCGCCCTCGACAAAGTACGGTTTCCAACCGCAGCCTTTGAAGAAGCTCTCGATCTCGTCGTGCGGAATACGCGAGAAGATGGTCGGGTTGCTGATCTTGTAGCCGTTCAGATGCAAAATCGGCAGCACCGCGCCGTCAGTGACCGGGTTTAAGAACTTGTTGGACTGCCAGGAGGTCGCCAGCGGACCGGTCTCGGCTTCGCCGTCGCCCACTACCACGGTCGCGATCAGATCGGGGTTGTCAAACACCGCGCCAAACGCGTGCGCAATGGAATAGCCCAGCTCGCCGCCCTCGTTGATGGAACCGGGGGTTTCCGGCGCGCAGTGGCTGGGAACGCCGCAGGGGAAGGAGAACTGCTTGAACATCTTCTTCATGCCCTCTTCATCGCGGCTGATGTTGGGGTACACTTCGCTGTAGCTGCCATCCAGATAGGTGTTGGCGATTAGGAAGTTGCCGCCGTGTCCGGGACCGGACAGCAGGATCATATCCAGATCATACCGTTTGATGGCGCGGTTGCAATGGACATACACAAAGTTTTGTCCCGGCACAGTGCCCCAGTGACCCACGATCTTTTTCTTGATGTGATCCATGGTCAGCGGCTCACGCAGCAGGGGGTTGTCCAGCAGATACAGCTGGCCGGCCGACAGATAGTTGGCGGCACGCCAATAGGCGTTCATCTTGTCCAGCATTTCCTGCGACAGCGGCTGTTTTTCCAGACAGGTGTTCTCTTGCATGGTCATCCTTCTTTCCGATCATGGCGGCGTTTTGCCGCCATATCTAATTTGTCTGATTTCATTGTATCACCAAAGCAACCCCGCGTAAAATACCGTTATAGCATTGTATCCATCAACTTTTGATATAGATAAACCGCCGGGCACATGCTGCTTTCGCAGCTATGCACCCGGCGGCTTGCCGTGTCGATTATTTTTCTTCCATCACGCTCTTGTACGCGGGGCGGATGATCTTGTCCATGCAGATCAGCTCTTCAATGCGATGGGCGCTCCACCCGACGATACGGGCAATCGCGAACATCGCGGTGTACAGCTCCTGCGGAATGCCGAGCATCTCGTACACAAAGCCGCTGTAAAAGTCCACGTTGGGGCTGACACCCTTGAAAATATGCCGCTTTTGCGCGATCAGCAGGGGAGCCAGCTCCTCCACATTTTTGTACAGCTGGTAGTCGTGCTCGCGGTTCTTTTCCACCACCAGCTCTTCCACATAGCGCTTAAACACGCGTTCGCGCGGGTCGGACAGCGAGTACACCGCGTGCCCCATGCCGTAGACCAGCCCCTTGCGGTCAAACGCTTCTTTGTCGATGATCTTGGACAGATACGCCGCGATCTCGTCCTTGTCCTCGAAATCGCGCACATGGGCGCGGATGTCGGTCATCATTTCCATCACCTTGATGTTGGCGCCGCCGTGCTTGGGTCCCTTCAGCGAGGACATCGCCGCTGCAATGGTGGAATAGGTGTCCGACCCGGACGAGGTGACCACGCGGGTGGTAAAGGTGGAGTTGTTGCCGCCGCCGTGCTCCATATGCAGGATCAGCGCGGTGTCCAGCACCTTCGCCTCGGTGTGGGTATACTGTTTGTCCGGCCGCAGAATACGCAAAATGTTTTCGGCGGTGGACAACGACGGATCCGGACGATGAATGATCATGCTGTCCTGATTTTCGTAGTAGTTGTAGGCGTGATAGCCGTATACCGCCAGCAGCGGAAATTCGCTGACCAGCTGCACACACTGGCGCAGCGAGTTGCTGACGCTGGTGTCGTTGGCGTTTTTGTCGTAGGATGCCAGCGTCAAAATGCTGCGGGTCATCGAGTTCATAATGTCGCCACTGGGCGCTTTCATAATGACATCCCGCGCAAAATTGGTGGGCAGCGTGCGAAAATCGCTGATCTGTTTGGTAAAGGTCGCCAGTTCTTCCGGCGAGGGCAGCTCGCCCATCAGCAGCAGATAGGCGATTTTTTCAAAACCCATTTCATCGCCCAGATCGTTGATGAGCTTTTCCACGCGATAACCGCGATACCACAGCTCGCCGTCACAGGATTCCTTTTTGCCGTCCACGATTTTGGAGGACACGATTTTGGAAATGTTGGTCAGCCCGGCCAACACACCATTGCCCTTTTCATCGCGCAAGCCTTTGTTCACGCCGTATTCTTCGTAAAGGCGCGGGGCGATGTTGTCGTTTTTGCGGCAAACCGCTTCCTGTGCGCCAAAATAAGCCGTTGTTTGTTCTGTCAGCATATCATTTGACCTCCGTTTCGTTCCATGCGGCGTTCATCACCGTTTCCAGCCGCTGCATCATACCAAGCAGCTGCCGCAGCTCGTCGCGGCCGTATGCTTCGACCACGCGGCTGTAATAATCTTTCAGTGCCTGTTCCTTTCCGGTCATCAGCCGCCGTCCGGCGTCGGTGATGACCACATAGGTGCCCTCGTCACCGTTGCCGTCGTGTGCCCATTGCACCAGCCCGCGGTCGCGCAGACTTTCGGCGAGCTTGGACACCTGCCGCACCGACACCTGCATATTGTCTGCCAGATCCTGCAAATAGGTGCGTCCGTTCGGGTCGTCCTTGTTCGCGGCGGTATCCGCGATCCGGTGCAGCGCCAGATAGCCCGGAATATCCAATTCTTCCACATGAGCCTGTGCCACGCCGTCACTCATACGGTAGCGATGCAAGATCAGCTCGTGGATCAGCTGTGCGGTATCTGCGTGTGTGGCCATGAAAAGCTCCTTTCCGTCGCGTATGTGTCAAAACCGGCGTGCCGTCGATTTAACCCGGCAGGGGAGGCGCCGATCGTTCGTTCAAATAGGTGTGGATGTTGTTATTCATCCGGTGCAGATATTGCCGGAACCGTGCACGCTCCTCATCGGAAAAATCCTGCTCCAAAATGGTGAGAAACTGCCCTTGTGCCTGTCGCGCCGCCGCGATGATCTCCATCGCCGGTTCGCACAGCCGCAAATGGATGGTGCGGCGGTTGCTGCCTTGGTACGCACCTTCGATATATCCGCGCTTTTCCAGCGCCCGCACCGACACCGACACATGCGATTTGGCAATGCGCAGCGTTTCCACAATATCGCGGGCGGTATCATGCTGCGGGTCGTTCGCGAGGCACAGCAGCACCAGCAGCTCGGTGGTGGTCAGCTGATACCGGGTGCGCAGCGGCCCGAGCAGCGCGCCGTACAGCTCTTGTCCGGCATATAAATATTCCAGCATGGTGTTCATACAGACCGCCTCATCCATCGGTAATTGCAAACAGTTCGTTTTTGAACAATATCTATTATAGGAAAAAATGCCCTCTCTGTCAAGAAAACCGCGTCAATGGTCATAGATTGTTTACAAATATTTTCATCGAACATCCGCAAAAAGCGTGTCGAAAAAGCGCCAACTCCTGAAAAAAGCGCTCTCGCTGCGTGCTGCTTTATTGTCCCATCCGGCGCTTGACACCGGCGGCAAAAGGGAGTATAATGCAAAAAGAACATTTGTTTGAATTTGCAGGGAGGTGACCGCATGGATCTGCTGCAAGGGCTGAACGATGCCCAACGCGCCGCTGTGACCACCACCGAAGGGGTGGTGCGGGTGATCGCGGGCGCGGGGTCGGGCAAAACCCGCGCGCTGGCGCACCGGTTTGCTTATCTGGTCAACGAGCTGGGTGTGCTGCCCGGTCACATTTTGTGCGTCACCTTCACCAACAAATCCGCCGCCGAAATGCGCCAGCGTATCCATCGGTTGACAGGGGATAACGACACCGGCTATATCAACACCTTCCACGGCTTTTGCGTGTCGGTGCTGCAAGAGGACAGCCATGCGGTGCAGTATCCGAAGAGCTTTCTGGTGCTGGACAACACCGATATCGACGCGATGCTCGCCATTATCTACGAAGAGCGGCAGCTCACCCTGCGGGATATGACCTTCAGCAAGGCGCGGGATATGATCGAAATGCGCAAGCTGGTGCACCAGCCGGATTATTACCGCGATCTCATCACCCTGTCGCTGGACACTCTGCGCCAAAAATACGAGACCGCCGAAAGCCCCGCCGACATCATCTTCTATGGCTATTTGTATCAGCAAAAGAAGTGCTTTGGACTGGATTATAACGATCTGATCAAATTCTCGCTGTATATTTTTGAGCAGCACCCGGACATTCGCGAAAAATGGCAGCGGCGGTTGGAATATATTATGATCGACGAGTTTCAGGACATCGACCAGCCGCAATATGACCTGATGCGGGTGCTGTGCGGCTATCACAAAAACCTGTTTATCGTGGGTGACCCCGACCAGACCATCTACACCTGGCGGGGGGCGAGCGTACGCTATCTGCTGGATTTCGACAAGGTGTTTCCCACCACCCAAACGATCATGATGATGCAAAACTACCGCAGCACACCGTCCATTCTGGCAGCAGCGAACTCGCTGATCGACCGCAACGTGCATCGCATCAAAAAGCAGTTGATCCCGATGCTACCGGACGGTGCGCCGGTGCGGTATTTCCATGGCGACACCGCCGAAGCGGAGTGCCACTGGATCGCGCAGCAGATCGCCGCACTGCATGAGGAGGGCGTGCCGTATCGCGAGATGGCGGTGCTGTATCGCGCCCACTATGTGTCCCGCGGGGTGGAGGACGCACTGCTGCAAGCCAAGATTCCTTATACCATTTCCAGCGGCGCACCGTTTTTCGGTCGCGCCGAGATCAAAGACGCGCTGTCCTATCTGCGGATGATCGCGTATCGGGACGATCTCTCTTTTGCGCGTATCGCCAATGTGCCGCGGCGCAACATCGGCCAGCGCCGGATGCGCTTTTTGCAGGAATACGCCGCGGCGCACGAGTGCACGCTGTTCCAGGCGCTGACCGCCACGCTGGAGGATGAGATCTTCAAAGGTACCAAAGCCGCCGCCTTTGTGCGGCTGGTCGGATCGTTTGCCGATTATGCCGACCGACCCATTTCCGAGCTGTTGTCCGCACTGCTGGACGAAAGCGGGTACGAGCGGATGCTGCGCACCGAGGGCAGCCAGGAACGGCTGGATAATTTGGCGGAGCTGAAACAGTCGTTGTATGAATACGAAACCTCCTGCGGCGAAGAAAGCACGTTGGAGCATTATCTCGCCCATGTGGCGCTGTTCACCAACCGCGATGCCGAGGACACCCGCGATCGGGTGCGGTTGATGACGGTACACACCGCCAAAGGGCTGGAATTTCCGTATGTGTTCGTGTGCGGGATGAACGAGGGCATTTTCCCCTCCCGCAAAATCCGCACCCGCCCGGGTATGGAGGAGGAACGCCGGCTGGCGTTTGTGGCGTTGACGCGGGCGCAGCGGGCGTTGTATCTGTCCGAAGCGCAGGGGCGTAATCTGGACGGTTCCGCGCGCTATCCCTCCCGCTTTTTGATGGATATCGATCCGCAACTGCTTTTGTGCACCCCCGCCCCGCGCGAGGGCTGGCTGGACGAGGCGCGGGAGGCGATTGAAGCCAGCGATCGCTTTTTGTCGGACGAAGAACAAACCAACGCGTTTACCGTTGGTCAGCGGGTGCGCCACCGGGTGTTCGGCTGCGGCACGGTGGCGGCGATCGACGACAGCAAGGGGGCGTATATCATTCAGTTTGAGCAAATGGACACCCCGCGCGCCATCTCTTTTCGCGCTATGCTGGAACCTGCCTAAAGAATATAGCTATGCCCACCGCCCGAAAGGTATGCGCCTTTCGGGCGGTTTTTCGTATGCCGCGCCCGGGACAGCGCATACTATAAGCATATTTTCTCAAAAGACCCGCTTGACATATACCCCGAGGGGGTATATAATGCGAATATACCCCCTCGGGGTATGCTAAATGAAAGCGAGGGTTTGCTTATGGACAAGAAATGTTGCTGCTGCCACAAGACCAAACAGCGCACACCCGAAGAATATACCCGCCTGATCCACCGGCTCAACCGGATCGAGGGGCAGATCCGCGGCATTCGCGGTATGGTGGAAAAAAGCGCCTATTGCCCGGATATTCTGGTGCAGGTGGCGGCGGTCAACGCCGCGCTCAACGCCTTTAACCGCGAGCTGCTGGCGGAGCATATCAAAACCTGTGTGGCGCGGGATATTCGCGACGGTAAGGACGAAACCGTTGACGAGCTGGTCGCCACGCTGCAAAAGCTGATGAAATAGGAGGCGAGCCTATGCAACAATATAATGTGACCGGGATGAGCTGCGCGGCGTGCAGCGCCCGGGTGGAAAAGGCGGTCGGCAAGGTGCCGGGCGTGACCGCCTGCTCGGTCAGCCTGCTGACCAATTCGATGGGGGTGGAGGGCACCGCCTCGCCCCGCGACATCGTGAAAGCGGTGCAGGATGTCGGCTACGGCGCTTCGCTCAAAGGCGAAAAAACCGCTCCCGCCGCCGAGGAGGACGCGCTGGCGGACAAACAAACGCCCGCCCTGCGCCGGCGGTTGATCGCCTCGCTCGGATTTTTAGTGGTGCTGATGTATGTGTCGATGGGGCACATGATGTGGGGCTGGCCGCTGCCCGCCTTTATGGCGAACAACCATGTGGCGATGGGACTGCTGCAGCTGCTGTTGACCGTCGCCGTGATGGTGATCAACCAAAAATTCTTTATCAGCGGGTTCCAAAGCCTGTGGCACAAAGCCCCCAATATGGACACGCTGGTGGCGCTGGGCGCCTCCGCCGCGTTCGGTTACAGCGTGTACGCGCTGTTCGCCATGACCGGCGCGCAGGTGGCGGGCGACACCGCCGGTGTGATGCACTATATGCACGAATTCTATTTTGAATCGGCGGCGATGATCCTGACGCTTATCACCGTCGGCAAAATGCTGGAGGCGCGGTCCAAGGGCAAAACCACCGACGCGCTGAAAGGGCTTATGAAGCTGGCGCCCAAAACCGCCACCCTGCTGGTGGATGGTGTTGAGCAGACTGTTCCTATCGATCAGGTGCAAAAGGACACGGTATTTGTGGTGCGCCCCGGCGAAAACATTCCGGTGGACGGTGTGGTGATCGACGGCAGCAGCGCGGTGGACGAATCCGCCCTCACCGGCGAAAGCGTGCCGGTGGACAAAGCAGTAGGGGATACTGTGTCGGCGGCGACCATCAACCAATCCGGCTTTATCACCTGCCGCGCCACCCGGGTGGGCGAGGATACCACTTTGTCCCAGATCATCCGCATGGTCAGCGACGCGGCGGCGACCAAAGCCCCCATCGCCAAGGTGGCGGATAAGGTGTCCGGCGTGTTTGTGCCGGTGGTGATCGCGATTGCGGCGGTCACCATTCTGGTGTGGCTGCTGGTGGGCGAAAGCGTTGGCTTTGCGCTGGCGCGCGGCATTTCGGTGCTGGTTATCAGCTGCCCCTGTGCGCTGGGATTGGCAACACCGGTGGCGATCATGGTGGGCAACGGTGTGGGTGCGCGACACGGCATTTTGTTCAAAACGGCGGTGTCGCTGGAGGAAACCGGCAAGGTGCAGATCGTGGCGCTGGATAAAACCGGTACCATCACCCGTGGCGAACCCGCTGTGACCGACCTGCTGCCCGCCGATGGGGTAGAGGAGCAGGAGCTGCTGACGCTGGCGGTGGCGCTGGAACGCAAAAGCGAGCATCCGCTGGCGAAAGCGGTGCTGCGCCGTGCCGACGAGGCGGGGGTGCCCGCCGAGGAGGTCAGCGACTTTGCGGCGTTGCCCGGCAACGGGCTGACCGCCCGCCATCCGCGCGGCGAGCTCGCGGGGGGCAATCTGACGTTTATCTCCACCAAAACCACCGTGCCGCCCGCGTTGCGTGAGGCCGCACAGCGGCTGGCGGAGCAGGGCAAGACCCCGCTGTTCTTCAGCCGGGACGCGCAGCTGCTGGGCATCATCGCGGTGGCGGATGTCATCAAGCAGGACAGCCCGCAAGCGGTGCGGGAGCTGCAAAACATGGGTATCCGCGTGGTGATGCTGACCGGCGATAACCAGCGCACCGCGGACGCCATCGGCGCACAGGCGGGCGTGGACGAGGTGATCGCTGGGGTGCTGCCGGACGGCAAGGAGAGCGTGATCCGCTCGCTGGCGCAGCAGGGCAAGGTCGCCATGGTGGGCGACGGTATCAACGATGCGCCGGCGCTCACCCGCGCGGACATCGGCATGGCGATCGGCGCGGGCACCGATGTCGCGATCGACGCGGCGGATGTGGTGCTGATGAACAGCCGTTTGTCGGATGTGCCGGCGGCCATTCGGCTCAGCCGCGCCACCTTGCGTAATATCCACGAAAACCTGTTTTGGGCATTCATCTACAATGTCATTGGCATCCCGCTGGCGGCGGGTGTGTTCATCTCGCTGCTTGGCTGGCAGCTGAACCCCATGTTCGGCGCGGCGGCGATGAGCCTGTCCAGCTTCTGCGTGGTGACCAATGCGCTGCGGCTGAACTTCTTCAACATCCGCAGCACCAAACGGGATAAACACCACAAACAATCGATCAAAAAGGAGACGACAACCATGGAAAAAACGCTGAAAATCAAAGGTATGATGTGCGGTCATTGCGAAGCACGGGTCAAAAAATGCCTGGAAGAGCTGCCCGAGGTATCGAATGCCGTGGTCAGCCACGAAACCGGCACCGCGGTGCTGACGCTGAGCGCGCCGGTAGCGGACGATGTGCTGAAAAAAACGGTGGAGGATCAGGGGTACACCGTGGTGGGCTGATGCCCGCTTCAAAAAGAGTCTGCTGCGGCAGGCTCTTTTTGTTTTGTCCGCAATTGGCTCTTTACGAAACGTCACAAACGGCGTATAATATTCTCAAAATCATTTTCCGGAGGAATGAATCATGACTATCACCAAAGATATTGCCTATGTCGGCGTGAACGACCACGACATCGACCTGTTCGAAGGTCAGTACATTGTCGAAAACGGAATGGCGTATAATTCGTATGTGATTCTGGACGATCACATCGCTGTGATGGATACGGTGGATGCGCGCTTCGGCGACGAATGGCTGCAGAATGTGCAGCAGGTGCTGGGCGACCGTCAGCCGGATTACCTCATCGTGCAGCACATGGAGCCGGACCACTCCGCCAACATCGCCCGCTTCGCCGCCCAGTATCCGGACACGCGCATTGTGGCGACAGCGAAGGCGTTTGTCATGATGAAACAATTCTTCGGCACCGATTACGCCGACCGCCAGATCGTCGCCACCGAGGGCAGCACGCTGGAGCTCGGTCACCACACCCTCACCTTTGTGACCGCACCGATGGTGCACTGGCCGGAGGTGATGGTGACCTATGATGCCGCGGAAAAAACGCTGTTTTCGGCGGATGCGTTCGGCAAATTCGGCGCGCTGGATGTGGACGAGGACTGGGCGTGCGAGGCGCGCCGGTATTATATCGGCATCGTGGGCAAATACGGTGTGCAGGTGCAGAATCTGCTGAAAAAAGCCGCCGCGCTGGATATTCAGCGCATCTGCCCGCTGCACGGACCGGTGCTGCAGGAAAACCTCGCCTATTATCTGAATTTGTACAACACCTGGTCGTCCTACGGCGTGGAAAGCGAGGGCGTGGTGATTGCCTATACCTCGGTCTACGGCCATACCAAGCAGGCGGCGGAGCTGCTGGCAGACACGCTGCAGCAAAAGGGTTGCCCCAAAGTGGTGCTGACCGATCTGGCGCGGGACGATATGGCGGAAGCGGTGGAGGATGCGTTCCGCTATGGCAAGCTGGTGCTGGCAACCACCACCTACAACGCGGATGTGTTCCCCTTTATGCGCACCTTTATTGAGCATTTGACCGAGCGCAATTTCCAAAACCGCACCATCGGCTTGATGGAAAACGGCAGCTGGGCGGCGATGGCGGCGAAGGTGATGCGCCAGATGCTGGAGGGCTGCAAAAACACCACGATTCTGGAGCCGGTGGTCAGCATCAAATCGGCGTTGAACGACGACAGCCGCGCCCAGGTGGAGGCGCTGGCCGAGGCGCTGTGCCGGGATTGACCGATAAGCAAAGGATGAGAGCATGAAACTGGGCCTTGTGTTGGAGGGCGGCGCAAGCCGCACCTATTTTTCCTGTGGGGTGATGGACAAGCTGATGCAGGAGGAGATCTGGGCGGATTATCTGATCGGCGCGTCCGCCGGGATCGCCAACGGCATTTCCTATGCATCGCGGCAGTTTGGGCGCAACATCGAGCTGGGCACCACTTATCTGCACGACAAGCGGTATATGGGGGTACGCCACTGGCTGAATCCTCACAACCGCAGCTACTATAACCTTCGCTTTGTGTTTGGCGAGGTGCCGGAAAAGTGGCTGCCGTTCGATTACGACGCGTTTGCGGCGTATCCCGGCGAGGTGATCGCGGTGGTCACCAATATGCGCACCGGCAAAGCGGAATACCTGCCGGTTCCCCGGCGGGATCATCGCCTGCGCGAGGTGATTGCCAGCTGCGCGCTGCCGCTGCTGTTCCAACCGGTGGAGATCGATGGTGTGCCGTATATGGATGGCGGCATCGCCGATCCGGTTCCGGTGGAGCAGGCGCTGCAAGCGGGGTGCGACAAGCTGATTGTGGTGGTCACCCGCGAGCGGGGCTATCGCAAAAAGGGCGAAGCGGGGATGCGGCTGGCGACCCGCCGCTATCGCGACTATCCCGCCTTTGTGCACACGCTGGAACACCGCATGGAGATCTACAACCGCAGCCACGAGCAGCTGTATCAGCTGGAACGCGAAGGCAAAGCGTTTGTGATTGCGCCGGACAGCATCGACTGCAAGCGCACCGAGGGTCGTCCCGCGGTGATTCGCGCGCTGTACGATCAGGGCTTTCGCACCATGCAGGCACACATGCCCGCCCTGCAGGACTATTTACAGGCATAAGCAAAGCGGCTCCGATGTTCGGAGCCGCTTTTTGGCGCTCATTTTTGGGTTGTGGTTATTTCAGGAAAAACCGCAGTAGCTTTTCGTAGCGGGAGGTATACGGCTGGTACCGCATCGGCAGATCCAGCCGGGTACTTTTTTGCACCATACTTTTGGTGTGAGAAAAGGTATCGAACCCCGCCTTGCCGTGATAAGCGCCCATACCGCTTTCGCCAAAGCCGCCAAATCCCATCTGGCTGGTCGCCAGATGAATCACCGTGTCGTTGATGCATCCGCCCCCAAAGCCGCAGCGAGCCGTCACCATGCGGGCGGCGCGCTTGTCGCCGGTGAACAGATACAGCGCCAGCGGATGCGGCAGCGCGTTCACCCGCGCCACCGCCTCGTTCAGTGTGTCAAAGGTCAGCACCGGCAGCACCGGGCCGAAAATCTCCTCCTGCATCACCGCGTCGTTAAAGCTGATCGCATCCAGCAGGGTAGGGGCGATGGTAAGGGTGTCGGGGTTGCTTTGCCCGCCGCAAACCACCCGCGCCGGGTCGATCAACGCGTTCACACGGTCAAAGTGCTTGCGGTTGATGAGATGCCCATAGGCGGGACCCTGCAGCGGTTCCGCCCCAAACTGGCGGGTGATCTCCCGCTGCAGTGCCGCGACCAGAGCATCCTTGACGGTGCGGTCGCAATACAGATAATCCGGCGCCACGCAGGTTTGCCCGGCGTTGAGAAATTTGCCGAACACAATGCGCCGCGCCGCCAACTCCAAGTCGGCTGTCTTGTCCACGATACAAGGGCTTTTGCCGCCCAGCTCCAGCGTCACCGGTGTCAGATGCTCCGCCGCGTGGCGCATCACCTCGCGCCCCACCGCTTGGCTGCCGGTGAAAAAGATGTAGTCGAACCGTTCGCGGAACAGCCGCGCGTTTTCCTCGCGCCCGCCGGTCACCACTGTCACAAAATCGGGGTCAAAGCACTTGCCGATCATCTCCGCAATTACCGCGCTGGTATGCGGCGAGTATGCGCTCGGTTTCAGAATGGCGGTGTTGCCGGCGGCGATCGCGTCCACCAACGGGTCCAGCGTCAGCAGCAGCGGATAGTTCCACGGGCTGACGATCAACGTCACACCGTAGGGCGACGGTTTTTGAAAGCTGCGGGAGGGAAACTGCGCCAGCGGGGTGCGCACCCGCTTCTCCTTGGCGAAGCGGTGCAGATGCCGCTGCATATAGGTGATCTCGCTGCGCACCAGCCCGGTTTCGCACATATAGCTTTCAAACGCGCTTTTGCCGAGATCGGCGCGAATGGCGGCGTGGATGGCCGCCTCCCGCCGGATCAGCTCCTGCTGCAGCGTGTCCAGCGCGCGGCGGCGGAACGCCAGATCCAGTGTTGCTCCGGTGGCGAAAAAAGCCCGCTGCGCCTGCACCTTTTCGTGTATTGCCGCTTCGGTCATACCGCTTCCTCCTTGCCTTTTTCTCATTTGATGATACCCCTATTCCCCGCTGCTTGTCAACCAGTTTTGGCACCGCCGCCGCGCGGTATACCGGGGGAAATCAAAATTGCCGGGAAAATCCATCGGATCTTCCCGGCAATTCTCTTGTGTGATTACGCGTCGCGGCGCTTGCGGCGTTCGGTGACGACGATCACCGCTACAAACAGCAGCACCCCCACGGCGGTAACGCCCATACCGGCGTTTAGCAGTGGCGTTTGATAGTGCAGCTGCACCGTGTGCTGTCCGGCATCCAGCTCCAGCGCCATATACATCGTGTTGGCGCACAGCAGCTCGGCTGGCTGACCGTCCACCGTGGCGCTCCATCCCTTGGAGTAGGGGATGGTCAGGCACAGCAGCTTCGGAGTGTCCAGCTGGATGCTGCCGGATACCCGATCACCGTCCACCTTGATCTGCTCCAACACATCCTCTTTCAGCGCGTTCACCTGATCGGCGTAGTTGTCCATCGGCTGGCACACCACATCCATCGTGTTGAATCGGTAGATGCCGATCGAGGGAAAGGTGATCTTGATGGAGGACACCCCTTCTTCGCCGTATCCCAGATTCACATCGAAATCCTGCCGCCCACTGAACCAGGTATATTCGGGGGTGGACAGCGGCAGCGTGTTGCTGCGCCCGGCGGCGGAGATTTTGATGTTCAGGGTAGCCGGCTCGTGCCAATACCAGTGATCGTCCTTCAGCTTTTTGCGATCGTTATACGGGAGCAGATCCCAATCGGTTTGGGTATACCGATTCAGCGGATCGATGGTTTCATCATCGTTATACAGCGTGTATTCCGACGTACCGGCGTAGGTCAACCCGCGTAGCGAGAGATAGGTTTCACTGGCGGACAATCCCTCCAGCTTCAAGGTGATCGAGCTGTCCTTTTTGGTGACCACAAAGCTGTTGCCTTGCTGTGTCACATCCTTGCTGTTGCAGGAAACCGTAAACGGCACCTCCTGCGCCGTCAGCTGCGGCTGCACCGATGCGCAATGCTGCGGTGCTTTGTCCAGCACCACACCCTGCAGCATCGCCTCCTGCTTTTGCAGCGAGGACAGCTTTTGATACTCCGCCTGCGGCAGATAGCGGCTGTAGGTGTACCCCAGCGGCAGCGCGTAGTCGTTTTCATACACCGTGTAGCGCTTTTCTACCTTTTTCTGGAGTCGCTTGGTGTCGGCAGCGCCGGGCTTATCCGTGCCCTGCTCTTCTGCAAACGCATCCAGCGCATTTTGCACCGCCGAGCGGTTCACCACTCGCGTGCCCACTTTGGAAAAGCCGTAGGGCACAATATCCTTCGATTTTTCCTTTTTGACAAAAAAGCGGGTAGAAGCCAGCGTGGTCAGCGAGGCGCGTTCATCCAGCCCGTGGTACCGGTACAGCAGATACTCCCGCATATTCATATCCCACCGAAAAGCGGAAATTTGCGGGCTGGACAAGCTCCAATAATATTGCAGCGAGGACAAATGCTGGTTGAGATCGGTGTTCCAAGGCAGCTCGTGCCCGGTATAGCGATAAAATTCGGTGACTTTTTTCTGCTTTGCGACCGCTTTGACCGCGTTTTCGGCGGTGGCGCTGAAATTTTGCATCAGATCTTTTTGATCCACAAATCGGGCGGCGTAGTTGCTGCCGGAATAAGCGTTCAGCCAAAAGCTGTTGTTGACTACACTGAGCAGCGTGGCGGCCAGCGCGACCACCTGAATGGCAGTGTCGGATAAACCGGCACCCTGCTTGGTGCGCTGCTGCCACAGCACCAGCATGGCAAACAGCACCCCCAGCACGATAAACGCCTGCGTCACGCGGGAATAGCGTATCAGCAAACACACGACCAGATACACGCTCAACCCGACAAACAGATACCGGCAGTCGCGCTTATCCATGGTGACAAACGAGGGCCAAACGGTCACCAGAATGTAGGCAACCAGAAATGCCAGCCCGAAGCACCACCGGTTGGTGGCGTAGGAAAAACCGTTGAACACCTTGCCGGCAAAGGGAATCAAAAAGCAGCCGATCCCGATCACAAAAAAGACTTTAAGCAGCGTGTTGGTTTTCTTTTGGCGGAACAGCATCATCACCGCCGGGAAGGTGAGCACCGAAAAGCCCAGCGCCGTATAGGTGTACCCGCTTACCCCCGTGTGCGCCAAAAACTCGGCTGGCATATAGGCGTATTGCCGGAGAGGGTAGAACAGGATGGAATTTTGATCCACAGCAATGCGCGCGTCGGACAAAAACGCCCCGACCACCGGCAAAAAGAGTACCGCGCTCATCATCACACCCAGCGCGGAGGCACCGGCGATCTTCAGCAACGGCATCCCCATCTGCCGCCACTCGCCGTGATACAGCGAAATCAGCCGCCCCGCTACATACATCACGGTCAGCAACACCAGCACATAGAAGAAGTAGAAATTGCTGACGGCAGCCACCGCCACGATCACGATCAGCAGATACGGTCGTTTGCCGGCCAGCACCTTTTCCACCCCGATCAGCAGCAGCGGCAGATACATCATCGGATTGATAAAATAGGGATGCTGCACCCCGGCGAATAACACAAAATCGCAGAACGCATAGCTCAGTGCGCCCGCCAGCACCGCCATCCCGTTTTGCTTTTTCATCTGGAAACAGTACAACGAAAAGAACAACCCCGACAGATAAATACGCAGCAGGATCATGATATCGTAAAAATGCACCATCCAGCGGGTGGGCACCAGCGCCGACAGCAAATTCAGCGGATCGCCGATGGCGTAATAGTGCAGTGTGGTCAGCACATCCGCGCCTTGTCCCAACGCGAAATCCCATGTCGGGAAATGCAGCCGGTGTTCAACCAGCAAACTGCGCGCGCCGGCGCGCAGCCACTGGGAATAATACACCAGCGCCTTGAAGTGCTGGTCCCAACCGTCCACCACCCAGATAAAGCTTTTGCCCGCCATCCAGTAAAACGAATAGACCAGCAGCGCTGTGACGGTGAACAGCAGCGTATACGCGAACAGATACGGGCGTTTGCTCTGTTTGCGGTGTTGCTTAATAAGGGGGCTTTCGCCCTGTGTCCATGGCATAATAAGAAACCCTCCGTTTGGTTTGCAAGCGCAAAAACAGGCCAGAATCCGCGGATCATGGCCTGCTTTTTCTACGCTGGTTGCGTGCGTTTGTGTTAGTTGTTGTCGTCCCCGCCGCAGGTATGCGACACGATAAACCGGGGACGCCCCTTGATCTCGTCGTAAATTTTGGCGATGTAGTAGCCGATAATGCCAAGGCTGATCATTGTGATGCTGCCGATAAACAGCATCAGCAAAATCACCGTGGTAAATCCGCCCAGCGCCACGCCCGCGATCTTCTGACAAATGGCGACAATGCCAAACACCACCGCCGCCAGCAGCATGACTGCACCCAAAATGGTGACCACCTGCATTGGTGCGGCGGAAAACGAAGTGACGTTGGAGATTGCGTATTTCACCAGCGACCAGGTGGACCACTTGGAAGCTCCCACCGTGCGCTCCTGCACCTCAAATTCCACCTGTGTGGTCTTAAACCCGACCCAGGAGGACAGCGCACGGAAAAACGCGTTCTTTTCCTGCATATTCAGCAGCACCGTCATCGCCTTGCGATCCAGCAGCTTAAAGTCGGACGCGCGCCGCATATCGATGCGGGTCGCTTTGCTGATGAGGCTGTAAAAACAGGCGGCGCTCAACCGGTGCATCGCCGATTCCTTGCCGCGATCCGCTTTCACCGCTTCGATCACCTCGTACCCCTGTTCCCACAAATGGTACATCTCGACGATCTTTTCCGGCGGATGCTGCAAATCGCAGTCGATGATGACGCATCCGTCGCCTTTGGCGTGGGACATTCCCGCGAAGATGGCGGCTTCTTTGCCGAAATTGCGCGAAAACGAGATGCCGCGCACCCGCGGATCGGTCGCCGCAGCGGTGCAGATCAGCTGCCAGGTGGCATCCCTGGAGCCATCGTCCACAAACAGCAGCTCAAACGGAATGTCGGCGCTGTCGAGAACAGACGAGATGGTCGCAATAGTTTGGGTGATGATTCCTTCCTCGTTATAAGCGGGAATCACCACTGATAAACGCTTTTTCATGATACCGCTCCTTTTCACGGTCGATGAGCCCAGTATACCTCCGCCATATAACAGCGGGGTGACTTTTTGATAACAAAAGTGTCACCGGGCGCTACAGAATATGGTCATATATCGGTTTCTCTATACCGCCCATACAGCCGGCATAGAGAGGGGTCATACAAAATGGTGCCATTAAATGGCAAAACACCTTTTGATTATAGGAGCAGTCGTTCGAAAAGTCAAGCGAAAACTGCCGATTTGTGGAATATAACAACGAAAATTTGCCACAAATCTTCATGCCGGTCGAATTTACACATCACAGCGCACCGCACGCCCCAGCGCGAACGAATACAGCCAGCATTCGCCCACCGGACAGGACAGCGTTTGCTCCAACGCCTGTTTGTAAATGCGCAGCTGCTCGCGGTACCGCTGCACCAGCTCGTCGTCGGTTTGCACACGGTCGGTTTTGTAATCCACGATCACCAGCTGCCCGTCCTCTTCAAACACGCTGTCGGCGATGCCCTGCACCACAATGCGCTCGTCGGTGCTGTCCGGCGGCGTGTCATACCCGAAAAAGGACAGCGGCATATCCACCGTGAAGTGCTGCTCCCGCAGCCAGCGGGGCGAGCGCAGCATCCGCGCGCATAGCTCGCTGTCAAAGAACCGCCCCAGCAGCGGCAGCCGCAGCGCCGCCCGCTGGTCGGCGTTCAGAACACCGGCGTTCAACAGTCGATCCGCCTCCTGCCGCAGATCCGTGCGCGCCCGCCCGAAATCGGCGTGCTCCATAAATGCGTGCATCGCGGTGCCGCGCTCGGCGGCGGACAGCGGCTGCTTTTCCCAAAACGCCGGGCGCTGCTCGGCAATATGGTCCACCGCCAGTGCCCGATGCGACAGCGCTGATGCCGCCAGCTTGGAAGGTACCTCCGTCAGCGCCGCAAAGGGATATTGGTACCCGATGCGGCGGTCGATTTCCTCCACCAGTGCCGGATCAGCCGGCACACTGGACGATGACTCTTCCGCCTGCGCCGGGGCGGGCGAGGGGACGATCTCCATTTGCCATGTGGTGGCGGCGGGCAGCGGCGACAGCGCCTCTTCGCCTGCCAGCTTGCGGAAAAAGCCGCCGGATGGATGGCGCAGCGCCGCCATCATCAGCCAATCGCCCATACTGCCGGCGCTGAGCAGCGTGTGGGCGGGTAAGGTCGGTTCGTTATCCAGCGTGGCGGCGTGCTTGGTCAGCGCGGCTTGCGGATCGCGCGCCGTCATGACCAGACACAGCTTTTCTTTGGCACGGGTCATCGCCACATACAACACCCGCAGCTCCTCGGCGCGTTCCGCTTGACGGATGGACAGCGCCACCGCCTGCCGCGGCAGCGTGTTGAACTGCTTGCGGGTGTCGGGATCGCGGCGCATCAGCCCAATCCCCTGCGATGCCTGCATCAGCAGATCGCCTTTGGTGGATTCGGTGTTAAACTGGTGCCCCAGCCCGGCGAGAAATACCACCGGAAATTCCAGTCCTTTGGAATGATGAATACTGATGATCCGCACCACATCCGCGTGTTCCGACAGGGTGGAAGCCGGCGCAAGATCCATTTGCTGCTCCTCCAACCGGTCAAGATAACGGACAAACGCGGACAATCCGCGAAACCGCCCTTGCTCAAACCGGCGGGCGTATTCGTGCAGCAGCCGCAGGTTCGCGACCCGCTGCTCGCCGTGGGGACGCACGCTAAAGCAGCCCTCCAAGCCGGTTTCGGTGAACAGCCGGTGAATCAATTGGTCGGCGGGCACGCTCGCCGCCAAGCAGCGATAGCCCTCCATCTGCTGCAAAAACGCATCGCAGCGCACCGCCAGCGGGTCATCCTGCCGGCGGGCATATTCCCGCAGCGCTACATACAGCGGCGCTTTGGTGCGTCCGGTGCGAATGGAGGCGAGATCATCCGGAAGAAAACCGCCCACCGGCGACATCATTACCGCCAACAGCGGTACATCCCGCATCGGGTTGTCAACCAGTCGCAGCAGCGACAGCGCGGTGCCGATCTCCGGCGTGGCGAAAAAGCCGCCGGAGCTGGCGGTCCACGCGGGGATCCCGCAGCGGCCAAGCTCGTCCGCATACACCGCCGCGTGGGTGGATTTGCTGCGCAGCAAAATGCAAAAATCGCCATACCGCGCCGGGCGCGTTTCGCCGTGGTCGGTGATGGTCATGGTGCCCATCCATTCGCGGATGCGGGCAGCGATCAGCCGCGCCTCGGCAGCGTCCTTGGAGTCCAGATCCTCCCGCCGCGCATCGTCGATCACATAAAACGCGGTGTCAAACGCGGGGCTTTCCGGATAGCTGGCGGCGGGGATCAGTGCGTGGTGCTCGTCGTAGGTCAGCCCCCCCAGCTGTTCGCTCATCAGCTGGGAAAACACAAAGTTGACGCTGTCGGTCACGGTGTCGCGGCTGCGGAAATTGTGCCCCAGCGTGATGGTCGCCGGAAAATGCTCGCCGTCATAATCGGCATACGCCTTTTGCCGCGCGAGGAAAATATCCGGCATCGCCTGGCGAAAGCCGTAGATGCTCTGTTTGACATCGCCCACCATAAACAGGTTTTGCTCATCCCGCGAGATCGCGCGGAACAACGCATCCTGCGCGGCGTTGGTGTCCTGATATTCGTCCACCAACACCTCTTCAAACTGCTGTGCCAGCTCCTGTGCCAGCGGGGTGCGGCGCACGGTGCCGTTTTCCTGCCGGTCGAGCAGCAGCCGCAGCGTCAAATGCTCCAAATCGTTGAAATCTACCCAATGCTTGGCGGCTTTTTTCTGTTCGTATGTGTCGCTGAATTGCCGCACCAGCGCGCACAGCGCCGTCACCGGCTGGCGCAGCACGGCAATATCCTCGCGGCATTCGGCTTCGCTGCCGCAAAACAGCGCGGGCAGCGCGGCCAGCTGCTTTTTTACCTCGTCGCGCAGCCCGGTCACCCGCTTTTTGAACAGCTCGTCCGGATACTGGCGCAAGCTGCCCAGCCGGTTGAAGGTGAACTGCTCCAGCATATCGATGGCGTCATCCCAGTTGTCCTCGGTATCAAAATTGTCAGCCAGTATTTCCAGCTGTTGGCAATCGGCGAGCAGCGGTCCGGCATAGGCAGCGGCCATTTGCTCTTCGGATGTCGCCATGCTCCACGCTTTGCGCAGCATTGCCACGCCGTGGTGCAGCGTGCCGGACACATACCGCCGTACCGTTTGTCCCCATGCGGTGTTCGCAATCGGGGCGTTGGTGGCATAAAGTGCCTCCTGCGCCTGCAGCCAGTCGTTGGGGAAGGGGTGCGATTGGATAAAGGTGTACAGCCGCAGCACCGCTTCGGTCAGCTTGCGGTCATCGCGTCCACCCGAAAGCAGCTCAGCGAGCGCCAAAAACGCGGGGTCGCGGGCTTCGTAGGCAGCCTCCATCACCTCGGCAAGCGCCTCCTGCTGCATGGTGCGCACGTCGGCGTCCTCCGCCACCTTGAATTGGGGCGAAATATCCAGCAAATGAAAATTTTCCCGCAGCAACGCCGAACAAAAGCTGTGCACCGTGCTGATATGGGCGCGGGGCAGCAGCATCTGCTGCCGCTGCAGCCGCCGGTCGTGCGGGTGCGCCGCCATTTGTTCGGCGAGCGCCTTGCCCAGCCGCTGCTTCATCTCGGCAGCGGCGGCTTTGGTAAAGGTCACCACCAACAGCCGGTCGGCGTCTACCGGATGCTGTTCATCGGTGATGCGCCGGATCACCCGCTCCACCAGCACAGTGGTTTTGCCCGATCCGGCGGCCGCCGACACCAACACGGTGCCGCCGCGCGCATCAATACAATGCCGTTGCTCCGGCGTCCATTGTCTACTCATGCTGTTCCTCCTGCTCCTGCTCGGCGGCGAGTTCTTTCCATACGGTGGCGGCATCCTGCTGGGCGATAAACCGCACCGGGTCGCCCGGTTCAAATCCGCACACCGCCCGGTATTCGCAATAAGTGCACGCCTCCACCGCGCCGCAGGCGGGCACCGCGGCAATATCGCCGCGTCGCAGCGTTTCCGCCATATCGGTCAACAGCTTGTCCACCCGCTTTTTCAGTTGCCCGAACTGCGCCAGCGACGCCACACTCGCGTCGTGCGACAGCTCACCTTTGGCGTTGATCCGCGCAGGCACAAACAGCCCTGCGCCGTCTGCCTCCATCGCCCGCACAATGTCGGGATGATCCAGCAGCAACCCGTTCATCCGCATAGCGCGGATGTCGGCGCGCTCCAACGCGTCGCCGTCGGCGCAGCGATCCACTTTCAGCACCGGCAGCTTGGCGGGCAGATACAACAGCCCCGCGGGCTGCACCTGACCATACCGCGCGCCGCCGTTTTGCCAAATGGACATGATGTAGATCAGCATTTGCAAATTGATGCCCGCCACCACATCCGATAGGCGAAATTGCTTTTGTCCGGTTTTGTAGTCGATGATGCGCACATACGATATATCGTTTTGGCGGTATACATCCACCCGATCCACCTTGCCCTGCACCCGAATTCGAGCACCATCCGGCAGTGTCAGCACCACCGACGGCACCCGCGGCACATCGTCGCCGGACAGCTGTCCAATCTCCAGTTCGAAATCGGTGGGCACAAACTGGCTTTGGCGCAGCTCGCGCACCACCTGCTTCATCAGCTGGCGGCAGACGACCTTCAGCCGCTCCAGCAAATACAAAAAGCGGTGGGTTTTGCCGTCGGTGCCGCCCATATATTCCTGTACATAGCCGTCCACCACCCGGTCGGTGTCGGCGGCGATCTGTTTTTGGGTAATGTGTTCAAACCCCTGCGCCGTATAACCGGGCAGCAGCTGCTCCATCACATAATGCGCCAGCGTGCCAAATTCCATTGCATCCAGATCAGCGGCGCGGCGCGGGCGCACCTGCAAGCCGTACTGGCAAAAATACGCAAAACGGCACTGGTGATATTTCTCCACCCGCGAGGGGGACAGCCGCATATCGTCGCCGAAAAAACGGCGCGCCGCCGCAGACTGGGCAAATGCCGCCGGGCGCTGATCCGCCGCGCGCTGCAACAGCGCCATCGGCTGGCGGGCTTCCTCTTGCTTTGCGAGCGCCTGTTTCAGCGAAGCGACCAGCGGATCCGGCTGGCGCCATCCGCGCGCCGCCTGTTCCAACGCATCGCGCCCCGATTCCACATAATCCGCCATATCGGCGGTGTCCAACCGGACGCAGCGGGGCAGAATTTGCTGCACATTTTCCACCATGCTGGAGGGCAGCAGCGTTTCGCCCGCCGCGTTACCCCGCAAATAGCTGACAATGAGCTTATCCGAGGGAGCGGCCAGCGCCTGATACGCATACAGCCGCTCTTCCAAAATCGCGTCGTCGCCGCTGTCGTTCAGCGGCAGTCCCGCTTCGATTAGCTGCTGCCGGTCGGCGGTGCTCCACAAATTGCCGCCGGCGGGATACGCGGGGAACACCCCTTCGTTCGCGCCCAGCACAAACACCGTGCGCGGCGCGGCAAATCGCATCCGGTCGGCGCTGCCGATTTGTACCGCGTCCAGCGTTTGCGGAATATCGCCCAGATCGGTGGCGGATACCACCAGCCGGAACAGCTCAATCAGCCGTTCGGCAGGCAGCGGATGGGGCAGCGTGTGGGCAAAGGTATCCAGCAGCCCGATCAGCAGCGGCCACAACCGCGACAGCCGTTCGGCGAGCGCCTCTTCGCCCACCTGCTGCCAGTGCCGCGCTTGCAGCCGCAGCATCCGGTCGGCGCGCGCGTTCAGCAAATAGCCATACACCGCGCGGGCAAATTCCTCACCGGTCAGCGCGGGTGCACGGCGCAGCGCCCCTGCCAGCGTCTCCAGCGGCGCGATCAGCCGCTGACGCAGCAAATTGAGATAATGCAGCCGGTCGCGGCTTTGCTCGTCAAATTGCACCGACAGCCCGTCCGGATGGTCGGTCCATTCCCGCCGCCACCCGCTGCCGGTCACCCGCCAGGTGAACGCGTAGTTCTCCAGCAGCGCCACCGAGTGGGCGGATAAGCCCACCAGCCCGGTTTTAGCGATGCGCAATAGCAGCTCGCTGCTCCATTCGCCACCCGCCACTTGCAGCGCAGCAGTGGTCAGCGAAAACAGCGAATCGGTCATCACATTTTCGCGGCTGTCCAGATAATATGCCACGCCCTGTTTGTCCAGCGCGACATCCAGCACCCCGCGGTAATCCGTCAGCTGGCGTACCACAATGGAAAAATCCCGCCAGTGTCCGCCGCCGCAGCGCACCTGCCGCCGGATCAGCCGCGCCACCGCGTCACATTCGGCATAGATATCATCGGCACTCAACAGCGTCACCGCCTCGGTCGCGGCATCCAGCGGCTGTGCCGCCGGAACAAACAGCTGTTGCTCCACCGCGTTCAGCGCCGGATCAGTCGTGCGGCGCCGCTCGGTCAACACCACCGGTGCCGCCACTTTCACATACGCTTCCTGCGCCATGCGCACCAGCCGGTTAGCGGTGCGGGTCACCGGATCAAACGGTGACCCGCTGTCCGGCGTGGGTTCCAGCGTATCGGTGCACAGCGCTACCGTCACCTGTTCACTTTGCGCGATCAGCTGCTGCAGCACCGCCAGCTCCTGCTGGGTAAAGCCGTTGAACGAATCCACCGCCACCCGCGTCTGTGGAGGTAGGGGATGGACTTGCAAATGCCGTGTCAGCGTGGACAAATCGTCCAGCGGATCGCTGTAAGCCTGTCCCACCAGTGCATCGTAAGCGGCGAGGATGCAGCCAAGCTCTTCGGTTTTGTGCTTTAGCGCGCTGTCCGGCAACCCGGCGGCGGTTTGCGCCAGCTGTTCGGCGGAAATGCTGCTTTGCTTGCATTCGGTCAGCAGCGACAACAGACAGCGGATGTAATCCGCATCCGCCGTGTGCCGCCGATACAGCGTCAGCTGGTCGGTACAGGCGGTCAGCGCTTCACTCATCAGCAGTGTGCGCACCGTGTCGTCCATGCGCTTGCCGCCCGCGGGCGGGCACAGCGTTTCCGCCAACCGCGAAAAGCTGATGACCTGCACCCGATTAGCGAGCACCGCGCCCAACTGCTGCAGCAGCGCGCGCTCGGTTTCAAACGAAAATTGCTCGGGCACCAGCAGATACAGCGGACCCTCCGCGCCGCGTGCCCAATCCGCCACCTGCGCGTGAATCCAGTGGGTTTTGCCAAAGCCGGAACGCCCCAACACCAGTTGCAGCATAGCGGTTCCTCCTTACTTGTGAATCTTGCCGGCGCGGAACTCGTCCGCGAACCAGACATGGGGCAGCGCAAATGCGCGCCCGTTCAGATATTCCAGCTCCTCCGCCGGGGTGGTAAAAGCGAACACCAGCTTATAGGAGCACAGCGCCTGCTTGTGAAAGCCGGTGCCCTTATTCAGCGCATTGGTGCCGTATTTGCCGTCCCCCAGCAGCGGATGCCCGATGGACGCCAGATGCGCCCGGATCTGGTGGGTGCGCCCAGTCAGCAGATGCACCTCCAGCAGCGACAGGCCGTTTTTTTGCTCGAGCACCTTGTATTCGGTCAAAATGGTGCGCCCGCCTGGCACCGGATGGGTCAGCACCGTCACCTGATTGCGTGCCTCGTCCTTTTGCAGATAACCCTTCAGCACCGCGTGCGGCGGCTGTGGCGTACCGTGTACAATGCACAGGTAGTATTTCTGGATTTCCCGATCCTTGAGCTTTTGGTTGAGGATCCGCAGCGCCGCCGCCGTTTTGGCAGCGATCACGATGCCGCTGGTGTTGCGGTCGATGCGGTTGACCAGCGCGGGGGTAAAGCTGTTTTCCTGTGCGGGGTCGTATTCGCCTTTTTCGTATAAGTATCGTTGGATGCGAAACAACAGCGTGTCGGCGTATTCGTGCTTGTCGGGGTGCACCAGCACCCCCGCTTTTTTGTTGAGCAGCATCAGGTTGTCGTCCTCGTACAAAATGTCCAGCTGGGTGGACGCGTGCAGAAAATCGTATACCGGTGCTTCCCGCGTCAAAAACTCGTCCTTCACATACAGCGCCACCTGATCTCCCTCGCACAGGCGGGTGGAGATGGTGCAGCGCTTGCCGTTGATCTTAATATCCTTCTGGCGGATGTATTTGTACATCATCGACACCGGAAACTGCCGAAAGGTTTTTTGCAAAAACTTGTCGATCCGCTGTCCCGCGTCGTTTTTTTGAATGGTCAAAAGCTGCATGGCGATTCGCCTTTCTGTCAAAAAATGAAATATAGTGGTATTATACCATATCGCCGCCCCTTTTCAAATGATAAAAAATGTGATATACTCTTTTCGAACCATCGAAATTTACAGAATAAAGGAGAAAACCGATATGATTTCCAAAGAACGCGTTCTGGAGATTTTCAAAGAAGCCGGTGTGCTGCTGGAGGGTCACTTCCTGCTCACCTCCGGTCGCCATTCCAACCGCTATCTGCAATGCGCCAAAATTTTCCGCAACACCCGCTACAGCGAGGAGCTGTGCGCGGCGCTGGCGGATTATTATCGCAACGACGGTGTGGAAGTGGTCATCGGCCCCGCCATGGGCGCGGTGCAGATGGCGTATGAAGTCAGCCGTTCGCTGGGCTGCGAAAACTTCTTTGCCGAGCGGGAAAACGGCGCCATGACGCTGCGCCGCGGCTTTGCGGTGCAGCCGGGTCAAAAAGTGCTGCTGGTGGAGGATGTTATCACCACCGGCGGTTCGGTGCGCGAGGTGATGGATCTGGTCAAAGCGGCCGGCGGCGAAGTGGTGGGCGTTGGCTCCATCGTGGATCGCACCGGCGGCAAGATCGATTTCGGTGTGCCGTTCCATGCGGTGATCTCGCTGGATGTCGAATCGTGGGAAGCGGACGAATGCCCGCTGTGCAAAGCGGGGGCACCGGCTCCCTATAAACCCGGCAGCCGGAAATAAGCAACAGCGGGGGAGGAAAACGGCATGGATCAGCCGGTGCACGCAGGACACCGCCAGCGGGTCAAGCAGCGCTTTTTGCAGGAGGGGCTGTCGCATTTTGAACGGCACCAGATCGTGGAAATGCTGCTGTTCTTCGGCATTCCGCGCCGCGACACCAACGAGCTGGCGCACCGCCTGATGGAGGCGTTCGGCTCGCTGTCCGGCGTGCTGGACGCGCCGTATGAGGAGCTGTGCCGTATCCCCGGTATGTCGGAAAACGCGGCGGTGCTGATCTGCTTTTGTAAGCAGCTGGCGCGCGAATACGCCAAGGATCAGCAACAGGCGGAAACGGTGCTGAAAAGCTACCAGCGTATGGGCGAATATGCGGTGCCGTTTTTCGCCGGACTGGAGCACGAAGCGGTGCTGCTGATCTGTATGGACAGCCGCTATCGGGTGCGCCACGCCGGCATCGTAACCGAGGGCAGCGTCAACGCGGCCCAGATCAACACCCGCCTGATTTTGCAAACGGCGCTGCGCCACAACGCCACGGCGGTGGTGCTGGCGCACAACCATCCGGGCGGCAGCGCCGTCCCCTCGCGTGAGGATGTGGCAACCACCCAACAGCTGCGCAAGGTGCTGTCACCGGCGGGTATCGCGCTGTTGGATCACATTGTGGTGGCGGGGGACGAGTTTATGTCGATGCACAACACACCGATGTGGGCGCCGCTGTTCGAGCTGTAACCGCCAATAAAAACCCGAATACAGCATCCAAAAAGGGCTGACAGAATGTTCTGTCAGCCCTTTTTGGCGATATAGGAATTGTTAATGTGTGTCTGTTGTATAGCACAGCCGCGCAATGGTGGTCGTGACCTTGCGGATGTCCAGCGGCTTTGCCAGATGGGCGTTCATGCTGGCTGCCAGACATTTGTCGGCATCCTCCTTAAACGCGTTGGCTGTCATGGCAATGATCGGGATGCTTTTTGCGTCGGGATGCTCCAACGCGCGAATGGTTCTCGTCGCCGCCAAGCCGTCCATCACCGGCATCATCATGTCCATGAGGATCGCATCAAAGGTTCCGGGGGCACTTTGGGAGAACAGCTCCACCGCCTGTTTTCCGTCGCCCACAATGGTGACAGCGGCGCCCTCGTCCTCCAACAGCGTCTGGGCGATCTCGGCGTTCAAATCATTATCCTCGGCCAGCATCAGATGCAGCCCGCGAAGGCTGTGTTCGGTTGCAACCGGCAGCACCGATGCTTCGGTAGGCGGCGGAGCAATCTCAAAGGGAATGGCAATTACAAAGGTGGAACCGATGCCCACCTCACTGGTGATGGAGATGGTGCCGCCCATTTGGTCCAGCAGCCCTTTGACGATGGACATACCAAGACCGGTGCCCTGATAAGCGCTGCGGGCATCACTCTTTTCCTGGGCAAACGGTTCAAAAATATGATTCAAAAACTCTTCGCTCATGCCGATGCCGGTGTCGGTGATGGTCCAGCGATAGGTACAAACGCCGTCACATTCTCCCAGCGTATCCACAATGGTGACGATCTTTCCGCCGGGGCGGTTGTACTTGATGCAGTTTCCGTAAATATTCAAAAATATCTGCCGCAAATGCACCGGGCTGCCGTAAATATAGGGGTAGGGGATGACGGATTTGCCTTTTTCATAATCCCATTCAATGCCCGCCTCCACTGTGCGCCCGATGATAATATTGACAATATCCTGTGTCAAATCCACCAAGCTGATGAATTCGTGCGTCAACACCGCACTGCCGTCCTCCAGCTTGCTCATCTGCAGCACATCGTTGATGAGCGACAACAGATGGTTGGCTGCCACCTCCATCTTTTTCTGGTTCTCCCGCACCAGCTCTTTATCATCAAAATGGGTTTCGTTGATTTTCAAAAGCCCGATGATCCCGTTGAGCGGGGTGCGGATATCATGACTCATGCGGCGGAGAAAATTGGTTTTGGCTTCGTTCGCCCGGCGGGCGTTTGTCGCAGCATCCTCAAGATTTTTCTGGTAGGCAGATTCGCGGGCTTTTTGATTGTCGATGTTGCGCACCGCCAAAATCAGATGTGTAATGTTGCCGTTCGTATCCCGGCTTTTCACGATCAAGCTTACCAAATACCATGTGTGGTTTTGCCCTTGTAATTCGTGAGCGATATAGGGCTTGTTGCCCAAACGATCCGATGCGGTGGAAAAATCCAGAAATGCCTTGGCGTCCTCCACCTGCTCCGGCACAATGATCTGCTCCAAAATAAATTGCTGCAGCTCGCTCAGCGACCCGACACGCCCCTGATACTGGTGCGATGCGCCATATCCCGAAACAATGGTATAGGTTTGAGCATTCAGATCCACCACGCTGAGCTCCTGATAAATGTTTCCCAACGCATTGATGATCTCGTACCGCTCTTCGGAAGCGGCAAGCGAACGCTGCAGCTGGATTTCCCGCTGAATTTTTTCAGAAATAAACTGGTTGATATCCGAAATAATGCATTGCAAAAATGTCTGACCGGAAGCTGCCACCTTTACCGTGGCGTCCAGGATCCAGTGATAGCCGTCTTTTCCCAACAGCCGGTAAGTGGCGTTTTCAAGCGGCGTATCTATCTCGCTGTCAAGAACCAAATTGGTATATTTTTGCAAAATCAGCCGGTCCTCCGGATGCACCAGATTTATAAACTTGTTGTCAAATTTTGTGCCAATCTCTTGTTCTGTCCATCCGAGAATCTCCAAAAATCGCTCGCTGATATAAAGAAGAGAAAAATCCTCATCCGTGGAGCAGCGGACATAGCCGCCCGGCAGATTTTTGAACAGATAATCCGATACCTTGTTTTTGGCTTCCAGCTCTTTTTGCCGCTGCAAAAAGCCGCTCATATCGGTGCAAATGCTGAGGATCGCCAGCCGCCCATCCTCGGCACGGATCACCTTGCCCTTGTCCACCGTCCAAAACCACGAGCCGTCTTTCCGCGGCATGCGATAGGTCGTTTCGTAGGTCATGCCCTCGTAAAAACGCCCGCCCAAGTCCTGCTCTACCTGCAGCATATCGTCGGGGTGAATGGTGCCCGCCACCTTGCCGCCGATGGCATCGGCAAGCTCGTCCACACTGCCATAACCGAGCATAGCCGCCATTTCCTCGTTGGCGTAATACAGCGGAAAATCCGCTTCACAGTATCCGCCGATGATGCCGGATTTTTGACCATGATAGGCAAATTCCGATGCCAGCGCATTTTTCTCTTCCTGTGACAGGTGCTTGTTCATGCGGAAACCTCCGTCCGATAAAAGGTGGGGGATAGAGCAATGTAATATAACGTAAGGGCGGAGGCCATGCAATGGAAAAACAGCATAAGCCCCCGCCCGGAATGACGCTTATTCTTTTTTTATTTTACTTCACGCAATGGTTGAATGCAAGCACCAAATGCGTAATTTGTCGAAAAAAAGCAGAAATTTCTAACGATAACAGCACTGTTGCTCCGCGGGTTTTTATCAAGCGTCGAAAACGAGTTTACATAAAATTTTCTCTGAACAGAGAACAGTAAAATAAAATCGGCAAGCATCTTACGATGCTTGCCGATTTTGGTGGAGACGGAGGGATTCGAACCATCCGGAAATGGCTCTAAATCAAGGGGTACAGCCGTCATTACTGACTTTTCACTGATTATTACCCCACGCGTTGGTTGAGCGTATTCAAAACCGACTGCTTGCGGCTTTTGCTGATATGGGTATAGATGTCGCGGGTGGTGGATATGTTCGCGTGACCGAGCAGCTCTTGCGCGTCCTTGTCGCTGATACCTGCCTCGTACAGGATGGTGGCGTAGGCGTGGCGGAGCTGGTGGGGGGTGATGGACAAACCGGTTGCTTTGCAATAAGCGTTCCACCGGTGCCGGCAATAGGTGTCGGACATCAGACCGCCATCGGCACCGGGGAAAAGCAGGTCGGATTTTTTGCCGGTCGGCAGCGCATCTGCCAGCACATCAAGCAGCACGATCTGACGAGTGCCGGCTTCCGTTTTGGGCGCTTTGATTTTGGGCTTGTTGCTGTCGTGGTAGACCGATTTGGTGATGGAGATGGTTTTATTACGGCGGTCGATGTCACCATAGGTCAAGGCAAGCGCTTCGCCGCGTCGGCAGCCGGTATACAGGAGGAAAAACGCAAACAAGCCAAAGGGTTTGTCCAGGCTATGCTTTACGATGTCAATTTCTTCCTCGGTGGGGGCTTCGCGGCGGTCTTTGCGCAGTCCCTTTGGCACTTTGACGGCGGCGCATGGGTTATAGTCAATATCCCCATCCAGCACCGCTCTGTCCATTATAAGGTTTGTAACCAGCAGCTGGGTGGTGACGGTCTTGCGCGCCATGCCGGTTTTGGCGAACGCATCCAAAAAGGCGCTGATGTTGCGCGGGGTGATGTCTTTTACCAGCTTATCGCCAAAGCGCTCCACGATGCGCTGCAGCGCCGGTTTATACCCCTTTTGCGTGTTATATGCCAGCGTCGGCAAATGCTCTTCTGCCCATTCGTCGGCGACTTCCTCGAAGCGGCGACCGCGGGTGGCATCTTCCTTATACTCACGGATTTTTTGCAGGATTTCGCGCTCGCTGTGGCCGTAAAACACGTGGCGCTTGCCGTTGATCGTGACCTGTTTTTGGCGCAATCCGTCTGATCGTTTCTTTGCCATATCGTGCATCCTCCCTGATTTTGGGCATGACAATGCCCGGGCTTGATTTTTTGCCCGGGGGATGATACAATATGGCTTGGTGGTTTTTGCCATACTGTTTGCACCCTCGGGCGCTTACAGTGACCGTCTTATCCTGTTGGCGCAGGGTAGGGCGGTTTTTTTTATTTACTTTAATGCGGGGCTGTTTATACCGTCTATGTGCTCGTACAAATCATCGGGGATGTGATTCCCCATTGGATCTAGTATAAAGTCCACCCCTTCTCTACGAGCTTGTTTTGCCGCTGGGACAAAATCTCCATCTCCTGCAACCAAAACAATTTGATTGACTTGCCTCTTAAAGGCCATGGAAGAAATATCTACGGCGATCCGAACATCGACACCTTTTTGAACAAAGTTGATTTTAAAATCGCTTTCGGTAAGCTGCTCGATAGTTTTTGTTCCGTTTAACAGCTGTTTTGTTGATTCTGGTTTTAAATTATAGCCGGTTCCGTTGTTACTCAAACGCCCCATTCGTAATGCGAACTTTCGCCGGTGCTTTAGCTCGTCCAGGAACTCATTCATCCATCGGCCATTTTCACTTTCGCCCAAGTTAATGCTTTTCTTTAAAAGCGGGTGGTAAATGTTTTTTCCGTTATCAATGGGAGGACAATCGTAATAAAAAATTCTGTATAAATAACGGTTTTCATGCCGGTGATGCAGATGGTCTAAACAAAACCGTTCCAATTCGTCTGCGCGTTCTTTAGGAGATTTATATCCAGCTATGTTTTTGGCGCGGCTTCTGTAAAAACCGCCGTCTATTAGGATTGCAGTGTTAACATCAAATCGTTTGCTTTCTAGCCGCCGAAAGCCTTGGTATTCGTCATTCATGCTTTATATCCTCCGTAAAACTTTTTATAAAATAAAATACCCATAGCTTCGTTACTCCCCGTATGGTGGGGGAACTACTTGCTATGGGTAAATTAAACATATCATGTAACCAGCAAATGGCTGATCACATTTATAGTATATCCCCGAAGTAGCAAGTTGTCAATAATTTTAAGCACAAAAAACTCGGCAATTTTTGGGTTATATCTCGAAAATTCAAAATCACGCCTGAATTTCCCGCACCAGCATTTTGGGGATGCCGATGACGCGGCATTGCTCCAAATCGGTGCCGGTGATGGTCTTTGGTGGGTAGTTTGGATTGATTGGCACCATGCGCAGCCAATCCTCGCCGGCGGCGTATTCGATTTTCTTCACGGTGGCGTTGTCTCCGTTATATAGCAGCACACCGACCTGCCCGCTGCGCTCCAAGGTGTCGGCTTTGAGTACCAGCACCTTATCACCCTCTATGTACATAGGATACATACTATCCCCATGGACATTCAGCACGAAGTAATCCGACCGAGGACGGCCGTGGAGATAGGCGGCGGGAATCTGGACAGTGTCGCCGCTCCAATCCTCTATGGCGATCTGGTCGTAACCGGCGGCGACATCGCCGATCACCGGGAAGGTAACCACATCATCGGTGACGGTCGGAGCGGGGAAAGGGGTGGTGGTAGGAGATTCTTCCCAACCCATGATCCATGCAGCCGATACATTGGTGGCGGTTGCAATTTTTTCGACAGCTGACAACGGAATACGATTTGTTTTTCCTGTAAGATAACGCTGCAAAGTAGAATGTGATACACCTGTCCTCTTTTCTAACTCCATATAGGACAAACCAGCGTTCTCTACGGCTTGTTTCATTCTTCTTACTTCTTCTAACATTTTTATCACCACCAAGGTCATAATAGCATAGACATCCCAAAATTGCAATACAAAAATCAAAAAAATAAAAAAATCGTCTCAAAATGGGTTGACACGGAAATAAACGCGTGCTATAATCAAATCATCCCAAATTGAGATGGAGGTGAGCGAATGGTTGATTCTCGTAAGTTGAAAGCAGCAATGGTCGAAGTGGGTGAAACCCAACGCACTCTTGCCAAGAAAATGGCGTGGTCTAAAAACACTGTGTGCGCTAAAATCAATAACAAGAGTGCCATTACGGTGGATGAAGCCAAGCGGATGTGTTTGATTCTTGGTATTATTGATCCCATCAAGCGGGAAGAAATTTTTTTTGCTTGAACTATCTCAAAATGAGACGAGCCAGCGTAAACAAAGCCCTCTTCGCTATGAAGAGGGCAGGGGAGGAGGTGTCATTGTTCGGGACCGTTTTTGCCGGTGTTCCAAGACATGATCAAGGAAATGACGGTACTATGGTAAAGGTAGGCTATGACTTCGGATATAGATCGTCTCCATGAGACACCCAACATTTTGGACAAGGACGGCGGTCGCCCAAACCAAGAGTTGAATTACAGATGTGGGTTGACTTCTTTATGGATGGGCAGTGAGGCGTAGAGTGGTAACAGTCGCCGTAGGCGGAAAAGTATATTTTGCCAACTGGATATCTGTCCTGATGTTGATCGGCATAAAAGGATTCTGGAGGATCTTTCATCATGCAGGTAGCGGTTTTCCCTCCTCGTATATGGCGCTTTAAAAGCCGACAATAGACGGGGTGGCGATGAGGAAATCCATACGGATATCGACCATCCCACAAGGTCTCGTTTTTGCTATGTGGGCAGGTCACGCATTTGATTTTAGGGCGACCGTAGTTTGGACTTTTGCGTGATTGCAAATAATCACGGATAGGTAATACTACGAGCTCCAGTAAAAACGGGACAAGCCATACGGCGTTTATAACAACGCAAAGAAAGATTTGCCATGCTTCCATAGAATCACATCCTAACCAAATGTAGGGCATTACAACTATACCAAATTTGAGGAATGAAGTCAAACAAAACAAGGACGAGCCAGCGTAAACAGAAAAAAAGGGGGGGGAGGGGACGAGCCAGCGTAAACAAAGCCCTCTTCGCTATGAAGAGGGCAGGGGAGGAGGTGAGAAAAGATGAATTTACACGAGCTGAACGAATCGCTGAAATTGTTTTTGGCGGACACCCGCGCCGCGCGGGTGCGCTTGAGCGAGAAAGAGAAGGCGACCCGCAAAGTGGCGGATTACGCATACAAGCTGCAGCGGGCGGTGGACAAGCTGGAGCAGCTGGAACAGGAGGAAGAGCATGGATAGAGATGTATACACTGAGACGCTGGCGCGGCTACGCGAGCTGTTTCCGGGGCGGGACACGATCACGCTGAACGCGTGTGCCAAGTATCTGCATATGGACGCGCGCACGCTGAAAGCAGACAAGCGGTTTCCGCTGCGACAGATCGACAAGTCATATATTGTGCCGTTGATCGCGCTGGCGAAATATCTGGCGTGACGGCGGACGAAGGAGGTGGAAACACATGAAACAGAACATACAGGACGGGATCGCGATGGCGATGGTGTTTGCCGGTGTGCTGTTGGTGATGGCGGTCGAGGGCGGCGCCAAGGCGGGCGGCGTGTCCGGCGCGATGATGTGGGGGCTGCTGATCCTGGGGCTGATACTGATTACGCTGCCGGTCGCGACGGCGTGGCTGGTGGGTCGAGCCGAGGACGAGATAACAGACGAGGACGACAGCGACGATGATATGGACAAGGAGGATGCGGCGTGACATTAACACCGGAAGAACTGGAAGCAATCCGGCTGGCGGATGAAGAGATAGAGCGCGAGTGGGTCGAAGAAGCGACGGAGCGGCAGATTAATGCAGAAATCGATAAATGGGTCGATGAGATGGCTGTGATGGATTTGCTGGACAAAAAAGGCAGACAACAGCGTGCCTACCAGCGGGAGTACTACGAAGCCCACAAGGACGAGATCGCAGCCTACAATCGGGAGTACTACAAGGCGAACAAGGACAAGATCGCTGCCTATATGCGCGAATACATGCGAGAGTACCGGATTGGGAAGCGCCGCCGAAAGGGACTACAGGAGGCGGTCTAATATGCAGGCAATAAAAAAGCCCGGGCGGCTGGCACCGACCCGGACAGATGAAAAAATAACCCACCCACAGTATAACACAGAAAGGAAGAAAAAGCAAATGGTAAAAATCAACACGCTGCAAATCGAAAATGTCAAACGAATCAAAGCGGTCGAATTGGAACCGCGGGAGAACGGGCTAACCATCATCGGAGGTAAGAACAACCAAGGCAAAACATCGGTGCTGGATAGCATCGCATGGGCGCTCGGAGGTGACCGGTACAAGCCCTCCAACGCCACGCGAGACGGGTCGGTTATCCCGCCGCATATCAAGCTGACGCTGTCCAACGGGCTGGTAGTGGAGCGCAAGGGCGCTAACAGCAGCCTTGTGGTAACTGACCCGGATGGTAAGCGGAGCGGTCAACAGCTTTTGAATGAGTTTGTATCTCAGTTCGCGATTGATCTACCACGTTTTATGGATGCAAGCGATAAGGACAAGGCTAACACGCTGTTGCGCATTATCGGAGTAGGAGATCAGCTTACGGCGCTGGAACGGACAGAGAGCGATCTGTATAACCAGCGACTGATGATTGGTCGCATCGCCGACCAAAAGGCAAAATATGCCCGGGAAATGGTGTCGTATGACAATGTGCCGACCGAGCTGGTATCGCCGTCGGCGTTGATTAAACGCCAGCAGGAGATTTTAGCAACCAACGGCGAGAACCAGCGCAAGCGGGAGCGAGCGGGACAATTACTAACCGAAAAGCAGCAGTTGCGTGCCAAACTGGACGAGTTACAGGAAAAATACGAGGCGGTATGCCGTGATTGCGAGATTGCGCAATCGTCCGCGCAGGATCTGCAGGACGAAAGCACCACCGAGCTGGAAGCCAGCATTGCGGGCGTGGAAGAGATCAACCGCAAGGTACGCGCCAATCTGGACAAAGACCGGGCGGAGGACGATGCCAAGCAGTATCGCGAGCAATACGAAACGCTGACCGCCCAGATCGAGAGCACCCGCCGCGAAAAGATGGAGCTTCTGGACGGTGCCAAAATGCCGCTGGCGGGGCTGTCGGTTGACAATGGCAAGCTGCTGTACAACGGTTTTGCGTGGGACGGCATGAGCGGGTCGGATCAGCTTAAAGTGTCTACCGCCATTGTGCGCAGTCTGAACCCGCACTGCGGCTTTGTATTGCTGGACAAGCTGGAACAGATGGATGTGGACACGCTGCGCGAATTCGGCGAATGGCTGGCGGCAGAGAATCTGCAAGCGATTGCCACACGCGTCAGCACCGGCGGCGAGTGCAGCATCATCATCGAGGACGGATATGCCGCCGAAACCAACGACAACAAATCGGAGGTGCCGCAAAAGCAATGGAAAGAAGGTGCGTTTTAATGGCTGCTAAAACAACCAAAACCAAAACAACAAACGCGCCCCAGAACGATTGTATCATCAAATGCAATCACCTGAATCTGGCGGCGGGATATACCCGGGTGAAGATCACGCCCAGTGTCTATTCCAATGTTATCATGATCGCCGGTATGACCGGCAGAACCTTGCAGGATGTCGTCAACGAGCTGCTGACATACGCCATCGGCTATGTCAAGATCGAGCAGGCTGACGGTGTGATCCGCGATTTTAATGTGGGAGGTAAAGAAGTATGAACATAACATCCGGAGTGATCGCGTCCGCACAAAAAGTGGTGGTGTACGGTCCCGAGGGTATCGGGAAAAGCACCTTTGCGTCGCAGTTCCCGCGGCCGCTGTTTATCGATACCGAGGGGAGCACCAAAAAGCTAAATGTGCAGCGCTTTGACAAGCCGTCCAGCTGGCCCATGTTAATGGAACAGGTGCGGTATGTGATCGACAACCCGACGGTATGCGGGACGCTGGTGATCGATACCATCGACTGGGCAGAGCAGTTGTGCATCGCGCACATCTGCAACAAAGCCGGTAAAAAAGGCATTGAGGATTTCGGCTACGGCAACGGCTATGTGTACGAAAAAGAAGAGTTCGGGCGGCTGCTGAACACGCTGGATGAGGTGATCGCCGTCGGTGTGAATGTGGTGCTTACTGCGCACGCTATGATGCGCAAGTTTGAGCAGCCGGACGAGATGGGCGCTTATGATCGCTGGGAGCTCAAGCTGGGCAAGAAAACATCCTCGCAGATCGCGCCGCTGGTGAAAGAATGGGCGGATATGGTGCTGTTTGCCAATTACAAGACATTCGCCGTGGCGGTGGATGACAAAGGCAAAAAGTACAAGGCGCAGGGCGGTGCGCGGATCATGCACACGACCCACCATCCGTGCTGGGATGCCAAAAACCGCGACGGTTTGGCGGAAGAGCTGCCGTTTGAGTATGACCAGATCGCTCATGTTATCACGCACGGACAAGCAAGCGCTCCTGCCGCTGCTCCGGCTCCCACACCAGCACCGGCGGAGGTCATCGAGGAGATCATCGACACCGATGGCAATTATGTCGGGGAGGCAGCACCGGAAACGCCGCCGGTGAATAGCGCGCTGCCGCAGGCATTGACCGATCTGATGCAGGCTTATGGCGTGACCGAGCAGGAGATCCAGACGGTGGTGGCGGCAAAAGGGTATTTCCCGGCAGATACGCCGATTGAGAAATACGGCGCGGAGTTCATCAACGGTGTGTTGGTAGGCGCATGGCAGCAGGTGTTCGCCATGATCAAAGAGGAACGCGAAGTACCGTTCCAATAAAAGCAGAAAGGAAGAAAACACTATGGAAAACAATCTGAACCGGGAATTCGACTGGAACGACGAGATCGAGAACGAATCCGAATACACGCTTCTGCCGGAGGGCGACTATGACTTTACGGTGGTGTCGTTCGAGCGGGGGCGCCATGCCGGCAGCACGAACCTGCCGCCGTGTAATAAGGCGATCCTGACAATTCGCGTGGAATCGCCGCAGGGCAAAACCACCCTCAAGCACAATCTGTTCCTGCACACCAAGACCGAGGGGCTTTTGAGCGAATTCTTCATCGCTATCGGGCAGAAGAAGCACGGCGAAAAGCTGCGCATGAACTGGAACGCCGTCACGGGTGCTCGTGGGCGCTGCAAGGTGTATGTGGACAAATGGACAGGCAACGACGGCACCGAGCACGAAAGCAACAAAATCAAGCGCTTTTTGGAACCGGCAAAGGCGACCGGTACGCCTGCTGCACCGACGCAAAGAGCGTTCACACCGGGTAGCTTCTGATGGAGCTGCGACCGTATCAGCAGGAGGCAAAGCAAGCCGTTTTCCACGAGTGGGATACCGGAAACCGGAAAACGCTGCTTGTTTTGCCCACCGGCTGCGGCAAAACGGTTGTGTTTGCCAAAATCACCGAGGAATGCGTGCGCAGCGGCGAACGCGTCCTTATCCTTGCGCATCGCGGCGAATTGCTGGAACAGGCTGCCGACAAGATCGGCAAGGCCACCGGCTTGAAATGCGCCGTTGAAAAGGCGGAGAACAGCTGCATTGGCAGCTGGTACCGCGTGGTGGTGGGTAGTGTGCAATCGCTGATGCGCGAAAAACGCATCGGGCAATTTGCAAACGATTATTTTGACACCATCATTGTGGATGAAGCCCACCACTGTATCTCCGACGGGTATCAACGTGTGCTGCAGCACTTTGACCAAGCCAAGGTGCTGGGCGTTACCGCGACACCGGATCGGGGCGATATGAAGAACCTGGGCAGCTTCTTTGACAGCCTGGCATACGAATACACGCTGCCGCAAGCCATCAAAGAAAAATACCTGTCCCCGATAAAGGCGCTGACCATTCCGCTGACGCTGGATATGTCCGGTGTATCGGTACAGGCAGGGGATTTTCGCGCTGCCGATATTGATACGGCGTTGGATCCGTACCTGTATCAGATTGCCGACGAGATGGCAGCGCATTGCGCCAACCGCAAAACGGTGGTATTCCTGCCGCTGATCAAGACCAGCCAGAAGTTCCGCGACATCTTAAACAGCAAAGGCTTTCGCGCGGCGGAGGTCAACGGCAACAGCGATGACCGCGCCGCGATCCTGTCAGATTTCGATGCTGGTCGATACAATGTGCTGTGCAACTCGATGCTGCTGACCGAGGGGTGGGATTGTCCATCCGTCAACTGCATTGTTGTGCTGCGCCCCACCAAGGTACGCAGCCTGTATTGCCAGATGGTAGGACGCGGCACCCGCCTTTGTGATGGCAAGGATGATCTGTTACTGTTGGATTTTCTCTGGCACACCGAACGACACGAGCTGTGTCATCCGGCGCATCTGATTTGCCAGAGTGACGATGTCGCGCAGCAAATGACCCACAATATGCAGGATGCCGCTTGCCCTGTTGACATTGAAGCGGCAGAGCAGAAAGCGGCGGAGGATGTGGTGGCGCAGCGCGAAGAAGCACTTGCCAAGCAGCTGGAAGAAATGAAACACCGCAAAAGAAAACTGGTGGATCCGGTACAGTTCGAGATGTCGATACAGGCGGCGGATTTGTCCGAATATACACCGTCGTTCGGGTGGGAAATGTCACCGCCCAGCGACAAGCAGGTGAAAGCGCTTGAAAAGATGGGGATTTTTCCGGACGAGATCGACAACGCCGGAAAAGCGGCGCTGTTGTTGAATAGATTGGATGCGCGGCGGGCGGCGGGACTATCTACGCCAAAGCAGATCAGATACCTGGAAGCGCACCATTTCCAGCATGTGGGTACATGGTCGTTTGAAGATGCGCGGAACCTTATCGCCCGCATATCGGCCAACGGCTGGCGTGTCCCGCACAGTATCGACCCCTCAACCTATACTCCCGAGGTGAACCATGGAACAGAAACTGGATTTAATTGGACTGCTTGAATATATAGACCCCGGCACGCTGGATTATCAGGACTGGGTCAATGTAGGTATGGCGCTAAAACAGGAAGGATATACAGCCATCGACTGGGACGCGTGGAGCAAGCGCGACAGTCGGCGGTATCATCCCGGTGAATGTGAAAAGAAATGGAATTCTTTTACCGGAGCAACTGCACCGGTAACCGGCGGCACGATTGTGCAGATGGCCAAGGATAACGGATGGGCACCGGAACGCCCCAGCCACGAGTTGGGATGGGACGACGAGATCGGCAGCAGGGATGACCTTGTCATTGTCAACCACAACTGGTTGGAGGGCAAGGATGTGGTCATCCCTGCTCACTGGGATCCGGTGAAGCAGCTGGTTACCTATCTGGAAACGCTGTTTGAAGCATCCGAAAATGTCGGCTATGTGACCGAGTGCTACGAAAAAGAGGATAACGGAAAGGTACGGTATCTCCCCACCAAAGGATGCTGTGACAGAACATCCGGCGAGCTGGTGGAAGCGTTGCAGCACTGCGGGGGAGATATTGGCCGTGTGCTGGGTGACAGCAAGCCGGAGGCCGGCGCGTGGATCCGCTTTAACCCGTTGGACGGAAAAGGCGTAAAGAACGAGAATGTGACGGAGTACCGATACGCTTTGGTGGAATCGGATACCACCGACATTGACCGGCAAAACGCTATCTTGCGCGAGCTGGAATTGCCGATTGCCTGTTTGGTATACAGCGGCGGCAAAAGTCTGCACGCCATCGTGCGTATCGATGCCCCGAATTTTGACGAATACCGCAAGCGGGTGGATTATCTGTACGAGGTGTGCAAAAAGAATGGTCTGGATATCGACCGGCAAAACCGCAATCCGTCCCGGCTGTCCCGTATGCCTGGCATTATGCGCGGCAAAGAAAAGCAATATCTGCTGGATACCAACATCGGCAAAAGCTCGTGGGCGGAATGGAAAGAGTGGATCGAGAGCGTCAACGACAATTTACCGGATCCGGAATGTATCGCCAACCTGTGGGACGATCTCCCGGAGCTGGCACCGTCGCTCATCAGCGGTGTGCTACGTCAGGGGCATAAAATGCTGCTGGCTGGTCCATCCAAAGCGGGTAAATCCTATGCGCTGATCGAGCTGTGCTGTGCCATCGCTGAGGGTAGGCAATGGCTGGGTTTTGACTGCGCCCAGGGCAAGGTGATGTACGTCAATCTGGAACTGGACCGTGCCAGCTGTCTGCATCGTTTTAAGGATGTCTACACCGCGCTGCAATGGCCGGCTGACAACCTTGGCAATATCGTAATCTGGAACCTGCGCGGTAAATCACAACCAATGGACAAGCTGGCGCCGAAGCTGATTCGCCGCGCGGAAAAGGAAAACTATATTGCCATCATCATCGATCCCATCTACAAAATCATCACCGGCGACGAGAACAGCGCTGAGCAAATGTCACTGTTTTGCAACCAGTTTGACCGGGTGTGCACCGAGCTGGGGTGTGCCGTGATCTATTGCCATCACCACAGCAAAGGTGCACAGGGGGATAAGCGGTCAATGGATCGTGCATCCGGCTCCGGCGTGTTTGCCCGTGACCCGGACGCCATGATCGACCTGATCGAGCTGGAACCGACGGAAGAGCTGTTGAAGCACGAAGAGGACCAGGCAACTTGCGCCGTCTGCGAAACTTGGCTGCAGCGCTTCGGTGTGGACATTGAAGCGGATCTGTCGCTGGACGATCGCTGCAGCGCGTCCGTTATGACAGACATCGCCAGAGCACGGCTGCAACCGGCATCGTATAAGCTGATGATGCGCGATGTGGACGCTGCCAAAAAGACAGTGCGATCGCACACAGCGTGGCGCGTGGAGGGTACGCTGCGCGAGTTCCCGCGATTTGACCCGATCAACATGTGGTTTAACTATCCCATACACAGCATCGACACCAGCGGCGCGTTGCATGATCTGGAATCAGCCGGTGCGGTCGCGTGGAACAGAACCTGGAAGAACAATTTTTCCAAGAAAAAGACCACCAAAGACCGCAAAGACGATCGCGACAAATCCATCGAAACGGCGTTCGAGGCGTGCAAAATCGATGGCAAGGTGACGGTCGCAGCGCTGGCGGAATATACCGGCAAATCCGAAAAAACGATGCGCAGACAGTTAAAAGAGCATGGTGGATTTTGGGTCGATGGCGGCGAAGTAGGTGAAAAGTAGAGAGGGACAAAGTCGGTCTTTTGTCCCTGTCCGTCAGAGGGTCAAACTCGGTCTTTTACCGAGAATGTCCCTCATAGGGACAAAGTCGGTAAAAGACCGACTTTGTCCGTCGGGACAGACACTCTATTATTATAAACAATACATTTTTGGGCGGGGCATAGGGAGCCCGCCAAAAAGTATTTTGAATAATTGACGCGCGTGAAAGGGGGATGACGAATATGCCGAAACGATGTAAAAGCCGACAAGATGTGATCGAGGCTGCCAAGACGATGCCGCCACTGTATCACAAACTGCCGAACCAGACTTTTGATTTTAGGCAAGCCCGAACGCTATGGTGGTTGGTAAAGCAAACAGCCGTGCTGAAATACGTGTGGGAAATCGTGAAGCAATCCGGGGCGGTAACATACGATGCACGCACCGGAAAATGGCAGGGGATAGATTTTGAAACGGAAGAGGTGGGAAACGATGAAGAATAGCTTTTTCATGCCGATGATACCGCCCACCAAAACGCATCAGGAAAAGAAGGTGGCGGTGGTTAAAGGCAAGCCGGTTTTTTACGAACCGCAGGAGCTGAAAACCGTCCGGAATAAACTGATGGCGCATTTGTCCGGGCACATACCGCCGCGAAAGATCAACACAGCCGTGCGACTGGTGGTCAAGTGGCTGTTCCCGGTAACCGGTAACCATACGGACGGCGAATACAAAACGACAAAGCCGGACACAGACAATCTGCAAAAGATGCTGAAAGACTGCATGACCGATTGCGGCTTTTGGCGAGATGACGCGCTGGTGGTCAGCGAAGTCGTTGAAAAGTTTTACGCTGACCAGCCGGGAATATGGATATACATCGAGGAACTGGACCATGACGGACGATGAGCGGCAGCGGCTGCTGATGGCCAAGCGTGCGGTGCAGGTGGGGCTGATTGTCTGGTACAACGATGCGCCATACATACCGGTGGAGCTGACCACCCGCTATCAGGGCGGCGCATGGGTGTACGGCGTGACGATGGTGGACGCACACCAGCCACGCAGCGTGATGCACGCCGGAATAGACAAGATAGACTTTGAACACGACAACAAAAAGGAGGCAGAATAAGATAATGGACGCTGAAAATATACTGTTGCAGGTGATCGCCGAGTATGGCGCGGACGCACAAACCGACATGATGATCGAGGAGATGTCGGAGCTGACAAAGGCGTTGCTCAAACGTCGGCGATATCCGGACGACGAGAGCACGGTCGACAATATCCGCGAGGAGATGGCGGATGTGCAGATCATGATGGATCAGATGCGGATCATCTACGGCGATGACAGCCAGTACCGCGAGCAAAAGCTGCATCGGCTGGCACAGCGGCTGGGGATTGCGGGGGCGGAAACATGAAAAATGCATTTGCGGGCAAGCTGGAACGGGTCAAGCAGCAGTCGTATGCCGACGGGGTATGGGACGGGATGCAGATGGGGCTGGATTTATGCGCCATCGCGCTGAACCACCGGTACCAGTTTGGCGTGATCCGGCTGCGGAGGCTGGAAGACGAAGTGCAGAATCTGATCAACGAGATTATCGACACCCGCGACCCGGACGTGACCAAGGCGCATATACGCACGGCGCTCCGGCAAATATGGGGCGACAGGATCGAGAAGGAGAGGAGCGGGGCTAATGGACGATGAAAAGACATGCCCGCGCGAACACTGTGCGTGGGCAAACAGCATCTACCAAAAGTGTACATGGCCGGGCAAAGCTTGCCCGTATCAGTCGGCACGTGATCGGGCACAGAAAACGATGGATGACCGCACACGGTATCAGCTGATGGTGCGCCAGGCAAAACGCCAAGCGGGGCAAAACCAACCCCGCGCCAGACACAAAGGCGTATACCCGGCACAGGACAAGTGGACGGCACACATACATGCCGGCGGTAAGTCGTGGTATCTGGGTACATATCCAACGGAGGCCGAGGCGATCGCAGCGCGAGAGCTTGCACAGACGCACAGGGGCGATGGAGACTTTTTGCTTTGGCTGGAACGCTGGCACGATCAGGCGGTAAAAAGGAGGGGAAGCTAATGCCCAAACGGCGGGACATAAAACTGGACGAATACAACATCGGGCGATATGAATACAGAGAACTGCACAACTTTTGTATGCAGTACGACCGGAAGAAAAAGCAGCTGTTGTCGCTGCGGTGCCCGTGCGGTGGCGAGGCAACACGGCAGGCACCGGAGGCGGATGGTCACAGCGCGGTGATTGCGCAGCAGCTGGCGCAGGATATCGATGCCATCAACCAATGCGCGGTGGAAGCCGGAGGCGACGAATACAACTATCTGCTGATGGCGGTGACCAGCGAGGGGGTGCCGTGGTTCCGGCTGCGCACGATGGGGATGCGCATGGGCGAGCACACCTTTTACAAATGCAAACGCAAGTTCTACTTTTTGTTGGCACGGCGCAAAAATATGTTGTAATTTTTTTGGCGGGTGCCGTTAAGGGGACACACTTTCGTGATACAATCTTAGTGTGGGCAGCGTTGAGATGCTTTTCACACATCCTTTCTGATTTTCCAGCGGGGAGCGTCGCAGTTGTTGGTTGCTGCGGCGCTTTTCGCGTATAGGGGGGCGGATATGGCCAGTACATATGGGTCGGCACACACGATATGCCCGTATTTTGTACGCGATTACAGCCGGTCGATCGCGTGCGAGGGATGGGGTGGCGACGACGAGATTTTACACCGGTTTCGGGATGTGCCGGCGAAATGCGCCCATCAGCGGCGATACTGCTTTGGGTACGGGTATGACCGGTGCCCGATTGCGCGGCTGGCGGCACAGCAGACAGAGAAGGCGACCGAGAAATAACAGGAGCGGGTGGAGGGTTTCACCCGTTTTTTGTTATGCTGGGGGAAAAGGTGCCGGACAGGGAGGCACAGGGCAAAGAAACAGCGATGAGAGGCTGCCGAGAGGCGACGGAGATACAGCCGAGAGGCGGCAGAGAGATAACCGAGAGGCAAAGGAGGGGTTGGTGTGCCGGATTGGGAGGCGCTGCGCGTGGAATATGTCAGCGGCAAGACCAGTTACAAAAAGCTGGCTGCCAAGCACGGGGTGCCGCTCCACAAGGTCGAGGAACGCGCCCGGGACGAGGCGTGGATGGCGCAGAAGCGGCAGTTCCGCCGGAATGTGGTGGACAAGGCGCTGAAAAAGATGGAGACACAGCAGGCGGGGCAGCTGGTTAAATTGCAGCACGCGGCGGATAAGCTGGCGGGGATTGTGGAGATGGCGTCGGCGGACGAGCAGATATTTTTGGACAACGGGACTTACTCGCACAAGGCGCTGCAAGCCACGGTGCGGTCACTTAAGGAGCTGACCGAGGTGATCCGCGACCTGTACGATATGCCGGGGATGCGGCAGCGGGAGGCGCAGCAGCTGGCACGCGAGCGGTTGGAGCTGGAGCGGGAGCGGGTGGCGCTGGAAAAAGCCCGCGCAGGCGACAGCGATGCCGACGGCGGCGGAGTGATCGAGATTGGCGCAGTGCTGCCGGAGGAGGACGCAGCAGGCGTGGATGGCGCGGCAGCGGAAACGGAGGCGACGCGATGAGCACGGGGCAGCGGGTGATATGGCAGCCACAGCCCAAGCAGCGGCTGTTTCAGCAGCGGCCGGAATACGAGGCGCTGTATGGCGGGGCGGCAGGCGGCGGGAAGTCGGATGCGCTGTTGGCGGAGGCGCTTAGGCAGGTGCATATTCCGCATTATCGGGCGATTTTGTTCCGCAAGACCTATCCACAGCTGTCCGAGCTGATCGACCGCAGCCGGGATCTGTACAAGGCGGCGTTTCCACGGGCGCGGTACAACGGCAGCCAGCATTTTTGGGAGTTCCCGAGTGGCGCGAAGATCTATTTCGGGGCGATGCAGCACACCAAAGACCGCATAAATTACCAGGGCAAGCGGTACGACTTTGTGGGCTTTGATGAACTGACGCATTTTACATGGGACGAGTACAGCTATCTGTTTTCCCGCAACCGCCCCAGCGGCGCAGGGACGCGGGTGTATATCCGGGCGACCTGCAACCCCGGCGGGGTGGGGCACGGATGGGTCAAAGACCGTTTTATCACAGCGGCGCCGCCGATGACCCCGATCGAGGACAAATACACGGTGATATCGCCGGACGGGCAGGCGGTGGAGATGACCAGACGGCGGATTTTTGTGCCGTCGACGGTGTTTGACAACCAGATTTTGCTGCGCAACGATCCCGGATACCTGGCAAGTCTGGCGATGATGCCGGAGGCGGAAAAGCAGGCGCTGTTGTACGGCAGCTGGGACAGCTTTGACGGGCAGGTGTTCCGCGAGTGGCGCAACGACCCGGCGCATTATGCCGACCGGGTGTGGACACACGTGATCGACCCGTTCCCGATTCCCAAGCACTGGCGCATCTGGCGGGGTTTCGACTTTGGGTATGCCAAGCCGTTTTCGGTGGGGTGGTACGCGGCGGACACCAACGGCAAGCTATACCGGATCGCGGAGTATTACGGCTGTACCGGCACCCCGAACGAGGGGGTAAAGATCGACCCGACCCAGATCGCTCGCGAGATCAAGAGGATCGAGGCGGAGGATCCCAACCTGATGGGGCGCACCATCACCGGTGTGGCGGACCCGTCGATTTTTGACGAGAGCCGGGGTGAGAGCGTGGCGCGGATGATGGAAAAGCCGCCGAACATGGTGTATTGGCACGGGGGCGACAACACCCGGATCGCCGGTAAGATGCAATATCACTACCGGCTGGCGTTTGACGAGGGCGGCGACCCGATGTTGCAGGTGTTTTCCACCTGCAAGCACTTTATTCGCACGCTGCCGTCGCTGGTATATGACCAGGCGCGGGTGGAGGATATCGACACCACTCAGGAGGATCACATTTACGACGAGTGCCGGTATGTGCTGATGGACAATCCGATCTCGCCGCGGCCGCACACCGCGCCGGTACCGCGCGGAGACGACCCGCTGGATCTGCACAAGGCAGAGGGCGGGCGGATGCGGTTTTACATGGTTTGACCGCGCAAAAAAATTTTTTGCGCGGCGGGTTGAGGCAGCGAAAAGGCGGTTGCTACAATAGAGGCAACGAGCGGGGAGCTTGGCGGCTTGGTGGAAGGCCATGAGATTAGGGCGGGAACGCCCCGGCTTGGTGAGAGGCCATGGAGGAAAGGGGCTCAACATGAACGAGCAACGAGAACACGCGCAGTGGCTTGACCTGTTTTTGTTCGACGGCGGTGCGGCTTCCGCCGGCGGAGCAGGAGCGCAGGGAGCAGCGGGCGCGTCCGGCGAGGCAACAGGCGGTTCCGCTGACACCGGGGCGGAGACAGGCGAACAGGTGGTGATGGACGCGGCGAAAGCGCGGCGGGAAGAGTTTGAGCGGTTGATCGGGACGGATTACAAGGACTTATATGCCGAGAAAACGCAAAAGCTGATCGACCGGCGCTTTAAGCAGACCAAGGAGCTGGAGGACAAGGACCGAAAGCTGCGACCGATTTTGGAGCGGTTGAGCGCCAAGTACGGGGAGAGCGACCCGGACAAGCTGTTGGCGGCGCTGGACGACGACGATTCCTACTACGAGCAGGAAGCCGTTGACCGCGGGATGACGGTGGAGCAGCTAAAGCAGTTCAAGAAGATCGAACGGGAGAACGAGGCGTTCCGCCGCGCGGCAGAGGAGCAGCAGCGGCAGGAGGGCGCCCGAGAGACCTATTCCCAGTGGATGCAGCAGGCGGACGCGCTGAAGGAAACGTATCCCGACTTTGATTTGCAGGCCGAGTGCCAGAACGACACCTTTTTGCAGCTTTTGCAGAACAACATTGATATGCAGACGGCTTACGAGGTGATCCACCGGGACGATGTGATGCGCCAGACGCTGGCAGGCGCGGTGCAGAAAACGCGCGAATCGGTGGTGCGGGACATTCAGGCGCGGGGGATGCGGCCGACCGAAAACGGGCTGGCTTCCACCGCGGCGGCAGTGACCAAAACCGACGTGAACCGGATGACCAAAGCCGAACGGGAAGAAATTGAACGACGGGTATTGCGGGGAGAGCGCATTGTGCTGTAATCTCCGCGGAAAGGAGAACGCAGTGAACGAACTGTATTTTAATTTGCAACTGTTTGCGACCGAGACCCAGACCACCGGATCGTCCGGGCTGTCGGCCGAGATGAAAACCTACTACGAAAAGCGGCTGTTGGATATGGCGCAGCCCAAGCTGGTGCACGACCAGTTTGCGGACAAGTACCCTATCCCCAAAAACGGCGGTAAAACCATCGAGTTCCGCAAATACAGCCCGCTTGGCAAGGCGACTACGCCGATCACCGAGGGTGTGACCCCCGATGGCAACAAGCTGAATGTGACCGCGCAGACGGCGACCATTGCGCAGTATGGCGACTGGATCCAGTTGTCGGATGTGCTGGAGCTGACCGCGATCGACAACAATGTGGTGCAGGCGACCAAGCTGCTGGGCAGCCAGGCGGGGCGCACGCTGGACACCGTGACCCGTGAGGTGTTGGCGGGCGGCACCAACGTGATTTACGCGCCCAAGACGGTTTCCGGCACGGTGACCGAGGTGACCACACGCACCGGGCTGGCGGCGGATGCCAAGCTGACGGTGGATCTGATCTATCGTGCGGCACGGCAACTGAAAGCCATGAACGCCGACAAGATCGGCAACGAGTATGTCGCCATTATCCACCCCGATGTGGCGTATGATCTGATGCGGTGCGAGGAGTGGATCGACGCGCACAAGTACGCGACCCCCGACAACATCTACGAGGGCGAGATCGGCAAGATCGGCGGTGTGCGTTTTGTGGAATCCACCGAGGCGAAGATCTGGAACGACGCGACCTGCCCGGTGAAAACGGCGCAAAGCGGCGACACGCCCGCCACCTATTTGTCGGTATACGGCACACTGGTGATGGGGGCGCACGCTTACGGCACCACCGAGGTGGCAGGCGGCGGCTTGCAGCATATCGTTAAGCAGCTGGGATACGGCGACGACCCGCTGAACCAGCGCTCGTCCTGCGGCTGGAAAGCCATTAAGGTGTCCGAGCGGCTGGTGGAGGAATACATGGTGCGCATCGAGAGCTGCTCGACCTTCAGCGCATCGGCGGCGGCCAACTGATAACCGACAAAAGGAGGACTGGCGCGTATGGCGACCGAAAAGAAAGAACCCGAAAAGAAAACCGACCCGTGGGGCGAGATGGTGAGCATCAAGCTGTTTAAGGACAACGGCAACTACAAGGATGATGTGTTTGTGTCTGTCAACGGACGCAACTACCAGATCCAGCGCGGTAAGACGGTGCAGGTGCCCCGCTGCGTGGCGGAGGTGCTGGAACACAGCGAGCGGCAGGATCAGGCCGCGGCGCTGATGGTGGACGAGCTGGAACGCGAATACGGCCAGCACAAGAAATAAAACGCACAAGGACGGGCGGAGGGCGAGCTTCCGCCCGTTTTTTGTATGCGAAAGGAGGAGAAGCCATGACATTGCGCGAGGCGATCAGCCGATGCGATGCGGTGAAGCCCAACCAATACACTACGCAGGAGAAGATTCGGTGGCTGTCGCGGCTGGACGGGCGGGTGCAGCAGGAGGTGCTGCGCACCCACGAGCCGGAACCGGAGGCGTTTTTTGGATACGGCGAGGGGGATATTGACCGTCCGCTGCTGGCGGAGGAGCCTTACGACGAGCTGTATCCGCTGTATTTGCAGTCGCAGGTGGACTATTACAACGCGGAGTTCGGGCGGTACAACAACAGCGCGGCGATGTTTAACGAGGCGTTTGCGGCGTATGCCGACCATATCAACCGCACCAGACGACCGGCGGGTGTGCGGGAAACGCGGGTGTGGTGAGGGAGCGCGGCGGGGGTGGGATTGGTGATGGGACAATCCCTCTGACACGACCTCTGGTCGTGCCACCTCCCTTTACACAAGGGAGGCTTGCGCACGCCGCTGAATACAGAAAGCATCCGCTTTTCCACCTCATCCGACGCGGCGAGTGTGAGCAAGGGGAGAGTGACACCTCATCCGACACGGCGTAAAGCCGCGTCACCTTCCCCTTGAGGGGAAGGCTTGCGAGGATTCTGCGCTGTTTCAGGAGGGGGACATTTTTACGAAGCGGGTGGAGATGATCCCCCGCTTTTTGTTATGGTGGAGAAAAGATTATTTGTGGGGGGACGACGATGGGAAGAAAACGCAAAGAAGCACCGGAGGAGCTGGCGCGCGAGGTTGCGACGGTACCGAAAGAGATAGAGCAGGACGCTGGCGCGCCGGGCGGGATGCCGGACGAGCGCACGGGAGACATGGCTGACCCGATGGCACCCGCCGAGAGAGCGGGCACACGCGGCAGGGGTGTGCGGATGGTGGAGCAGGTTGCTGCCCCCGCACCGACACCGGGGCGCATCGGCAAGGAAGAGGTGCAAAAGGCGCGGGACACGCTGCTGAAATACAAAAGCGGCAAGGCGCATCTAGAGCATCGCATCATTGAAAATGAGCAGTGGTGGAAGCTGCGGCACTGGGAGCAGATACGCAAGGGACAGCCGCAGCGGGAGATCGAGCCCACCTCGGCATGGCTGTTCAACTCGATCGCCAACAAGCACGCCGACGCGATGGACAACTATCCGGAGCCGTCGGTGCTGCCGCGCGAAGAGGGCGACCGGCAGGATGCGCAATCGCTGAGCAGCATTTTGCCGGTGATCTTGGAGCAAAACCAGTACGAGCAGACTTATTCCGATGCCTGGTGGTACAAGCTGAAAACCGGCACCGGTGTGAAAGGCGTGTTTTGGGACAAGACCAAATACGGCGGACTGGGCGATGTGGCAGTGGAAAAGGTGGATTTGCTGAGTCTGTTTTGGGAGCCGGGGGTGACCGATATTCAGCGGTCGCAAAACCTGTTTCATGTGCAGCTGGTGAACAACGAGGTGCTGGAGGGACGGTACCCGCAGCTGAAAGGCAAACTGGGCACCCCCAGCATCGAGGTGGCGCAGTATATTTACGACGACACGGTGGACACCGCGGACAAGTCGGCGGTGGTGGACTGGTACTATAAGCTGTGGGACGGCACACGGCAGGTGCTGCATTATGTGCAGTTTGTGGACGACGAGGTGCTGTATGCCAGCGAAAACGAGGACGCGTATCGCGAACGCGGCTTTTACGACCACGGGCAATACCCGTTCGTGTTTGATGTGCTGTTCACCGAGGAGGGGTCGCCCGCGGGGTTCGGGTATATTGACGTGATGAAGGACACCCAGATGTATATTGACAAGCTGGGGCAGGCGACCATGAAATCGGCGTTGATGGCGAGCCGCAAGCGGTATTTTGTGCGGGCGGAGGGTACCGTGAACGAAGAGGAATTCGCCGACTGGAACAACGAGCTGATTCATGTGCAGGGCGGCTTGGGGGAGGATTCCATTCGCGAGCTGCCGCCCAACCCGATCGCCAGCATCAATGTGCAGATGATGCAGTTGAAGATCGACGAGCTAAAGGAGACCAGCGGCAACCGCGACTTTTCGCAGGGCGGCACCAATAGTGGTGTGACCGCCGCCAGCGCGATCGCCGCGTTGCAGGAGGCGGGCAGCAAGCTCAGCCGCGATATGCTGAAATCCAGCTACCGGGCGTTTGTGCAGGAGTGTTACCTGATCTTGGAGCTGATCCGGCAGTTTTACGACGAGCCGCGGCAGTTCCGCATTACCGGCGCGATGGGGCAGGAGGAATTTGTATCGTACAGCAACAGCGGTATTCAGCCGACCCCGCAGGACAGCATGTACGGCGTGGATATGGGGATGCGGATGCCGGTGTTCGACATCAAGGTGCGGGCGCAGAAAGCCAACGCGTTTTCGCGGGTGTCGCAAAACGAGATGGCCAAAGAGTTTTACGGGATGGGCTTTTTCAACCCGCAATATGCCGACCAGGCGCTCGGGTGCATGGAGATGATGGACTTCGAGGGCAAGGACGCGGTGATGCAGCGGGTGGCACAAAACGGCACGATGTTTGACCAGTTGCAGCAGATGCAGGCGCAGATGATGCAGATGGCGACGGTGATGCAGGCGGCGGGGCTGGTGCCCCCGATTACCGGAGCGGGCGCGGCACAGGCAGCGGCACCCGCCACCGCCGGCGGGGATGACCCGATGAGCCGGGCGGTCGCAGACAGTGCGGCGGTGCAGCCGGACACGGCACGCAACCGCGCAATGGGTCAATAATGGTACACCAAAGGAGGCGGCAAGATGACCACGATCACACACATGCGGCAGGGCACGCGCCACACGCTGACGGCGGTGGGGCACGCGGGATACGCGCCCGCCGGGCAGGATGTGGTGTGCGCGGCGGTATCGACGCTGCTGTGCACGCTGAACGCTTGCTTGCAGGAGGCGTATGACCGCGCGCAGATAGAGCATTTTTCGGCGGAGATGGGCAGCGGCGACACGCTGCTATGCTGGGAGGATACCGGCGAGGACGGCGGGGCGTGGGATACCATCAGGTGCGGGCTGCGGCTGGTGAGCGGGCATTACCCGGCGTATGTACAATACAAGGAGGAGAGCGTATGATACGACCGAATATGGGCGAGCTGACCCGCACGCAGCAGGTGATCAGCGCGTTTGGCGGTATTTGCCGCACCGAGGAGATTCAGCCGAACCAGTTTGCGGATATGCAGGGGTTGACGGCGGATCATTACCCGGCGATGGCGGTGCGCGGGGAACGCGGCGAGGTGGCACAGGCGGAGAACCTGGGGCAGCGGATGACCGGCGAGACTGGCGTATACGATGTGGACAAGCCGCTGGCGCTGGTGGGACGCGACGAGCTTTGGCAGCTGCTGGCGTGCCAAAAGGGAACGGACAGCGAGACCGACGACCAGACGGTGGAAATGCGGCTGATGCGCGGGGAATGGTGGTGGCGCAAAGGCAAGCAATCGAGCGACAACAAAACCGGCGAGGTGCCGCTGCTGACCATGCCGGTGGGGGCGCGTCCGGTGATGGTATCCATGGGAGCGCAGGTGGTGGTGTTTCCGTCCAAGGTGGCGTTCAACACCAGCGACGGCACGCTGACCCGGTTGGAAAACACAACGACGGTGTATCCGACCAAGGAGAAATACGGGTATTGCCGGTTGAGCGATGCGGGGGCGGTGGATATCAACTATACCACCGGCGCGACCGCCCCGAGCGACCCGCAAGGCGGCGCCTACTGGATGGATACCACCAGCATGACGCTCAAGCAATACGACGCCACCGACAAAAAGTGGGTGGCGGTGACCACCACCTACGTCAAGATCGCACAGCAGGGCATCGGCAAGGGATTTGCGGTGTACGACGGGGTGACCATTACCGGTGCGAAATACGGGCTGGACGGCGACACGGTGCTGTGGGATGTGGCAGATGACTACATTGTGATCACCGGGCTGCTGGGCAGCGAGGGGTCGGCGAGCGGCGCAGTGACGGTCAAGCGGGTGGTGCCGGATATGGATTTTGTGGTGGAGATGGGCAACCGGCTTTGGGGGTGCAGCTCGGCGAAACACGAAATCTATTGCAGCAAGCTGGGCGACCCCACCAACTGGAACTGCTTTATGGGGGTGGCAGGTGACAGCTACGCCGCGACGGTGGGCACGGCGGGAGATTTTACCGGCGCGAGCGCTTACGGCAGCTCGGTGCTGTTTTTCAAAGAGGGGCTGATCCACAAGGTATATGGTTCCAAGCCATCCAATTTTCAGATTTCGACCGTGCACGCGCCGGGAGTGCAAAAGGGCAGTGACCAGAGCTTGGCGCTGGTGGAAGAGGTGCTGTATTACAAAGGCGTGGGCGGGGTGTACGCTTACGACGGGAATATGCCGCAGCGCATTTCGGAGGATTTGGGCAGCGGGATGTACCAAGGAGCGGTAGGCGGTCGATGGGATCACCGGTATGTGATCTCGATGCAGGAGCTTTACGGCTGGTGGCATATGTTTGTGTTTGACCCGCGGCGGGGTTGCTGGCACCGGCAGGACGACACGCAGATGATCTGCTGCGCTGATGTGGGCGAGGAGCTGTATTATTACCGCCAAAACGCGGACGGGAAATACCGGCTGATCAGCATGGGCGACAGCACAGGGTATGCACCGCGCGGGAGCGCCAGCGGAAACTATCGCGCAGAGCATCAGGTATCGGGGCCGGTGGCATGGTATGCCGAGACCGGCGACATCGACGCGACCACGATGGACAATTTGACGGTATCGCAGATTCGGCTGCGGATGGAGATCGCGGCGCGCAGCCGGGTGCGGGTGCTGCTGCGATACGACGACGAGATGGCATGGCAGGAGGTTTGGGGCAGTGCCGGTGCCAGCCGCCGGGCGATGACGCTGCCGCTGGTGCCGCGCCGCTGCGGCAAGATGCGGCTGCGGCTGGAGGGCACCGGCGATTGCCGGTTGTACGCCATGATCTTGATTATGGAGCAGGGGAGTGAGCTGCGTGGCAGTTTATAACAACGGGCGGTTTTCCGGCGGGGATATGAGTGCGATGGCGAAGTATCTCAACCAGATGAACGACCAGCTGGAATTTGTGCTGGGGAATCTGGACAGCGAAAACATGACCGGCGATTACAACCAGCAGCTGCAATATGTGCAGGATGCGGCGCGCAGCGCGTCGCGGCAGGTGCGCGGGATGGAAGAGAGCAGCCAGAGCATTTGGGAAGCGGTGGCGGCGGCGCAGCGCGCGGAAGAGGCGGTGAACGCGATGGTGCAGCAGGTGAACACGATGCTGCAAAACCACCAGATCCCCGCCAAAGCGTCCGCCACATGGAACGGGACGCGGTTTGAGGCGACCTATCCCGTGGAGGTGGAAGCCGGGCAGCTGTTGTCGTTGCAGGTGGACGATATGGGCGGCGCGGTGGAGCAGGTGCGGGTGTATCCGGTGGGCGGCGGTGCCGAGGCGGTGGTGGACAGTGCCGGACAGGCGGTGGGCACCTTGTCCGCCGGGTGGCACACGCTGTTGTATCGCGGGTACGGTGTCGGGATGGTGCTGCTGGGGTGAGGGAGCGCGGTTGTAGTGGGATGTGACAATCCCTCCGACACGACCTTTGGTCGTGCCACCTCCCTTTACACAAGGGAGGCTTGTGCTCGCCGGTTTTTTGTGTGGGGCTTTGACACCTCATCCACCGCCGTTCGGCGGCCCCCTTTTTCTCCCGAAGACGGGCCCCTTTTGTCGGCGCTGCCGACATTTCCCCCGCGCGCGGGGGAATTACCTCAAGGGGAAGGCTTGAGAAGTTTCTACGGGTGTTCAGGCAAGGGGAAGGATGGCGCACGGCGGGGAAAATACATTGTTTCGAGGGGGAGAGCCTCGGAGATGGCAAGATGAAATATTGGGAAATAAAAACGCCCTATCCTGTGTAAACAGAATAGGGCTTATTGCTTTGGTATTGGTCAATTGTTTGGCATAAAAACGGGGGGAGTGATAATAGGGGGTTGACCGCCGGACGAAGTGATAGCAGCGATGATATGTGAGGCGCGGCTCATGATATTGCTTAAATATGCATTTTCATGTTCGGTAAATTCCTTTGACCAATCGATTGTCAACGCGGAAGGGTCGACATCCTCTTTGAAAGGAATACTTAGTGTGTATTTGACAGAAACGGTATACAGAGCAGCCGGAATGAACGACACGGTACGGGTGACTATTATATGCAGTGTGCCATCCACAATATCAGACGATAGATCGTCCGAAATATTCAATTCCAGTTCTGTACCGCCTTCCGGTTTCACCAGATCATAGTGAACATTATATAACGCGAATTGATACTCGTCTTTCAAATAATCAAGAAACATAGATCATTCTCCTTTGGGGTAAAATGTTCCAATTGCTGGATTGTGTGTTTGCCGAATTGTATACGGTACAGGGGTGGCTGCACGCGTTGGCAGAGGCGGTCGAAACAGCTTTCCATATTTTGTCGAGTGTGGATTTGGAAAAATTGTTTAGGTATTCATCAATGGCGAAGGCGACCGTTTTGTTGAGTGTCATGCCCGTTCGCAAAGTGTTCATGACCAGTTGCTTGTGCAACATGGGGCTGATGCGCACATTAAAATTGCCGCTATATGCTTTATTTGGCTCTTGGTCTAATTCTTGGCACATCTGCAAATAGTCGTCTACTGCCGCTTGAAATTCTTTTTCAATGTCCTTGGCGGATTCGCTTTCAAAGGTAACCAGATCGTTGATCCCTTCGATTTTTCCATGGAGAACCATATCCTCGGCGCTGTATTCGATTACGGTAGAATATCCCTTGTACTCTAGCAGATTTTCTCTCATATTGCTCCCACCATTTCCAGATTGTTTTTAAGGTCGCGGACACTATACAGTTTCATTTCGTTGCCGGGATGCGGTTTATGAAGATCTATTTTGTGGGTACCTTTGATGAATATTACACGCGAACCAGAGGTTTTCCCTTTATTATATTCTTCATATCCCAATTGTTGCAGCAAGCTTTTGGCTTCTGTATAAGTATAGTCCCTTGGTAAAGACTTTAACCGCTCAATTGCCTTTTCCAGTTGTTTACCCAATCCAGCACCACCTTTGCAACTACTGCTTAGTTGCAAATATATTGTACACAAACGGATACACATTGTCAAGAAAAGTTCTCGAAAAAATTGCCGCCATTACCTTGAAATACAAGCGATGGAGAGGGATTGACAGTGGTGAGAGGGCGTTGGAGGAGTGTATACACAGCGGCACCAAAAGGAATTGACAGGACGGGTGGAGATTTCTGCCCGTCTTTTGTTATGGTGGGGATAGACAAACAAAGAGGAGGAGCAGACCATGGCGATAAAATTGACCGATATAGAAAAACAGCTGAACGGGTTGAAAGCACCGAACAGCTACCAGACGGATAAAACGCTGCAAAACCAGATTGCGGCGGCGGAAAACAACGTGTTGAACCGCAAGGAGTTTTCCTACGACTTTAACACCGACCCGTTTTACCAGAATTACAAAGACCAGTATGTGCGCGGGGGCAAGATGGCGATGCTGGACACGCAGGCGGGCGCGGCGGCGCTGTCCGGCGGGTACGGCAACTCGTACGCCGCGACGGCGGGAAACCAGGCGTACCAGCAATATTTGTCACAGCTCAACAATATGATACCGGAGCTTTACGACGCGGCATATAATCGCTATCAAAACGATTTGGCGCAAAAGCGCGCCGACCTCAGCATGCTGACCGACAAAGAAAACCGGAATTACAGCCGGTACCGCGACACGGTGGGGGATTACAACACCAACCGCGACTATTACACCGGGTTGTATACCAACACGCGCGACTACGAATGGAACGACGCCAAAGACAAGCGCGACTACGCCTATCAGGTGGCACAGAAAAAGATTGCCAACCAGTTGCAGCGGGATCAGCTTAACGAAACCATTCGTGCCAACAAGGCCAGCGAAAAAATCAACAGAGCCAAAGCCTATTCGTCTTCGTCGTCTTCTTCATCCAAGAAGACCAGTATTCCGACCTACATTACCAGAGATATGAACGAGTATTTAAGCGACGACAGCGCGTCGCTCACGGATATTAAAAAATATTTAAGCACCCAATACGACGCGGGGGCGATCACGGAGAATCAGATGGTACAGCTGTACGCACGCGCCACTTCCAAAAAAGGCAGCACCGACAGCGAGGACGATGACGGACCGTTGACATGGAAGCAGGTGGTGCAGGAAACGGGGAACACCTCGATTCGCACCAGAAGTGAATTTTCGCGTGGAAACAACAGCGATTTGAAAAAATACGGCACATACGACCAGTATTTGCAGGCGATGCGGAAGAAATACAAGAAATAAGAAATGAGCAGCCGAGGAGGGTTGGCAATATGAACGGATATGATATTTTGGACGCTTACGACAAAAAGCGCCGCCAGAGCAGAGAAACCAGCCAGACCGAAAACGAGCAAACGGCCACACGCGGAGAAGAGCTGCTGAACGAATATGACAGACAGCTCCGGAAGCAGGCGGCTGCCCGCACATCGGGCAAAATGCAAACCTATTTGAAGCAGTGGTACAACGACAGCAAGGGAGTATCCGGTGCTTACAGCGACTGGCAAAAAAATGGCGGTGCCGGGCAATCGGATAAGGATACCGACAGCGCGTATACCACGGCGGCAGATAGACAGGAGGATTTGCTTACCCAGGCGGATTGGTTAAAGACCCGATTAAAACGGGATGCCGATGTGTACGGTCAGGACGAGGTGGACAAGATCATCCAGGGAATCGACGGAATATTGGCGCAGAACACGGCGGCGCTGGATGCCTTTCGGGATAATAAGCAGAACGCCAGTGCTTATCGCGAGACAAAAGAATCGGCAAAGACGCAAGGGCTGGAGGTTGCCGATCCATACACCTTTTATTGGAACAAGAAAAACGGGAATAAGGCGATGGAGCAATGGGACAGCTATGCCGACTATTTGGGAGCGGTTCAGGAGAATACTTTCCAAAAAGGGGCATATTCTCTTGCCAAAAGCAAAACGCAGGAACAGCTGGAGAATGCGCTTTCCCAGGCGGAGGATACTTTTCGGGAGAATGTCCGACAAGAGGGGAAGCTGATGCAGGATATTGCGGCAATCAAAGCCGACCCGTATGCGGACAAGTCGAAGGTTTCCACGCTGGAAAAACAGCTGGAACAGGTGAAAAGTGCAATTGAACAAGCGCGCAGCGACAAAAAGACGATCAGCCAAAGCATGGAATATCGCAAGTCAATCGATATAGACAACACCCGGACGAAGAGCGCCACACAAGCGATTGAAAAGGCGTTTGCCCCCGTGACAAACGAGGATGTGGACGCGGCAAAGGCAGCGTTGGAGGATGCGAAAAAACGCGCCGCCTCCCGCAACGCACAGGAGAGCATACAGGCGCAGAAAGAGATTCCCACACTGCAGGAGGAATACAGCCGCTTATATAACGCTTACGAGGATTACAAGGCCGAGGGGGACAGCGAAAGGCAGAAGATGCTGGCGCTTTCGGACGAGGACAAGGTGGCGTATGCCTATTCCAAAGACAGCCCGATGTTTCAGGCGGATATGGATTATTTGGGGCGTTCCGGCTGGGGCGCCGGCAAACAGGTCGGGTATTTGGTGCAAAAGGGATACAGCTGGCAGGATATTGAAACCATGGCGCAGCAGATGAGCGCCCAAAGCGGCGACCGGTACCAAAACAAGAACGAGCTGCTCGCTTATGTGAACCAGACAAACGCATCGGATGCCAAGGCGGAGATGATGCAGGAGCTATATGGCGACAGCTTTTTGGCCAAAGCGGCGGGAACGGTAGCCTCTGTGCCGCTGAATTTGGTGGGCGGTGTGGTCGCATTCGGAGAGGATACCGCCAGCCAATTGCTGGGAGACGGATTGGACACCGGGCGTTCGGTGGGACACTTTTTGCTGGATGTGGGAGACACGGCAAGGGGCGGTGTTTCCGCCGGTATTGACAACAATTTTGGCCGGTTTATCTATGATTCCATGATGAGTACGGTGGATTCGGCGGCGGCGATCAGTGTGGGAGCCGCGACCGGTATGCCGGATTTGACGTTGGCGATTATGGGCAGCGGGTCGGCGGCGCGCGCCATACAGGAAGGAAAAGACCGCGGGCTTTCGGACGAGGCGGCGTATACCACCGGATTGCTGGCGGGTATGGCCGAGGTGGCTTTTGAAAAAATCAGTCTGGAAAATTTGTCCGAGGTTAAGAAGCTTCTGGATTCGCCCGCCTCAACCGTGGAGGCGAAGATCAAGAAGGCGTTGACGCAGATGGGGGTAGAGGGTAGCGAAGAGGTTTTTACCGACCTTGCCAACGCCATTTCCGACCAGATCGTGAACGGGAATCAGTCGGCGCTGATGCAAAGCATTGACGACAGTATGGCACAGGGGATGACCGAATCCGAAGCAATCGGGCAAGCGATGAAGGACTTTGCGGCGCAGATTGGCACATCGTTTTTAGGCGGTGCTTTTTCCGGCGGCGTTTTTTCGGCGGGGGCAAATGTCATCAGCCGGGTGCAGCGGCGTGGAGTGACCAAAGCACAAGGCGCTATCTTAAATTACAGCGGAATGGCTCCGGCGGCGGCGCAGTTTACGCTGGAATATGTTCCGGAGAATAGCCGCGCTTACGAACAGGCGCAAAAGATTTTGGAGAAAGCCAACAACGGCGGCACGCTGTTAGCGCGCGAAACGGGCACGATGTTCCGCAGCGGTGTGGAAGCCTATGCCAAACAGACCGGCAGCGAGCTTTCGGGGGCGTTGACCCAAAGCGGGTTGCGCCAGACCGATGCCAAGGCGATCGCCGACCGGTTGATGAATGGCGAGGAGTTGTCTATTTCCCAGGCAGACAGAGTACGCCGCAGGGATGGTGCGCGGGCGGCTGTGGAGCAGGTGATGGGGATTGAAATCGACCGGAACGCAGACGCGGCGGACGTGGCCACGGCGCTGCAGCAAGCGGCGGATACGGCGTTTTCGATGGATAATCTTATCGGCAGATACTACGACGGAGCACAGTTGGGCGCAGACGCGGCAAATGGCGACGTTTCCACAGCGGCAGGGGAAGAGATAGTCCCCTCCTTTGACGCGGCGCAGACGGGCGCACAGAGCAAAACGGACGGCTTTCGGCTGTCGGACGGGCACGAGGCAACCATTTGGTCGACGGGAGAGCCGGTCACGGTGACCGGTATTGCCGAAATGACAGATGGGGGCATGGTGATGGCGCTGTCGGACGGCACGACCATGCCGCTTGCCGATTTGGAGATTGCCGACACGGGGCTTTCGGCGATGTTGTCGGCGGCACAGGCGTATACCAAGACAACGAAACAGGCGCGGGCGTTTGTGTCGGGATATAACGGCACGATACCGGTGGAGCAATATCAAACCGGATTTGAATATGCACGTTCCCGCGCGGCGACCGGAGTGGGCGCTGCACAGGTGGCACAGGAGCTTGGCGTTCGCGCACAACAGATGGGCACCCGCGCGGTGCAGAATGCGGTTGCGGTTGGCGCAAACGAAAAAAGCGCCGCCGAAAAGGGAGACGCAACTATCCAAAATAGCAGCACCCGTAACACCACCATGGAAAAAGACAAGGCATGGCTGCGGGAAGAAACGGAACGAGTAACCAGCGGGCAGACGGCACAGGAAATTCAGCAGGAGAAAGAGAAGACGAGCGGTTCCGCTTTGCAGGAAGATGTTAAGGCCGCCAAAAAGGTAGCGGCGAAGACACCGGAAAAGACCAGTGCGCGGCACCAGTATGTGCCGGTGGATGCCGACACGCGGCAGCAGCTGCAGGAGGCAGGCGTAAACGGGCGCGCCATCAACAAGATAGACAAGCTGGCAAAGGCGCTGAACCGGCAGGTGATCTTGTATTACGAAGAGGGAACGACGGTCAACGGATACGAAAAGGACGGCGTTTTGTACATCAATATGGCGCGCAAGGCCAGCCGGTATTATACGGTGCTGGGGCACGAGATGACCCACAGCTTGGAGCGTTCAAAGCTGTACGGGTCCTTGCAGAGCTATCTGCTTGGCAGCGAGCTGTTGAAGGATTGGTTGAAGAAAAACGGCTTTGCCGATTTGGAAGAGGCGGTGCAGGATCGGATCGCGTTGTACAAAGAAAACGGTCAGACGCTGAGCGAGACCGGAGCAAAACGGGATATTGTTGCGGATTTGTGCGGGGAATATCTGATACAGGGTCGATATGACAACGCGATGAAGCTGCGGGTATACAGCAGCCGGCTGTTCACGGCGGTGCGCAACTTTGTGGAGAGCGTGTTTAACAAGCTGGCGAATCGGTTTGGGCACGGAGACGCCATGACCAAGCAGCTGCGCACGACACGGGATTTGTATCGCCGGGTGATGCTTGACGCGGAAAAGGCGGAGAAGCAGGGGGACGGCCAGAACCATTCTATCGACACCAGATTTTATGCACAACTGGATAATTGGGATGGGAAAAATACCAATATTGTTTTTACTGTTGGCAACACATCGAAAGCTCTGCAATCGGTAGGAATAAAGAACCAGGAGATACGGATGCGTTCCGGTATGATGCTGCAAAAGATGAGCAAGCATCCCGAAATGACGCTGGATGTTTTTCGTCAGATTCCTGCGATGTTGGAACATCCGGTGATCGTGCAGTTTTCGGATGCGATTGACCAGAAAACCGGCAAGCCGAAGTATGATAGCCGGATCACGGTGCTGGGAGAGCTGTATGCCGAGATGGATGTGGACGGCAAGACAGAAAGTCATCCGGTGCTGGTGTCGCTGGAATTGCTGCCGACCAACCAGAAAGGGACAACCATTTTGGACTTTTCGGTGGTGACCAGTGCGTATGCCAAGCAGGCATTGCAGAAATACATCAACGATAACAGTATTTTATACATTGAGCCAAACAAAAAAAGAACCGATGGCTGGCTCTCCCTGAATAGGCTCCAATTGCCGTTGGGGGAGAACCAGTACGGTTCTATAAGAAGAATAGCATATGACGGCCAAAAAGTCAAGGTGGAAAATTCCACCAAAAAAACAGCGATGCAGATCGCCATGGAAAAGGCCGGTGCTATCGATTCTTACGGTACTATTATATCCGAAGAGGACGAGAATCGTGCGCAGGAAAAGCATTCCTTTTCGCGGGAGCAGACACAGGCAGAGCTGACGCAGCAGTATCAGACCAAAGTGGATCAGATCCTCAATATGCAGGACACCACACCGAGCAGTGTCATCATCGGCTACACGCCGGAACTGTATCAGCAGCTCGGTATGCCCTCTCTGCCCTTCGTCATCGGCAGCGGCCACGTGTATTCCACCGCCAAGACCGAGTCCGAGGCCAAACAGGACGGCAACTTCCACAAGGGCACCCACTATCACGGATTGGGCGATGCCGCTGTAAAGAACATCTACAGCGCACTGCAAGACCCGGTGATGATTCTCGCCTCAAAGGACGTGAAGAAAACCGCCAGCCCGATGCGCAGCACCCACAGTGTGGTGGCCATCGTCGACGTGGGGCAGGCCGGGAAATCCCTGCTGCTGCCCATCGAGATCACCGCCGAGCGCACAGTCAACGGCGAACGCATGGACGTGAACGTGCTGTCCAGTGCTTACCAAAGAAACGTTTCGGAGCTGGTGCGGGAGGCTATCGCCCTCGAAAACAGCGGCGATGTCGGCATCTATTATGCAAAAAAAGAAGCCACCACCTTGATAGGCGCTGGGGTGCAATTCCCCATACGGCTTCAAGAAATGATAGCTTCTAATGCTATTATACGCAGCTTTGACCAAAAAGTCAACAGGAAAATTTCGGATGTCACACAATCTTTACAGTTCAAGCGCTGGTTCGGGGATTGGCAGAACCATCCGGAGAGAGCCAGCAAGGTTGTGGACGCGGACGGAAAGCCGCTGGTCATGTATCATGGGACGAAAGCGGAGAACGGTGATTTTACTGTGTTCGACTATAGCAAGGCGGTGAAAAAAGGAGGGCACGGGCTGAAAGCCTTAGGCAAGGGCAATTATTTCACGAGCAAACCGCTCGACGGCAGCGAAAGGTTCGGAAGCCGCGTCATCAAAGCCTATCTCAGCATCAAAAAACCGTTTGTTTACGATGCATCCAACGGAGATGCGGTATCTCTCGCGGAGCAGGTGGCTAAAAAGACGGGAGCCGACACCAAAGGGCTGAGCTACGAAGCGCTCCAACACAAAATGCGCGAGCTTGGCTATGACGGAGTTATTGAGTACAAGCGGGACGGTTCTCTTGGAATCGCCGTTACCTTCGACAGCACCCAAATCAAATCCGCCACCGACAACATCGGCACCTTCGACGGGAGCAACGCGGATATTCGGTATTCTCTTTCTGCGCGGGAGCAGATGGATGCGATGGTGGAGGAATACGGAGCGATACCGAAAGGCGAACATCCGAAAGCGGAGGTGCAGGTGCCGCAACAGACATCGGAAAACCGGAAGGTGCGGCGGTTTGTGCGGACGGTGCTGGAAAGCGGACATTTGAACGCCGAAATGGTGGAGGATGTGAACAAAGCAATTGTCAAAGAGGCGCTGTCGTATGTACCGACGACCAACGAGCAAGTGGTGCAGCGCGCCAAGGACAAGCTGAGCGCTTACGGCACCGAACGCGCGATGGGTTCTTTTTTGAGCGATATGGAAAACAAAGCGCCCACGGAGGACAGCTTTGCTTTGGGCGAGGTGCTGCTGTACACGGCTGCCAAGCACGAGGATGCCAAAACGGTGATGGAGCTGGTGGCGACACTGGCGGAGGCGGGAACGCGCACCGGTCGGGCGCTGCAGTCTATGCGGATGCTGAAAAAGATGCCGGGGCTTGGTCAGCTGCTATATGTGCAGCGGGTGGTTGATCGCTTAAATCAGGATATTGAGGTAAAGAACAGAGGGGTATCCGAGGAAAAGCGGGTGACGCCGATTGAAATCGACGAGAATTTGGCCACCGATCTGGCCGAAGCCAAGACGACGGAGGAATCGGAGCATATCGCGGATATGCTGCTTTGGGATATAGCGGAGCAGACCAAGAAAGCCACATGGGTGGACAAATGGAACGAATGGCGGTATATGGCGATGCTGGCCAACCCGCGCACCCATATACGCAACTTCATTGGTAACGCTCTGTTTTTGCCGGCGGTGCGGCTTAAAGACGCGATAGCGATTCCGTTGGAACGGGTATTGGTACAGCGATACGGCGGGCAGATGTCCAAGGCGTACCGGATTGACGAGGCTTACAAGGAGTATGCAAGAAGGAATTTTGACGACCCGGAAACGCAAAAGCTGCTGAGAGGCGGCGGCAAATACAACCCGGAGAATGTGATACAAGCGCGCCGGCAGGTGTTCAACACGGGGGCGTTGGAAACGCTGCGGCGAAAAAACAGCGATTGGCTCGAACGGGAAGACACGCTCTTTTTGAAACGCCATTATATCCACGCGATGGCCGGGTATTTACAAGCCAACGGAATCGATATCGATGCGTTGGCGCAGGATAGGAGCCAGATGACGGCGCAGCAACGGCGAACGATCGCGGCGGCAGAGGAGTATGCGGCGCAGGAGGCCAGAAAAGCGACATATCGGGACGCTTCGGAAATTGCCAACTGGATCTATGATCTGTCGAAAAAAAATACATTTGCCAAGATCATGGTGGAGGGTGTGATCCCCTTTAAGAAAACGCCCATCAACATATTGAAACGCGGGGTGGAGTACAGCCCGGCGGGGCTGTTGTATTCGCTGGCAACGGGATTCAAAAAGGTGCGCTCCGGTCAGATCACGGCGGCAGCCTTTGTGGATGGGATTGCTTCCGGACTTAGCGGAACGATTGTGATGGCGTTAGGTATGCTTCTGCAGTCGATGGGTGTGTTGAGAGGCGGATGGGGCGACGACGAGAAAGAAAACGCTTTTGAGGCATTGCAGGGTGTGCAGCCGTATGCCTTGGAGCTGGGTGGCGTCTCGTATACCATTGACTGGGCGGCACCGATGACGATGCCGCTGTTTATGGGAGCCGAGCTCATGAAGGTGTTGAACGGTGAATATGAAAATGCCACGGTAGGAGATGTGACACAAGTGTTTTTCGGCGTCGCCGAACCGATGTTTGATATGTCGATGCTGGACGGGCTGAACAATATGCTGGAGCATATCAGCCACGCCGAGGGCGGAAACAAATTGACCGCTATAGCGGAAGAAGCGACTACCAGTTATTTTTCGCAGGCGGTGCCGACCATCTTCGGGCAAATCGCCAGAACGGTGGATGATACACGGAGGACGACATATGTTGACAAAAATTCTCCGCTTAACAAAAACACGCAATACTTTTTGCAGAAAATTCGCAACAAGATACCGGTCGTATCGTTGTTTTCGGAGCCGTATGTGGACGAATGGGGACGCGAGGAAGTGGAGGGCAATGTGCTTGTGCGGGCGTTCCAAAACTTTATCAGCCCCAGTTATATTTCCAAGCTGGAGAGCGACGATGCGGTGACACAGGAGCTGCAGCGGCTGTATGATGCCACCGGCGAAAGCAAGGTGTTTCCGAAAAAGATGGACAAATACATCAAGATCGACGGAGAACGAGTGGATTTGTCGGCAGAGGAATACACCGCGCTTTCCAAGAAATGCGGGTCGGCGGCCTACCAGATGTTAAGCAGTATTATAGGGTCGGCGGAGTACGCGCAGATGTCCGACGAGGACAAGCTCGCGGTGATACAGGATGTGTATTCGCTGGCGGGTGCGGTTGCCAAAGAGGCAGTATCGGAATACCAGGCGAGCGGATGGACAGGGTCGGCCATCGACATGAACCAAGAGACAGGGGTGGCGATGGAGGACTATGTGATAAGACGAGGGACGCAGCGCGCCGGGAAAGAGCAGGACGACGAACAGGAGAGCAGCAGCACCAGCCGTTTCCGCAAAAGCGATATGTGGATGGCGCTGGAGGGCGACGATGCAGACAGTGTGGCGGTGATTGTGGACAGCTTTGTGCAGGATGCGGCTGACAGCAAGGAGAAAAAGAAGATAATCAGCAGCATTAAAAGCAGCTTGACGGCGCATTACAAGCCGCTGTATCAGCAGGCCTATCTGGACGGTGACCAGGCACGCATGCAGGAGATCAAGCTGCTGCTGGATAAAGCGGTTTTGCGCAAATACGGTATCCGGTACAGCTTTAAGGACCATTACCAAAAATGGCAGCAGGAGGCGAAAGAAAAATAATGCACAGGGCGGGTGGAGAAATCCACCCGCTTTTTGCTATGCTGAAGAAAAAGGAGGGGATGACATGGCGGAAGCTGAACGGCTGCCGATGGCGGCGGTGCAGAATATTTTGCTGGATGTTGCCAAGGACGAAGAGCAGGTGCGGGTGAGTATAAGGCGGGGCGACGCGAACCGGTGGGTTTGGCGGTTTTGTCTGCTGGACGACGGGGTGCCGCTGGATCTGGCAGGGGTGGATGTGGCGTGTATCAGCATCCAAAAGCCGGACGGGACGCATATCTGGAACCCGTGCGTGATCAACGGCGATGTGATCGAATACACCGTCACCAGCGAGACGGTGAGTGTGGACGGGCAGCTGCACGGGCAGGTGGAGCTGTATGCCGGGGAGATGGATGCGCAGGGCAATCTGGTGCCGGAGACGCTGAAAACCACGGCGTTCCGGGTGGTGGTGCTGGAAAATGTGTTTGGCGAGGATACGATCTCATCAAGCAACGAATACGATATGCTGACGCAGGCGGTCGCCGGTGTGGCGGCGCTGCAAAAGAAGTTCCCGGTGAAAACGGCGGATGTGGCGGACGGCGCGGTGACAGAGGCGAAGATTGCGGATGGAGCTGTGAGCGATGGTAAGATTGCGCAGGGGCTGCGCACCGGCATACTGCACACGATGTATGTGCATCGGCTGGGGAACGGCGCGGTGCTGTATTACAACTACACCGGTAACGACATGGACGACGTGTATGTGATGGCCAGACCCTTCGGCGGGGCAGCGCTGCAAACGACCGGATTGGATATGGACGCGGACGCGGTGATGCAAAACTATGCCAACGACAGCGAGGCGTTTGGCGTGGTGGATGCCTGCGGGCAGACGCTGCGGTACAAAGACCTGCCGTTTTTCGGTGATGGTCAGTCGCGCGTTATTCTGAAGCTGGAAAGAGCCAACAGCCGGATGGTGGCTGTGGATGTTGAGCGGGGGTACACTATCCCCGACGGCGCGGTGACAACCAATAAGATTGGTGCGGGAGCAGTCACAGAGGGCAAGATTGCCGATGGCGCGGTCACAACGAATAAGCTGGGATATGAAGCGGTGACCAGCGGCAAGATCAATGGAGATGCGGTGGGTACCCATCATATGCAGGACGGGGCAGTTACGCCGAAAAAAACGAGCTTTGTGTCATCAGCGACTACCGGCAAGGCTGAACAAATCGTCAGCACAACTAATGACAATGGTGACAAGGTATGGACGCTGACAGATTCGTCTCGACAATATTATTGCTTTGACAGCGCGTGGGATGGCGGTGTGACTTGCAAGATTATGGACTACCACGATGCTACTGAGCCGAGTGCCGATGCCGGTACGGTAACTTATAACGGGCGTACATACAGGGTGCTAACTATTACGGGCACAGCACCAAGCATTACGATGGATATGTCATCTAGTGGATATGTGCAGGAGTTTTCGGTTATCTATTTTAGCGGGCTGACTATCCCCGATTTGATTTTGGATGAGGACAACCTTGCCGATAACTCCGTAACCATGCCGAAGTTGAGCGCGGATGTACGCGAGGCGCTGCAATCGGAGCCGGACCTGAGCAATTATTACACCAAGTCAGACACCGATGCCGCTATCCGTGACGCTATGTATACCGTGGTGGACGCGACAGCCAACAGCGACGGCACCTACAGTGCCAACGGTATCAAGTTATCCGTCTCCGGCGACCACGCGGTGGTTGGTGATGGCAGCGGTGACACAGCCAACGCGCTATGGATAACGCAAGAGCTGATTATCCCCGCGTATATCCGCATCCCAAGCGGCGAGGTGTACGCGGTGACGGAAATTGGCGCAAGCTCGTTGACTTGCAATGCACTGACGATGTCGTTTGAGTACAAAGAGGCGCGTGTGTATATCCCGCGCACGGTCAAAACATACGGTGCCAACTGCTTTGACCAATACTACGGCGACGCATCCGGTCATCTGCACATCGTCACAGACAGCCCGGTGCCGACCAGTGTATACGCCGCAGCGACAACCACGGTGTACAAGCTGTACGACCCGCTGGGCGTGGTTGACCTGGCAAGCAAGGCATCGGTCAAGGCGGTGGCTGACCAGATCGGCGACATCGACACGGCGCTGGACAGCATCATTGCGGTGCAAAATAGCCTGATCG
>ERZ773193.387-NODE-387-length-70286-cov-14.688556_pt1 | contig 70286 bp, 67 predicted proteins | sample MGYA00511110_ERZ773193 | MGnify/ENA primary metagenome ERZ773193 (study PRJEB29015, sample SAMEA2737784) | human gut metagenome | biome: human gut; feature: human-associated habitat; material: faeces | place: China | collected 2012 ... | reverse complement strand
AAGGTTCTTTGTTGTCGAACTCATCAGCGACAACTTCTATATGTTATCACATTCAGTGTTCTTTGTCAACAACTTCTTCAATTTCTTTTTTGATGTTCTGCATGCTTTCCAGATGAGAATCATCATAAAATCATTTGTCGTTGTTTGTTGCCGTCTTGAACAGCAACTCCGATATATTAACACATATTGTTAATGTTTGTCAACAACTTTTTTCGATTATTTTCAATCTTTTTTGTTGTTCAAGCTGTTCTCGCGACCAGCAAGTGATACTATACTAAATCTTTTCCAAGATGTCAACTATTATTTTCAAAAAAATGTCTTTTTTGTATATCCATGTCAAAAGTGAACTTTCATCGATCATTTTCATCACTTGCAACGCCCAGTTAAATGTTGAAAGAAGTGTTACAATCCCCATAAATATCCAGACAAACAGCAATGCCTGTCCTGCACCAAATAAAATTCCACCCGCTTTATTAATTCCTTTTACGATCGGAATATAACTTGCCACATCCAGAACTGTAATTAAAATATGAATACACAAAGATAAAATAAAAAATGTAAGTACATACGAAATGCCACGCATAACCATGGCAGTCAAGGTTTCGGCAATATAACCGCAGACATTGTTTACACCTGTTTCTAAATACTGCTCCCCGTTACAATTCTCTATCAGCCAGTCTCTGACTCCTGTCGGAAGATCAAGTTTATCAATCAGTTCAATTTCCTGATTCCTGGTGATTTCTTCCGTCTCCTGCGGAAGCTCAAATTTTTTTATTATGTTATTTTTAATGGTTTCATCTAATGCTGTCTGTTCACACAACAATTTGTTAACACCCGGATACAAAAGCGCAGTTAAGAATACTGCCAGCACAATTCCAATTGCACCGGCAGCACTCTTAAATAATCCAATCCTGTATCCACGTAACATAAACAGCAACATAAATGCCGCTATTCCCAGAACTAATAAATTCATTTGTTTTCCTTCTCATTCTTCATGGTAAGTTTTATAATCGTTGTTTCATTTTCAAATATTGCGATATATTCTAATTTATTGCCCGACGGAACAATATCGATCAGATTCTTTCGGAATGTCGTAGAAAATTTCTTTGCACCATTCAGATAGTAAATGCTGCAGTCGAATTCTCCCGCAATAATCAATTCATCTTCCGTTGCATATATTTTTGAAAATGTATTGTTATAGTCTGCCTCTGCGGTCAATTTACCATTTGTATCATATATATAGATATGGTATCTTCCCGCGGTGGTATCTGCATTCGCAGATATATAGCCTACATAGTGGGAATTTGCAAATACACCTAACATCTCTCTGCCATCCAGACTTATCTCTGCTTTCTCACTCGGTTTTTCATTCATGGAATAGATCACGATTCTATCATCTCCAAAGCAGGCAATCGTGTCATTATCTATAAAATCTACATATGGAAAGATTGTATCATCAAAAGTAAAACCACCCATTAATCGGTCAGCATTCTCGTTTTGTCCTACCGAGCCAAAATTATATGCCGCAAGATAATCCGGTACTGTTGTTCCATCCACCTTTACATAACTGGTAAATAGCTTCTGCCCATCGTCCGATACGGCAATATCAAGCGGATAACCACTATTTTCTATAGATGTCTTCATCTCGTAGATCTCTTTACTGTCTTTATCATATGCATTGATATAATTCTCATTTTCGCCTGACAGGATCACAACATATACTCCCTGTGAGGCAATATCAATATTTGTAATATCATAATTCAGTGTCTGGTTACTGACCTTTCCTGATTTATTAAATACATATACATCTCGTCCGTTCATATCGGCCACAGCCGCATAATCTCCATTTACAACAGCTTGAGGCATCTTCATTGCATAGCTGCAGTCCCAGACGGTATTTCCGGTGGCATCAATATATGCCACACCATCTTTGGTCACTTTTAATACATTATCACTGAACATGATGTAATCTGCAATATTATCTCCATTCGTTTCTACAGACGACACTACATTATATCCCTGATATTCTCTTGTGTTAATATATCTTCTCACAGATACAATCACAACCGCTGCAATTAAGATCACCAATATCACAATAAGGACTTTTACCCTTGCGGAAATTCCCGGTGTTACCTCTATTACATTGCTGTTCTCGTCATCTATCTGTTCTCTCTTCGCCGTCCGTTTTGTCTTTACATGTGCGAAAAACTTTCTGCGGTTCTTTTTTTCTTCTATTTCCTTTGCCATATGTTACCTCTGTCACTTTATGGAATTTTCTTTCGTGGATAGTATAACATCTTTAGTTTACAGATGGAATAGCTATTTTTTCTCCCGGATAGATAGTATCTCCTTCTTTTATTCCGTTGGCATTCATCAATGCATCTACATAATTGGGAGACTTGTACATTTTTAATGATATACTCATGAGCGTATCTCCTTCTTCAATTGTATAATACTCAACGGCTTCATTGGACATTGTTTCCTGTGTAGATACCTCTTCTGTTCCTGCGCTCGTGGTTTCTACGGTATTCTGCCCCATTTCCTCATTCTTCGTTCCGCTACTGTCTTTTTCCGTATTTTCATCTTTTGTCTCGATTTCAGAAGATACTGTCGAAGCAGCTTCTCTTCCATCTTCGGCATTCTCCTGCCCGACATCTTTTGTATAGACCGTCTGTTCCGTATTGCTGTTTGAAAATACCTGTACATCTGAATCATCATTTTGCAATTCCATCTTTCGTATCGTTGACTCTATATCTTTCATCTTATCATAGTTCCCCGATACAACAACTCCCATCGATAATGCAAATACAGCCGCAAAAGATGCAACCGCATATTTTACATAAGACTTACTTTTCTGATTTTTTTCTTTCTTTTGGGATTCGCCTCGCATTGTCTGAAAATTCTTTACAAGCTCTGCATCTTTTCGCAGTGTCGCCTGATCCTTGTCCTCCGTCGTCATGTTTTTGCGGCTGATAATATAATTCTGCATAGCTTCATTTCGAACATAATATATATAATATCCCCGTTGCCGCATCAAGTGATTTTTCTCACACACATAAAAAGCATCATCACATTCTAAGGAATCCATGACAAACAACACCTTATCCCTTCCCCTGAAATTCTCCAGATGCAGTCTTGTGATTTTTTCATTGATATCTGTGGAAAATCCCATGCGCGAAAGAAACCATCCGACAACTGACAGATTTTCAAAATATTTGTTGATCTCCGCATAAAGCCCGCTCCAAATATGATCATCAAATTTGATCTGATCCACATCAAATTCCAGATTCTGTGCCTCTACCGCTCCACTGATAAATAACGTCTCCGTATCGCCATCTTTAAAGTACTCTCCAAGCAGGATAGCTCCCCGGGAGGTCGTATTACCCGGCTCTGCGATCTTACGCAGGAATGTCATTACATAATCTTCTATGTATATTTTCTTCTTATCCGGAGCATTTCCTATCTGTCTGATATTTTTCGGCATTTTGTAATGTATTTCATTTTTTCCGTTTTTCTCCGCTGTAGTCTTGTCATACACGATCTCTATCATGATTACACTCCCCCATAATTATTATTGGCTCCGGCTCATTCCGAAAGCACTCTTTTTAGATTTGTTCTGATAATAGCATTTGGGAAAGTCTGTACTTATCAAATTTTGTCAACATATATGGCAATCTATATTTTTTCTTTTTGAATATTTCGACATTTTATTTTTCGGTTTTGTGTAAACTTTATCAATCCGGGTAATACTTTATAGTAAGATATACTTTTGGGAAGGTGTTTATGAATATCAGTAAGAAAGTAAAAAAACGGAAAACCGAATACTTCAATCCGGCCCGAAGCCATACCTGTCACGAGCTAGGTAACCGGATCGTAGAATTAATCCATGATATGGAAGGTTATGGCAAGGATATAATCGTAATCTGCATCGGAACAGACCGCGCTACCGGAGATGCACTCGGTCCTCTGGTCGGCGACTACATCCTTGCGCACGATACCGCCTATCAGGTTGCGGGAACACTGGAATATCCGGTTCATGCACTTAATATCCGTGATACGATCGACCATATCTACGAAGATTTTGACGATCCTTTTGTAATCGCCGTAGATGCATCTCTTGGCATGTCCAAAGATATGGGAATGGTTACGATCACGAACTCCCACCTGTTTCCGGGAAAAGGTGTAAACAAAAAACTTCCGGCAATAGGCGATATGTCTATTACCGGAATCGTTAATCTCTCCGGGAATGCCGGAGCAAATCTACTCCAGAATACCCGATTATATACAGTTAAACAGATGGCCGAATACATTGGAAGAGCACTCGTCTATGCCGATCATCATCTGTCATCTCCTTTATAAACTTTGATAGCCTCAGCTACTGTACTTGCTGATCCTTCTTCCATGATTGAGATCAGATCAGATAATTTTTCTTCTGTACAAAAGTCCTTTCCGAGATATGTTTCATATTTGTTCGTGATCATAAGCTCATATTCGGATATCTTCTTCTGCGTATCACCGAAATCATTTTCCAGTGTATCACGTTCGGATTTCAATCGATCCATTTTCTCTTTTCTGCGTCCGGTGATCTCATCCGTAATCAACTGTTTGGTTTCTTTCTCGAAGGTACGAAGCGCATCCAGTTTTTCATCACTGATCACTCCACCCGCATCTTCTAACTCCTGAATCTTTTTATCATATTTACCCAGTCTGTAAATGCTCTCATCCTTATCCTTTGCAATTGAATTCTTGATTGCTTTTACAGCCTTCTCATTGGCTATGATCTTATCGCGGGTTCTTCTTCCCTCCCGAATCAAATCTCTATGTTTCACCTTTGTCAGGTTAAATACAATGAAATAAATAATAAACTCAGTAATTACGATCAGTGCTGCAATCAGCACGCACATTGCAGTATGGTTTCCTGTCTTGAACTTTGTATTCATTAAAATCGCAATCACTGCCGCCGGAATTCCTCCGCATGCAACCAAAAGGATTACAAGCAGCTCAAGAAATTCACTCATGCCTTTGGGGGAAAACAGGCAATAATACATCTTCGTATTACAAAAGGCCGGAACATGATTCTTTTTGAATAAAGTCTTGATAGCCGCATTCAGCTGACGATTCTCCTCCCGGATATCTGCCGTCTCCTTATTGATCCGATCTTCCATTCTCTGGCTTTTCTTTTTATCCTTCTTCGTCTGCACCTGACGGATCTTAGAATTATTTACATCGATCTGTCTGTCATAGCTTGCAGCGATCTGTTCTTTTCTTTTTTTTAATGTGGCACTGATCTCATCACCGGTTGCCCGTTCTTCCCGGACGATAGCCCGTTTATTCTTCTTCTGGAGCAGCTTGATCTCCTCCAGCTTATCTTTTAAATCTTCTAATTCGGAGATTGTATCACGCGCTTCGATCAGGTATTCCTGGTCTTCATCATATACGTTATCCGCAGCCATAGCTTTCCTCCTGTCTGTAAATGTGCACGCACAAGCCTACACTTATATTTATTTTAACAAATAACACCTTATTAAACAACCCGAAGTTTTTTTCTATGTTTTTTCTGAAATCTGTCACACTTTTTTCAAACAAAATTAAGAGAATGTAAATTGCAAACCCTGTCGACATCTTCTATAATAGATACAGGCACGAATAATAAACCATTGCCGCTGATCACCAATAATACAAAGTTATATTTTACATAAAGGAGGATTTTCCCTGACCTATGAATATTTTATTTTTTCTGACTCCTAAGAGCGAGGTTGCATTTATAGAAAGCACATTTACTTTAAGACAGATTCTTGAAAAGATGGAGATCCATCGATATTCAGCAATCCCGATTCTGTCGGGTAACGGCGAATATGTCGGAACAATCACCGAGGGTGATATCCTCTGGTTCTGCAAGAAAAACGGATTGAACCATCTGTCCGAATCCGAAGATATCCGTTTGTCCGACATTCCGAAAAAATTCGAATATGCTTCCGTATCAATCAACTCAAATATGGAAGATCTGATCGCCCGTGCGATGGCACAGAACTTCGTTCCTGTAGTAGACGACCACAACAAATTCATCGGTATCGTAACCCGAAAAGATATCATCGGCTACTGCTATAAAAAGCTGAGCCAAACTTCATAATTTTTTCAAAAGCACTAAAATAAAAAGCCATCCAACCGATACTATTATTATACCGGCTGAATGGCTTTTTATTTATTATAACACGCCTGTTCTGTTGATTGCTGAGATTAACGCATATACAGATGCATCAATAATATCATCCTTAATGCCTGCACCCCAGGTAACTGTTCCGTCTTTTCCTTCCAGACCTACATAAGCGACTGCCTGTGAGTTAGAGCCTACCTGTAATGCATGCTCCTCATAGCAGATGATCTTGAAGTCAATGTCAAAATGCTTCTTAATTGCATTACTGACAGCATCCAGACGACCATTTCCTTTACCATGATATACTTTCTTTTCGCCATATTTCATGATCGTGATCTCAGTTGAGATTCCATCTCCCTGAACGAAATGACACTCCAACATCCGAACAGGATTTTCTATATTGACATATGTACTCTGGAAAATATCCAAAACTTCGGTAGCGGATAATTCCTTATGTGCCTTATCAGATACATCTTTAACTGTATAACCAAGATCCTCACGGAATTTTGGCGGAAGGTCAAAACCGTACTTGGACTGGAGAATATAACCGATACCTCCCTTTCCTGACTGGCTGTTGATACGGATAACATCTCCATCATATTTTCTTCCGATATCCTCCGGATTCAGTGGAAGATATGGTACTGTCCACATACCATCTCCCTGATCCTCTCTGTACTTCATACCCTTTGCTATCGCATCCTGATGAGAACCTGAAAATGCTGCAAAGACTAATTTTCCCGTATACGGAGAACGCTCATATACATGCATATTTGTTACGCGTTCATATAATTCTGTCAGCTTTGGAATATCAGACAGATCAAGTTCAGGATCTACTCCATGTGTGAACATATTCATCGCAAGTGTGATGATATCTACATTACCGGTTCTCTCACCATTTCCAAATAAAGTTCCTTCGATTCTGTCTGCACCTGCAAGAATACCAAGCTCTGCATCTGCTACGCCACATCCACGGTCATTATGCGGATGTAAGGACAGGATAACATTTTCTCTGTCAATCAAATGTTCACTCATGTACTCAATCTGGCTTGCATACACATGCGGAAGTGACATTTCTACAGTTGCAGGAAGGTTAATAATAACCTTACGATCCGGAGTAGGCTTCCATTCTTTGATAACTGCATTACATACGTCCAATGCATAGTCAATCTCTGTTCCGGTAAAGCTCTCCGGTGAATACTCAAACGGATAATTTACTCCGTGCTCTTCTGCCATCTGGTTCAACAATTTTGCCCCATCAACCGCAAGTTGTAAGATCTCTTCTTTTGATTTCTTAAATACCTGTGTTCTCTGTGCATAGGATGTCGAATTATACAGGTGAACGATCGCATGCTTTGCGCCGTCAATTGCTTCAAATGTTTTCTTAATGATATGCGGTCTTGCCTGTGTCAGCACCTGAATGGTTACATCATCCGGTATCATATTCTTCTCAATCAGGGTACGGCAGAACTCATATTCTGTTTCCGATGCTGCAGGGAAACCAATCTCGATCTCTTTGAAACCAATCCGTACAAGTTCTTTGAAGAACTCCAGTTTCTCATCCAGATTCATTGGAACGATCAGTGCCTGATTACCGTCTCTTAAATCTACACTACACCAGATCGGTGCCTTATCAATATACTCTTTTTCTACCCATTTTACAGACTTTTCCGGTGGCATATAATAGCCTCTTTTGTAATGCTCAAAATTCTTCATGTTTAACCTCCTGTTTCTGTTTTCTGTATAAGCTCCTGTAACGGCTTTTGTTCTTCTATTCATATATTACATAAAATATGGCAATAAAAAAACCTACATCTCATCACCTATAGAGACGTAAGTTATACGCGGTACCACTCTATTTCATACATGTTGTATGCTCTCGTTACAGATACAGATATGAATCTCTTATATCCTCCTGCTATAATGGTCAGGCTCCATCCCATCCTACTTCCTTTCAGCGGGCTACTCTGAGGCGAGTTCAAATCTGTTCCACTGCTGTCTCACACCAACCGACAACTCTCTGAATGCTTCATAGATTCTACTATTCCTCTTCATCGTATTATCTGTATCGACTTTAACACAGTGTCTCGCTGTCTGTCAACCCCATTTTTGCAGAAAAAATATGCACGCGGTAACTGTTCTTCCTGTACCCGCGTGCAAAGGATTGTCATTCCTACCATACAATATGACGTTTGTTCTTCAAGAGACAACCGCCCGATGCGATCATCAATATACCGGATGCAAGTCCAAGCACCAGAACGACTACGCCTAATGCAATATTTATTGCGCCTGAAGTTTTCATTGTCTTATATGCTTTCTCCATTTTCAGCACCCCTTCTGCAAAAATTTCATTTGAAAAGATGATACCACAAAGTCTCTCACCTGACAATGTTTCAGAGTAAATTTACGCCTTAAAATTTACATTAAATATTGTTTATGTTACACTGTTTTTAAACGAACACATAGGATGCTCTTTTCATTTTCAGAATGCAGCATGTCGTCCCGAAATGAAAAATGTATCCTTTACACTATAGATAAGGAGTCTGAATTATGCCAGCTATTTCAAATGACTGGGCTCCGGAACTGAAGCCCGAATATAAAAAAGAATATTATAAAGAACTGTTTAATTTTGTCGGACATGAATATGCCACAAGAGAAATCTTTCCACCTGCCGATGATATATTCAATGCATTTCATCTGACACCATTGTCAAAGGTCAAATGTGTCATTATCGGTCAGGATCCCTACCATAATGTAGGTCAGGCGCATGGCCTGAGCTTCAGTGTAAAGCCGGGAGTCGATATCCCGCCTTCTCTTGCCAATATTTATCAGGAGCTTCACGATGACCTTGGCTGCTATATTCCAAATAATGGTTATCTCGTTAAATGGGCGGAGCAGGGTGTCCTTATGTTAAATGCTGTTCTGACCGTACGGGCACATCAGGCGAATTCTCATCAAGGACATGGCTGGGAACAATTTACAGACGCCTGCATGGAGATCTTAAACCGTCAGGATCGCCCGATCGTATTCATCTTATGGGGCTCGTATGCGCAAAGAAAAGCTTCGATGTTAAACAATCCGAACCATCTGATCTTAAAGGCTCCGCATCCAAGTCCGTTATCGGTCTATCGTGGATTCTGGGGAAGCAAGCCCTTCAGCAAAACGAACAACTTCCTGATCGAGCACGGTGTTGAACCGATCGACTGGCAGATTGAAAACATATGACAATAAATCTGCCAAGCAAATAAGCAACGTGTCTGTATAAAGACAACGTTGCTTATTTATTTGGCAGATAAACAGATATGAGTAAGAAGGGCGAATAGCCCGGAGTGCGAATAGCTGTACGATTTCGAAAGTCCGACGGACGGAGAAATCAGTATTATTGAATTGTCTCCCGCTTCTTATCCAGTTCTGCCTGAACAACAGCAAGCTGTTCGATAATTTTATCTTTTAACATAGATATCTCGGAAGCATAGTCCTCTCCGAGATTGTCTTTTACCTGCTCTAACCGGTCAAGGATATCGGTATAAGTCTGATTTACTTTTCTCTGGATCCATTTGCGATTGGATACAAAAAGGATAGTTCTTAGATTATGCAGTCTGTCTGCAAGCTTGATCATGACCACCTGTGCCGGAGCGTGGTCAAATAGACGTTTTGAATAGTCGGAGAAGGTCTCTCCTTCGAGTTTACTTAATAAATATACATGATCCCTGATATCCGTACCAAAGATCTGTTCAATATCTTCAAATGTACAGTCCGTATCTTCTACCGTATCATGCAGTAATGCAGCTACAAGTACAGTTTCATCCTCTACTTGACATTCGTCTCTTAATATATGATAAACGCCAAGAATATGTTCATCATAATACGGCACTTTGCCATCTCTGCCAAGGCGCGTCTGTCCCTGATGACATCGCTTCGCAAATGCCATCGCAGTCTCAACACGATCTGCCTGACAACTGCCGTCTTCTATATAAGAAACTGTTTCATCTCTGTCTGCTGTATTTGTAAAACCCTGCATGTTCTGCTCCATTCCATACCCTCGGGGCATTTTTTAGATATAACCGGACATGTACACCCGCACCTTGTGTCTGTTTCAGTATAACACAGCCGCACATATCTTTCCAGCGAATCTGTCATTTTATAGATACTTCATTTTTACATCTGCTGCGTTTTTCTGTTTTGTACTTTTCCATAATTTGTCTGTCTCCATGCTTGAATCCTACCGAAATTTCGCATATACTAGATTCTGCTTTACCGTAATATGCAACTATACAATGTTCCAACCTGTCTGTACGGGTTGCAGCAAGCGGACTCGAACGCACAATATATGTCATTGCACTATATTCGGTTGTTCTCGTATCACCAGATTCGCATCAGAACACACATTATATACATGGCATTGCCTGTTACGGTGAATGATACAAATTAAGAAAGAGGTTTCACGATTATGGATATTATTTTGAAGATCAGTCAGGAACTTATGTGCCGGCAGGAGCAGGTAGCCGCTGCCGTTAAACTGATAGATGAGGGAAACACTATCCCTTTTATTGCACGATACAGAAAAGAAGCTACCGGTTCTTTAAACGATGAGCAGCTTCGTACTCTGGATGAACGTCTTACTTACCTCAGAGGACTAGAAGAACGAAAAGAAAAGGTCATTGCTACGATTGAAGAACAAGGCATGCTGACCGACGAACTGAAGCAGTCCATTCTGGCTGCCGAAACTCTGGTAGCTGTCGAGGATCTGTACCGCCCATATAAGCCAAAGAGAAAAACTCGTGCCACGATCGCACAGAGCAAGGGACTTACAGGGCTTGCAAATATCATCTCCCTGCAAATGACAAATAAGCCGATCACGGAAGAAGCCCTCGCCTATGTATCAGAAGAAAAAGAAGTTCACTCCCCTGAAGAAGCAATTGCAGGAGCTATGGACATTATCGCAGAATCCATTTCGGATAATGCAGAATATCGAACCGAGATACGAAACCGAACAATGGATAAGGGAGTTCTTATAACTACCGCAAAAGATCCGGAAGCAGAATCGGTATATGAAATGTATTATGATTTCAGCACTCCCGTCCGCAAGATGACCGGATATCGTACACTCGCCATTAATCGTGGTGAAAAGGAAAAATTTCTCTCCGTTAAGATCGACGCACCGGTCGACGAGATCATCGGTTATCTGATCCGTGAAGTGGTCGTACGGGATAATCCGAATACAAATGACATCTTAAAAGACGCGATTGCCGACAGCTACGAACGTCTGATCGCTCCATCCATTGAACGTGATATCCGAAGCAGTCTGACCGAAGCTGCCGAAGATGGTGCGATCAAAGTATTCGGCAGTAATTTAAAACAGCTCTTAATGCAGCCACCGATCAACGGCCATGTCGTACTTGGCTGGGATCCTGCATTCCGTACCGGATGTAAGCTGGCAGTCGTTGATGCAACGGGAAAGGTACTCACTACGAAAGTCATCTACCCGACTGCTCCTCAGAATAAGGTGGAAGAATCAAAGAAGATCTTAAAGGATCTGATCAAAAAATATAACATCTCGCTGATCTCTGTCGGGAACGGAACCGCTTCCCGTGAGTCCGAGGCGATCATTGCCGATCTTATCCATGAGCTGGATACAAAGGTTCAGTATGTAATCGTAAATGAAGCCGGAGCATCCGTCTACTCGGCAAGCAAGCTTGCAACAGAAGAATTTCCAAGCTTTGATGTCGGTCAGCGTAGCGCCGCTTCAATCGCAAGAAGACTTCAGGATCCGCTTGCCGAGCTGGTCAAGATCGATCCGAAAGCGATCGGTGTCGGTCAGTACCAGCACGATATGAACCAGAAGAAGCTGACAGAAGCGTTAGACGCTGTTGTCGAAGATTCTGTAAACCAGGTCGGCGTTGATTTAAACACAGCTTCTGCTCCTCTGATGGAGCATATCTCGGGTATTACAAAAACACTGGCAAAGAATATCATAGAATACCGTGAAGCAAACGGTCGCTTTACAAATAGAAAAGAACTGTTAAAGGTTGCAAAGCTTGGTCCGAAAGCCTTTGAACAGTGTGCCGGATTTATGAGGATCTCAGGTGGTACAAATCCGCTTGATGCTACCTCTGTCCATCCGGAAAGCTACGAGATTGCCGAAACACTGATCCGGCATCTCGGATATTCCATGGATGATCTTGCATCCGGTCAGTTAAAGGGTATCACAAAAGCCGCAGGCGATATCAAAGCACTCGCAAAAGAACTGGGCGTCGGAACCGTAACAGTTACCGACCTTGTAAAAGAGCTGGAAAAACCTGCAAGAGATCCTCGAAGTGAAATGCCACAGCCGATCCTGCGTGGGGACATCCTTGAAATGAAGGACTTAAAGGAAGGCATGATCTTAAAGGGCACAGTCCGTAATGTAATCGACTTCGGTGCATTTGTAGATATCGGTGTTCATCAGGACGGTCTGGTTCATATCTCTCAGATGTCGGATAAATTCATCAAGCACCCATTGGATGTTGTAAGTGTCGGTGATATCGTAACAGTTAAGGTTATGGGCGTGGATCTTGCAAAGAAACGAATCCAGCTCACTATGAAAGGGATTGAAGGGTAAGTCGTTTTATCAAACAGCAACTCTCTCTGAATGAATTTTTATATCTTTAACAATTCTATTTTTATATCAACATGCTGCAATTCATCAGCAAGCTTCATCATAGAATCTTGCCGGAATATGCGGCATGTTTAATGTATCTGCAACACGTATAATTCCTTAGGTTTTTCGTCATTTTGACGATAATCTTTCAGTATCGAAACAGCATATGTATATGGTATAATTTATATAAGCATATCAATCGAATGATGTGTCGGAATTTAGGGTTATGGAGACCATGTATACAGGTATAAAGTTTATCTTTTATATTCAGCCTTTAACCGGTGGACTACATCTTGTAAATGACGCACTTCATTTTCTATTCGATGCATATGTTTTTTTCGTAAATACTCCTGTGCCAACTCGCCTTCGGCTCAAACAGGCACCCGTATTTACTGACAATATGCATCTCATTACGAAAGCCTCGTGTATGTCATATTACAAGATATAGTCCACCAGTCACAGGCTGAGCATAAAAATAAATCAAATATAAACTGTATATATCGGACAAAGAAAGGAGTTGAAGGTTATGAACAAAAAGATTATCAGTCTCATACTCATGTTTGTTATGATCGGGGAGCTCATGTTTACAAGCATGCCGGCAGCAAAAGCCAGTGGCTATCTTGAAATAAAGGCAACCGCTACATCGATGACCTCGGTAAAAATAACATGGAAAGCACAAAAAGGAGTTACTCAGTATAAAATCTATCGTGCCACAGAAAACAAAAACGGAAATGTCGGCAAATATAAGGTGGTAGCAACCATCTCCGGCAAGAAGAAAAGTTACACCGACAAGAAATTAAAAACAGAGAAAACTTACAGCTACATGGTTCGTGGCTATAAGAATAAAAAATGTGTCATTAAAACTGGAGTTCCGGAATCTGCCTATACCGGACTGACATGTTCATTTGACGAATACCAGTTTGCAGAAGCCCCAAGAAGCCCAAAGTCGATCACGCTGAAATTATACAGTTCAGGCGGCGTACTTCCAACCGGATATGAAATCTACCGGAAGGAAATGGGAATCTCAGGTTACAAAAAAATCGCAACAACCAAAAAAAGTGTAACCAGCCTGAGCTATAAAGACAAAACCGTAAAAGCGGGTAAGACATATCGCTACAAGGTCAGAACTTATCTTAAGGTCGGCAAGAAGAAATATTACAGTGCTTTTACGGACTACGAACAGATATCTGCAACAAACCGAAGCGGTAAATATACGTTCAAATTTGACAACAGTGTAAAATGTGCTGATAACGAAACAGTATATAAGATTACCAGCAAAGCCTATAATGACACATTAAAATTATATGACAATGCTGTACTGACGATTGAGTTGGACGATGGTTCGACCATTGAAACAGGTGTTGATATCATTTCCTATCGCAAGGGTGATGGCACCTGGAAGAAATACAAAAGCAACCAGAGCCTAACTCTTAAGGCAAACGAAACACTCCGGCTCAAGGTTCGGGCTACACAAGATGTAAAGATTAAGAATCTCAAAAATGTAGAGTCCTATGAACTGAATATGGATGTTACTTATGGAGGAATAAGCAGCTTCCTCTGGGCTTACCCTTATGCCGGTACAGCTAAGACTGTTATGAATTCAGAAGCGATCCATTAAATAACCGCATAATATAAAGCACCTCTGCTCCATGGTGGTTATATGATACAAGACAGAATTTCTGAAATGTATTGTATATGAAACTACTGTGGGGTGGAGGTGTTTTTTTGCCGACATTTATGTCGACATTTTCTTGTTCAGTTAGATATAATTATATGCTATACTTATTTTGTTCTGGTTAAACGAGGTGATCATGAGAAATATATTTTTTGTAGATAGTGAGAATGTCGGTGATTCCTGGATACAACTATTTGATTATCTGAATGACGATGACTGTATCCTTGTATTCTACACCGACAAGTCTCCTAACATGTCCTATGCAAATGTTGTCGCATTGAAACAGTCCCCTTTTGAACCTGAGTTCATCCTCTGTGAAAACGGAACTGATAATGCCTTAGATTTTCAACTTGTAACCTACCTTGGTTCGTATACAGTTAAAAATCCGGACGACAACCTCATCATTGTTTCAAAAGATAAAGGTTTTGACAGCGTGGTACATTTCTGGACGGAACGCGGATACCATGTATGTCGCAAGGCTCCCTCCATTTTCCACACACTGGCAAATGAACTATCCGTGCAAAAGCCACTTCTTCCTGCAATTCCAGCTTTTGCTGCAGTACCGGAAAGTATTGATGATTCAGTAATAAAAGCAGAAAATCCAAAGCCGGACGTGATCGTAGAAGCCACTCCCGCTGCGAATCCTGTCAAAATTGCTGTTCCTGTTAAGATTGATAAACAGGCTGCTATTCCAGAAGCTGTATCTACGCCGCTGTATGATAAGGAACAGGTCGATACATTACTTTCCTGTATCGGAAAAAGTAATCTATCCGCCATCCACAACATACTTATATCAATCTACGGTCAGGAAAAAGGAAGTTATATCTATGGTATAGTAAAGAGTTCATCCTACGAGATACCAAAGGTCAACTGGCAAAAGAAAACAAAATACCGTAAATTCTTATCGATTGTTTACTCTAATGCCGGTATTGCTCTCATTGATGATTTCTATAAAAAACTATACCCGCATAAAGCAAACCTTCGGGAAATTCACAACCTCTTCGTGACCAAGTATGGTCAGGAAAAGGGTACCGAATACTATCGCTACTATAAATCGCATGCAGAATTTCTGCAGAAGACATTCTAGCATGTAACAAAAAGGAACCAGAACAAAGCTCTCCCCACCACAGGAGCTGAATAGCATATAGGGGATGTGGTAAGTAAGGCTGTGGTGGGGGGAGGTATGTACATGTGCTACTACTTTTTGATCTCAGTGTTACATTTGTATTTGTATCTATATGGTCTTATTAAATTCTCATATAATTTATAACTGCATATATCTATATAGCTTACTTCTTGTTCTTTTATGGTTGTATAGCAAATCAGTCTGGGATTCTCCTTTATATAGCACTGCTTCTCAAAATCCCATTCACATATAAACACCTTTTCAAATGGTGATTTCTCTATAACCCTAAGAAAATAATCCGTAACACCGTTTCTTTCTTTTGTTTTTAACAGATGTTCCATACAATCAAATTCATCATCTAAAACAAATATAAACAAGTCCGTATCCCCTTTAGGATGTAATTTTTCCTTTTTCTTTATTCCCGCAATAATATTATCTATATCAGCTTCTATCACTGGTATATCCGATTTAAATTCTGAGGGCTGCCCATCTTTGTAATTAAAACTTTTCGCAAGAAGTCGTTTATCTTTATCGAATTGACATTTTCCTTCTTCTGTAAATGAACCATCGATATTTCTTTCATAATCCAATGCAATAAAACGCATTTGCGCTTCACTTATTTCCTGTAATTTCTCCGTTTTCTCTCTAATAGATAATCTATCAAATTGTGTTGGAGATTTTGCTATTTTATTATTATGTTGCGTATGTGTTACTTCTAAATAATTCCCTCCTTGAAATTTTAGATCAGGCATACTCTTACTTGAATTATCATCATAATATTGATTGTCAAATATATAGCCTTTTAATTGTAAAATCTCCTTCGCTTCCTGTTCTCCTTGTTTCATTTTATTTTTTCCCCTTTTATGTTAATTATATTTTCTTTGTTATCATTCCACACTATGTATCTATTAAAACTGATATTTGTTATTGTATTTACAGCTACGTTATAAATTCACATTCCACCATGTATCTATTAAAACCTGGATCTGTTCCTTTGTGGCATCTGATAATGTCTTATTCACATTCCACCATGCATCTATTAAAACTTGACGAACGTATAGAAGAATTAGTAGAAAAGAAATTCACATTCCACCATGTATCTATTAAAACTCATTGTATTTGCTGTTTTGCTCATTCTATATCCGATTCACATTCCACCATGTATCTATTAAAACCCGTTGCAAGTTCTTCGATCTCATATACATCGTAATTCACATTCCACCATGTATCTATTAAAACGAAATTCATAGCATTACAAAGACCCGCTTCTGTAACATTCACATTCCACCATGTATCTATTAAAACGATACGGTCAGCCAGTACGGGTGTATCACGCAACTTATTCACATTCCACCATGTATCTATTAAAACCAAGCTTACAATATCGTTTAAGCTTGAAACGATCTAATTCACATTCCACCATGTATCTATTAAAACGGTTGTAAAACAGTATCTGCAAGTGAAATAAAAGTATTCACATTCCACCATGTATCTATTAAAACGAGCAAAAGAAGCGTTGGAGAACGCAAAAGACGCATATTCACATTCCACCATGTATCTATTAAAACGTTCCACCATTTTTGATACTAGTAAGTGCCGATAGTAATTCACATTCCACCATGTATCTATTAAAACCTGCACAAACATGCAGTGAATTAAAAAGGAGAAGCACATTCACATTCCACCATGTATCTATTAAAACCCATCTTAAACGACTGCTTGCCAAATAAATATTCCATTCACATTCCACCATGTATCTATTAAAACAAGGGATGAAAGGATGATGCATCATTATGAAAATAATTCACATTCCACCATGTATCTATTAAAACAAATCATAATTTGACTTAATTTCTTCATCAAGATACATTCACATTCCACCATGTATCTATTAAAACTGTGATATTTACCCCGGACAATGTGATTTCATACAAATTCACATTCCACCATGTATCTATTAAAACTTAGTAATAGTGCTGATTATAGTTGTTTCGGTTATATTCACATTCCACCATGTATCTATTAAAACAGTATCATGCGCCAAACGTAACATGATCTCATCAAGATTCACATTCCACCATGTATCTATTAAAACATCCATGATGAAACAGAAATATTTCTTGCATTTTTCATTCACATTCCACCATGTATCTATTAAAACCGTCCTTGTCTGTTGTAAAAGTACAAATATAGTCACATTCACATTCCACCATGTATCTATTAAAACGCAGATACCGAGGCAGATGGACATAAACCAGTTGCATTCACATTCCACCATGTATCTATTAAAACAGATAAAGCGGACATTGTTTTGTCAGTAATTGATGTAATTCACATTCCACCATGTATCTATTAAAACTGACAATGAAGGAAGTGTATGATAAATTAGAGATATTCACATTCCACCATGTATCTATTAAAACCCTTGTTTCGCTACTGCTTTTCGTACAGATTCATCATTCACATTCCACCATGTATCTATTAAAACAATTCTGCATAGCTACTTCCATTCGTACTGTAGCTACATTCACATTCCACCATGTATCTATTAAAACTTACAGTGCTTTGCGTATTGTTGTCTAGGATTTTAATTCACATTCCACCATGTATCTATTAAAACGCAACGCGTCATCCGAACGAACAAGCAATGTACAGTATTCACATTCCACCATGTATCTATTAAAATCCAAAATTTTTGCGACTTGTTCGGGTTCAAAATTTATTCACATTCCACCATGTATCTATTAAAACATTTATGAATAAACCAGGGACAAATATTTCATACAAATTCACATTCCACCATGTATCTATTAAAACCACAAATGCTATCGCATATTCCTTTTTCCGGAACTGAATTCACATTCCACCATGTATCTATTAAAACTACTGTCCGAGATTGACCTACAGACATTTTTTCAAATTCACATTCCACCATGTATCTATTAAAACGGATATTTACTTATGACAGATGCCTGATACAAATTATTCACATTCCACCATGTATCTATTAAAACAAAATCCGTATAACGGGTTTGCCCCCTGCACAAACATTCACATTCCACCATGTATCTATTAAAACTCTAATTCCTGTTGAGTTATGTAGCCACGTTTCAGATTCACATTCCACCATGTATCTATTAAAACTTGCTATAGATTCGCACAAAATTTTAAAAGTTTCAATTCACATTCCACCATGTATCTATTAAAACGTTGGTTCTACGGATATTTGAATCATAATTGTAGATATTCACATTCCACCATGTATCTATTAAAACGGGATTATTTGCATTTTGTTACACTGAGTTAGATATTCACATTCCACCATGTATCTATTAAAACCTTGACCACCCAATAGCGTTTTCATTTGACGTATAATTCACATTCCACCATGTATCTATTAAAACCTTTTGATAAACCAGTACGTTCAATGAGGATTTTCATTCACATTCCACCATGTATCTATTAAAACTATGACAGAGCATTGCGACATTGACATATACCTGAATTCACATTCCACCATGTATCTATTAAAACTATGCTTGTAGAAAAAAGAGATCTGGAGATACGACATTCACATTCCACCATGTATCTATTAAAACATATCAGCGCGGACGGCGCTTACAAAGAATCCTTTGATTCACATTCCACCATGTATCTATTAAAACGGTATCAAAAGCATCAGAAACAGATGTCTTAAATAATTCACATTCCACCATGTATCTATTAAAACTTACTTTTGTCAGCCTTTTTCTTTGACTACTTACGAATTCACATTCCACCATGTATCTATTAAAACAAGAAAAATTTGTGCTGTCATTCTCTTTCTGATAAATTCACATTCCACCATGTATCTATTAAAACATTATCAACATATTGACCGACCGATAAAATCATATCATTCACATTCCACCATGTATCTATTAAAACCACTAGCTCTGTAGATACCATTGAGGCTTATGCACAATTCACATTCCACCATGTATCTATTAAAACTCCATCGTCATAAATGCGAGGTTTTTTGTATAAAACATTCACATTCCACCATGTATCTATTAAAACTATGTCCCTTTGAGAAGAAAATCAAAATGCCCGGAACATTCACATTCCACCATGTATCTATTAAAACGCATTTGCTCTGTTGCGCTCCTTGTATTTGTAATTGTATTCACATTCCACCATGTATCTATTAAAACTGTGGCTACAAAACCGAAACAATATGAACAGGACTAATTCACATTCCACCATGTATCTATTAAAACTTGCATAAGGAGGGATAAATAACAATGATTTATATATTCACATTCCACCATGTATCTATTAAAACGATATTGAACAAGCAAAGAAACTTGTAATAGCCGCATTCACATTCCACCATGTATCTATTAAAACATGAGCAGGTACAGATACTGAACCAATCGATCATGCATTCACATTCCACCATGTATCTATTAAAACGATGTTGATACGTCAACGATCACGCGGAATAAAAAAATTCACATTCCACCATGTATCTATTAAAACGTCAATCCAAACGCCGTTCTTTTTTCATTTTCGTACATTCACATTCCACCATGTATCTATTAAAACTACATAAGGTAAAGAAAGGAACACCTAGGCGGTGCAATTCACATTCCACCATGTATCTATTAAAACGCCCTACAGCCCATAATACACCATGAATTTTTAGTGATTCACATTCCACCATGTATCTATTAAAACGTAGTACATATCAATTACAAGGCAGTACAAGACGAATTCACATTCCACCATGTATCTATTAAAACGTCATACACTTTTTTTCCGTTTCGTGTAGTGCAAAATTCACATTCCACCATGTATCTATTAAAACCGTTTATGATTTTTCGGAACTTTTTTGGAACTATTATTCACATTCCACCATGTATCTATTAAAACTCCGTTCCAAGCAATCTTGCTTCATGGGTGATCTTTATTCACATTCCACCATGTATCTATTAAAACTAAAACCGGCTTCTCTAAGATAATTTGTAAATTCTTCATTCACATTCCACCATGTATCTATTAAAACTGAAAGGAGATCAAAATGACATTTTTAGCAACATCATTCACATTCCACCATGTATCTATTAAAACGCTATCTATAACCGATCTTTCCTCATCGGTCATATCCATTCACATTCCACCATGTATCTATTAAAACTTACTTAAATACACGGTAGAACAAGGTCTATGGCACATTCACATTCCACCATGTATCTATTAAAACGAGTTTAAACTTTACCCGGCCGCATTAAAAATCCAATTCACATTCCACCATGTATCTATTAAAACCCATATTTTTTATACCATTCCGGTACTTCTGATTCATTCACATTCCACCATGTATCTATTAAAACTGTCAATCCTGTTATTGAACCAATGTTATAAGCAAATTCACATTCCACCATGTATCTATTAAAACGGCAAAAAGGTATATGATAGTTTTTACAATAAAGAATTCACATTCCACCATGTATCTATTAAAACCATCTGTAGCACCATCAGCTAAAAGACCATTTGCAAATTCACATTCCACCATGTATCTATTAAAACTCTTTCAAAATTGCATGATGATCTTGTAGCGAGATATTCACATTCCACCATGTATCTATTAAAACACGGACATCGCGCCTAACATAGCCGGTTGATGTAAGATTCACATTCCACCATGTATCTATTAAAACACGATCTATCGAATAGATATAAGCATCTTCCTTTTCATTCACATTCCACCATGTATCTATTAAAACGTTGCCATTTTTGTAATTACTTGACTTGCGTATAAAATTCACATTCCACCATGTATCTATTAAAACGGATATTTACTTATGACAGATGCCTGATACAAATTATTCACATTCCACCATGTATCTATTAAAACAAAATCCGTATAACGGGTTTGCCCCCTGCACAAACATTCACATTCCACCATGTATCTATTAAAACTCTAATTCCTGTTGAGTTATGTAGCCACGTTTCAGATTCACATTCCACCATGTATCTATTAAAACTTGCTATAGATTCGCACAAAATTTTAAAAGTTTCAATTCACATTCCACCATGTATCTATTAAAACGTTGGTTCTACGGATATTTGAATCATAATTGTAGATATTCACATTCCACCATGTATCTATTAAAACGGGATTATTTGCATTTTGTTACACTGAGTTAGATATTCACATTCCACCATGTATCTATTAAAACCTTGACCACCCAATAGCGTTTTCATTTGACGTATAATTCACATTCCACCATGTATCTATTAAAACCTTTTGATAAACCAGTACGTTCAATGAGGATTTTCATTCACATTCCACCATGTATCTATTAAAACTATGACAGAGCATTGCGACATTGACATATACCTGAATTCACATTCCACCATGTATCTATTAAAACTATGCTTGTAGAAAAAAGAGATCTGGAGATACGACATTCACATTCCACCATGTATCTATTAAAACATATCAGCGCGGACGGCGCTTACAAAGAATCCTTTGATTCACATTCCACCATGTATCTATTAAAACGGTATCAAAAGCATCAGAAACAGATGTCTTAAATAATTCACATTCCACCATGTATCTATTAAAACTTACTTTTGTCAGCCTTTTTCTTTGACTACTTACGAATTCACATTCCACCATGTATCTATTAAAACAAGAAAAATTTGTGCTGTCATTCTCTTTCTGATAAATTCACATTCCACCATGTATCTATTAAAACATTATCAACATATTGACCGACCGATAAAATCATATCATTCACATTCCACCATGTATCTATTAAAACCACTAGCTCTGTAGATACCATTGAGGCTTATGCACAATTCACATTCCACCATGTATCTATTAAAACTCCATCGTCATAAATGCGAGGTTTTTTGTATAAAACATTCACATTCCACCATGTATCTATTAAAACCGCCGCTGGGTTGCGGATCATGTCTGACCAGAATTTTATTCACATTCCACCATGTATCTATTAAAACACGATCTGTTGTATCATCATCTCCGTTATTATATACATTCACATTCCACCATGTATCTATTAAAACGACTGCACAGCGGAAGCGGCCGCCTGTCAAGCCCTATTCACATTCCACCATGTATCTATTAAAACATTTCAATAGACATCGGAAAAGCTCTTACTTCTCCATTCACATTCCACCATGTATCTATTAAAACGCAGGTAGCGGATTATCCGGACAAGCAGGGAAAAAGATTCACATTCCACCATGTATCTATTAAAACCTTAGACTGGATTCCTATATTCCGGTAAGGAAAGCATTCACATTCCACCATGTATCTATTAAAACGGCAATCTATACCCATTGTATACGATAGTTCCGGAAATTCACATTCCACCATGTATCTATTAAAACAAAAAACTGTCTGACCATATCCATGACATTAAGGTATTCACATTCCACCATGTATCTATTAAAACACATCTTCCCAACCATTAATAGCTACTGTTGTACCAATTCACATTCCACCATGTATCTATTAAAACTAAAGCCTTGTATTGCATAATTTATAATATATAAATATTCACATTCCACCATGTATCTATTAAAACCAAGTCGCTTAATGATCTTGCTCTTGCTCTTGTCGAATTCACATTCCACCATGTATCTATTAAAACGCGGACTTCATCATGCCGATAGATCCCTGTATTGTAGATTCACATTCCACCATGTATCTATTAAAACCGATACGCGCTTGTTATACTGATGCGCCCATAATAATTCACATTCCACCATGTATCTATTAAAACCGTGGCGTATAGTTCGTAAGTTAGCATATGATCCGAATTCACATTCCACCATGTATCTATTAAAACTAGATAAATCTATTTCCTGTACTATCGTATTTTCATTCACATTCCACCATGTATCTATTAAAACGTTGTTCCCAGTTTTCAAATGATAAAACAACATCCCTATTCACATTCCACCATGTATCTATTAAAACTGCATGACCTCCAATCCCGTTTATCTCAAAAAAATAATTCACATTCCACCATGTATCTATTAAAACCGTTTTATCTGAGTTATAACTAATTCCTTTATTTTATTCACATTCCACCATGTATCTATTAAAACTACTATGAAGATTATAATACCTTGTTTTATAACGTATTCACATTCCACCATGTATCTATTAAAACTTCCTGCTCTGGCAGATTCTTTCATTTTTTCTGAATTCACATTCCACCATGTATCTATTAAAACGCAGACAATGAAAACGTATATATATCAGCGAAAAAGATTCACATTCCACCATGTATCTATTAAAACGGGGCTTGTCCCCAGCGGTGTAAAATGAGGTGTAAAATTCACATTCCACCATGTATCTATTAAAACGCCGTCGTTGTAATGTGTAGAACATTGTTTTTTATAATTCACATTCCACCATGTATCTATTAAAACCCATCTCGGATGCAGTACCACCATAGCCAAGCTTGATTCACATTCCACCATGTATCTATTAAAACTTAGTTGAAGAAAAGGACATTATTGAACAGATAAAATTCACATTCCACCATGTATCTATTAAAACTGCAAGCAACGAAACAGCACTTGCAGCTTTTCAGAAATTCACATTCCACCATGTATCTATTAAAACCGCACTATAAAAAAGCAATATTTTACAATGCTTTCACATCCTCTTTTTGTCGACCTTGCTTCAATAATCGGACTACACATTCTATTTTTAAATAGTATATTCCTTTTTTCTATATTTTTTCCCATTGTCGACCGGCGGCAGATTTTACAATATTTATGGTCGACAATTTCAAATAAAGAAACTGGCTTTGTCATCTTCCTTACCCCAGAACTCTTTATTCAACCATTTTTCCTGCCTGCTTTTAAATATAATAACGGAATCCAATTCATGATCAATATATTCATCCAGCTCCTGTTTCAGCTTCACAAGTTGTACTTTTGTGATATCTCCCTCAAAAACAGAATTTTGTATATGGGATAAATACCTTTTACAAATCTTAAAAATATGATTCCATCGTTTTTGTCCATTATTTTCTTTATTTATGTCATATACTAATACTACATACATATTTCACCACCATATTCTGAATCCTTCATATTCTTTTTCCCCAATCAGATGCTTGATCAGCTTGTATAACTCTAAACGCATCAGATACTGATATGTAACGGGGCGACCTAAATCTTTATGCATAATTGTCTGCTGTAATTTTTTCTCCAACTCCTGTGCAATCAATCTGGATGCATCCCTATTCAAGTGCAAATAATTCAGCTCCTTCGTAAAACTTTTTTCGGTTATCTGATTACGGTTTAATAATGAAAAAAGAAGTCGATCTCCTATCAACGGTTTGAAAATTTCTGCCACATCCAGACATAGAGAAAATCTTCTAACACCAGGTTCATGGAGATAACTTATCGTAGGATTCAATTGTGTATGATATACCTCACTAAGAACCTTTGAATAAATCAACGAATTAACAAAAGAAATCAACGAATTAATCATGTTATCAGGCGGATGCATAACTCTTTTATCAAACTCTATTTCCTGATCAATGATAACATTCCATGTAGCATAATAATGCCTTCTTATATTTCCCTCTATTCCCATTAGCTCTTGGATCGTTGATGTTTTTGGTAATTCTTTTCTCAACGAATCAATTTCTGACATATAGAAAGATACATCCTTGCCTCGTCCGTTATAATACCGGAGATTTCGGTAAATATTATCGGCAGCCGCTTCTATAAATTTTTTTGCAATGGTCAATCTCTTTCCATAATCTGTATAATGTTCAACCTGTTTTACCAATAATTGACCTGCCAGCAGCTTTTCTTTTGGATAAAAGCTACCTGTATAAAAATTATAATAATTGAAGAAATGTATCGGGATTCCATATTGAGAAATGTAACTCAAAAATGTTGTATTAAATGACATCTCTGACATGACATAAATATCATCAATTCGTTCAATCGGAATATCTCTTTTTTCTCCACCTGAAGATATAAATTGAAGTGTATTATCTTTTCTTTTTAAATCTCCACTATTGTAAATATAAAAACTTTGTCCCATTATCCCTCCATGTTAGATAAAACACAAATCATGATATGCGCACTTCCCACATATTTTTTGTTTTTCAAATGCTGGTGGTTGTTCCTGCATTTTTAACTTTTCTATATCTGCAATTATCTTCTGCAACTGTACTTCATCATCCTCTGACAGTTCTACAACAATATTTTTTTTGATCATAGGATAATCAATCTTTGCCGTTAAGCCCTTAACTCCACGTTGTTTCAAATAATATAGATAATATTTTACCTGCCAGATTCCTGCCTCTTCTATTGCTTTACTCTTTTTTATCTCATGTAATTCCTGATGCTCTTTTATAAAATCAATATTTATTACATTATCGATATTAATGTGTTTATCATCACGCCGGTAACTGTTCTCATCAAGTAGTTTACCCAACATAACATTTTCATTATCGGATTCCATGTTTATTTCATTTATGAAATACCATAATTTTCTTTTACACACAAAATAATAATAAATCATTACACCAGTAACTCGATTTTCCACAATTCCTCCTTATATAAAATTCCACTCATCATCATACTTCGTTAACGATAAGCCCATACCCCGTCCTGTCATTTCATCAAAATCATATAATAAGCATGTCCTGTGAATATCTAATCTGTCATTTATACAATTCAAATCCACACCATCTAATTTTCTCCGATCCGAATACAGATTCAGATTAAGAGTTATATCTGCCAGTTTTGCTTTCAATATCCTTCGTATATTACTGTCAACATATGGTGTATCTAAAACACTCGTTATTGCCTCTATCAGATACTGATTTTCCTGATATATTCTATCTGGAATTACTGTAATACTTTTTATTCCACGAAAATCCTCATCGATATCTTTCTTAGATGTATAATCTAACGGCTGCAACGATTTAAATTTAGCCAGATTTCTTTTTATCATTTGGAAGTATGCCGTATTCTTTAATGCGTCTACATCATAAACTTCATTCATATACTGAACTTTATCTTTTTCGGAAAAAAGCTTTCCATTATATGCCTCTAATAATTGTACAGATCTATCATATATATCACTGTCATATATTCCTTTTCCATTCTTCATACATCCTGAATAATTAACATAAATTAATACATTGGCATCGGTTATATCCTTTTTCCCTGCTCTATTACACCGTCCCATTCTTTGCAATAAGCTATCAGCCGTACACATCTCCGTATAAAGAACATCAAAATCAATATCAAGACTTGCTTCTACGATCTGTGTTGTTACCCATATACCTGTCATCTCATCATTACTGGAAAAATCCATTATCATCTTTTCCAACTGATCCCGATGTTTTCGAATATATCTGGAATGAAGCAGGAATACCTCATCTGTTCTTTGGGATAATTCTTCATATACCTTCTGTGCCTTTGATACTGTATTGCATATAACGAGAACTTTTTTCTTGTATCCATCTTCCGCAATTCTGTCAAAATCAAATTCTTCATGAAATAATGCGATCTTATGTCTGTCTGTTCCCATTGTAGCGGAAAAATCTATAAAAATATAATCTCTATCCTTTATCAACCGATATTTTCGCATAAAAAATTCTAAAACCGGCGGAAATGTTGCTGTTATGATTGCGAATTTTCCTTCCATTTGTTTTAGTTCTGACAAGCCGTAAATTAATGCTGCTACTATCTTAGGAGAATATGACTGAATCTCATCTATAATTAATTTTGAATATTTCAGTGTCGCTGCAAAAATCTCAGTGCCCGGGGCTTTATAAACAAATTTAAATAATTGATCTACCGTGCAGACAGTAAGCGGATACGAGAACAATTTTGCCTGCTCATATCTGGTATTCCCATCTGTAAATTGCCCATCTGTTCCATCAAAATAACTGCTTAGGCTATCAGAATGAAGCAATGCTACATCCTTATACATATACCTGTCCTTTATTCTGCTATATATGGCATTAGAAGAAACTTTTAACGGTAATGTATAAAAACCTTTCTCGCCATTTGCCCATAATAAAGCTGCCTCTGTTTTTCCTGATCCAGTAGGTGCTATAACTACAACATTATCATCACTATGTTCCTGCATAAAAACCTGCAACTCACGCAATGAATTTGAAAAGTAATCGCGAATCGTGCTGCATAATTTTTTCTCAGCAATGTCACTGTGTAATTCTGCTTCTTCATATCCTGCACTTACCGTCCAGTCAAACTTATTCAACAAGCCCTTTATCAACATATATTCACACCATGTTTGCTCATCTACACTTCTCAATTTCATTGTAGGATTATTCGAATACAACAGTTGATTACGATTTGCGGCAGAAAATTTCACATCTTCCTTTCCCAAATATTCCTGCAAATATTTTTTATACCATTTATCGTAATAGTCATAAAAATCCTTATCAGAAAAACTATCCTTCCGATCATGATGATAATAGACTGCTGTCAATAACACAGAAAAGTCATCGCCTGTACATTCTGGTATTTCCTGCTTAACCTGTTTCTCTGATAAACTAAGTGCACTAAGAAAACCATGTGGTATCTGCCTTTCAGCCATCCTTGTAAGTTGAGGATTGACAATTGTCTGGAAAATATAATTAGCTTTTCCAAGGTCATGCACTCGGCATGCCTCTAAAACCAGATTCTTTTCCTTTTCTGTAAAATACATATCAAAAATCTCAAAGAATTTTCCTGCACAGTTAACAATATCCTTCTCATGTTCTCTTAAAGTTTTTTGCTCCTGAACAGTTTGCTGTTTCAAAGAATCCAAGTAAGAAATGATCATCTTCGACTCATTTTCATTCAATTTATCCATCTGGCTGTCCAAAAGATAAATCAATATGTTTCTGATGTCATTTACATTTTTAACTTCCTTCTTGGTGTCATTTGACTTTGCATAATATTCCATATCGTATTGTCAATCCCTCTCTTATCTTGTTATGCGAACGCAACAACATCCCCATAGGTATCGATATATGCATTCACTACCGAAGTATCCTTCGGCATATAATGCGCTTTTATCTTTCCACCATCCGGTTTCCATCTGCGATATCCCTGCGGTGTTATCTCGTATTCCTTTGTTAACATGTAAGTCGTGCTTGTACGTCGTCCAATATCCAGTTCTGATTGAAATGGAATATAGATATTATTTCGAATCGTTGCTGATTCAACTTTCTGTAATTCAACAATTTCTACATTTTGAATATCCAGCAAATCTTCATACCGCCCTAATGATGGATAAATAATCGGACACTTCAGTGCCTGATAAATCTTATCAAAATCTTCCTCCTCAGGTATAATATGTAAAACCATCCGATTATCACAGATCAGTTCTACATGTGCAATCCCCTTAAACACACCATAATCTTTGTCTTCACCTTTGATACAGAGCTGATGTCTGCCTTCTTCATACTTTGTATCGAATTTGAATGAATATCTTGTATACAATTCTGATACAGAACCTGCGTTTTCTCCCTGGATACTTACCTGCATCTTGTGATAACTGTCAAATCCACTAATTGCGTGAATCATACCAATAACAGTTGAATATGGTGGCAACGGATAAGATTCTTTTATAATGAAACTACTTGGTTTTCTGTAGTTCGCAAGGTTTTGAAAACAATCAATTCTAATTGCTCGCTCCATAATATTCATCAACTTCCTTTTTCAACTGTTTAAATACATCTGCAACTGTCTTTGTGTTCAATGTATCTTTTAATTCTGCATCATTCTGGAAAATACCTGTCACAACTCCAACACTGGTATTGTTCTTTATATCCTCATCACTTTCAATAATCTCTCCAAGCATCTTCGTGTTTATGGCTCCATTTTCCAAAGATACTCTATTTTCAAAGAACGGATTTTTTCTTATATATCGACCACCGATTGCAAATACAGGACTAAGGTTCTCTCTTCTTCCCTTTATATCACGATATAAATACTGGATCGTATCAAGAAATTTTTTTACTCGATCTGCTTTTTCTTCTGCAGATATCTCAAGATCTCCATCCACACCAATACGATCAAGATCTATAGTGATCGTATATGAGTAGAATGACTTCTGTATCTCACTCTGTGCGATCGCATTATCAAGATCCTGGCGTCTTGCCAATCCAATATTGGTTAAAAATTCCAAATCGCTCTGATAAGGCTCTAATGATACCGCATTACTCAGTCGAACAACTGCACTTCTGGTATCAGCTCCGCCTTTTTTATCCTCTCCTTTTGCACTGGTCTTCATATAACCAAAAAAGTCAATTTCCGGATAATCTTTTATATTAGCAGTTGGTGCAAACTGAACGACTCCACTCTTTCCATCAACAGGTGTTGTATCCCATCCTAACTGCTGAATAATATTGTATCTCAATGCCTGTCTTGATATATAAGAATATTGCTCATATGTTCCTCGTGATAATTTTTTGAGTGTAGTAATATTACCTACGCCCTCTCCATAATTTGCACTTTCTGCAAGAAATACCATTGTAAGTGTTAAACCATTCCTAATCATTAACCTTTTCCTCCTTTTTTTCATAATGACTTCCTTCTAATCCCATAAGGAATGCATATCCATACTCTCTAAACTTCTCCCGATTATCCAGACACTCTATGAATGCATCCGGAACTGTCAGATTTACAGAACAATAGATACGCATTATAATTTCCATAAAATGGGAAACATCTCCAACTGCAACTGCATTCAGTAATCGATATACCGTACCTCTGATTCTTGAATCATCACTTGTGCCTTTCGCTGCTAACAGTTTATTTCTTAATTCATATCCACACTCTCTAACTTTGTATCGATTCACTATTGCACCTCCTATCTTATTCTTATCTTCATTATCTTTCTTCAATAAACTTACACGAATCTGAATATCATATACCCAATAAGCATCTACCAAATATGTCTTTACATCCATAGACTGCCTTAACAAGATATTTAATAATGGATATTGATTTCTATACCGAAGAATATTCAATATAACTGTTTCATGTATATTTATGTATTCAGTCCCCTTTTTTATATATGGGTATTTACTTAATACATCAAGTCCAGCCCTTACTTTCTCATCATTTAATATTGCAAGGATATTTTTATTGATAATATCAAATGTATAACGTTCGCTTTCATCCCTGCCTCTGGTTATGATCTGAATATTACCTAGTTCTTCCGTCTTCATCTTCAATAACAGATTCAATGTTCTGGAAATCCATGAAGTATATCGTTCTCCATCTTCTCTTTCCACATCCTGCATAATGCCATCCTTACGATTTACCTCTAATAATTCCTGAATGTTCTGATCCGTATTAATAAACAGGAATCGATTTCCCATCAGATAAAAACCAAGAGGAGATAATGCATATACAAATGCACACACCGGACATAAGAAAGCATCTACTTTACAATTCCAGAAAGCTGATTGTTTTCTTGCCAGATCATCTGCCTGATCCTTCATAAATGCAAGTGATACTTTCGTCTTCGAATCAATCATTGCACTACAATCAATGCATATCTCCTTTGCCTTCTTTTGATCAATTGCTATATAAGTCCGAAATGGTTCTGAAAAATCATTTTCAAAAACCTCTCGCATATTTTTCGCTGCATTTGCACGTAATAGAAAACATTTTCCATCCCAGAAACGATTGATGTAATTATATATGGCACTCTTCATGATCAAGGTTTCTGCACAAATGGGCTGAATAAGAAATTCATGTAACTGAACCAATCGATCCCGCAACAGTTCCGGTTCCATAGATTCTTTCAGTTTTACCGCCTTAAGCATCTCATATGCTTCTGTGGTATCAACCTCATCCTTTATACTGGCAATGCCCGATTTATAACTGTTAGACAAAAGTTTATCGTTAATGAATTTGATATCATCTTTCCACTTTTTACCATCCCATTCCGGCAAATCCAGTACAGCTAACAAATTCTTAATCTTATCCAATATTGTTTGATATACACTATGTGACCTGTAATATGTCATGATCCCACGAAAGTATAAATCCGTCCAGTCCGTTTCCTGACAGAAATCTGTATCAAGCCATAATTGCTGATTATCTTCCGTATAGCCATAATCCAAATCTTCCGATGCAGCAGCAATTTCGTCCAGTATATAATGCATACCTACGATTCCCGCATTTTTCAGAAAATCACCCATTGGTATATAGATTCTACCCAACTTATAATCCTCCTTTCTTCTAACCTAATACTTCAAACTTTCCATTTCCTGTCGACCTGCGTACTCCAATTCCGGATCTCTGCAGAACATTTAATAAAGCAACAGAGCCTTTTAATTTGAAAATACCAAGCGAAGCATCTGTATTTCTTCCAAACACTGGTATTATAACCTTTTTTCCTTTGATCGCCTGAATAGAAAAATCATCTGTCTCAACCGGAATATTCATTCTTTGAATAAAGATCTTAACATTCTCTTTCACAACGTCTGAAAACTCATCCTTATCAAACGTATAATAACTGTCTGAATTGGTATCATTATCATGGTATCTTGCCAGTAATGGGCTCTGCATTTTTATGATGATTTCATCATCTGTGATATCATTTATATTCTGAATATACACAGATATTAATTGCATGGAATTCTTGTTCATCGAATAATGCCGAAATTTCATAGTCTGAAACGCATTAAACAAATATAAAAATTCCTTATCATCAGCATCTGTAAAAAATACCATGAATTCGTTCTTATCAAGAAGTATCTTATCGTCTGTAAACTTAGCACCGGGAAGATAATACGAATATGTAAACGCCTTCATGATTGATCTGCTCTTATCATATAAACGCTGATACAAATCTTCGGAAATATTCTTCGTCGCAGCCTTTAAAAAACTTGTAAACAAACGATCCATCTCCTTCGGAAGAAAAGGAAATTCCAATTTAAAACGCAGTTTAATCTGATACATTTTTTCACCTCCTTGTTAATTTATTTTTCTTTGTATTATCAAAATAGCATATATTTATTCTCATGTCAATACCAATAACTTAAAAATAATTTAGTTGGTATTGTTTTTATAAAAATCATCCTGTTGTAATTTTCTATCATTCCATATATAATTTTAAATACATTGTGGAATGTAAATACTAATTTATTATTAAGATATTTAGTAATAGCCACATATTGGAACGTGCCTTATATTCCACAATGTATTTTTTATTACAATCAATCATTAATATGAATATACTAATCTATGCCATGTACAAAAAATCGTCCATCATATCAATTTCACTTCATAATTATAGGGATTTCTTATTAGAGAAAATAGAAAACTAAAAAGCCTCTATCTCAGACCCGCCCCCTTTTATTATGGAAATATTATACCTTTATTTGTCATAATGTGCAATAATATACGCATATTTTGTCAAATTTTAGAAAATACACTTTCAAATACCAATAACCCAAATACAAACGCCCCCGCTTATACAAGCGAGGGCGTTTGTCAAACCATGTAATACATTTAAAACTTCACAACTTCCGGTTCGTGTGTAAATGATGAAAAAGTTGCTGTTGCATTCTTAAAATAAAATACCTCGGTGTTACCATCATCTGCGGAATACATCTTCTGTAATGAAGGGTATGCATCCAACATAGACTGTCTTGCTTCTCTGCGGTCATCTTCCACCAATTCTCCTGCTACACGAAGCCATTCTCCATTCATAAAAGCGCAAATCTCAACCTTCGGATTTGCATGGATCTGCTTTGATACTTCTTTTACTTTGCCTGTCTGTATGTATAACTTGCCTTCAAAAATATGGGCAGTTCCAAATGGTCTGACTCTTGGCTGGTCACCCTCTACAGTTGCTAAATAATAAGTTTCTGCGTCCTTTAAAAATTTTACTACTCGTTCCATAGCATTGTCCTCCTGTTTATAAGCTTTTTAATAGCTTACGCCTCATACACCGGCTCAAAATCCTCTACCCCATGTCCACATATCGGGCAGGTGAAGTCTGCCGGCAGCTCACTTCCTTCATATACATAATTACAGATACGACAGCGCCAGCCTACAATCTTCTTGTTCTGGGCTTTCGGTTCTGCTTTTGGTTTTACCTTTGTCTGATAATCCGCATAAGTCAGCGGTGCATTTTCATTGATCAGCTTGGCATCTACGACTTCTGCGATAAATAACGTATGTGTGCCAAGGTCGTGCTGTTCTACTACTTTTCCGCTGATCACGGCACAGGCATTCCATCCCATATACGGAATGTCATTGCAGTCCTTTGGCATTTGCAGATCTGCGAATTTATCCACATCTCTGCCGGACTGGAACCCGAAATGTTTTATCGTCGCAAATGAGCAGGTCTGATCCAGAATACTCAAAGCAAATATCCCACTCTCTTTCAACAGGTCGCATGTATAATTCGTGTTTAATACAGATATCGCAACCCGAACCGGATTGCCTGCCACCTGCATACATGTATTTGTGATGCAGCCGTTTACCTTCTCCCCTGATCTGGTGGATAACATGAATACACCATAGGATAAATTATAGATTGCTTTTTTGTCCATATGCTTGTACCTCCCTTTTACAAAATACGATTTGTTTTTTCATCCTTGCAAACAAATAATTTTATATTCATTATACCACAAACCGAATAAATTTATAATTCTTTTCAAGAATTATTCTCAATAATATACATTGTGAAAAAATCAGGCAGCTTGATATCCCCGATTCAGGATTGCTGCCTGATATTTTTTCTATCACTACTATATAATAAACAACCGGTAGCGACTATCTCTTACTTCCCACATTTCTCCACGCATGGAGCACTTGTATCAAATGCTGAGTTAAATGCATAGAAGTTCTTTGTATCCATCTTTTCGCGGACAATGCCAAGGCTTTCACCGAAGCGCTGGAAATGTGCGACCTCACGTTCGCGAAGGAATTTGATCGGCTCATATACATCCGGATAGTCCTTGCAGAGACGCAGGATATTGTCATAAGTCGACCGGGCTTTCTGCTCTGCTGCCATATCTTCGAAAAGATCCGTGATCGGATCACCCTTGCTCTGGAATTCGCAGGCGTTAAATGGAATGCCGCCTGCTGCCTGCGGCCAGATTCCTAAGGTGTGATCGATATAATATTTGTCAAATCCCGATGCCTTAATCTCCTCGATCGATAACCGGCAGGTAAGCTGGTAAATGATCGTGGCAACGATCTCCAGATGTCCCAACTCCTCTGTACCAATATCGGTAAGAATCGCTTTCACCTTATTGTCCGGCATTGCATAACGCTGGGACAGGTACCGCATGGATGCACCCATTTCACCATCCGGTCCGCCGTATTGTGAGATTATTGCCTGCGCAAGCTGTGCATTTGTCTCTTTGATATTTACCGGAAACTGTAATCTTTTTTCATAGATCCACATTTAACAACCACACTCCCTTTCCCATGGCCAAGGTTTGTCAACCCAGTCAAAATAATTGTCGTCATTTACCTGATATCGGTTCAATGGACCATAGGCGGTCGTGTATTCGCGGACTGCCTGCTGCCGCATTGCTTTATAATTGCTGTATGCTGCCAGTGCCTTCGGACATTCCGGGTGAGTGTCCAGATACAGGGAAATGTCATCCAACGCGAAGGACACTTCTGTTATAAAGGCAAAGAGCTGCTGTTTGTTCATATTATTCATTGCCTATTTCCCCCTTACACCACAAAAGATCAGATTCAGATCTGGGAACATGGTTCCTTCGCGCAGACCCTTTTTCGCATCATAGAGTTCCCCAAATTCCTGACTTGGCACATACGCCATACCAATCGGATGCGGACTGAATCTGCCACAGGTCTCTACATCCTTTCTTGTTGTTTCGCAATGATCCTGTCTGGAAGGACAGCCGCCTGTGCCCTGACGGTTTCCATTGCAGGAAGAGGCATTGCGGTTATTTGCATATTGCATCATGAGATTTGGCTGAGCAGGATATCTGCCGCCATTTCTGTTGCAGTTTCTATACTGTTCCAAATGAATATACCTCCTGAATTTGCATATTATTCATCTCTCTATACTTTATGGGGAAAATGTGGAAATGTGACATATTACAGGATGATTGAGACGAATACATATAAAAAGAGCAGTAAATCTGATAATTTTACTGCTCTTTTTATATGTATTAATTTAACAAATTTTCTATATTTCTTGCACCATACAATAACCGTCGTACTTCCATAACATCATCAATTACCACATAATAAATCACATAATTTCTTACATAGATCCGGTAATATGGATATTCACGTTTTTTTCTGGAATGATATGGTTCAAACGCTACCGGATTGTTTAATCTGACTAATATTGCTGTTTCAACATCATTTATCAGTCGCATTGCAGCTTCTTCATTTTTTAAAACCTTCGAAATATAATTCACTGTATCTAGCAAATCCTGTTCAAAAAGTGGCAAATATTTTAGCTTGTAGATTTTATCTTGCATCCATCACACTCCTTGCTTTGCTAAATACTTCTTCGTGTGAAAGTCTTTTATCTGTCGCTTTTGCCTGTCTGTCAGCTTCATCAAGTTTCATTTCAACATTCTCTGTAAGATTAGCATACTCTTCCATACTTAAAACAACCATCGCCCCATATCCATTTTTCGTTAAATATACAGGCTTTCCACTATTCACAATTGATTCAATTTCAGGGAACTTATTTCTAAGATCTGAAACCGGTCTAATCTGTATCATTTTTATCACTCCTTTTTATTTCATGCTTCTTGTTGTTAATATATTATCATTATTTTATCGTTATTCTGATATTATTGCAATATAGAATATATAAAATTCACATTGTATGGATTTAAAAATCGATAATACTATAGCATACTTCCCCCATATTCCCGCATATATTCATTATGTAAAAGCAAAATCAAAGGAGCTTCTATGATTAATCTGATCTGGGCTGCCATGATCTTAGTCGGTATTATCACCGCACTTCTGACCGGGCATATGGAAGATGTGAATGCCGGTATCATTGATGCCGGGAGTGACGCCGTTTCACTCTGTATCACCATGCTTGGAATTGTTACGATGTGGTGTGGAATCATGAAGATCGCAGAACGCACCGGTCTGATGAAGAAATGGTCATCGAAAATGTCCCCTGTCATGAAGTTCTTATTTCCGAGACTTTCCCCCGAACATCCGGCATATGAATATATGTGTACGAACATCATTGCAAATATCGTAGGGCTTGGGTGGGCTGCAACACCGCCGGCACTAAAGGCGATGCAGGAACTGGCTAAGGACAACAAGGGAAGCAAATCTGCCAGTCGAGAAATGTGCGTCTTCCTGATCCTGAATATTTCTTCGCTACAACTGATCCCGGTAAATATCATTGCCTATCGTGCAACCTATGGTTCTGAACATCCTACCGCCATTATCCTGCCCGGCATCATCGCAACGGTCTGCTCCACCGCCGTCGCCGTCCTGCTGACTGTCATTATAAACAAACGAAGAAAATGAAGCGGCGAGTTCGCGTAGAAAACTCATAATTAACAGCGCAGTTGACTTTCATAATACAGAATATATCTGTATATATATTTCGTCTTGGCAGGTTATTTTTCGCAGACGTATGTCTGATTTTGGAAAAGTCAACGAGCATCGTTTGAGTTTTCGAAGCATGTTTGAGCCTGTTTACAGGCGAGTTTGCGTAGAAAACTCATAATTAACAGCGCAGTTGACTTTCAAAATCGACATGTCTGCTAAATAACCTGCTAAGACGAAATAAACATACACAGAATCTTAATGGAGGCTTGTCATGCTGACAACAATCTCAAACAGTATCATCCCGCTGGTCATATTTGCTGTTGTGTTATACGGCTGTATTAAAAAGACGAATGTCTATGAAGATTTTATTGACGGAGCATTTGACGGAATGAAGATCGTAGTCGAATTAGTTCCAACATTGATCGGCCTATTTGTGGCTGTGCGAATCCTGAATGATTCCGGTGCCCTTGGCCTGATCACAACCGCTCTGAAGCCGATTGCTTCTCTCATACATACCCCGGATTGTGTGATCCCCGTCATTATAACGAAGCTGTTCTCCTCCGGGTCTGCCACCAGTCTGATGCTAAATATCTTTAACGACTATGGACCTGATTCCAGAGAAGGACTCACCGCTGCCATTATCCTTAGCTGTACGGAATCTTTATTCTATACGATGTCTGTATATCTGATGGCTGCCAAAGTCCGCAAATCCCGATATATCATCCCCTGCGCCCTGTTGTCTCTCGGTGCAGGGATCGTCGTAAGTATCCTGCTGGCAAATATGTTAGTATCCTAGGGTACCTGTTTTTCAAGTGTCCTTTTTCTTTTTATTCTAACATCCGCATCGCTTCTTCCATCACCTGAAGCTTATAGATCGTCTGCGCCACAAGATCTTCTCTGGCATTCACATCCGACTGGATCTCCCGCCGCTTTGTATCCTGTAACTGATATCCGGTTCTGACTTCGTGAAGCTGCTCGCCTTTTGCAGCCAGCTCGCGTTCAAGCCGTTCTGCATCCGTGCGTTCTTTTCGTATTCCGTCTACCTTATTCTGATCGATCAGTCGTGCAAATACGTAACCGATCACAAAGCAGAGCACGATCGCAAGTATTGATGTAACCAGAAAACGAACCACATCTGTACCATTCATACGCTCTGACATTTGAATGTACGCCCGTGGCATCAGGAACAATGCCATGATACAGAATATGACAAATGGCACAATGGCGGCACGGATACCGGTTCGTATCCATCTGCTTCTGTGTCTTGGTACGATCTGTGCCTGATTGTTCCGGGCAGTCAGAAGTTCCAGTTTGTTCTTCCGTTCCATCGCCCATGCCTCGTTTAAGCGATCCAGTACATCCGGACTTTCTGCCAGTCGTTCCTTTGCCTGTTCATATGCCTGAATATCCTTTGAGGTACGGAGTTTATCCATATCATGTTTCAGATTCTCAAGCACTACCCGGATCGTTTCCTCATAAAGCCGGTCATTCAATTTGCGGCTGCTTCTGGTGTATATCTTTGATCGTTCTATAACAAGGTCAACTGCCAGCTTCGCCCCATCCTCCCGGATTGGAGAGTCGGCATCCAGTTTATCAAGCAATCGTCCAAATGCATTTCCTCGGTTTGCTTTTCTGTATTCATCATAATCCTCACGCTGATACACTTCTCCGCTCAGCGCGGCAATCCGGTAAGTGGCCAGTGCCTCCTGCAAATGAAAGGACTTCTCACATTTTTCCGGTCGTACCAGGTAGATCGAATAAATGTTTTTTTCTCCTTCTCTTGCAATGATACGATGCAATTCATCTGCCAGTTCTTCATCTGACATATAATTACTGACCGGATAGCGTATCGTCTTATATTCCTTTTGTGATGCAGGCACAAGCCGTACCGATACCACGCCATCTAATAACTTTCCCTGCACATAGCCATGCGGTCCGGTCTCCCTGTTATTGTCCGGTTCCAATACACCCGGATAACAAATCCTGCCATTGTACATATTCTTATAGGAAGCTTCATGTCCTAATCCGATATAATCAAATCCTGCTTTCCGGATCGTCGGATAATCAATCGGTATCGCGCCATGATTTCCGGCATGAGCCAGCAGGATATTTGTCATCTCATCATCCGCCGGTGTCAGTTCATCTAAAACTGCCATCTGCGCTCCGGCACTATAATAGCCGGCACAATAAAGTACCGCATTTTTTTTCGGAAACCGAATAACATCGATCATGGCAGTTGCGTTTTCATGCTTTACTCCATATATTGCAGAGCCTGCCGGAACCGGATTCCGATACTCGCTGCAGCCTGCCACATAAATATTTGACCGGAAAGAATAGTTTGCAAGCACCCCATCTGATTTCATGTAATCATGATCTCCCTGACAATAAATGACCGCCGTCTTATCAAGCGGCAGAAATATCTCATCAATCCACGCAAGATCTTCTTCTGTTGCCGGATGGTCAAAGAGATCCCCTGTGATAAATACAAAATCAGCCTGTAATTTTCCTGCATCAGAAACAACCTGTTTCAAGGTCGTTATCCCGTCCTTTTCACCGGTCTGTCCGAACAGTAATTTGTCTGATTTTCGTCCGATATTCACATCACTGATATGGATAAACTGAATTGCTCCCATCGAGATCTCCCGTCTTCTCACTTCATTTTCCTGTCAAATGTATATTTTTCGCTTTATTTTCTAAAGTTTACGAATATTTTTCCATAATTTTATTAAGTTTGACTTCTTATATACTATCATACCATATTTTTATGCCGGATACATCCTGTTTTTCGATACGGCTGATTGACTTTTGAAAAATGCTCTCGTATAATAATGAGTGTTTTTTTAATGAGAGCGTATGTCTATGCGTTTTTAGAATATATCAGGAGGAAATTATTATGCCTATTAAGTACGTGTTTGTCACAGGCGGTGTCGTATCCGGTCTTGGTAAAGGTATCACTGCTGCCTCCCTTGGTCGTCTGCTCAAAATGAGAGGCTACAAGGTTACCAGCCAGAAATTCGATCCATACATCAACATGGATCCGGGTACTATGAACCCGATCCAGCATGGTGAAGTATTCGTAACCGATGATGGTGCGGAGACTGATCTGGATCTTGGTCATTATGAGCGTTTTATCGATGAAAGTCTGAATAAGAATTCGAATGTTACGACCGGTAAGATCTACTGGAGTATCTTACAGAAAGAACGCCACGGCGACTTCGGCGGACACACCGTACAGGTAGTTCCACATATAACAAATGAAATTAAAGATCGCTTCTATCGGAATCCGGATGCAAAGGATACCGAAGTAGCGATCATCGAAATTGGCGGTACAGTCGGCGATATCGAGAGCCAGCCTTTCTTAGAGGCGATCCGTCAGTTCACACATGACGTCGGACATGAGAATTGCATTATGATCCACGTTACTCTGATTCCTTATCTGAAAGCTTCCGGCGAATTAAAGACAAAGCCGACTCAGGCGAGTGTTAAGAACCTGCAGGGAATGGGTATCCAGCCGGATATTCTGGTCTGCCGTTCTGATTATCCACTGGATCAGGGCTTAAAGGATAAGATCGCATTATTCTGTAATGTACCTAGCCAGAATGTTATCCAGAATCTGGATGTTGATGTATTATACGAAGTTCCTCTCGCTATGGAGAAAGAGCATCTCGCTGATGTTGTGTGCAAATGTTTACACATGGATTGTCCTGCTCCGGAACCACATGCATGGAAGGAATGGAATGATATGATCACTGCATGGAAGAATCCGGAAAAAAAGGTTCGTGTTGCTCTCGTCGGCAAATATGTCTCACTGCATGATGCATACATTTCCGTTGTTGAATCCTTAAAGCATGCCGGTGTTGCAAACGATGCCGAGGTCGAGATCAAATGGGTAGATTCCGAACTTGTAACTCCTGAAAATGTGGAAGAAACACTGGGTGACGTCGATGGAATCCTCGTTCCGGGCGGTTTTGGTGACAGAGGTATCGAAGGCATGATCACCGCAATCCAGTATGCCAGAGAGAAAAAGGTTCCTTACCTTGGTCTGTGTCTCGGTATGCAGCTCACGATCGTTGAATTTGCAAGACATGTCCTTGGTTATGCAGATGCACACAGCTCAGAATTCAATCCAAACTCTTTCCATCAGGTTATTCATATCATGCCGAATCAGCATGATGTAACAGACCTCGGCGGAACATTAAGACTTGGTTCTTACCCATGTGTACTCAGCAAAGATTCCAAATCCTATGAGCTCTATGGCACAGAATACATCCACGAGCGTCACAGACATAGATATGAAGTCAACAATGACTACCGTAAGGCTTTAACAGATAATGGTATGGAACTGGTTGGTCTCTCTCCTGACGGTCATATCGTTGAGATGATCGAGATTCCGGATCATCCTTGGTTCATCGGAACTCAGGCACATCCGGAATTCAAGTCCAGACCAAATAAAGCACATCCGCTTTTCAAAGGCTTTGTTGCTGCGGCACTTGCCCACGAAGAAGCCTAAACATATCCAGTATAATAAAAATGCAGGGTATGGTGGTCTGTATATCTTTATTACGCAAGACGTTTTCACTCTATTCCAACGCAACGGTGCTAAGTTCTTCGCCTGCGGCGACTCACTAAGAACCGGCGTTGGAACAGGCTTGCTTCATAAAATATACAGACCGCCATACCCTGCATTTTTATATGTCCTATTCGAAGTAAAAAGGGCGCGTAGAGTCGTATAGCCTCCGCCATACAGGTTACCCTGTGTCATAATGACATTGTGAGAATTTCGTCGCGAGTTACACATTGTCAGCGAATGCGGGCGCATGTTTGAGTCCGTAGGACGAGTTTGCGCAGGAGCATAAGCGAATCAGACATGTGTAACGAACAGAAATCGCAACAAGTCATTATGGCAGGGTAATCTGTATGGCGGAGGCTATATATCTCTACGCACCCCTATCTTTATACATCATGGCTTCAGCGCACGGGTTGCATTGATGATCGCGAGGAAGGCAACACCGACATCGGCGAATACCGCTGCCCACATATTTGCAAAACCAAGGGCACCGAGTACCATAACAATGATCTTGACAGCAAGTGCAAACACAATGTTCTGCTGCACGATACGAACCGTCTTTCTGGCAATTGCATATGCTACGGCAATCTTGCCCGGATCATCATCGATCAGAACGATGTCTGCTGCTTCGATCGCAGCATCCTGACCCATAGCTCCCATTGCGATACCGACATCGGCACGCATTAAAACAGGCGCATCATTGATTCCGTCACCGGTGAAAATCAATGTACTGTCTGCATCCTTCTCGCGGAGAAGCTGTTCTACTTTATCTACCTTATCACCCGGCATCAGCTCTGCACATACAGTATCAATGCCAAGCTCTTTTGCTACACTGTCAGCAACCTCTTTCTTATCACCTGTCAGCATAACAACATTATCAATTCCACATTTCTTGATTGATGCGATCGCATCCTTAACGCCATCCTTGATCTCATCAGCGATCGTGATACATCCCTTATATGCACCATTTTCCGCTACGAAAAGGACTGTTCCAACCTTGGATGGCTGTTTTGCGCCTGCCATGGATATCTTCCTGGAATCCAAAAGCTTTTTATTTCCGACTAACACTTCTTTTCCATCTTTTAAGACCTTGATACCCATTCCGGAGATTTCCTCATATCCATCGAGGTGGTCGATCTGTACCGTTCCCTTATATGCAGCCTTGATCGATGCTGCGATCGGATGGTTGGAGTAATACTCGCCATATGCTGCAAGCTCCAGAAGATCATCTTCACTGATTCCATTTGTGCATGTCTCTACAACCTTGAATACACCCTTTGTCAGAGTTCCGGTCTTATCAAATACGGCAATCTTTGCTTTACCCAGAAGCTCCAGATAGTTACTTCCTTTTACAAGGATACCCGCCTTGGATGCTCCGCCAATTCCACTGAAGAAACTAAGTGGAATGGAGATGACCAATGCACATGGGCAGGATACTACCAGAAAGATCAATGCACGGTGGAACCATTTGCCAAATTCACCTACAAAGATCGGCGGAATGATCGCTACTGCAAGTGCAAGGAAACACACGATCGGTGTATAGTATTTTGCAAATCTGGTAATGAACTGCTCGTACTGTGCTTTTCTCGTACTTGCATTTTCCACCAGTTCCAAAATCTTCGATACGGTCGAATCGTCAAATTCCTTTGATACCTTGACACGGATCACACCATTCTGGTTAATCACGCCACTTAACACTTCGTCACCAACAGACAGCTTTCTAGGTACGGATTCACCGGTAAGCGCTGCTGTATCTACAAATGTTTCCCCTTCGATGACAGTACCATCGAGAGGAACTTTTTCACCCGGCTGCACGATAATGATATCACCGATCGCAACTGTCTCCGGTTCTACCTGAACGATCTGTCCGTCTTTCTCAATATTTGCATATTCCGGCATAATGTTCATCAAATCTGTGATACTGGCTCTTGATCTGTTGACTGCATATTTCTGGAACCATTCTCCGACCTGATAGAACAGCATAACGGCTGCCGCCTCGCCAAATTCTCCGGTTCCGTATGCACCTACAGTTGCAACTGCCATCAGGAAGTTTTCGTCAAATACATGACCTTTGCTGATATTCTTGATCGCCTTTAAAAGGACATCATATCCTGCCATCAGATATGGTACTGCGAACATCGCAGCCTTTACAACTGTATCCCACACTCCACTCAAATGGATGAGCTTCTCTGTAATCTCGCATGCAATAAATACCACCAGTGCAACGATGATTCGAATTAACATCTTTTTCTGCTTCTTACTCATAATCCATCACCTTTTTTCTGCTATCTGCGATAATTTTCTTATTTTATCTTCTCTTTCAGCTTATGTAAATCTGTAACGTCTTAATGTTCAGATCTGCATTATTTCTAATATTCGATCGTAGCTTCCTCATCAATGCTCTTGATGATCTTTTCTGCCTGCTTTAAAATCTCGTCTAATTTGTCTTCATCTGCGTCTAATGTAAGTTTCTGTGCCATAAAGCTGATAGATGCGCTGTTAACACCCGGTAACTTGCTGATCTGCTCCTCCATCTTTGCTGCACAATTTGCACAATCTACATCACTTAAATTATATCTCTTCTTCATAATATCCACCTTTAACCTTTCTTATTATTCAAATATATGCTCAAGTCCCATTCGCATGATCACTGCTACATGGTCGTCGACAAGCTCATAAAATATATTCTTTCCGGCTCTGCGGTTCTTGATCAGCTTCGCCTGTTTTAACACTCTTAATTGATGAGAAATGGCAGATGCATTCATTCCAAGCTCTTCTGCAATGTCACCAACACTTTTTTCGTGATCCAGCAGTGTGTATAAGATCTGGATTCTGGTAGAATCGCCAAATACTTTAAACAACTCGGCCAGATCATACAGATTCTCTTCGTCCGGCATCATCTCATTAATCTCAGCGGTGATCTCAGCAATATCGTTCTCTTTGCATTCACATGCTTCCCTGCTGTCCGTATTCATTCTGTTCCTCCTCTCGCTGTTTTTATTGAACATTTGAATATCTGTTCATATGTTGTTTTTAATATAACATTATGTTTGCACCCTGTCAACTGATTTTTATATTTGCTTCAAATAAATTTCTGCCGCCAGATCCACTATATTATATTTTTCATTTTATACCTTCATCCTGTTTATACATTTTTCCTTATAATGGCAGTATATTTTTTCCATGTTCGCACAAACTAGAGATATGGAACCATTAATTTTGCGACACCTTGCCAAAAACTAATGTCCAAATAACTAGAAATCAGAGAGGAATGCCATGAAAGTATTTAATGTTATTTGTCTTACTCTTGTGATCGTTGGGGCGATCGTTTGGGGTATCATCGGAATCTTTAATTTTAATCTTGTAGATGCTTTATTCGGAACCGGCTCCGCCTTTTCCAGAATCATCTACACACTCGTTGGTATCGCCGGACTGTACCTGATCTCCTTCTACGGTCTGATCTGCAACGAGGACTAGCCGAACACGCAAAAAATCCCCCTTATGGTTGTGTGCCCTCTTCATATGCTGGTTCTTCCACTAACAATGACCTGCTGCGTTTTCTGTATGTTGCACATGCCTGACCCGTAAATACTCCTGTGCCAACTCGCCTTCGGCTCAGACAGGCACCCGTATTTACTGGCAATGTGCACCATACAACGAAAGCCTCGCATATGTCATATTTTAGTGAAAGAACCAGCATACAAAGAGGGATTTACGATCCACAATGGGAGATTTTTTCTGCTATTGATATTTCCACTATGATAAACTCGCGAATGTTTTTTCATAGTGAAAACACCAACACTCGAAACTGGATAAATCCCTGTATATCGAATGGTGTATTTTTCTGTTTATCTTTTTATTACTCATTTACATATAGCAACAAAACGCCCACCAAACAAATCTGATCTGGTACCTGCTCTATTATAATATGACATTAGCGAGGATTTCTTGATGAATTGCACATTGTCAGCGAATGCGGGTGCTTGTCTGAGTCCGAAGGACGAGTTAGCACAAGAGCATGAGCGGATAAGACATGTGCAATGAATAGAAACCGCAGCAAGTCATTTATAATAGGGTAGGTACCAGATCAGATTCATTTGGTTGGCATTTTGCCATCGTTAAAATAAAAATTCTTCGACAACGCAGCGGATCAGGCAGTAGATGATGACCACGATCATAAGCGGGGTAAGCAGGCGAAGCTTTTTGCCATTTTCATCGTACCGATTAAAAGGTTCCGTGAATACAGAGGTGAAACTCTCCATTCTGCCATTTATAGTCGCAAGCAGATAAATAATTCCTGCTGATATTACAGTGCCAACCAGCGCCATAGGTATATATGCCCGGATGGTGCTGAGCAGCATCGTCTGTGTTACTTCTGTATTTTCCGCCTGATCTTTTAACATCGGAATGATATTTGCAATATGCTTTATAACAACAGAAAAACCATTGATCAGAAAATGCATGATCATTGTTGGAATAATGCTTCCGGTTGCTTCTACGACAAAACCGAAGACCAAACCGATCATGATCGCATATGCCATCTGATTAAAATTCATATGCATCAGTCCAAATAAAAAGCCTGACATCAATATTGCCTTTAATCTGCCGGCTTCATGAAAGCTTCCGAACATGACGCCACGATACGCCAGTTCCTCTATCACACACGGCAAAAATGCCATGAAAAAAAGCGAAGTTCCAAGTGTATTATGATCAACCAGTGCTGAAGCTGCATGGCTGATCTCATTTCGCACAAATAACATTGAGATTGCATTTAACAATGTAATAAGTGGCTCCATAAACAGAACTAGCGGTGGAAGCAGCAGGAGTGTCAACGGATGAAATCTCCGAAACCAGATGATATCCTTTACATGCTTTCTCATGATGAACAAATATAACACTGTTGGTACAAATATCAGACTCTGACTGAATAATATGTTTTGTTTTATCGTGATGCCGGAAAACAGATCTGTAAATAACGCCAGCACCATTACGATCTCATACACTACGATCAATGCTGTAAACAAACATTCAGCTCCAAAAATTTTCTTTCTTGTCTCCATATACCCTCTTATAATAATGCGGCAGATATCATTCATATATCTGCCACACCATCATTTTAAAATCTTTATTTATACAACTGCTACTGCTTCGATCTCAATCAGTACGTCTTTTGGAAGTCTTGCAACTTCTACACAAGAACGTGCAGGGAAATCTTTGTTGAAATATTCTTTGTAAATATCGTTGATAATTGAGAACTGATTCATATCCTTAATAAATACTGTAGTCTTTACAACCTTGTCACAGGATGAACCGGATGCCTCGATCAGATTCTTCAGATTTGAGATTGCCTGTTTTGCCTGAACTGTGATATCTCCTTCTACTAACTGATTCGTTGCAGGATCGATTGGAACCATTCCTGACGTAAATAAAAATCCGTTAGCAACGATTGCCTGTGAATATGGTCCGATTGCCTGCGGTGCTTTCTCTGTGCTGATTATCTTCTTATCCATTTTTATATCCTCCTGAAATCTTATATATTGAATATTTTATCGTGTAATTCTACTTCGCATATTCTGTGAATTGTGAAAAATCAACCCTTGTAAGCAATTGCCTACATCTCCATAATGATCTCTCTTGCCAGACTCTCCGGTATGGCTTTTGCGTACTGGTCACCATCAAATACCTCGATCGCGCCGATTCCATGCTGTAAAACGAAACGCAAATGTCCGTCTCTGACCTTCTTATCGGTATACAGCTTCTTAACCAGAGCTTCACGGTCTATATACTCCGGAATCTCCGTTGGAAGATTTGCCTGCTTCAACATGGCAACCATAGCTGCTTCATCCTCTGTTGTACAGTAACCAAAACGTTCTGCCATCTTCACCTCTGCAACCAGACCGATCGCAACGGCCTCTCCATGCAACAGCTTATAATCACTGACTGTCTCGATGGCTCTGCCAACCGTATGTCCAAGGTTCAAGACCTCACGCAGGCCGCTTTCTCGCTCGTCCTTCATAACGACCTGATATTTGATCTCGCAGTTCTTCTCTGCGATATGTCTGCATACCTCATCCTTTACTGCAAGCACATCTTCGATATGCTCTGACAGATAATCGAAGAATTCCCTGTCTGCAAGGCAGGCATGCTTGATCGTCTCTGCAAGGCCTGAAGATAACTGTCGCTGTGGAAGTGTCTTCCATGTTGCGATATCCAGATATACCTTCTGCGGCTGATTAAACAGTCCGATCAGATTGGTTGCAAGCGGTGTATCGACCGCTGTCTTTCCTCCCACAGATGCATCCGCTGCCGCAAGTAATGTCGTTGCATAATTGATAAATGGAATTCCTCTGCCATAGGTTCCGGCTACAAATCCTGCAAGGTCTGTCACCACGCCACCGCCAACGGCGATAATGCAGCAGTCTCTCCGATATCCCTTTGCAAGCATGGTATCTTCTACATACTCCTTTGTCGCTCTTGTCTTACTCAGTTCTCCTGCCGGAAAACTGATAAGATCTGTCTTGTATCCTGCTTCTTCAAGCATCTTATAAATCTTGTCCGCATATAGCTCTTTTACATTACTGTCTGTGACTACTACGAATTTGGATATTTTTCCAACCAGACCAGCCTTCAGATCATCGATCAGCTTCTGTTCCAGCTCATATCCGATCTCGATCTCATAGCTGTCGTCTACTACTTTTTTTAATTCAACCTTGAAATTACTCATATTCATCCTTTCATTTCCTGGTGCTTTTCAGCCATATAACATGCATAGCTGTCTTTTTGTTTCTCCTGAACATTCCTGCTCATTTATGAATACATTATTTGATGATAATGTTTTTCTCTGTGATCCGAATCTTACCCTCTTTTAACAAATGTCCGACCGCACGCTTAAATGCATTCTTGCTGAGTCCGAACTCTTTCTCGATCACTTCTTTATCTGCCTTGTCATTAAATGGTAAAGTTCCTCCATAGCTTTCGATGATATTGTATACCATCTCGCTGTCATTGTTGATCTGTTCACGGATCGGCTTCTGTAAACTCAGATTGAGTTTTCCGTCTTCTCTGACATTTGCCACACGGGCTTCTACTGTCTCACCCACATTGATCCGGGAATGGATCTCCTTCATCGGAATCAGGGCTGAATAACGATTATCAACCGCAACAAAGGCTCCAAGATTCTGATTAAATTCAAATACCGTTCCGCTTACCGCATCTCCTGCCTTATATGGGGACTGTGTCTCCAGATAGGCATATACTTTCATGCTGACGCACAAACGCTTGGAACGATCCTCGTACATCCGGACCAGATACGACTGACCTTCTCTTACCTTGCTTGTCTGCTCTTTAAAAGGAAGCAGGATATCTTTTTCCAGTCCCCAGTCCATAAATGCACCGATACCTGTCACATTGACACATTTTAATACCGCAAGCTCTCCCATCGTTATGATCGGATGATTTGTTGTTGCGATCAGACGATCTGCGGAATCACGATAAATAAATACATCTAACTGATCTCCCATTCTCGTTCCCGCAGGCACCTGTTTCTTCGGAAGCAGGACTTCCTCGTCATCGTATTTTTTCTCGGCAAGGTAAATGCCGAAATCTTTCTCTTTTACAACCTCTAAATGGTTCCATTCGCCAATCTTGATCATGCTGTCTGTCTCCCCATTCTCTTTGTTTTAAATTCCACTATACATCTGGTCTGATCGTCTTCATCTGCAAATACAAACTGTATCAGATCATCTCTTTCCGTTTTCTTTATTACGATACATTCATCTTTTACAAACTGACGCTTATATTCACTCCGGATCTGGCTGATCTCTGTTTCTTCGCTAAGGTATTCTAATGCCAGCGCAATATAAGCTTCATTATTCATGTGGTTATTCGAATCAATCTGATACGGCAGAACAATTCTTCTGTCTACCTCTTCCATTCCCTCAATCAGACAGATTTTCCTCGGTGCATATTCCATCGGAAGCTTCTCATCAAGTGGATATGCTGCACCTACCTCCGGTTCGATCCGGACAGGGCGCAATGTCTCTGTATCAATGTAGCTCCACTGGGAAGCTGCCTGTACAATATTTGCTCCGCGCTCATCCCGAATAACTATATTACGATATCCCATGGAACCTTTAAAATCATATGCCCAGGTTCCAACCCTGATCTTCTCCTGTAACACCGGATACCGCTCCACATCGATCTGCCATGAGATCAGAAACCATGCCCGGTTATGCTCTTTTAAATATTCGATCCCGATTCCTGCCTGTTCCGAATCAAAGATCGCGCAGTCCTGAAAGTAATTCGCTATTGTTGCTGCATTCGCTTTCATTCTGCCATGTGTCTCACTGTACCTTACGATCGCATCAAAGCTGTACATCCGTTTTCTCCATTTCTTATAATAGTGTCATCTCCACAAGTGTTCCCATTATACAACAGCCAGCCTATTATTTCTACATGGATTTTCCATTTCCCTTGAATTTTCATTCATTCTTATTCTGTTTTTATTCTCATATTCGGCTGGCGGCACACAACCGTATCATACGGGTCTGTCATCTTATCTCTGTCTCTGTTTTTCATTCTGTCCAAGTCAAAAAAACATCCAAATGCGTGTGATTTATTTTTTTACAAATTTTTGAAAAAAGTGCTTGCTTTTTTCAAATCCTTGTAATATAATATCATCTGTTGACAGCAATGGGCTATCGCCAAATGGTAAGGCACTGGACTCTGACTCCAGCATTTTCAAGGTTCGAATCCTTGTAGCCCAGCTCTTAAGAACCAGATGATATCTGGTTCTTTTTCGTTGTGCAAAAATATTATAAAAGGGAAAGGGACCGCCATCTTACAGGCAGTCCCTTGTATTTATGAATATTTTTTTGTGAAAAAAACAACAACTTAAATTTCGGATGTCTTAGGAGCTATCTTCTCTCCTTTTCTTATTGTAACAAAATTGTAACACATTTTTAATTTTTGTGCAATGTCTATTTTTACTAATTTATCGGGAATTTATTATACTTTTATGTATGAATCCTCTAATGCTTTCAAATATATTATATATTTCATTTTATATTTTCTATTCTGCATCCGGCAGTCCCAAAAGCTGCAATGCATTTTCTCCAAGGATCTTTTTCTTGTCTTCATCTGATAACGGAAGTGCCTGTATGTCCTTTATGGCTCGCTTCTGATCTGTCCACGGACTGTCTGTTCCAAATACGATCCGGTCTGCTCCATGTGCTCTGATCAGTTTCAGGAACATCTCCTCCGATGCCAGCTTCCAACGATGTTCAGCACCCGAAAGCCATGCAATCTCTCCATAGGAAAATGCTGTATCCATATATACATTTCTTCCGCACAGCTTAGCAAGTACCTCGTCCCAGAGATTCCAGCCACCCATATGTGCAAGAACGAGCCGCTCCGGCTGAACCTCATCTAATACTTCACACACCATGTCCGGTGTACAATGTGTTACAGAGGGAAGTCCGATATCTACTCCTGCATGAACCACAACGACCAAGCCAAGCTCTGTTGCATAACCGATAATCCGTTTATAACGGATATCATTGAACATGGCATCCTGATAATCCGGATGCAGCTTAATTCCCTTTAATCCGGCAGACTTGATGCCATTTAAAATCTCTTTATAGTTATCATTTCCGGGATGGATTCCGCCAAATGACCAGACGCCACTTCCCGTAAACTGGGCTGTTACTGTCTTTGCCACGGCATTGATCCGCTCCACCTGATGTGGTGCAGTTACAACAGGAAGGACAACAGAGATATCAACACCGCTTTGCGTCATCGAATGCTGCAAGCCTGCAAGTGTACCATCTGATGCCGGCTTTGTCTTTGATCTACTTACTAACAGTTCAAGTGTCTTTGAAGCTATTTTATCCGGATATGTGTGAGTATGAAAATCTACGATCATCTTTTATTCCTTTTCTTATCTTCTCCCTGCCACCCTATATTTAGGGTAACACCCACGTTTTCATTTGACAATATTAAATTTTTCAGAAAATTATTAATTTCTTTCGCACTTTTCTATATAAAATGCCAAATTATATCGCCTGCCGGTTCCATGTTACACCGCATTTCACCGATATATGTAAATATTAAATCTTTTCTATCGTATTGAAAATCCGATCATTTTAGAGTATCTTAGTTGAGAATAAACTAGAAACAGAAAGGGCTGCTCCGGCAGTTTTATACATTATGGCTGAAAAAACAAAAAAGAAACTGACCGTTACACAGATGCGGTCTGTCATAAAATTCCTGATCGGTGTCAACATCGTCCTGCTCATCGCCGTTATCGTTCTGTCCGTCCTGTTGGCGGTCAGCCGGTCAAAAAGCAGCAAGGATGCTGTCTCGATCATTAAACCGGACGGAAAATACACAGTCTGTTTGGATCCGGGACATGGCGGTTCCGACATCGGGGCAACCGGAATTAATAATATTCATGAAAAAGACGGAAACCTGAAGCTTTCCTTAAAGGTTGCAAAACTATTAAAGAAAAACGGAGTAAAAGTTGTCATGACGCGTGATGATGATTCTACCGTTTCTTCCGAAGAACGTGCTACGATTGCAAATGACTGCGACGCAGATCTCTATCTGGCACTCCACAGGAACTACGCAGCAAATCCTGAGGCCTGTGGTGTAGAAGCATGGATCTACAGCTCCGGTTCCGAAAAGAACCATGCGATCGCAGAAACCATCCTGTCCAATCTGGAAAAGGTCGGAATCTCCGATAACCGTGGTGTCCGTACCGGAACACAGTTTGACAGTGACAACGATTACATCGTTATCAAACAGACAAATATGACAAGTCTGATCATCGAGATGGGCTTTATCAGCAACGAAAAAGACGTAGAGCTTTACGATGATAACATGGACGATTACGCTGCCGCGATCGCAAACGGCATAATAGAATGGCTCAACGAATATCAATAAAACAATATGTATATAAAAGCCGGTATGAACAATCTGCCTGCCGGTACTATGAACATCACGTTTGCCTACCTTCTTTCATGCAATTTTATATGCATATGTCTCCGCTGCGATAAAGTCGTTTGCAGCTCCGACATAGCACAAAATTGCATAAAAATCAGTCGGCTGCTCTATGGATGTTTCATAGTACCGGCAGACAGACCGTTCATACCGGCATTTTATCTATTAATTATTTTATTGTTATGGTTGTTACCGACCGAATATCAGAAACAGAACTTCCGATATAGATCGTATAACTTCCTGCTATGACCTTCCACGCATCCGTCTTCTCATCAAAATGACGGAATGCATCGGCTGTCAATTCAAATTCCGCATACTTTGTTTCTCCCGGTGCAAGTGATAACTTGCAGAAGCCCTTCAACTCCTTCACAGGATTCTCCGGACTTACTTCCGTTTCTCCGACATACAGCTCTACCGTCTCTTTTCCGGCAAGCTTTCCGGTATTTGTTACCGGGATCTGTACCTTGAATGTCTGACCATCCGTTTCCTTTACCTGCATATCTCCATAGGAAAATGTCGTATAAGATAATCCATGACCAAATGAGAACTGTACCGGGATCTGATATTTGTCATAATACCGATATCCGACAAATACACCTTCTCTGTATGTCTCCGTCAATTTCGCATTCATTCTTTCATGCTCTTCTTCCGTTAAGGTTCTTCCGGGGAAATCTCCAAAAACCATCGCCGGTATCTGATCAAGAGATTTTGGCATGGTCATCACAAGTTTACCGGATGGATTAACTTCACCAAACAGGATTTCACCGAGTGCTCTGCCACCTTCCATTCCTGCATAACTCATCCATACAATCGACTTTGCATCATCAATCCATGCACTCATATCGACCGGATTTCCCGCCATCATGACAATGACCATATTCGGATTCACTTTTAAAAGTTCCGTGATCAGTTCATCCTGATGATATGGAAGCTTCAGATCCGGTCTGTCGTATCCTTCTTCATCTGTATCATGATTTAAACCGCCAACAAAGATCACATCATCATATTCAGAAGCAAGTGCAACCGCCTCTTCACGAAGTGCCTTCTGGATCTTCTGTCCTTCCGGATTATTTCCTTCATAAGCCCCCTGCTCCGATGCCAGTTCATCCAGACTTACCTCCTGCCAGTTCAGTACCTGCTGTCTATTCTTATCCGGTACATAATAACCTTCTGCATAGGTCACTTCGCAGTTACCGCCAAGCTCCATCTTAATGCCAAGCAGTGGATTGATCTCATAAAGTGCCGCAATCTCCGCACTTCCGCCACCATTTGAATGAAGCTTTGCTGCATTATGTCCGATCACCAGAAGCCGATGTGTCTTCTCAGGTGCAAGCGGCAGTCTCTGTTCTTCATTCTTTAACAGTACAATTGATTCTCTGGCTGTCTCTAACACTGCATCCTGATGTGCTGAAGTATCATAACTTCCTTTCTTCCGGCTCCAGTCACGAACCGCATAGACAGCCGGCTTCTGTTCCGTGCAGCCAGCGGATATAGCCGTCTGTTCATTGTCCCCACTTTCGACTTCTACAATATCTATCATCTTGACACGAAGCATGAATCGGAGAATACTCTTTACTTTTTCATCAACTCTTTCCTCTTCGATCTCACCATTTCTTACCGCATTTAACAATGGATCTGCCATGCAGTATTCATCGAAGTTTGCATAGATTGACATCTCTACATCGATCGGGCTTTCTGCTGCGGCCTTTGTATCGTGGATGCCACCCCAATCCGAAACGATCAGGCCGTCATAATTCCATTCTTTCCGCAGTATCTCACCGAGCAGTTCATTATTTTCACAGCAATGAACCCCACGGAACAGATTATAAGCACCCATAATAGATCTTACCTTTGCTTTCTTTACTGCTGCTTCAAATGCAGGCAAGTATATCTCACGGAGCGTTCGTTCATCGATCTCGACATTCACCCAGTTCCGCTCTGTTTCCTGATTATTAACAGCAAAATGTTTCACACAGGCACCCACATCAGAACTCTCGATCCCTTCGATCACCTGAACCGCCATCTCTGATATCAGATATGGATCTTCACTGAAATACTCAAAATTTCTTCCACAAAGCGGCGTCCGCATGACATTGACACCCGGCGCAAGTATGATATCCTTGCCACGTCCTCTGGCTTCCTCTCCAAGTACCGTTCCTGATTTTCCTGCCAGTTCCCGGTTCCAGGTTGCGGCGATCGCACTGTTACTCGGACAATATGTAACTCCATCATCATTATGTCCGGCTCTGCCCCAGTTATCATTAAAGAATTCGAACCGCACCCCTGTCGGGCCGTCCGACATCACGATTGGGGGGATTCCAAGTCTTTCTACTGCCCCGGTGCGGAACAGACCCGCACCATGGATCATCTTTATTTTCTCTTCTAATGTCAGTTCATTTACTAACTGATCGATCTTTCTTTCATAATCTTTGTGAAGCATCGTATTTTTCCTTTCTGTCCAGATATTTACAACCCTTATCTGCAAACGATACGGTTGCTGCAGGCTGTAAGAACCGTTGTGCCGGCTTTCACTTCAAGTTTCGTCCCCTGTACTCCTCTAGAGTCTACTTTTTATCCTCTATTCTCTGCTCCACACATAGCAGTATGCCTGTGTTCTCGCTGCAAATTTCGCTTTCTTAAGAAGTTCTCTGACTTCTGCCTTTGTATACCAGCCGGCTTCGATCTCTTCTAATGTAGAGGTACTCTTATGGAACTCTCCCCGTGCCTTTCCAACAACGCAGACATTTGTTTCATTTGAAAAACCGACCGCACTGTAGCTGGTTCCGATGAAATCATCGATCTCATATAATTCCAGCCCTGTCTCCTCACGAAGCTCACGCTTTGCACTCTCCTGCGGTGTCTCACCCGGATCGATCAGACCTGCCGGGAAGTTATATACCCATTCTCCCGGCGCAAGACGGAATTCCTTATCGATCAGTATCTTCTCGCCGGTCTCATCCGTAGCAATGATCACAACTGCATCTGCCATTTTGCCATGCAGTCCTTCAAAATCCGTAATGTCACCATTCCGGCTGATCATCTCATATACCTTCTTCTGATGATCCACTGTCTCATATGTTATATCATAGCGGGTAATAAATTTACCTTCGCATTTCTTTTCTACTTTTTTGAATTGCATTTTCAAATAACACCTTTCAAGTACTAATATTATAAACCGAAGCCGGCATAACAAGATCCATATGATCCGTAACAAAAACGCTTATGTCTTTCCTTTAAGGAACCTCAACATCAAATCGGAATTTTGTATAAGCAGGATTCAGATAACTCATGGTAAACTCTACAATATTATAATCTGCATCCGCACCCTGATAATCGATCTTATAAATCGCAGTTCCACGTTCCACCTGCAGCAGCTCTGCGAGCCGTTCATTTGCCTCACATATGACCAGCTTCTGTACAAAATGGCATGGCATATGTCCTTTTGCTTCCATATAATCATATAAAGACACTTTGGCGAAATCAAATTCATCCAAATCATCAAAATATTTTTTCGGTACATATGTATACTCCACTGCAAATGGTATATCACCCTCTGATCGTACCCGGTAAATTCCATATATCATCTCATCATCCGAAATTCCAAGCTTATATCCCAGATATTTACTTCCTGTGATCTCACCGGTCCCGAGAAGGCGGTTTTTTACCTCCATTCCACCCTTACGAAGCGTCGCTGTGATGCCGGTATTTCCTGCTTCATTTGAATTATCCAGATCGATCTTTTTCTTATCTCTTTGTGCAACATACGTTCCGGAACCCGGTTTACAAACCAGATATCCTTCTTCTACAAGCTTACTGATCGCACGTTTTACGGTCATACGGTTCACACCATAGGCTTCCGCCATTTTTCTCTCACTTGGTATTGCTTCACCCGGCAGATATTTTTTTTCATCTATTTTCTTGATAATAGAATCCTGTAATTGAATATATAATGGCATTCTATAATCCATGGAGCACCTCCTCCATCTTTTGCTTAATGACAGGATCTTCTTTTTCAAATGCGACCCATTCTTTATTGATCACCGATTGCAGATATTCCATAACCTCACCTTTCTCGTCATATGTGATTCCCTCTTTTTTTACAAGAGCAGTCAGCTTGTCAACATTCAAGGCTTTGGCTTCATTTTCATCAGCATATACAATTCCGACTGTTAATTCCTGTTTTTTGGGAATATGATGATATTCCTGAATCAAAATATCAAATAACGAATTATCTTCCAGATCAAACCGCATCAGCTTAGGAGCCTTGCTTTCCGGTATATATGAATATTCTATGGTGATTGGAACAGCCCTGTCTTCTTCTACGACCATACGGATACGGGTAATTTTGAATAACGGAGTTCCTAACGGAAGCTTAATACTTTTATTCAGTTCCTTATCTACTTCCACACGCTCAAACGCCAACAGTCTGCTTCTTGTTTGTGCCCCCATCTTTTCCAGCTTTTCACTGAATGATCGAATTCGGTCAAGATTGGATATCATTCTTCTGTGGGCTATGTAGTTGCCGCTCCGTTCCCTGCATTCTATGATCCCTTCATCCTCTAATAATTTATATGCAGATCTGACGGTAGCTCTCTGTACCCCAAACTGTTCAGCCAGATCCCGTTCAGATGGGAGTTTTTCTCCTTCTTTCAGTTTATTTTTCATAAAGTAAAATTTTAATTCATACGCAATAAACTCATCTTTATTCATCAATTTCATGGCAAACTCCCTCCTGTACTCTATTAAGTATAGCAACTTTTCCAAACGCAAACAAGCAGGAAATGTCAGTTTATAAGACCAAAAACAGACCCGTACATGTGCGGATCTGTCTCTGTATACTTTTTATAACTCTCTTATTTTTTTCCTTAACGGAAGTATCATACCCGGTGCAACTGATAACTCATCAATGTTCATCTGTAAAAACCTTTCTGTCAGACTTAGATCGGCTGCAAGTTCACCGCATATTCCAATCCACTTTCCTTCTGCATGAGCATTCTCTGCTGCCATTTGGATCATAGATAACACCGCCGGATGGTGTGAATCATAGAAGGAATCCAGATTCCGGTTCTGGCGATCAATTGCCAGAGTGTACTGCGTCAGATCATTTGTTCCGACACTAAAGAAATCCACTTCCTTTGCCAGCTCTCTGCTGATCATAACCGCAGCCGGAGTCTCAATCATTATACCGGTTTCAATCTGATCGGAAAATGCTATTCCATCTGCACGAAGTCCGGTCTTCACCTCGTCCATTATCTCTTTAATACGACGAACCTCTGATACCGAAATGATCATCGGAAACATGATCGCAATCTGGCCATACGCGGATGCTCTGAAAATAGCTCTAAGCTGGGTCTTAAATAATTCGGGTCTGGTCAGACATATCCTGATCGCACGGAACCCCATTGCCGGATTATCCTCTTTTTCCAGATTAAAATATCCAACCTGTTTATCTGCTCCGATATCCAACGTACGGATGATCACCCTTTTTCCGGCCATCATTTCCGCTACCTGTCTATAAGCTGCAAACTGCTGTTCCTCTGTTGGATAAGTTTCATTTTCCAGATATAAGAATTCGCTTCTGAATAACCCGATACCACCGGCATCATTTCGGAGTGCCGCTCCTACATCTGATACATTGGCAATATTGGCATAAAGGTTAATCTTCTGCCCGGATCTGGTTACATTTTCTTTGCCCTTCAATGTCTCCAGAAGCTCACGCTGTTCCTGTTCAACAGCTTGCTTTTTTCTCATAGCAACAAGGATTTCTTCATCCGGATCAATATAGATCTTTCCTTCCTGACCGTCTACGATTGCAAGTCTTCCGTCATATTTCGGTGTTAATGTATCACCGATTCCTATAACAGCCGGAATATTCATGGTTCTGGCAAGAATCGCTGTATGGGAATTTGCCGAGCCTTCCACTGTAATAAATGCCAGCACCTTATCTTTATCAAGCTGAACAGTCTCGCTTGGTGCCAGATCATCTGCCGCGATGATTACCTGCTCCGTCATTTCAAATGAAGCATTCTGTTTTTTTGCAAACTGGGAAAGGAGCCTGTTCGATACATCCTTTACATCTGCTGCCCTTCCCTGCATATAGGCATCATCCATCGCTTCAAAGATTGCTGCATAATTATCAGATGTGACACCTATTGCATATTCAGCATTTACCTTTTGTGTATTTATAATATTCTCTACAGAATCATTATAATCCGGATCCTCAAGCATTAACTGATGTGCTTCAAAGATCATGGCATTTGCTTCTCCCACATCAGTAAGTGCCTTGTCATATAACTGCTGCAATTCAGAAAGTGCTTTTTCCTTTGCAGTCCGGAAGCGGCGTATTTCCGCCTCCGGATCATCGACATGACATCGTTTTATCTGGATTTCGTCCCTTTTAAAGAATTGTATCTTCCCGATAGCAACTCCGCCAAATACACTTTTACCCTGTAATATTACCATATTGTCACCTCTTTAAAATCCGATCCTTTTACAGATGTTCCTGAACGAACGCTTTCAGGTTTGCTGCATCTTCTGCCTCGTTTTCACCTTCTACTTTTATCAGGATCTCCTGACCTTTTTTTGCTCCCAGACTCATAACTGCCATAACTCCTTTTGCGTTTACGGTTCTGGATCCAAATGTTACGGATACTGTGCTCTTACATTTTGCAGCAGCCATAACAAACTGTGAAGCCGGTCTGGCATGAAGTCCCTGCTCATCTGTAATTACATATGTGAATTCAACCATAATAACCGCCTGACCTTTTTAATATTCAAACTGACGATAGTAACGTCTGAATTCCAGACTATGTCCTGTATTCTGCTCATAATGAATAGCAAGTCGTTCTGTTAATATCGCGGTAATAATCATCGGAGAGCAGATTACACGGAACTCATCATCGATACCATCCAGAATGTAATCCTTGGTATCAATAATAACAGCTTTCTTTGTATGTTCTTTTACAAATCGTTCTACTCTTTCATCTAATGGTCGATATTCGTCCTCACCTTTTATTACAAATACCGGAACTCTGTCATCAACTAACTCCAATGGCCCATGGAAGAAATCAGCAGATGAAACAGTCTTTGTACGAACCCACTGCATCTCCTCTAAGATACACATTGTAAAGAGATAGGTCTCACCCCAAAGGACACCGGAGCCTGTAAACATTGTATATGGTTCATGTGCATATGTCTTTGCAATCTCGATCGCTCTTGGCTCAAATTTTTCTCTTGCCGCAAGGAGATCCTTAAACAGATTTTCCATCTGATCTGCCCATCTGTCATAATGTGGAAATTCTCCTCTGTTCTTTAAGATACGGAGCATTACAAAATAGTATAATAAGTAAGAATGCTCACAGTCACCACATGCATTATAAATCGGGTCTGTCAACAGATTTGCTAAAGGAGTTGTCTCATCCTTTGTAAATCCATATACATTGATTCCCTGATCCTTACAATATTTTACTGCCTTCAAGATCTCCATAGTATTGCCTGATGCAGAAGAGGTAAATACAAGAGTCTTATCTGTAATATGTTTTTTATTTTTTACCAGAAATTCACCTGCATTTTCAAGATAGATCGGAAGATCTGTATATTTCTTGGCTACTTCTACAACCGGATACCATTCTGCCCATGTTCCACCGATACCAAGCATACATACGCTGTCATATTCCTTTGCCGTGATCCGGTCAATCAATGCCTCAACCTCTCCTCTTAATGAGTATGTCTTTGCTCCGTCCTTTAAATATTTCTCTGCGTCAAATTTTTTTAATGCCATAGTTCTTTCCTCCTGTTATTTTTTATTCCCCTATAATAGTTATATAAATTGTTCTATATTGCGGTCCATCATATTCACACAGATATATGTCCTGTGCACTTCCACTTTTCAGCTTTCCATCTATAACCGGGAATACACAATGATTTCCGGTCAGATGGGCTTTTAAATGTCCGGTCGGATTGCCTGCCATCGCACCGTAGGTATCCAACAGCCTTCCATGGGCATATTCTCCGTCCTCAGGAACAAGTCTTTCCATCAGATGCCCAATATCATATTCCAGGCACTCCAGTCCTTCATTAACTGCAATTCCTGTTGTCGTATGTGCTGTTATAACATATACAACACCATTTCTGATTTTGCTTTTTTCTACAACCTGCCTGATATCATCTGTAATTTTCACCAGACAGTTATATTCTTTTGTCAGCACCTCTATACTGCCATGTGTTACCATCATACCTCCAATCCCAGAAACTCAATCGCGTTCTGTCCAAATATCAGATCCTTGGTAGATTCTCTTATATCCATAGCTTCTATAGCCTTTTTCATTCTCCGCATCTCTAACCGCGGATCATCAGAGCCAAACATGATCTGATGTCTGAAGCTTCGATCGATCCAGTGCGGTCCCATATCCACTTCGAATACCTTGTGATAAAACTCCGGGGCTGTATCAAAATACAGGAATGCTGTATCCGCATAAACATTTCTGTATTTGAGCATCAGCATACAAGTTTCCTGCACCCATGGCCATCCGCAATGTGCAAGACAGATTCGAAGCTTTGGATGTCTGTATGCTGTTTCTTCAAACTCAACCGGCCTCGCATATTTAGATAAGGTATCCGGCTCTACCGACATTCCGCAATGAAACACGATCGGTTTATTATACTTCTCGCATATCTGATATATCGGCTCCATGTATTCATCTCCCGGATAGAACTTCTGCTTTGACGGATGAAGCTTCAGGCCTGCCAGATGATACTCTGCAAATGCTGTTTCAAGTATCTCTGTCGCATCCGGCCTGTGAGGATCTACACTGGCAAATCCGATAAAACGATCCGGATATGTTGCTGTCAATTCCTTTATCTGGTCATTTGTTCCTAGTATGCCTCCATATTCCGTAGTCAGATCCAGTGGAAGCAAAACCGCTTTATCCACTCCGGAACAATCCATCAAGGTTAACAGTGCATCAACCGGGATCTGATCCGTCTTGTATAAGCCATACATCTTTTTTGCAAATTCATTCTGATATTCCGTTTTGCATACCGGCTCTAAAAATGCAGGATGTACATGCATATCAATTACTATTTTTTTCACCTTACTACTACCTCCTTTTTAACCAAGGAAGCCAAAGAATGCTCCTGCTATTCCAAGTACAAGCATGATCAACATAATAAGCAACGGATTAACCTTCTTCTTCAATAACCAGTAAGTAACTCCAAATAGCAACAGCACCGGAAGGCCCGGGACAATGCCATTTAACAGATCCTGAATTGTACTTGCTTCTTCGCCGCTTCCGATCTGCGTTACAAAATTAATCGACGTCATATCCATCGTCATGCCGCCAACTACCATAATACCCATGATAGAGGCTACTTCCATAACTACCTTCATCAAACCGGATTCAACAATCTTTGCCATGGATTCACGACCCATTTTATATCCAAGGAATACTCCAAACCATCTGCAGAGATATGCCGGAATGTTAAAGATCAAAAGGAAGAGAATAGGTCCGAGAATGTTCCCCTGCAAGGCAAGTGAACATCCAATTCCTGTTGCGATTACCTTGATCGTGCCCCAGAACAGAGAATCGCCGATTCCTGCTATAGGTCCCATTAATGCTGTTTTTACTGCGCCAATCGAATCTGTATCAAAATCTGCATCCTGTGCATTTTCCTCTTCCATTGCGGCTGTGATACCCATCTGAAATGTTGCAAGATAATGGCTGGTCTGATATAACGTCAGATGACGCTTCATAGCAGCTGCCAGATCCTTCTTATCCGGATACAGTTTCTTTAAAACCGGATACATGGAAAAACAAAATCCTACATTTCCCATTCGTTCATAATTCCATGTATGTTCATATGTGATCTCTCTTAAAAACACCTTTGTGAGATCTTTTTTCGTAACTACCTTATCGTAGTCTGCATGTATCTTAGAACTCATCAAAATCACCTCCGTTATCTGCGGTTTCAACTACCGGTGCTGCCCCCTGTTGCTTGTCTCCGAATATGCCAAATGTTACTCCGATTATCACAATAAGTACGGCAAAAATCGCAACTCCTGTTGTGGATATTCCAAGGTATGATACCAGGAAAAAGCCAAGGAAGAAAAATGGTGCAACCTTGCGATTCATCATCTGCTGTGCAAGCATTGCAAAACCAAGTGCAGGAAGCAGTGCTGCTGTTATATCCATACCGGACTGAACAAATTCAGGTATTTTACCAAGAAGTGCTGTTACTGCATCACTGCCAAAATAAAATGCAAGTGGGATGCAGACAATACCAAAAAGATTCTGAAGATATCCTGCGATCAGATAATCTCTGTTAAATGCCCGTATATTACCTTTTTCAGCATCACGGTCACATTTGTGGATCATAACAAGCATCAACGGCTGGCAGATACCGGTATTTGCCGCAAGCATTACGGTTGCGATCGGAATACCAAGTACTAAAGCTGTTTCCGCTCCGGCTCCTGACTGAATCGCAAGTGAAACACCGAGCACAGTGCCTGCGATCAAATCCGGCGGATTATATGCACCGATCGATACGGCTCCTACAAGTGCAAGTTCCATAGTTGCACCCATAATAATACCGGCCGGAAGGTTTCCCATTACCAGACCTACTAACGGTCCAAGAACGATCGGTCGCTGCAGGCAGCTTGTACCAAGCAGCCATTCTGAATAACCAAGCAGGCCGATCAGAAAAATAAGTATTGTTTTTAATATCATAATCTGTCCCTCCATTCATCCGTTAAAACAGCGATTTGCATTTAATTACTTTATCAGCCGGGATCATCTGAATAAATACATCAACGCCATCATCAACCATCTCTTTTACCAGAGCCAGCTCGGCTGCATCCATATATGCGCTTCTACCATATAATTTTGCATTTTCATGGTATGCAATGTTGCCGATATTTAATGTCTTTTCTCCTGTAGCTTCAATGATTGCTTTGGCTATTTCTACCGTTTCACAGATGATAAATAATTTATATTTATCAGTTACCCCGCTTTTCAATGCCTCTACAGCTTCCGCTGTATTTTTTACTACAACCTTTGTTCCGGATGGTTTCGCCATCTTTAGTGCGTTTAATCTCAGCGGATCATTTTTAACCGTGTCACTTACCAGCAGCAGGCAATCTGCCCCTAATGATGCTGTCCATGATACTGCTACCTGTCCATGTAAGAGACGATAATCAACGCGAATTGATTTAATCATATAAACCTTCTCCTTTCTTTTCTGTCAATACACAGATTAAAAATCTTCATCATCATACGTTGCATTTACTGTATTACAATAAACCATCATATCTTTAGCCTCTGCAACCGCACTTTCAATTACAGATGCCGTATCCTGATCCTCTGCACTCAGCAGGATACCGATCACTGCAGCCAGATTCACACCGGCAACAACATGTATCCTTGGATCAGACAATAATGCGGATGCATTATTATTCACACTTCCGCCTAAGAGATCTGTCATTATCACAATCTCTGCCTCTGAATTCGCTTCAACAATTCTCTTTAATTCCGGAAGCGGATCCGGGCATTCATCTGTATAAGCATTGATACAGGTCAGATTTTCCTGTGTACCTGCCAGCATTTCAATCGTTGTCAACATTCCTTCGGCCATCTTTCCGTGTGTTGCTAAGACATATTTTCTCATCCGTTCTCCTCCCTTCTGCTCCTTTCAAGCTTTTCTTTCATAATCCTGTCATAGTCTTCTGTTTTTGGCGAAACAGCCTGTTCCATCCGGGAAAACAGCGGATGACAAGTAAAATTATTTTTTTCTTTTGTTACATGAGCCGCTATATATTGAAACAATGCAGCTGTATATAACGGTGTGATCTCTGCCGGAAGCCGGCATGGTATCCGAATCTGTCCATTTCGTTTATCGTGAACCTGATCCGTAATCATATAGCAATGTTCCGTGATCAACGATGTTGCTTTATAAATATCATACAGTCGATCAGAGGTTTTACCACAGTCTATAAAGAAAACCGAATAATCCGGAGTTAGCTGCATATCCGGTCCATGTATAAATTCTTCGCTCTCATAATATACCGTCGAGACTTTCAGAGTTTCCTGAAATTTCAACGCTCCCTCTCTGACCGTTGCCAGATTGGCTCCATCGCCGACCAGTATTGCTTTTTCCATACACAAAAGATCCTGATATCGTTTTTGTACCAATTCTTTCGCCTGTATCAGGCAAAGCTCCTGTATTTCACAAGCTTTCCGGATCTGGCTTACTGCAGTTTCATATTCCTGATCACTGATTTCTTTTTTTTGAAAACCTATCTCCAGTATCATAAGCATCAGAAACTCGATCAAAGTAGAATATCCAAGAGTTACATAATCAATCGTTTCATTCCCAACTCCATACTCCACAAGACGATCCGTGTATCTGCTTGCACTGCCATTCTCATTCCCTGTTAACAAAACAAATGGTTGATGCTCTTTATCCAGCTCCTTCATAATTTCAATTATGTTTGTACTGCATCCACTCTGGGATATTAAAATCGTAAACCGGTTCTTTTCTCTCTCCCGGTAAACATCCAGATATTCCACTGTACTTAATACACTGATATCAAATTTACTGTATTTTAAAAGAAATGGTCGAGCTGCATATGCTGCATTCAGGGACGATCCGGATGCGATCAGACATATATCTTCTTTGTCCTGATCCAGATACCAGTCACATATTTTTTGGGTAAGAGACTTTCTTTTATCAAGATTATCTTTCATGATACGACCGGAAACCTGAATATAATATTCCATATCCTTCTCCATTTTATCTCCTTTTGTGGTTCTTTTTGTGAACCACTTTGTAAACATAATATACCACCTATCAACTGGTTTTGCAATACCAATTTTATATTTTTTTATACCAATTTGAAAACATGTAAAAAAACAGAGAAATTGGCATACTTGTAGTACCAATTTCTCTGTTTTTTAGATATCACTGTTTTTAAATTACTGATTTCTTTTTTTTATTATCTTATTCGCTCACAACGGTTCGGTTACGTCCGGCTTCCTTCGCCTGATACAGCGAATTATCTGCCCGATTGAACCATGCCTTTGCACTCTCTCCTTTGGAATATTCCGCAACACCACAGCTACAGGTGATTCCACTGTTATTCATGAACTGGAAGTAGTAGCATCGGAATTCTGTTCTTACATCCTCTACTACATTGATAACCTTCGGCAGTTCAATATTATTGAACAGTATAACAAATTCCTCTCCACCGTAACGGAATGCAAGACCATAGTCTTTGGATTTCTCCTTTAGCATCTTACAAAGTGCCTTGATAACCACATCACCATTGCTATGTCCGTATGTATCATTTACATTCTTGAAATGATCGATATCAAAAATCGCAATATATGCTTTCTCTCCGGTTTCTTCTGTACGCTGGATTTCTTTCTCCAGGCTCTCCTCAAAGGAACGTCTGTTATATAATCCTGTCAACGGATCTTTACGAAGCTCTGTCATAAGATTCATCTGACGAACTGTGAAGTTACCGATGGATTCCATCAGCTCTTTCGTATGCATATTCAGTAAGCACGTTACAAAGGTCAGTATAAATACCAATACAAATGATGTAACAACATATCCACTGAACCGCATCTGTGTCCAGTCATATAAATGATGCAGATGAATCTCATTGATGATAAGACTTGCCGATGCAAGAAGTGCGATCACGATCGTAATATTCTGATTCGCAAAGATAGCCGTGATCACGATAGCGATCGTTGGCATCAGCACCAGAATGATCGAATTGTAATGTTCAAATGCAGGTACTGCCAACACTGTAAACATCATCAGGGAAACCAGCCAGTCTGCACCATTATCGGTTAATTTATTCTTCTTTAAAGCGACCAGCGTTCCTGTCAATGCTGCTGCATATATCAGAAATGGCACTACAACATATAATGTAATATATGCTCCACCGGACATCCCGAGATCTGCCTTATCATTTCCTATATTCGTCATACACATGATCAATTCAACAACCATGAATATACACGCTAACGTCAGAAATACCTTCCATAACAACATCTGCCATTTTTTGCTGATATTAACAGTGATTGTATCGTTCATCACGAATTCTCCTTAAATAGCCCTCAGTTTTCCTTTCCCATGTGAAAACACTCACATAGATGATTTTACACTATATCCTCTGTATCGTCCACTCTTTTTTGTCAAAAATACCTAAAAAAACACATTTTACAGATGAAAACCTATACATAATGTAACATTTACCAATTTTGACGTTGGATTTTTCTCATTAATCAGGTTGATTTTCGTATCTTCCGGTTAAAGTAGTCAGCGACATTTACTATACAAACGCCAGCTGACACAAAGATACCTCCTGTCTTTTGAACAGGAGGCATCCTTGGTTTGATCTGTATCTATATTTTTTATTATAATGCATAACCAACTTCAAATGCTTTCAGATTCATCTCAACAGTCTTTGGAGGAACTGTTGCCTTGATGACCTCAACCCATTTGTCATGGTCAAAATCCATATGCTTTGCGGCAACACCGATTATGATCGTATTGAATACCTTTGGATTGCCCAGCTTCTTTGCCTCTGCCATCGCATCGATCGAGATCACCTTATGCTTCTCTGATAATGTCTCTAAGATGTGATCCGGATATTCTGCCTGACCGGTTACAACCGTGATCGGATCGATTCTCTGATCATTTGCAATAATTACGCCATCCTTCTTCAGAAAATGAGCATAACGCATAGCTTCCAGCTTCTCAAATGCGATCAGAACATCTGCATGACCTTCTTCTACAATCGGTTCCGCAACCTTCTCACCATATCTTACATATGTAACAACACTACCGCCTCTCTGGCTCATACCATGAACCTCGGAGAGCTTTACATCATAACCTGCTGCTGTCGTAATACCACCGAGGATACGGCTTGTAAGAAGAGTTCCCTGTCCACCGACACCAACTATCATAATATTCTTTACAGCCATTAGAATTCCTCCTTTTCGATCGCATCAAACTTACAACGCTTCATACACAGTCCGCAACCATTACACATGGTCTCATCGATCTGGATCGTTCCATCCGGCTGCTTGATAACTGCCGGACATCCCGGCTTTAAGCACATACCGCACTTCTTACATTTCTCCGGGATAGCTCTGCATACACCTGTTACCTTGGTTGTCTTTAAAAGAACACAAGGAGACTTGGTGATAATAACAGAGATCTCATCCTTTGCAACTTCCTCTTTGATCAGCTTCTTTAAACCGTCAATGTCAAATGCATTGATCTCATGTACACTGTCAATACCGATCGCCTTACACAATTTATAAATGTTGATTGCATATGTAGGTTCACCCTGCAAGGTCTTACCGGTCGCTGCATGATCCTGATGTCCTGTCATACCGGTTGTTGAGTTATCAAGGATGATAACGGTTCCTGTACCCTTGTTGTAAACCATGTTCATCAGAGAGTTTACACCTGTATGCATGAATGTGGAATCACCGATAACCGCAACCCAGTTCTTGATATAATCTTTTCCTTTTGCTTTTTCCATACCATGTAATGTAGAAATGGAAGATCCCATACATACGGTTGTATCAATTACGCTAAGCGGCGCAACTGCTCCCAGTGTATAGCATCCGATATCTCCTGCTGCATGGATCTTCAGTTCGTTTAATACTGAAAATACACTTCTATGCGGACATCCCGGACAAAGGATAGGTGGTCTAGGCGCAACCTTTGCAGGTTCTTCCTGCTCAACCTTCTCGCCGAGGATCTTCTCTCTTAACATATTTGCACTGTATTCACCCTGAACGGTCAGAAGCTCCTTACCTACTGCATCGATGCCCCAGGCTCTTACCTGTGTCTCGATATGAGGCTCTAACTCCTCAATAACATACAGCTTATCAACCTTTGCCGCAAAGTCTTCGATCAACTTTCTAGGAAGCGGATTTACCATACCAAGCTTTAATACGGAGGCATTTGGCATTGCTTCCTTTACGTACTGATATGGAATACCGCTGGTGATAACACCAACGCTGGTATCATTCATCTCTACACGATTGATCGGCATATCCGCACCGTCTGCTGCCATGTCCTTTAATCTCTGTTCTACAAATACATGACGAGGGATCGCATTACCCGGCATCATAACCATCTTCTTAATGTCTCTCTCGTATGGCTTATCCTCTACTTCTACTCTGTCATTTAATTCAACAACGCCCTGTGAATGTGCCAGTCTGGTTGTTGTACGGAGCATGATCGGAGTATCGTACTTCTCGCTGCATTCAAATGCATACTTTGTGAACTCCTTTGCTTCCATACTGTCAGATGGTTCAAACACCGGAATCATCGCTGTCCTTGCTACCAGTCTGGAATCCTGTTCATTCTGTGATGAATACATACCCGGATCATCGGCTGCTACTAAAACCATACCACCCTTTACACCGGTATATGCTGCTGTAAATAATGGATCTGAAGCTACGTTCACACCTACATGCTTCATTGACACGATTGAACGGACACCGGCAAATGATGCTCCGATCGCAACCTCTGTTGCAACTTTTTCATTTGGAGACCATTCTGCATATATCTCAGGATATTTTACAATATTCTCACTGATCTCTGTACTTGGAGTACCCGGATATGCTGCTGATACCTTTACACCGGCTTCATATGCGCCTCTGGCGATCGCTGCATTACCGAGCATTATCTTTTTTTCACCCATTCATTTTATCCTTCCTGTCTTTTCTCATATTTGCCTTTTGGCAACTCTAATGCTTTATTATACAAGAATTATCAATAAAATTATGATACCCACCGGGGTAATACAATTACCGACAAGTTCTCTCGTGCGTGGTACACTCGTATAATTTAAAAAATCACACTTATTTATGAATTTATACAGATTTTGTTTGTGTATATCTGATTCTTCCATAATCTTCTCATATAAATGCATTCCGGCAAACAAACCTGCTACATAAACAAGAAATATTGCAATAAATGCAAAATTATATGCAATATTAAGTTCTAAAAAATACTGCACATAAATAAGCAGCAGTCTTATAATATAATTCATCAGAAAATATTGAATCAATACACTCACCGACAAACTCTTCTGCCATAACAGTGAACCTGTTAAAATTGCAACAACCTCACATACCTGCAATACAAATACCGTTATAAATATACGGACAATATCGAATGTAACTGCCTTTCTCCTGGAATGTATGTGCATCATTCTTGCAAGATTTCCATCCGCAAACATTGAAAGCGGATTATTTTTCTCAACAATCGTAAAACAGATAAAACTTAGTGCCGAAAACAGATAAGGTCCTATTATGCTCTCAAATCCCACACCACCATACATCATCTCTTCCCCATACCCTGACAGACATATTCCTGAAATAAATATGACTATCATTGCACAGATATATGTTATTTTAGTTTTCTTCATTTTCCAAAATATCCCTTCTTAAAAAGACAATCTCTCCCAAATATTTTAGTATAAGCGATGCAAAGAATAATTTTGCCAGATTTATTATGTAGGAAAAAGAGTCAAATGTA
>ERZ773193.362-NODE-362-length-72882-cov-9.001016_pt1 | contig 72882 bp, 74 predicted proteins | sample MGYA00511110_ERZ773193 | MGnify/ENA primary metagenome ERZ773193 (study PRJEB29015, sample SAMEA2737784) | human gut metagenome | biome: human gut; feature: human-associated habitat; material: faeces | place: China | collected 2012 ... | reverse complement strand
GAGCGCTTGAATGGCATTCAAGAGGTCAGCGGTTCGATCCCGCTTATCTCCACCACAAAAAGAGACATCCGATCGGATGTCTCTTTTTCATTTTAAAAGTCGCGGGGTTTTGGCAGGTGCGCCGCATCCTTTTTTGCATTTTCTTTCTGCACAGTCCTGTTTATGGGACTGACAATCTGATAGTATGAAGGTATCCGAATGGCGCGCGGCTCTGTCGCGGAGATTCGCAGCTCGCCGCTGCACACACGGCAGAGGAATGGGGGAACATGACGATGGAACTGAAGCAAGCAAAAGCATTGCTGACAGAACTGGCGGATGGAGTCGATCCGCTGACGGGGGAGTGCCTGCCGGCTGACAGCGTCTGCAACCGGCCGGAGATCATCCGAGCGCTGCACTGCGTGCTGCAGTATGTATCGGATCGGCCGAAGCGGCCCGCATTGCCCAACGCGGGCAAGCCGTGGACAGAGGAGGATGAAGCTGCCCTGATGCAGATGTTTGATACGGGCAGCACCATAGCGGAAATAAGCGCGCAGTTCCAGCGCACAAATGGCGCGATCGTCCGCCGTCTGGAGCGCCTCGGCAGACTCCGCCCGGGAGAAATTGCGAGATAAACGCACCCGGCGCGCGGTGAATGCCGCGCGCCGGGGATTTTCCATTATGCGCTTATCTGAAAACCGTGTCAGGTTTTGGCCGCGGGCGGCGCATATAGAACCGCTGCAGTTCTTTGATCGTGTAGTTGGTGCCGAATTGGCGGTTGATGAGATTGCGCGCCATACCCCAGTTCCAGCCGTACTCGCCAATGAGCCGGTACAGAGCGTCGAGTATTTCTGGCTGCATATCGGGTCATCCTTTCTGATTCTACAGGTTTTCCGGCCGCATGGTCTGCGGCGGTACAGTGCCGATAGGAGCTGTCCCGAAATCCGGCACTGCCGTTAAGAAAAAAGATAGCATATTCCAGGCATAAATTCAAGGAAATAGCAAAAAATCTTGCATAGATGAGATAAAGATTTGAAAAAATCCCCGGCCAACGGAAAAAACCGATAGCCGGGGAATGCAATTTTGCGCCGCTGAGGTTATTTGCCGAGGGACTTGACCCAGTCGGCAACTTCCTGCTGCGTGACGGCGGATGGGAAGCGCTTGCCCGTCTGCCAGTCACCGGTGCCGGCGAGTGCCGCAAGCTGCGCGCCGCTCTCGCCGATGTCGCTGCTGCCGGAGGTGCAGAAGGGGATGACTGTCTTACCGGTAAAGTCATTGGCCTTGACGAACGTGTCCACCGGCCACGCGGCGATGCCCCACCAGATCGGGTAGCCGAAGTAGACGGTGTCATAGTCGGCCCAGTTATCTGCGGTCGTGGCCTTGAGCGCCACGTCGCGTTGGGTCTCGTCGTTGTGTTCGCGCGAGACGCGGCTGCCGGCGTTGTTGTAGTCCAGATCGGCGCTCGTGTACGGCTCGGCCGGTTCGAGCTCCAGCAGGTCGCCGCCTGTCGCAGCGGCAATGGCCTCGGCCGCGGCCTTCGTGTTGCCGGTCGCGGAGAAATAGACGATGAGCGTCTTGCCGCCGCTGGCGGCGAGGGCCGTGGTGGTTTCGGGCGCAGTGGTCTTGCTGCCACAGGCGGAGAGGCTCAGAAGCATCAGCGCGCTGACCAGCAGGGGGATGATTTTTTTCATGACGGCACCGCCTCAGTCGTGGATGGCTGCGATCCAGTGGTCAATGGTCTTGTCTGGTGTGCGCAGCGTTGTGTCGTCGAAGTGCACGTCGAGGCCGGGCTTCACGTCCGCGCCCGGGCACAGCGCCCGCATATCCCGAATCGAGCGGCCGAGCCAGCCGCCGTTCGTGGCGAAGGGGTAGACAGTCTTGCCGCCGAGGTCGTGCGCGGTCAGAAAGGCGCGCATGGCGGGGGCGCAGGTGTACCACCAGACGGGCGTGCCGAGCACGATCGTATCGTAGCGGCTCAGATCGATGTCCATTGCCTTGAGCTCCGGCAGAAAGCCGCGCTTGACCTCCTGCTCGCCCTGTGCAACTACGTCGTCATAAGAGCCGGTGTAGGGCACGACGGTGTCGATGCGGGCAATGTCGCCGCCGATGGTGGTGTGGATGCGCTCGGCGATGCGCTGCGTGTTGCCGCGGTAAGAATAATAAAGGATCAGGGGTTTCATATTGCTTACCTCCATATTTGCTGCTGTTTTCAGCTTGTTGTCATTTTACTACCTAAAGCTGACTTTAGGTCAAGCGAGAGAGTGTAAAGTTTTTTTGAACGATGTTGTCGGAAGCGCGGGTATGCATCGCGATTGAAGGAATTCTTCTTGACAATTGGCAAAACATCTGCTAATGATGGATAATGGTGGACGGAACGGACAATTTCTGCAACCGCCGGGCTGCGGCCCCGGTGTGTGCGACTGTCCCCGTAGAATACAGGAGGAACCATGAAAGACAACCGCGAAAAAGAACCCGAGATCAAAGTAAAAAGTGTAAAGAAAGCCCTGGATGTGCTCAACTGCTTCATCAAGAAGCAGCCGCTGGGCGTGACGGAGATCAGCGAGATGCTGGGTCTGTATAAGAGCAATGTATACGATATTCTTACGACACTCACGGCTATGGAGTATCTGACGCAGGTCAAGGAGACCGGAAAATATGAGCTGGGCATCGGTGCGGCACGGCTGGGCAATGCGGTGGGTGACCGCTTTGGCTTCCACAAGCTGGCGGGCCGTCACATCCACGAGATCGCCGCCGAGGTGGGGGAGACCGTTTATCTGACGACCCTGATGGGCACCTCCGTGCTCTACCTGGATGTTGCCGTGCCGTCGAACGAGCGCAGCCCGGCCATCGTCAGCTCCGTTCGCAACAATATGGAGCCGCTCCACTGCACAAGCTGCGGCAAGGCCATGCTGGCCTGCATGCCGGACAGCTTTGTAAAGGAGTATTTGTCCATGCCCATGGAGAAGTTTACCGAGTATACTATCACCGATCCGGTGGAGCTGAGCAAGGAGATCGCCAAGATCCGCGAGCGCGGCTATTCCCGAGACCAGATGGAATACTCCGTTGGCATCAGCTGTGTGGCCGTGCCGATCGTGGTGCACGGTAATCTGCAGGGTGTGATCAGCATCAGCGCGCCTTCTCCGCGCATGGAGGATGCGCGGGTTATGCAGTTTGTTGAAATTCTACGGCAGCATGTCCGACAAATTGAAAGTGATTTGTCGAAATAAACAATTTTGCGCTGGAATTTTGTGATATAGTCCAAATTGACGTATTCGGAAAACAGTGCTAATATGAAGCCATAGGATGGTTGCACTCTATTTTTTCTTTGTGTTATTTACAGAACAGCGTTCTATAATTTAGAACATATGCTGTTTTGCCTTTTGCATTCCACAGTCGATTAGGTAGAGGCAGAAGAGATGCAGGCCCTCGCGCCTGCACTTCTTTGTTCTACTATATAGAACGCTGTTCTGAAAAATAAAACTGCCAGGCATACAGAGTCCAGAGGTGGGGTTGTGTGTCGGTAAGACAAATCATGCAGGAGGGTTGATCCAGCGATGGAAAAAATCAAGTTGAACACCAAGCGGTGTAAGGGCTGCTACCTGTGCGTGAGCGTGTGCCCGGTCAAGGCGCTCTCTCCGTCCGGTGAGCTTGGCGAGCAGGGCTATGAAACCGTGAAGGTCGATGAAGAAAAGTGCATCACCTGCGGCAGCTGCTACAGAATGTGCCCTGACTACGCGATCGAAATTTTGAAATGAGAGGGAAGTGACAAAACAATGGCTAAAGTATTGATGAAAGGCAATGAGGCCTTTGCAGAGTCCTGTCTTCGCGCTGGATGCCGTTTCTTCAGCGGCTATCCCATCACCCCGCAGACGGAGATTCTGGAGTATATGTCCTGGCGCATGGAGCAGGTCGGCGGTCAGTTCATCCAGACGGAGTCCGAGCTTGCCGGCATCAACATGCTCTTCGGCGCGGCCTGCTGCGGCGCGCGTGCGCTGACCACTTCCGCCGGCCCCGGCTTCTCCCTGAAGCAGGAAGGCATCTCTTACCTCTGCGGTAACGACATCCCGGCGGTCATCGCGGACGTCATGCGTATCGGCTCCGGCCTGGGCGACATCTTCCAGGGTCAGGGTGACTATTGGCAGCTGACCCGCGGCGGCGGCCACGGCGATTACCGCACCATTGTTCTTGCACCGTCGAGCGTGCAGGAGAACGCCGATCTGGCCTACCTGGCCTTCGATCTGGCAGAGAAGTATCGTCATCCCGTCCTGATCGGCTCCGACGCCGCCATTGGCCAGATGGTCGAGCCCGTCGAGCTGCCCGAGATGCGCGAGCACGACATCAACACGTATGACTGGGCCATCCGCCCCCGCAAGGCTGGCGAAGACCAGAAGGTCATCTGGAACACCTACTACACCATCGGCGCCGACGCCTACATGGATTATCTTAAGGAGAAGTACGCGACGATCGAGGCCAATGAGCAGCGCTGGGAGAACGTCCAGACCGACGACGCTGAGATCGTCCTCGTGGCATACGGCATCAGCTCCCGTGTCTGCAAGGCGGCGGTGAAAAAGGCGCGTGCACAGGGCATCAAGCTCGGCCTCATCCGTCCGATCACGCTCTGGCCGTACCCGAAGAAAGCGTTTGATGCGCTGGGCGATCAGGTCAAGGGCTTCCTGGTGGTCGAGATGAGCATTCTGGGCCAGATGTGCGACGACGTGGTGCTGGCCTGCGGCAACAAGCATCCGGTGGAGAGCTACGGCGAGTTCGCAAATGTCCCGTCTGAGGATGTCATTCTCGAGCGCGTCCAAGAGATGCTGAAGAAGTACTGAGGAGGGACAGACAATGAAACTGAGTGTACCGAATGGAATCAACATGGATGCCCATGTGGGCTGGTGCCCGGGCTGCGGCCACGGCATCGTGGTCCGTCTGGTCGCGGAAGCCGCCAGAGATCTGGGGATCGAAGAAAATATCATCATGGTCGAGGATGTGGCCTGCGGTGAGTTTGCGCAGAACGTCTTGAAGTTTAACACCATCGGCGCAGCCCATGGCCGCCCGATCATCACGGCTGCCGGCGCCAAGCGCACCCGCCCCGACGCGATCGTCATCGCGCACCCGGGCGACGGCTCCGCCTACAGCATTGGCATGGAGAGCACCATTCACTGCGCGCTGCGTAATGAGAACATCCTGGCGCTCGTCGTCAACAACAGCGTTTTCGGTATGACTGGCGGCCAGATGTCCCCGACCTCCCTGCCGAACATGAAGACCACTTCCTCCCCCAAGGGCAGAGACGTGGAAAAGAACGGCCACCCCTTTGACGTGACCAAGACGCTCAGCAGCTTTGATATCGCTTATCTGGCCCGCGGCAGCGTGGACAGCCCGGCTCAGGTCATTAAGACCGGCAAGATGATCAAAAAGGCACTCCAGAAGCAGATGAACGGCGAGGGTTTCTGCCTGGTCGAAGTGCTTAGCCCGTGCCCGACCAACTGGAACAAGCAGCCTGCCGATGCGCTCGAATTCATGAAAGAGCAGCAGGAAGCCTTCTATCCGCTGGGCGAGTTTGTTGATAAGGGAGGAGAAGCATAATGACTGAAATTATTTGTTCCGGATTCGGCGGACAGGGCGTCCTCGTAGCCGGCATGATCCTTGCAGACGCCGGTATGGAAGACGGGAAAAACGTCACTTGGTATCCGTCTTACGGTTCCGAGATGCGCGGTGGCACCGCCAACTGCAACATCAAGATCAGCGAAGAGGAGATCCCCAGCCCCTACTGCCATCAGCTGGACATCCTTTACACGCTCAACGACGCGGCGATCGACAAGTTTGAGAGCCAGGTTCGTCCGGGCGGCATTCTGCTCGTCAACAGCAGCCTGGCCCGCAAAGACAGAGTGTACCGCGAGGATATTCAGGTCATCAAGGTTCCTGCAACGGACATCGCCAATGAGCTCGGCAACGCCCGCGGCACAAACATTGTGATGCTTGGCGCGCTGTCCTACGCTTCTCCTGATTTTGACGTGACGTATATGCGTGGCGCAATCGACTACTTCTTTGCCAAGAAGGGAAAGGTCAACCCGAAGAACGCTCTCTGCTTCGACCGTGGTGTGGAAGCAGCCAAGGCACAGGCGTAAATTGTCTCAACACATCGGCATCGGCGGGTAAATCCCCGCCGGTACCGAAGTGCGAGGCGGTAGGAGAGAGGAAAATAGAATTATGGGAAATGTCAGAGTTGTTGACGCAATTATCATTGTCGTCTACTTTGCGGTCATGGCGGTCATGGGTATCATCGCTTATCGCCGCAACAAGACCAGTGAGGACTTTTTTGTCGCCGGCAAGTCCATGGGTACGTTCTCTCTGGCAGCTATGTGGTTGTCGTCCTGGATCGGCGGTTCTTCCATCGTGGGCACATCCACGGATGCTTATAATCTTGGCGTTACCGGCGGTTGGTACGTAACGATCCTGGCGGTTGGATGTGTGGTCTTCGGCCTCACATTCTCCAAGGTGACAAAAACACTGGGCGACAAGCTCAAAAACATTACTTATCCCGGCCTGATCATGAGCCGGTATGACCGCGTCTCGAGCGATATCGTGATTATTTGCTGCTTTCTTGCAAACGTCGGCTTCCTGGCCAGCCAGCTCGTTGCCATGGGCAGTATGCTGACGACGATCACGGGCTGGAGCGCATCGACCTGCTTTATCATCAGTACCGTTATTACCATTGCATATTCCGCCATCGGAGGTCTGATGGCAATTAAATATACGACCTGGATTCAGTTCATTCTCATCGTCCTGGGTACGGTTGTGCTGGGCATCCCGCTGTCTGCCAAGGCAATGGGCGGGTTCAGCCAGCTGCAGACGCTTCCTCCCGAGTGGTTTGACATCGGCCGCCGCGGCTGGCCGACAATCCTTGCGCTCGGTGTGAGTTCTGTGTTCTCGTTTTTCACCAGCATGGACAGCTACACCCGATGCTTTGCTGCCAAAAACGAACGGGTCGCCCGCGACGGCGCCCTCTGGGCGGGCCTCGGCGTGTTCTTCATCGCAATTGGCGCCACCATCATGGGCATGGCTGCTAAGGTCTTGCTGCCGGAGCTCCCTGAAGGCAGCAGTGCCTATGCTGCCCTTGTGGCAAAGTTCTTCCCGGTCGGCATTTCCGGTCTCGTGCTGGTTGGCGTGTTCGCCGCGATCATGTCGACAGGCGTCGTGTGCATCAACTGCTGTTCGGCCAACATCAGTGTGGACATTTATAAAGAGCGCATCAAACCGGACGCCCCGGATCGCAGCGTCATGGTGCTCGGCATCATCAGCTCGCTGCTTGTCGGCGTTGTTGGTGCACTGCTTGCCTGGTGGAAGTATGACATCATCGAGCTGCTGCTGCTCGCCTTCACGTTCCAGGCCTCGGCGCTGTTTTTCCCAACGGTATTCGGAGTGCTCTGGAAAAAGCCGACAGCGAAAGCCTCCTCTGTCAGTATGATCGTGTCGCTGGCGGTGGTGCTCCTCTGGCTGGTTGGCGATGGCTTCGGCTGGGGCGGCATCTTTACGATCGACGCGCTCTGGCCCGGCCTGCTATCATCGGGCGTCGTGTTTTTCGCCATGACGCTTGCAGGCAAACCTACGGAGGCAGACAAGCAGCGTTGTGAGATCTTTTTCGCAAACCCGGACGCAAAACCGGAAGAAATAAAGTAAAGAAAATCGTGCAAACAGAAAGGGAAACGAAAATGAAACTAGTTTACGCAGAGACCCCTGCAACCATGGGACAGGACCATTCTGTCGATGACAGCTTCCTGCCGGAAGGTGTTACGCACATCATTTCTGAGTATGATCCGGCACAGCCGATCACCTCTGAGAAGAACCAGAAGTTCATCGCGGACATCAAGGACGCCGACATCATTATCAACAGCTATGTCGACTTCCAGGAAGAACTCCTTGATGCCATGGATCACTGCAAGGTGATTTCCTTCCAGTCCACTGGCTACAATGCCGCCAACCTCGAGTACGCCGCCAAGAAGGGTGTTGCCGTTGTTTCCATCCGTGACTACTGCACGCAGGAGACGGCCGAGAACGCCATCGCTTCCATGATGTGTCTGCAGCGCAACACCATCAACTACAACCGCGCGATCCAGGAGGATAAGATCTGGGATTACAGCCTGTTCCCGGGTATGCAGCGTGTTGAGGGACAGACCATGGCCATCATCGGCTTCGGCCGTATCGGCCAGCACGTCGGCCGCATCGCCGGCAAGGGCCTGGGCATGAAGGTCATTGCCTATGATCCGTTCCTGCCGCCTGAGATCGCCAAGGAGCAGGGCGTGGAACTCGTCGATCTGGACACCGCGCTTGCAGAGGGCGACGTTATCTCCGTGCACATGAATCTTACGGCCGACAACAAGTATTTCTTCACCAAAGAGACCTTTGCAAAGATGAAGAAGCACCCGATCTTCATCAACGAGGGCCGCGGCGAGATGGTCGAAGAGGCTGCGCTCAAGTGGGCTCTGGATGAGGGCATTATTCGCGGTGCCGGCATTGATATGCTCGAGTCGGAAGACCCGGATCTGAGCAAGTGTGTGCTCATCGAGGATCCTCCGCGCAAGAACCTCATCATCAATCCGCACAGCGGCTACTGGTCCGATACCTCGGACTATCTGGTGCGCAAGTATTCCATGGAAAACGCCATGAACTATGTCAACGGCAACTTTGACGCTGTCCATGACATTCGCAACGGTGTGAGAAAGTAAATTTCCCCTCCGGGGCCTCCCGGGAAATGATAAGTTTTATTTGAAAGAGAGGATTTACCCCATGAAGAAGTGGAAAGGTATGGTGGGCGTCCTTGCGTGCGCCTTCCTGTACTCCTCGATGTACCTGCTGCCTTATATCAAGTACATCTTCTATGACGCAATCGTTGCGGCGACTGGCTTTACCAATACGCAGATCGGCATCACGCTGAGTGTTTACATTGTCGCGGCCATCATCAGCACGGTCCCCAGCGGCTGGATCGCCGACCGCTTCCCGCCCAAGAAAATGCTGGTCATGTCCGGTGTCGCGCACGCGATCTTCAGTGTCATGGCGCTGCTGTTCATCCGCAGCTACACGATGACGCTCGTGTGCTTCTTCCTGATGGGCCTGTCGAGCACGCTGGCCTTCTGGTCACCGGTGTTCAAGGCCGTTTCCATGGCCGGTTCCAAGGAAGACCAGGGCAAGTTTTACGGCCTGTTTGAGGGCTTCAACGGCATCGGCAGCATGCTCTTCAACTTTGGTGCCCTGTGGGTGTTCGCCCGTGTGACCAGCGGTTCCGTCGATGCGCTGAAGGCTGTCTACATCTTCTACATCGCGTCCTCTGTTGTCTCGACACTTTTGGTCGCGTTCCTGTACCATGCGCAGCTCGACGCCGTCGATACCGAAAACAAGGAAAAGCCGGAACAGGAAAAGCGCGCGAGCACCAAGGAGATCTTCCGTGTATTCAAGATGCCTAAGGTCTGGATGTTCAGCCTGATGGTCTTTGGCGTGTACGGCTTCTACTGTGGCAGCAGCTACCTGACGCCTTACTTCTCCACCGTGCTCGGTGTCAGCGTTGCTTTCTCCGGCGGCCTCGCTACCCTGAAAAACTACGGCACCCGTCTGGTCGGCGCTCCCATCGCCGGTGCGATCTGCGACAAGATCGGCCGCCTGAAGTTCATGGTCATCGGCTTCATTGTCGCCATTGTTCTGATGATCATTTTCATGATGATGCCGGCTTCCAACAGCGCGCTCGTGCCCATCATGATCCTCATGTTTGCTCTCGCGCTGGTTGACGTGGCCATGAAGGGCGTACAGTTTTCCGCGCTCGATGAGATCGGTGTCGATCAGAGCGTCAACGGCATGGCCATCTCCATTGCCAGCCTTGTCGGCTTCAACCTGCCCGACGTGGCACTGCACCCGATCTTCGGCGCCATCCTCGATGCCAACGAGCCGGTCGCAGCCTATAAGATCATTTTTGCCTGCCTGCTGGGTATGCTCGTGCTGGGCTTTGTCATGAGCCTGATCCTCACGATCATGCAGAAGAAGAGCCCGAAGCAGCCGGAGCCGGCCAAAGCGGCAGAGTAATTCCCGATTCCATTCTTTCCTTTCGGAGCATACCGGTTCCGGCCGGTATGCCCCGGTTCTGATCCTGATGATAGCGATCTATCTCTTTTCATCTCTCTGGCCCGGTCGTCTATGCCGGCCGGGCCTCTCTTACGCGAACTTCTGCGAATGTCACAGAAAGGTATGGGGCCTGTGCGGCCTCCCCGAAAACTATGAAAAACAAAGTTGTAGATATCGACACAGCGATCGATCAAATCAAAAAGAATGACACCGTTTTGTTCGGCGGCTTCGGCAACGTGGGCGCACCGCTGCACCTGCTGTACGCGCTGGCAAAGCGTCCAGATATCGACGGTCTGACCCTCGTGTCCGAGGATATGCACTACGGCGGCCTGAACTATGTTCAGGGGCCGGAGGTGCTGTATCAGACTGGTCAGCTCAAAAAGATTGTCGTCAGCTTCATCGGCAGTCACAAGGTGATCGAAAATGCCATCAATGACGGCAAACTCGAGCTGGAGTTTGTACCGCAGGGCACGCTGGCTGAGCGCCTGCGCGCTGCGGGCTCCGGTCTCGGCGGATTCTACACGCCCACCGGCGTTGGCACCGAAGTCGAGCAGGGCAAAGAGACCAAGATCATCGATGGCAAGAAGTATATCTTTGAAAAGCCGCTGCGCGGCAACGTCGCGCTCGTCAAGGCCTATAAGGCCGACCGAATGGGCAACGCTGTCTTCAAGCTCACGGCGGCTAACTTCAACCCCTGGATGGCGACGGCTGCCGACACGGTCATCCTCGAGGTCGAGCAGCTCGTCGAGGTCGGCGAGATCGACCCGGATGACGTGCAGCTGCCCGGATTCTTCGTGGACTATATCGTTGTCAAGGAAGGAGCGATGTTCTGATGGGAAAACGTGAATTCATTGCCAGGAATGTCGCCGCCATGTTTCACGACGGCGATGTGGTCAACCTCGGTGTTGGTATTCCGACACTGGCGAGCACCTATGTGCCGGAGGGCATGACAGTGCTGTTCCACGCGGAAAACGGCTGCGTGGGTGCGGGCGAAGCCGGTGGTTTTCCGTGGGATTTCTCGACGCGCGAGAGTGTGATTGCCTGGCTGGACAGCTGCGCCGGCGAAAAGGGGAGTTGGAAGACTGTACACAAGGATCTGTGCAACGCCAGCGGCGAAGTCATTACGCTCATCCCGGGCGCCTGCTGTTTTGACAGTACGATGGCGTTTGCCATCGCGCGCGGCGGCCACCTCGATGCGACCGTGCTCGGCGCACTGCAGGTCGACGAGGCTTGCAACCTTGCCAACTGGAAGATCCCCGGAAAGAAGCTCAACGGCATGGGCGGCGCAATGGACATCGTCAGCGGCGCCAAAAAGGTCATCATCGCCATGGAACACTGCACGAAAAATGGGGATGCGAAGATCGTGGAACACTGCTCGCTGCCGCTTACGGCGCCCGGCTGTGTGAATACGATCGTGACGGAGCTGTGCATCATCGACTGCAAGCCCGGCTGCCTGACGGTTACGGCGATTGCGCCCGGCGTGACGCCCGACGAGATCCGCGCCAAGACCGGTGCGCACCTGTGCTTTGCCGCGCAGCTGGAGACCATGCTCAGCGAGTGATCTCCCGCCAATAAAAAACCGGGCATTGCCCGGAAAATATATCGTGATCTGAGGATCTATGAAAGGAGCTTATCTATGAGCGAACGATTTCAGGGCAGAGTTGCCATTGTGACCGGCGGTGGCAGTGGCATCGGCGCTGCCGTGGCCAAACGCCTGGCAGCAGACGGCGCAAAAATGGTTGTTGTCTTTGGTCGCCGGCTCAGTGCCCTGCAGAAAACAGTCGATGCGATCGGTGCCGACCACTGCTATGCCATGTCCGTGGATGTCAGTGACGAGGAGCAGGTCAAAGCGGCCGTTGCCAAGGTCCACGAGATGTTCGGCACGGTGGATATTCTGGCCAACATGGCCGGCATCCCGGGCCCGAGCGAGCGCGTGGAGGACTACACGTTTGATGACTTCAAGAAGGTCTACAGCATCAACGTCTTCGGCACGTTCCTGACCATGAAGTATTGCCTGCCGATCATGCAGGCGCAGCACCGCGGCGCGATCGTCAATACGTGCTCCTGCTCTGGTATGCGCGGCTACCAGCTGGAGATTGGCTATGGTTCCAGCAAGTTTGCTGTCATGGGCATGACCATGAACGCGGCCAATGAAAATGGCGGCAACGGCGTGCGCATCAACTGCTATGCCCCCGGCTGGGTGGACACCGATATGCTCGACTCCATCCTGAGCCAGTATGAAGTCACCAAGGGTGTGCACACCGAGAAAAATGAGCTGAAAAACGGCACCATGAGCCGTCCCAGCACTGCGGAAGAGATGGCCAACGTCGTCTGCTTCCTCCTGTCCGATGAGGCTTCCTATGTCAACGGCGCGAACTTTGTCTGCGACGGCGGCAAGACCCTCGGCTGATCCAATACTCCCTTCTTTCTTTTTCTGTTATTCTTTAGAACCTTTTTCTGTTATTCTGTTTTATTTGCTATCTCTCTTTTGATCTCCTTATTTTCAATTTCCTAATCTCTCCTCAGCACGAAACCGGGAAAGCTTTGCTTTCCCGGTTTTGTGCATAGGTATGTTCTTTTTTTATCCCAACTGGTCAAGCTCTGCCTGCCACACGGCAGCGCAGGCGTCGCTGGGCATGCGCCAGTCGCCGCGGGGACTGAGCGTGATCGAGCCGATCTTCGGCCCGTCGGGCAGGCAGCTGCGTTTGAACTGCTGGGCGAAGAAGCGGCGGTAGAAATTTTTCAGCCAGTGCAGCAGCACAGCGTCCGGGTACCGGTCACCGAGCGCATGGCGCGCCAGCCGGTAGATTTTCGCCGGGCCGAAGCCGAAGCGCAGTACGTAGTACAGGTAAAAATCGTGCAGCTCGTAGGGCCCCACGAGTGACTCCGTCTGCTGGGCAATCTCACCGTTTTCCTTCGCTGGCAGCAGTTCGGGGCTGACCGGCGTGTCGAGGATGTCGAGCAGCACGGCGCGCAGGGTCTCATTTTCCGCCGCGTCGGCGGCATAGCGCACGATGTGCCGCACGAGCGTTTTCGGCACGTCGGCGTTCACGCCATACATGCTCATGTGGTCGCCGTTGTAAGTGGCCCAGCCGAGGGCCAGCTCACTCAGGTCGCCGGTGCCGACGACGAGGCCGCCCGTGCGGTTGGCGAGGTCCATGAGCTCGAGCGTGCGCACGCGCGCCTGGCAGTTTTCATACGTTACGTCGAGCACGGCCTCGTCCTGCCCAATGTCGGCAAAGTGGCTGTGGACGGTGCGCGCGATCGGGATCTCCTGAAAGGTCACGCCCAGCTCGTCGCAGAGGATCTCGGCGTTGGAGCGCGTGCGGTGCGTCGTGCCGAAGCACGGCATCGTCACGGCCAGCACGTCCTGCGTCGGACGGCCGAGCTGCTTCATCGCGCGCACGGCCACGAGCAGGGCGAGGCTGCTGTCCAGCCCGCCGGAGATGCCGATGACGGCCGTTTTTGCATGTGCGTGGGCGATGCGTTTGGCCAGCCCATCGGCCTGCATGGCGAGGATGAGCTCGCAGCGCTCGGCGCGGGCGGCGCCATCAGCCGGGACAAACGGTGTCGGCGAGACGGGCCGCGTGAGCGGCACCTCCCGGAGCGGCAGATGGAATATGACCGTCTCATATCCTGCGCTCTCGGGCTGGAACGTCGTGCTGCGGCAGCGCTCGCTGACCATGCGGCCGAGGTCGAGCTCCGTGCAGGCATAGCCGGGGCCGAAGGGCCTGGACTCCGCCAGCAGCGAGCCGTTTTCGCAGATGAGGTCGTGCGCGGCAAAGACCATGTCGGTCGTGGATTCACCGTGGCCGGCGTCGGCATACAGATATGTGCACAGCAGCCGCGCGGACTGCTGGCCCACGAGCGCCCGGCGATAATCGGCCTTGCCGATGGTCTCGTCGCTGGCCGAGAGGTTCGCGATCACGGTCGCGCCCGCGAGCGCGTGGTGCGTGCTTGGCGGCAGCGGGGCCCACAGGTCCTCGCATACCTCGGCCGCGAGGCAAAACTCCGGCATCTCCGCGCAGCGAAACAGCAGCTTTGCGCCAAATGGCACCTCCTGCCCGGCGAAGTGCAGCGTGCGCACGCCGGCGGGCGCGGGGTTGAACTGCCGCTTTTCATAAAACTCGCCGTAGTTTGGCAGGTGTGTTTTCGGCACCAGACCCAGCAGCTTCCCGTGGCAGACGACGGCCGCGCAGTTATAGAGCTTGCCATCCACCGCGACCGGCAGGCCCACGAGCGCCACGAGGTCGAGCGCCGCGCTCGCCTCCAGCACGGCGGCGAGCCCTTTCACTGCGGCACGCTGGAGCGGCTGCTGGAAAAACAGGTCGCCGCAGGTATAGCCAGTCAGCCCCAGCTCGGGAAAGACCGCCAGCTGCACGCCGTCTGCCGCTGCGCGCTGCATGGCGGCGATGGTCTGCTGCGTGTTGAACGCGCAGTCGGCCACGCGCAGCGCGGGCGAGACCGTGCAGGCTTTGAGAAAACCGTGGATCATGATATTATCACCCTTTCAAAAGACAGACGGCGCAGCAATCCTTGCCTGCGCCGCAGATCGGAATCGAGGCGGGCCTTGCCCCCTCGAGCTCCCCCGCTGCTCAGGAATCTGCACAGCGGAAAAACGCCTTTTCTGCAATCGTAATCGGCAAAACCCGGAGCGCAAAGCGCTCCGGGTTTTGCGGATGCTATATCATACCACGATTGTAGGGGGAAGAACAAGTGGCGGTATGCAGAAAATATGTGCCGGGAAGCCCAAATTCACGGGTTTTGTGCACAGTCGGCGTCGAGCGCTGCGTATTCCGCGTCCGTGACGGGCTCCAGCCACTCGTTGCTCGTCTCCTCGCCGGGGCACTCGATGGCGATGTGGCTGAACCAGCAGTCCTTCTGCGCGCCGTGCCAGTGCTTGACCCCGGCCGGGATGGTCACCACGTCGCCGGGGTGCAGGGCCTGTGCGCTCTTGCCCGCCTCCTGATACCAGCCCAGACCGTCCGTGCACAGCAGCAGCTGGCCGCCGCCGGACTTCGCGTGATGGATGTGCCAGTTGTTGCGGCAGGCGGGGGAGAAGGTGACGTTTGCGAGGAAAACGGTCTTCGTCGGGTCGGTCAGCGGGTTGAGGAAGCTTTCACCGGTGAAGTACTGCGCGTAGGCCGTGTTCGGCGCGCCGAGGCCGAAGAGACCGCCGTTTGCGTCCGCGCCCTCGTCGGCGTAGACCTCTTTTGCCTGCCGGAAGGCGGCCCAGGCGTTCGGCCAGCCGGCGTAGAAGGCAAGGTGCGTGAGGATCTCGGCCATTTCAGTTTTCGCAACGCCGTTTTGCTTTGCGGTCGTGAGATGGTAGGTGAGGGAGCTGTCCGTGATGCCCTTGCTGATGAGCGCTGTGATCGTGACGATCGAGCGCAGCTTGAGCGGCAGCTGCCCCTCGCGCGACCAGACCTCGCCGAAGAGCACGTCGTCGTTCAGCGCGGCGAATTTCGGTGCAAAATCATTCAGGGCGTCTCTGCCCGCAGTCTGTTTGACCATGATGGGGTCTCCTTATTTCAGATACTGATGATAGAATGCTTCGATGCGGTCGAACGGGATGATGTCCATCCGGTCGTAGAGATCGGTGTGTACGGCGCCGGGGATGAGCAGCAGCTCCTTGTTGTCGCCCTGCAGCTTGGCAAAGGCGTCACGGCTGAAGTAGCACGAGTGCGCCTTGCCGCCATGGATCATGAGCACGGCGCTGCGGATCTCACCGGCATAGGCGAGCAGCTTTGCGTTGAGCAGCGACAGCGGGGACGTGACGTTCCAGCCGCCGGTGGAGTTGAGCGAGCGCGGGTGGTAGCCGCGCGGCGTCTTGTAATAGTCGTGGTAGTCTTTGACGAAAAACGGCGCGTCCTCCGGCAGCGGATCGACCACACCGCCCGCGCGCTGATACGTGCCGGCTTTGTAGTCAGCGGTGCGCTGCGCATTAAGCGCCTGACGCAGGGCATAGCGGGCGTCGGGATTGTTGTCGGCGTCGAAGTAGCCGTTGGCGGTCACGCGGGTCATGTCGTACATCGTGGACGTGACGGTCGCCTTGATGCGGGTGTCGATGGCGGCGGCATTGAGCGCCATGCCGCCCCAGCCGCAGATGCCGAGGATGCCGATACGCTCCGGGTCGACGTCCGCACGCACCGACAGAAAATCGACCGCGGCGGAAAAGTCCTCGGTGTTGATGTCGGGCGAGGCGACGTAGCGCGGTGTGCCGCCGCTCTCGCCGGTGTACGACGGGTCAAAGGCGATCGTCAGGAAGCCGCGTGCGGCGAGCTCCTGTGCATACAGGCCGGAGCTCTGCTCCTTTACCGCGCCGAACGGGCCGCTCACGGCCACGGCGGCGAGCTTTCCGGCGGCATTTTTCGGCTTGTAGAGATCGGCGGCAAGCTCGATGCCGAAGCGGTTGTGAAACGTGACCTTGCTGTGGTCAACGGCGTCATTTTGCGGGAAGGTCTTGTCCCATTCCTGCGTAAGGGTTAGGGTGCTGTTCATGATTCCATACCTCCTGTGTTGGTTCGTTATGCGATGGCCGCGCCCATGGCGCGGGCGGTCTCGAGTGCGGGGTGGCCGGCGATGGCGCCCGGCTCTGTCACGCCGCCGGCGAACACTGTTCCGGCGAGACGGCACTTTTCGTAGCATGCGATCCAGCCCTCGAGCCCGTGGATGGCGCGCTCATCCGTGTCCGGCTCGTCCTCGGTCGCCGAGGCGAGCAGGTAAATGTCGCGAAACGCGTAGTCCGACGGGAAGAGTGCGTTGGCGCGGTCGAGCAGAGTCTTGAGCTGACCGCTCATCTCATAATAGTAAATGGGTGTGGCGAACACGATCACGTCCGCGTGCTGCATTTTTTCCGTGATGGCGACGGCATCGTCGTCGATCACGCACCGGCCCAGCGCCTGGCAGGCGAGGCAGCCGCGGCAGAACGCGATGTTCTTGCCGCGCAGCGAGATGACCTCTACCGCGTGCCCGGCGGCGCGCGCCCCGTCGGCGAAGGCGTTTGCCAGCGCCTCGGAGTTGCTGCTCGCGCGCAGGCTCGTGCTGAGGATGAGAATGTTCTTGGCCATATCGGTCTTCTCCTTTTTGAGCGGCTTGACACTGCCGCTGTGATCTGATACCATAAGCATACAACCTGAAGCTGACTTCAGGTCAAGCACTTTTTTGTGATTTTTTTTGAGGTGATCCCATGTATACGATCGGTCAGGTGTCGGAGCGGTTTGATCTGCCGGTCTCCACGCTGCGGTATTATGATAAGGAGGGCCTGTTTCCGGCCCTGACGCGCACGTCGGGCATCCGCCGCTTCGGCGAGCAGGAGATCGAGGCGCTGCGCGTGATCGAGTGCCTGAAGCGTTCCGGACTGGAGATCAAGGAGATCAAGCGGTTTATGGAATGGTGTGCGCAGGGGAGCGACACGTATCCGCAGCGGCACGCGCTCTTTGTACAGCAGGCCGAGCGGGTGGAGGCCGAGATCGCGCGCCTGCAGAAGTCTCTGGATATGATCCGTTTCAAATGCTGGTATTATGAGCAGGCCATGCGCGACGGCAATGAGGACGGCGTGCAGGCCATGCTTCCGGACAGCCTGCCGCCGGACATCCAGCCGATTTATGACCATGCGCACGAAGCGTAAACATACAGTCAAGATTCAGAAAGGATGGCGACCCATGAAACAGCGAACGATCCTCTCGACCCTTCTGCTGTGCGTGCTGCTGCTGGCCGGCTGCGGCGCTGCGGCGCAGACTCCGGACGCGACGCCCACCCCCGCACCTGAGGCGGCGGCCACGCCGACGCCGACGCCGGATCCACTGAGCACCCTGCCGTATACGGACGGGCAGCTCTACGCCGTGGCCTACCTCGGCTATCAGGCCCCGACGGATCTGGATTTCTTCCAGCAGACGTATTTTGGCGGCAGGGAGCTGCCGGTGCACCACATCTCGGACGGGGACTTTTATCTCATCATCCCGCGTGACCCGAACGCGACCGTGCGCCTGTACAAAAACGATATGCTCACGCAGACCAGCTCGATCTTTTATGAGCAACCGGACGGCAGCCCGTTCGTGATCGGCTGCAACGTCAGCGATATTTTTCCGGACGTGACGGTCGAGATCACGGCCTCCGACGGGGAGAAGGTGTCGTTTTCGCCCTTCATCTCGCTCAAGGACGGCAGTGTGGAGGTCGGCGAGCGCGGCCTGAACATCACACGCATCTCGACTGCGCCCTGACCGATCGGGAGCGCAGCCTCGGATACAGAACAGATCCCCCTTTGTGCAGCCATTATCCTGCACAAAGGGGGATCTTGTTTTTCGCCCGGCTTTACCGGTCGCTGCTTTCCGCGAGCGGGAGCTCCGTGCTTGCACAGACGGCGGCGCCTATGCGCTGCATATCCGCGAGATTTGCCGCTTGCACGGCGTCGGTGACGGACGATGTGCAGTCCGAGAGCACGACGGCGTCATAATCGAGCGAGATCGCGTCGTAACACGTCGTGCGGATGCAGTTGGGCGTGGTCGTTCCGGCGAGCAGGACGGTCTGCACGCCGAGCCGGCGTAGAATGAGGTCCAGACTCGTGTGGAAAAACGCCGAGAACCGGGGCTTTACGAGCACATAGTCCTGCGGCAGAACGGTGAACGCAGCCGGAAACGCGTCCGACAGGTGCGCGGCGCAGTCCTCCGAGAGCGGCTTGCCGCCGGCTGCCCACGCGGCCGCGCGCGGCTTTTCCACATCGGAGCCGTCGCTGCGGTAATGCCGCACGGCGTAGATGACCGGGATGCCGGCTGCGTGACAGCGGTCGATGAGCGCCGCGCATGCGGGAACGGTCGCCTCTGCGGACGGGATGCACAGCGGGGACGCGCTGTCGAGAAAGCCGCGCTGCATGTCGATCATGATGAGTGCCTGTTTGGGCATGATGCTTGCCTCCTGATGGTTGAGATGGTCCCATGATAGCGCCCCACACCGGATTTGGCAAGCGCGGCTTGCTATTCGCGCCCCGACGTGGTATCCTACCGGGTAGTCCCAAAAGGGAGGGGCACTCTTTACAAGCGGGAGCGATCAACATGAGCAGACAACTCGAACCCTATCAGCTGATCGAGCGCAGCATCCAGAAAAAATTCCACAAGGTGCTCTGGACGCCGTTCATCACCGCCATCAAGCAGTACGAACTCATCGCCCCCGGCGACCGGATCGCGGTGTGCATCTCCGGCGGCAAGGACTCCATGCTCATGGCCAAGCTCCTGCAGCTGCTGCAGCGGCACAGCGACGTGCCGTTCGAAGTCGTCAACCTCGTCATGGACCCGGGCTACAACGCCGTCAACCGGCAGAAGATCGAGAGCAACGCAGCGCTGCTGCACATCCCAGTCACGATCTTCGAGACGAATATTTTCGATGTCACGAGCGGCATCGAGCAGTCGCCATGCTATCTCTGCGCGCGCATGCGCCGCGGCTATCTCTACAGCAAGGCGCGCGAGCTCGGCTGCAACAAGATCGCCCTCGGCCACCACTTCAGCGACGTTATCGAGACGACCGTCATGGGCATGTTCTACGGTTCACAGCTGCAGGCCATGCCGCCGAAGCTGCGCAGCCGCAATTTCCCGGGCATGGAGCTCATCCGCCCCATGTACTGCATCCACGAGGACGATATCATCGCCTGGCAGCGCTATAACAGTCTGGAATTCATCCAGTGCGCCTGCCGCTTTACTGAGCACGCGGCCGCGCACGGCAGCGACGGCAGCAGCTCCAAGCGGCAGGAGGTCAAGCTGCTGCTGCGCGAGCTGCGGCGCAAGAATCCCGACATTGAAAAGAGTATTTTTCACAGCATTCACTCCGTCTGTCTGGATACGATGGTCGGCTACAAGTCCGGCGGCGTGGAGCACACGTTCGCCGCCTGCTACCGCGAGCGCGGTGAGATGGAAAAGGAGGAAACGGAATGATGCCCATCGAGCGCATGCGCCCGGAGGATTTTGACGCGGTTTTCCGCTTGCTTTCCCAGAGCTTCCCAGCCGGGGAGCGGCGGGACACGGCGGGGCAGCGCGCGCTGCTTTCGGACAGCGCCTATCGGATCGACATTCTGCGCGCGCCGTCCGGCGGCGTGCAGGCGCTGATGGCGTTGTGGGACTTTGACGATTTTGTCTTTTTCGAGCACTTTGCCGTGGATCCGGCCTGCCGCAATGGCGGCATCGGCGGGCAGATGCTCGACGCGCTGCTCGCACGCTATGATAAGCCCGCCTGCCTGGAGGCGGAGTTGCCGGAGACGGAGCTGGCCGCGCGGCGCATCGGGTTTTATGAGCGCCACGGCTTTACCGTCAACGCGGCGTACCCCTACCGGCAGCCGGCACTCGCGCCAGGCGGCAGCCCGATCCCGCTGTACCTGCTCACGACCGGCGGCGCGCGCACGCCCTCCGAGCTGCGCGCGATGGAGACGCTCGTGCACACGCGCGTGTACGGCCAAACGTCCGCCGCTGCAGGCAAATAACAAACAACGCGCCCGGGGCTGCACATTGTGCGGCCCCGGGCCTGCGTTATGTGAGCGTGATGCTCGCGGGTTTGCTGCTGCTTGTCGTGAAGAAAGAGAACGCGCTCTTACTCACGGCGGCAAAATATCCGCTCTCGGCAAACGCCTCCGACCAGTGCTTGCGGACCGTTTCGAGCATCTCGCGCAGCTGCAGCAGCACGGCGGCGCCGTGCTTGCAGAGGCCGGTTTCGTAGCAGCTGCATACGAGTGCACTGACCGCGCCGTCGGTATAATCGAACGCAAGCTCATACGGTGTGGTGCCGAGTACGATGGCGTGCCCGGCCGTGCCGTCTACGGACAGGTAGGCCACCCGGTTTTCCCTATAGTAAGAGCGGCCTTTTTCGGCGACGCCGGCCGGGATGGACAGCTGCTCGAGCGCATACACAGGCCCGGGGCCGTGCCCGACGGCATATTCCCCGTCTGCCTCCGGCGGCAGAAACCAGCCGCGTACCTGTCGGAACGGCAGCACGTTCGGCTCCAGCGTGACGAGGTGCGCGCCCAGCGTGTAAAACGTGCCGTGCACGGCCGTGTCGGCAACGCCGATCACACGCTGGTAGTCTGCCAGCCGGATGCAAAAATTGTAGTCCACTGCGACCACCTGTCCGCGTTGGCGGGCAAGCTTGCCGCTGACGTAGACCAGATCGCCGTCGTGCAGGTCAAAGCGGTCGTTATAATAGCTGTAAGCTTGGCCGCGCTCGGGAAAAAACACGCGCACGACGGACGGAACGGCCGCCGTTTCCGCCGGTGCTGCCGGAGCGGGCACCGCCTCCGGCGCGGATCCTTGCACACAAAAACCAATCGGATGCTTCATCTGCGATCCCTCCCAAATTTGTTTCATTATCTGTAGGATAGCAGATGGACTGTCCCATAAACAGGTCAGTTATCAGCACGCCCCTGCACATTTCGTGCAGGGGCGTGCCTTTGTCTATTTTGGAGGGAGAAAGAAAGCTGATTTATTGTCCGGGGCGGCCGCCTTTGCCGCCGTCCGGGGGCGTGCCCATATTGCTGCCGTTGTTGCCATCAGGCGGCGTGCCCATACTGCTGCCGCCGGTGCCGTCGGGCGGCGTGCCCATGCTGCCGCCGGTGCCGTCCGGCGGGGTGCCCATGCCCCCGCCGGGCTGACCGCCCATGCCGCCGCCCATACCGCCGCTGCCGTAGATGAGGCTCTCGAGCGTGACGTTAGTGCTCTGGCCGCCCATGGTGACGGTGCAGGTGCTGCCCTGCGCGAGCGCCGGAATGCTCACGACGACGCAGGTATAGGCCTTCGCGGGCGTGAACTCCGCGAGTACGTTGCCGCTCGCGTCCGTGACGCGGATGGTCTCGGTCGAGGCGCTCTGGCACGTGAGCAGGATGCTGCCCTGTGTGGAGTCTGAGCCGAAGTTTTGCGCCATGCCGCTGTATCCGGCCGCGACAACGGTGCCGCCCGTGACGGTGGCTGTGCTGTCATAGTCGAGAGCGCTGTCGCCGTCGCTCATCGGGCCCGAGACGTAGATCTCGCCGCCGGAGACGTTCAGGTCGCCGTTGGAGTCGATACCGTCGCCGCTCGCGTCGATGCGGATGGTTCCGCCGGAGATTGTGATGCCGCAGTCGGAGCTGTCCGGCCCCCGGCCGCCGAAGCCGCTCTGGTCCGTGCCGCCCGCGGCGTTGAGCCCGTCGTCACTGGAGACGATGTCGATCGTGCCGCCGGAAATGTCGATGGTCTGGCCCTCAATGCCCTCATAGCACTGGGAGATCTCGAGCGTACCGTCCGTGATCGTGACGGTCTCGTCCGCGTGTACGCCGTCGTCACCGGTCGTGATGGTGAACGTGCCGCCGGAGATGGTCACATTGCCGTTTGCGTGCACGCCGTCGTCCGCGCAGTCGAGCGTGTAGCTGCCGCTGCGGACGGTGATGTCCGTGCCGGACTTGATGCCCTTGGCGCTCGTGTCGCCGGCGAGACTGGCGCTGCTGCCGCCGCCGGAGGTAATGGTGCCGGTGGTGTCAAAGAGCGTGAGCGTCGTCTCGGCCTGAATGCCGTCCTCGCCCGCCATGAGGGTGAGCGCGGATGCGCCGATGAGGATGCAGCCGAGCGCGCTGTCACTGTCGTTGGTCGCGCGCAGCGCGTCGCCGCCGCTCGTCACGGTCACGTCTGCCTGCTTGAGCACAAGGCAGTCCTTGCCGTTGATGCCGTGGTTTGCCGCCGTGACGGACACGGCCGTGTTCTCGATCTTCAGCGTGTCCTTGCCCGTGATGCCGTTGTTGGCATTGCTCGTCACGGTGAGTGTGCCGCCGCCCGCGATGATGAGGTCGCTCTTGGCGCACAGGCAGGCGTTCGGCTCCTCATCGTCGGCAGAGGAGAAGCTGTCGCTGTCGTCATAGCTACTGCCGTCGGTGAGGGTGCTGGCCGTGCCGTCCGGGAGATAGACGAGCACACTCGCCGCTTTATAAATATAGAGCGCGCTGCTGTCCACGCACGTGATGTCGGTGTTTTGCAGCACGAGCGTCACGTCCGCGCCCGGCGCGTTGACGAGCACGCGTCCGTCCGTGAGCGTACCGGTGAGCACGTACACGCCGCCGTCCGTGATGGTCACATCGTCGCTGCCGGAGAGGGTGATCTCGGTCGCGTTGGTCAGATCCGTCGCGGCCACGTCCGTATCATAGAGCCGCTGCGCGACGGAATCGTCATTTGTATCGGTATCGGCGCCGGCGTCGGTGGTTTTCCCGCACGCGCACAGTACACCGATCAGCAGGGCCGCGCACAGCAGCACGGCCAGGATGCGCTTGGCTGGGTTCATGCCGTTTGCCTCCTTGTTCGTTTCTGCGCTCAGCATACCCCGGCAAGCTAAAGGCAGCCTAAAGGAAAAACGGAAATTTTCTTTAGGTCCTCTTTAGGCGGCGGGGGTACGCTGACGGCAGAAAGGGGGCCACCGACATGGCCGATACCATGCAATCCAGCTTCGCGCGCTACGAGCAGAAGTACTTTCTCACGCCGGCGCAGCTGGCGGCGCTGCTCGCACGCATTGCACCTCATATTCAGCGCGACGCGCACGCACGCTACACGATCTGCAACCTCTATTATGACACGGACGACTGGCGGCTCATCCGCGCGTCGCTCGAAAAGCCGGTCTATAAAGAAAAGCTGCGCGTGCGCAGCTACGGCGTACCGGCGGACGGCGATGGGGTCTTTGCCGAGATCAAGAAAAAGTATGCCGGCGTGGTCTATAAGCGCCGCATCACGTTATCACCTGCGGACGCGGCGGCGTTCCTGCGCACCGGAAAAAGCGTCGCGCCGCTCGGCCAGATCGGCCGCGAGATCGCGTGGTTCCAGCGCACCTATCATGCCGAGCCGAAGGTGTTTCTCGCCTATGACCGCACGGCGTTTGCCGGCGTGGACGACCCGGCCGTGCGCATCACGTTCGACACGGACATCCGCTGGCGCACCACGGCGCTTGACCTGCGCCGCGGCGACTACGGCACGCCGCTGCTGCCGCCGGGGCAGATCCTCATGGAGCTCAAGCTCCCCGGCGCCTGTCCGCTGTGGCTCAGCCGCGCGCTGACGGACATCGGTGCGCGCCAGACGTCGTTTTCCAAGTACGGCGCGTGCTACAAAACGTGTATTCTTCCCACCGAAACCTTTTCAAAGGAGGCGCTCTGCAGTGCTTGAATCCATCCTCGCGTCCGGGATCACGCTCCCGGCCTTCCTCATCTGTACGGCGGTGTCGCTCGTGCTGGGCATCGCCACGGCACTCATCAGCATGTACCGCGCAAAATGCAGCCAGAGCTTTGCCGTCACGCTCGCGGTTCTGCCCGCGATCGTGCAGATCGTCATCATGCTCGTCAACGGCAACGTCGGCGCGGGCGTGGCCGTCGCCGGAGCGTTCAGCCTCGTGCGTTTTCGCTCCGTGCCCGGCACGGCGCGGGAGATCGGCGTAATCTTTCTCGCCATGGCGCTCGGCCTTGCCACCGGCATGGGCTATGTCGTGCTCGCGGCGGTATTTTTCGTCATCATTGTGGCGGTGCTCTTTCTGCTGACGAAGCTGGGCTTCGGCACCCGGCGCACCGATGAGCGCCTGCTGAAGATCACCATCCCGGAAAACCTTGACTACGACGGCCTGTTCGACGATCTCTTTGCCACCTACACCACCGCACACACGCTCGAGCGCGTCAAGACCGCCAACATGGGCACACTCTACGAGCTGCAGTACCGCGTCACGCTGCGCGATGCGCAGGTGCCCAAGGCGTTTCTCGACGCCCTGCGCTGCCGCAACGGCAATCTGAACATCACCTGCAGCCGGGAGCTGACGGGTGAGGCGCTGTGAAAGCGCTTGCTTTCCGGACGGAAATCTCCTAAAATAGGGCCGGGTGATGAACCATGCGTCTGCTGATCGCAGAGGACGAGCGCGACCTCGCCGAGGCACTGAGCGCCTTTTTTGAGAAAAATCAATTCACGGTCGATACCGTCTACAATGGCTTTGACGCCTACGAATACGCCGTCACGGGCGATTACGATGCCATCGTGCTCGACGTCATGATGCCGAAGCTCAACGGCGTCGAGGTGCTCGAGCGGCTGCGCGCCGAGGGCGTGCGCACGCCGGTCATGATGCTCACGGCCAAGGCCGAGAAGGATGACCGCATCACGGGCTTCAACGCCGGGGCGGACGACTATCTGCCCAAGCCCTTTGCACCCGATGAGCTCATCTGCCGCGTGCGGGCCATGCTGCGCCGCGGCGGCGAGTACCGGCCGACGGTGCTCACGTTCGGCGACGTGGGGCTCGACTGCAGCACGGGCCTGCTCTCGTGCGCGGGGCAGAGCGTGCGCCTGAGCGGGCGTGCGTTTCAGGTCATGGAGCTGTTTTTGCGCACACCTAAGGTCGTGCTCTCGGCCGAGCGCATTTTAGAGCGCGTCTGGGGCTGGGACAGCGACGCGGAGATCAACGTCGTCTGGGTGCACATCTCGAACCTGCGCAAGAAGCTCAAGGGCATCGGCTCGACCGTGACCATCCGCGCCAACCGGGGGCTGGGCTATGTGCTGGAGGTCGGCGATGATTGAGCGGCTGCGCAAACGCTTCATCCGCATCGCGACGCTGGCCGTCGCGGGGGTCTTGCTGCTGCTGTGCGTGACGGTGAACGCGGCAAACTATGTCTCCGTGGACCGGCAGCTGACGCAGATGCTGCGGATGATCTGCGACAATCAGGGCACGGTGCCGCGCTTCCCGCCCGGCGGCGGCAAGCCGGGGCAGAAGCCCGACGGCCCCTTCACACCCGAGACGCCGTATTCCACGCGCTATTTCGTCCTGCGCTATGACGGCGACGGCGATCTCGAGCAGGCGGACCTGACGCACATCGCTGCCGTGTCCGAGGACGACACGGCGCAGTATCTCACCGCCGCGCTGCGCCACGGTGCGGGCTTCGGCTACACGGCGGGATATAAATACTACGTCATCCACACGGACACCGACCGCTGGATGGCCATCTTCCTTGACAGCTATCAGGAGCTGCACGCGGTCGTGACATTCGCGTGGATGTCTCTGGCCGCCGCAGCCGTGTGCGTGGCGCTGGTGTATGTGATTATTGTGCTCTGTTCGCGCCGGGCCATCGCGCCGGTCATTCAGGCGTCTGAGCGGCAAAAGCAGTTTATCACCGACGCTTCCCACGAGCTCAAAACGCCCATCACCGTCATCGCCACGAGCCTGAAGGTGCTGGAGATGGAGGTCGGGCAGCAGAAGTGGATCGACAAGGCGGAAAATCAGACCGAAAAGCTCACGGAGCTCGTCAACGAGCTCGTCACGCTCTCGCGCATGGACGAGGAATTGTCGCCCCTGCAGATGGCGGACTTCCCGATCAGCGACGCGCTTACGGAGGCGGCAGAGTCGTTTCGCGACTTTGCGGCGTCCGCCGGGCATACGCTCGACGTGCGCGTGACGCCGGGGCTGACCTACTGCGGCGACGAGTATGCCATCCGGCAGCTCGTGTCCATCCTGCTCGACAATGCCGTTAAGTATGCCGCACCGGATACGCCCATCTCCTTTTCGCTGGAAAAGGGGCGGCGCGGTGTTGTGATCCGCACGGAAAATCAGTGCGACGCGCTCGACACGGCCGCGCTCGGCCGGCTCTTTGACCGCTTTTACCGCGCAGACCCAGCCCGCAGCGCCGAGACCGGCGGCTTCGGCATCGGCCTGTCCATCGCGCGCAGCATCGCCGAGGGGCACCGCGGCACCATCCGCGCCGAGAGCCCCGACGGGCGCACGATCGTGTTCACAGCCGAGCTGAAATAGGGCTTGACAAATGAGAAAAATGCAGCATCATCTATTTTCGATGATGCTACATCTTTTTCGCGCCGGAGGGGCCTATGGACATTACGGAACGGAAGATCACGAAGATCGTACGCGAGGTGAGCAAGTTCACCGTGCGCACGCTGCGCGCCGAGGGCATCGGCCCGGGCGAGTTCGACGTGCTGCATGTGATCCGCAAAAACCCCGGCATCACGCAATCGGGCGTGTGCCGCATCACGGGCTTTGACAAGGGCGCGGTCGCGCGCCAGACGGCGAGTCTGGAGGCCAAGGGCTACCTGCGCCGGGAAGCCAGCCCTGCCGACGGCCGCAGCCGCTGCCTCTACGCCACCGCGCAGGCCGAGCGGCTGAAAAACTCCAAGGCCGCCGTCGAAACGCGGTTTTACGACTGGCTGCTCGCCCCGCTCACGGAGCCGGAGCGCGCGGAGTTCGCGCGCGTGCTCGATGTGCTCTATCAGCGCTGCAAGGCGGAGAGCAAGGCGGGGTTTCCCAATATGACGGCCATGGTGAAGGAGGGCACAACCGATGGCGAATAAGCAGAAAAAGAAATACTCGCAGGCGATGGCGTTCGTGCTGCTGTTCGGCATCGTGAGCCTGTTTTCCGACATGACGCACGAGGGCGCGTCGAGCATCCGCGGCGCGTATCTGACGCTGCTGGGCGCTTCGGCCGGGACGATCGGCTTCATCTCCGGCCTCGGCGAGCTCGTGGGCTACTCGATGCGCTATGTGTTCGGCAAGCTCACGGATAAAACAAAGCACTACTGGACGATGACGATCGTCGGCTACGTGCTCGATGTGCTGGCCGTGCCGGCGCTCGCGCTCGTCGGCGAGCACGGCTGGGTCTGGGCGTGCGCGCTGCTCGTCATCCAGCGCATGGGCAAGGCCGTCAAAAAGCCCGCGAAGGATACGATCCTGTCCTTCGCCGCCTCACAGGAGGGCGTCGGCAAGAGCTTCGGCATTCAGGAGGTGCTCGACCAGATCGGCGCGTTCCTCGGCCCGGTGCTGCTGTATCTGGTGATGCTCTTCAAAACGGACGGCACGACGTTTCAGGTCTATTCCACGTGCTTTGCGGTGCTGGCTATCCCGGGCGCGGTCACGCTTGTGCTGCTGCTCGTGACGAAGCGGAAGTTCCCGAATCCCGAGCACTTTGAGCCCGAGCCGAAGGAATACGTGCCCTTCAAAATGAAAAAAGAGTTCGTGCTCTACATTGCGGGCATCAGCCTGTTCGCGTTCGGCTTCATCGACTATTCGCTCGTGCTCATGCACGTCTCGCGCACGTACACGCATCTTGCCTCCGGCCTTGCGGAGACGTCCGCGCTCGTCAGCAGCGGGTCGTTGCCGCTGCTGTATGCCGGGGCCATGCTGGTCGACGCCGTGGCGGCGCTGGTGTTCGGATTGCTGTATGATAAAAAGGGCGTGCGGGCGCTCGTGTGGTCGACGGTGCTGTCGGCGCCGTTTGCGGTGTTCGTGTTCGCGTGCCATGGTGTCGGCGCGCTGCTTGTAGGCGTCGCGCTCTGGGGCGTTGGCATGGGCGCGCAGGAGTCGATCCTGAAGGCCGCCGTCACGCAGATGGTGCCTAAGGCCAGCCGCGCTACCGGCTATGGCGTGTTTGAGTGTGCGTTCGGCGTGTTCTGGTTTCTCGGCAGCTGGCTGCTCGGCGTGCTGTACGATGTGAGCATCCCGGCCATGGTGGCGGTGTCGGTGGCGGCGCAGCTGGCGGCCATCCCGCTGTATCTGCGCTCGGCCAAACTGCACCGCGATGGGGCGAAAGGAGACAATGCATGAAGCATATCCGTATCCTGACCCTTTTGCTCGCGCTCGTGCTGCTGTGCACGGGCTGCGCCGCCGGCGATGCGGCGGAGACCACCCCTGCCCCGGATATGAGCGACCTCCCGCTCGACGGAGGCTATGCCTACCTGCGCGTGGAGGTGCTCTCGCGCGACAAGGACGTGAAAACGTTGGAGGTCAAAGTGCTCGATTTCGGTGACGCCGCCGGGGTGAATGTCGGCGCGCTGCCGGTCGGTGCGCAGGGAACAGTCGATTGCAGTGACCTGCTGACGATGGCGATGATGATCGACTCCGGCGCGTGGATCATCACCTATACAGACCTCGGCCAGCAGGCATTCCCGCTGCGGCTGACGTCGATCGAAAACCCGGATCACTTTTCCGAGCGCGCGGGGAAATAAAAGAACACCGGCGGATGAAACCCATCCGCCGGTGTTTTTGTCACCAGAACTTTTTCTTTTTGCACACCCACAGGCTGATGCCCACGGTCACGATGCTCACGATGACAACGACCGGATAGCCATACTTCCATGTCAGCTCCGGCATACCGACAAAGTTCATGCCGTACCACCCGACGAGCAGCGTCAGCGGCAGGAAGATCGTCGTCACGATCGTCAGGATCTGCATGATGCGGTTTTGCCGCGTGTCGATCTCGGCTTGAAACAGGCTCTGCAGCTGCGTGCATGATTCGCGCAGCAGCTGCGACTCCTCGCGCAGACGGATCACCCGGTCCTCAAACATTCGGAATAACAGCTGCTCACTGTCGGTGAAAAAGCCGTTTTCGTTCTCGCGCAGCTCGCACGCGACATCGTCGAGCTGTGTGTAGTAGCGGTACCAAGCCATGGTCTCCTTGCGCAGTGCGGTCATCGGCGCGGAGAAATCGTCCAGCTCATGCGCCAGCACCCGATCCTCGAGCGACTCGATGCGATCCTCGATTTTTTCCAGCTGGTGCAGGTCGCGGGCGATGAGCTGCTCAAAAAAGTCGTAGAGGAACCGGCCGACGCTGCCGTCGGTCCAGCGCTTTTCCCGGGCGATGCGGCGCAGCAGCCCCGGCAGCGCGCCTTCGTCGTCCACGAGCACGACGCGCGTGCCCGTGACGAGATAGCCGCAGGCGAGCGGCTTGCCGTCCTTGCCCTGGCGCGGCAGCACGAGCGTGCCCGACAGGCAGTCCGAGCGTACCTCAGCCTTGCATACGCGGGCGTCGCGTGCCGGTGGCGTGTGGTGCAGCGTCCGCTCCAGACCGGGCAGCGCCGGCTGGTGCGACAGCTCTTCGGACGTCAGCAGCACGACGGCGGGCTGCTCCGGTGCGGGCGCGTGCTCCTGCTGCGTGAGCGTCTGCCCGATGGTATACCAATACAAATGCGGTCCCTCCCATAAGTCGCGGTTTTTCTCCATTGTAGCACACCGGGCGCGCGGACACAATGTCCGGCTGGAAATCGGGGCGCGGGTGTGCTATACTGAGCAAAATTGCACTTTGGGGGAAGTATCATGATCGTCTATTACACCGGTACCGGCAACAGCCGCTATGTTGCCCAGCGCTTCGCCGCCACCCTCGGCGATGATCTCATCACCGCGAATGAATACATCAAAAACGACACGCCTGCCGGCCTGCATTCCGACCGGCCGTGGGTATTCGTCTCACCGACGTACGGCTGGCAGATCCCGCACATTTTTGCGGACTTTCTCCGCCGCGGCCGTTTTACCGGCAGCCGGAAGGCCTACTTTGTCATGACCTGCGGCAGCGAGATCGGCAACGCCGGCAGCCGCATCGCGGCGCTGTGCGCGGACATCGGGTTCGATTACCAGGGCGTGCTGCAGGTCGTCATGCCGGAAAACTATGTCGCCATGTTCTACGTGCCAGGCGCGGAGGAATCCGCGCAGATCATCACGGCGGCGCAGCCGTCCATCGACCGGGGCATTGCCTGCGTGCAGCGCGGCGAGCCGTTCCCGGCGCCGAAGGTCGGCCCGATCGACCGGTTCAAGACCGGCCCGGTGAACACGATCTTTTATAAGTGCTTTGTCAAGTCCGGGCCGTTCACGGTCTCGGATGCGTGCATCGGCTGCGGCAAGTGTGCGCTGAGCTGCCCGGTCAATGGGATTGACCTTGTAGAGCGCCGACCGCACTGGAACGGTGCGTGCACGCACTGCATGGCCTGCATCTGCGGCTGCCCGGTGTCCGCCATTGAGTACGGGCACAAGAGCCAGGGCAAGCCCCGTTACCAGTGCCCGGAATATAAATGAAACAATCTATGAAAAGCAGAACCCGCACCGGAACCCCGGTGCGGGTTTTCCTCTGTTTACAGGTAGCACTCCGGCCGCCGCTGCTTGAGGTATGGGCGTTTTTGCTCGCGCCAGAGCTTTGCCTCCGAGAGGTCGAGCTCCTGCACGATGAGCTGCTCGCGGTCATCGGCCTTGCAGATCACGTCGCCGCTCGGGTGCACGATGAGCGACTCGCCGGCGAAGTCCATCCCGTCCTCACGCCCCACGCGGTTGCACATGGCGACGAAGATCTGGTTCTGCATCGCCTGCACGCGGATCTCCCACTCGAAGAGCTCCATGGGTTCGGCTTTCGTGTTCGCCGTCGGAATGATGACGAGGTCCGCCCCCTTGAGCGCGCACGTGCGGATGCTCTCCGGCAGGTGCCGGTCAAAGCAGATCACGATGCCGACGCAGCCCTGCGGCGTGTCAAACACGAGGAAACCGTCCTCGGACGGGGTGTAGTAGTCGCGCTCGTAAAACTGCGCCGCCTGCATGATGTGCACCATCTTGGCCACGCCCGCGCAGGCCCCCTCCGGCGTCAGCCAGAGGGAGGCGTCATAGCGACGGCCCTCCTGCTCGAGGTACATGTTCGGCGAGAGGTAGAGCCCGCGCTCCTTCGCCTTGTCCGCGAAGGCCTGCACCGTCGGACTGCCCGCCGGAACGGCGTAGGCGTCCACGTTCCGGCCCGCATACTGCGGGAAAAACGGCGTGAGCTGCACCTCCGGGAAAAACAGCAGGTCGCTGCCCGCGGCAGCGTCGCAGAAGGCGAGGGATTTTTTCAGGTTTTCGTCCATGCTTCCGGTCATGGACATCTGCGCCATGGCAAGCTTCATACGGCAGCTCCTTTCACGCGTCCTGCACGGTCAGGTGCAGCACGTCCGGCCGCGCGTAGTGGCCGCACACGTCGAGCTCCATGCGGCTCGCGGGCACGCGCTGCATGTCGAGATCTGCGTAGAGAATGTCCTCGCTGTCCCACACCGGCTGCACGACATAGTGCCCGTAGGGGTCGACGATGCAGCTGCCGCCGCGGCAGGGAATGGCGTTCAGGCGCGCGATCTCGTCCGGGCAGTGCAGCCCGGCGGGGTAGTCCGCGCGGTGGAAGACCATGTCGCAGTTGATGAAGTAGCACCGGCCCTCGAGCGCGATGTGCTGCACGGTGGCCTGCCACTCGGGGTTGTCATTCGTGTTCGGCGAGATGTAGAGCGTCACACCCTTTTCATACAGCGCCGTGCGTGCCAGCGGCATATAGCTTTCCCAGCAGATGAGGCTGCCAATCGGGCCCCACGGGGTGTCCACGACCGGGAAATACCCGCGGTCGGCATCGCCCCAGACCACGCGCTCCGCGCCCGTGGGCTTGAGCTTGCGGTGCACGGGGGTGAGCGTGCCGTCCGGACAGAAGATGAGGTTGGAGTTATAGAGCGTGCCCGTCACGCCGTCGCGCTCCGACACGCCGATGCTCACATACGCGCCCGCGGCCTTTGCCGCCGCGGCGAGGCGCTCCGTCTCCGGCCCGGGCACGACGATGGAGTTATCACAATACAGCTGCCAGTCCTTGCGGCCATCCTCGTTGCGCGCGCCGACCGTGAAGCCGAACGTCATGCCGTACGGGTAGCCGGGGATGAACAGCTCCGGGAACACGATGAGCTCCGCGCCGCCGCGCGCACACTCTGCGATCAGGCGCACGGCCTTGTCCGTGCACGCGGTCTTATCAAACAGCACCGGCGCCGCCTGCACCACGGCGATGCGGCACGTCGGTTTGAGATCTTTCATATGTCTGCCTCCCTGATTCCGTCTGTGCCCTTAAAATAACACGGCTTTACTGGGAATTCAAGACGCAAAAACGCCCGCACACCGTGCGGGCGTTTCCGGCTTGGCAATTTTCGCAAAAGGCTTCAGGCAGCCTTGGTCTTGTCGGGGACGAGTTTGTGCGCGATCACGCACAGAAGCATTGTGGCGGCCATGTCGGGCAGCGTGTTGCCGACCGGAATGTCCACGGTCATGAGCACGCGGTAGAGCACGAAGCCCAGCACCCAGACGACGGCATTGCACACATCGAGCCTGCTGCTCGCGCCGCCGCGCCGGAGCAGGAAGAAGTCCGTGATCTGGATGGCGATCATCGGCGCGAACACCGAGCCGATCAGGTACAGGAAGTTCGTGATGTCGTCCATCGGGAAGCAGATGGCGCAGATCGTGCCGATAACGGTCACGATGAGCGCGGCATATTTGCCGTTGATCTTCTTCGACAGGGACTCGGCGGAGATGCCGGCACTGTACGCATCGAGGAACGTCGTCGTGACGGTCGAGAGGATGAGGATGAGCAGCGCGGCCACGCCGAGACCGGCCTTGACCATAATGAGCGCGATGTCGCCCTCACCGGTGAAGATGGCGGCGCCCATGCCGATGACGTACATCCAGCAGCTCACGACGCCGTAGGTCAGCGTGCTCGAGAGCGTGGCGGCAAAGGGCTTTTCGGCCTCGCGCGTGTAGTCGGAGATGAGCGGCAGCCACGACAGCGGCATGGCCACGGCCAGCTCGACCGCCGCGCCGAAGCTCAGACTGTCGTCCGGCACCGTGACGGGTGTGCCGCCGCGGAATACCACCACGCACAGCACGATCGAGAGGATGAACAGCGCGGCCATGGCGATCTTGTTGACCCAGCCGAGGTTCTTGATGCCGACGGCGATCCACACGACGATGAGCCCGCCGATGACGAGGCACCACACCCACTTGCCGATGCCGAGCACGGTGTTCGTCGCGAGCGCGCCGTCATAGATCATGATGGCCGTCCAGCCGACGAGCTGCAGCACGTTGAGCGCGGCGAAAAACAGGCAGCCGATGCGGCCGAAGCTCAGCTCGACCGTACCCATGGCGCTGCGGCCGGTGCGGCCGCCGATGAGACCCGCGAAGAAGAACATCGCGCAGCCGATGACGTGGCCGACGAGGATGGCGAGCAGGCCCTTCGTGAAGCCGAGGGGCGCAAAGTACGTGCCCGTGAGGATCTCCGCGATGGACACGGCCGCGCCGAACCAGATGAGGCTGTTTTGAAATGCAGATGTTTTTTTCATGCTCAGGCCTCCTGCCGGTATTCCGGCTTCAGGTCGAACGCATGGTCCATCGGGCCGGAGCCGGTGCCGAGGTCGAGCATGGCGGCCAGTGCGCCGGAGAGGTAGTCCTTCGCGCGTCGGACGGCCGTGTCGAGATCATAACCCTTGGCGAGGTTGGCCGCGATGGCGCTCGAGAGCGTGCAGCCGGTGCCGTGGGTGTTGGGGTTGTCGATGCGCTTGCCGTTGAACCACTCGTAGCCGCCGTTGCGGTACAGGAGGTCGTTGGCATCGTTGAGCCGGTGCCCGCCCTTGCACAGGACGGCGCAGCCGTAGCGCTCACTGATGGCTTTCCCGGCGGCGATCATGTCATCGGGAGAGGCGATGGTCAGGCCAGAGAGCACTTCCGCCTCCGGGATGTTGGGCGTGAGCACGGTGGCATGCGGCAGCAGCCGCGCCTCGAGCGTGGCGATGGCGTCCTCGGAGATGAGCCGTGCGCCGCTCGTGGCGACCATCACGGGGTCGACGACGATGTTCGTCGCTGCGTAGTGCTGCAGCCGCTCGGCAATGACCTCGATAAGGCCGGAGGACGCGACCATGCCGATCTTCACCGCGTCAGGCCGGATGTCGGTAAAGACGCTGTCGATCTGCTGACCGAGAAATGCCGGGCTCACTTCAAAAATACCCTGTACGCCGGTCGTGTTCTGGGCGGTCAGCGCCGTGATCGCACTCATGGCAAATACGCCATTCATGGTCATGGCTTTCAGATCGGCCTGAATACCGGCGCCTCCGCTGGAATCGCTTCCGGCGATCGTTAATGCTGTTTTCATATTCTGTCTCCTTTTCAGCATCAATTTTGTTGAGCGACGGAAAGTGGTGCCCCCGATCCGCCGCTGTTTTTATCTTGTCTGCGCCCGCGCGCAGGGGGTTACAGGTTCAGCGCCGCGCGCACGGCGGACTTCAGCTCCCGCGTGGCGGTGGGAATGTCCGGCTGCGCGAAAATTGCGCTCACGACGGCCACGCCGACGATGCCGCTGCCGGCGAGCTTGGCGACATTGTCTTTCGTGATGCCGCCGATGGCGATGACCGGGATGGATACTGCCGCACAGATCTCGCGCAGGGTATCATAGCTCACGGCGTTGGCATCGGCCTTCGTCCCGGTCGGGAACACGGCGCCCACGCCGAGATAGTCCGCGCCATTGCGCTCTGCCAGCAGCGCGTCTTCCACCGTCTGGGCCGACACGCCGAGGATCTTGTCCGGGCCGATCAGTTCGCGCACTTTGCCGGCCGCCATGTCGCTCTGGCCGACGTGCACGCCGTCGGCGTCCGTCTCCATGGCAAGCGCCACGTTGTCATCGAGCACGAACGGCACGCCGTACTGCCGGCAGAGCGCCTTGAGCGCAATGGCCTCCTCTTTGAAGTGCGCTTCGTCGAGTTCTTTTTCGCGCAGCTGCAAAAACGTTGCGCCGCCCTGCAGTGCCTGCTCGGCCTGCGCATAGAGCGTCTGGCCGTGCAGCCATGAGCGGTCGGTCACTGCATAGAGCAGCAGGGAAGCATTATCGCAGTTCATATTTGGCTCCTTCCTCCAGCGCGTCGCCGGTCATGTTGAAGATCGCATCAATGATACGGTTGCGGTAGGTGCTGTTGCCGTCACCGGGCTGCATATTCGCCCAGCCGATCTCGCCCGCGAGCCCCATCATGCATACGGCGGCAGCCGCGGCGTCGAGCTTGCGGTCGGGATTTGCGACCAGAAACGCCGTCATCAGTGCCGAGAGCTGGCAGCCCGTGCCGGTGATGCGGCTCATCTCCGCGCGACCGTTGCGGATGCACCAGCAGCGCTCGCCGTCGCTCACGAGATCGATCGCACCGGTCACGGCGATGATGCAGCCGGTCTGCGCGGCGAAGGTCTTGACGAGCTGCACGCCGTTGTCGAGATTTGCCTCCGTCACGGCGTCGACCGCGTCGGCGTCCACGCCCTTGGTGCTGCCGCTGCCGGTGCAGAGCGTCTTGATTTCGGAGATGTTGCCGCGCACGGCGTCAAAGCGCACCTCCTGCATGAGCCGGTTGGCCGTGTCGGTGCGCAGGCGGCTCGCACCCGCGCCAACGGGGTCGAGCAGGACAATGTGGCCGAGCGCGTTTGCCTTCTTCCCGGCGAGGAACATCGACGGGATGGTGTTCTTGTTGAGCGTGCCGATGTTGATGTTCAGCCCGCCGCAGATGCTTGTGATGTCCTCGACGTCGTCGGCATCGTCGGACATGATCGGCGAGCCGCCGGCCGCCAGCAGGACGTTCGCCACGTCGTTGACGGTGACGTAATTCGTGATGTTGTGCACGAGCGGTGATTTCGCGCGCACGTTCTCGAGCATGGTCTTGAGCACTTGCTCCATAGGAATGACTCCTTTCTTCTGCGGAAATGTCTGCATGAAAAAACAGCGGCGCCCGTAAAGAGTGCTGCTGTTGTGGTCCGGCAGTATGAATCCCTACGTTGGCATTGTCCAAATCAGGTGTGCGGGTCTAAGCGGATGCTTACTCTCAGCCAAAGCGGCTCCCCGTGTTTGTCACACTTTATGATAAAACGAAACCGCCTGCTTGTCAAGGCGGAAAGTGCCGGGAGACCGGGATTTTTCCGCAATCGGCCGGAACAGTTGAATTTTGGTTGCAATCCGGGCACGTACATGATACAGTGGCATTACCCGCGGCGGCCGGAACGGTACGGTTTCTTTTTTACCGAAACCGGCTTGCAGATTTTACACGGGTTTGAAAGAATACAGTTGCACGGCAGCGGGCCGTGCAATGTTGTAGGAGTCTAAAAAACAGGAGGAAGAAATGAAAACCAGAATGCACAATGGAAGCAGACTGCTGTCGCTGCTGCTGGCGGTAGTCCTTGCCTTCACACTGACGGTTCCGGCTCTTGCGGCGGACAAGCCGCAGGACATGAACCTGAGGATCGCCGTCATGTCCGACCTGCACTATTTCTCGCCGGATATGATTGCAGACACGGCGGACTTTGAGCACGCGCTCAACAGCGACCGCAAGCTGCTCAAGGAGAGCTCCGCAATCCTGCACGAAAAGTTTGAGCAAGTTCGCGCGGACAAGCCCGACATCCTTCTCGTGTCCGGCGACCTGACCAAGGACGGCGAGCAGGAGTGCCACGCGGCGCTGGCAAAGCAGCTGCAGCAGCTGCAGCAGGATATTCCGGGGCTGAAGATCTATGTCATCAACGGCAACCATGACATCCGTAATTACAATGCCAAGAACTTCAACACCGCCGACGGCAAGGCCGTGCGCGCCACGCGCACGGAGCCGGAGGACTTCAAGCAGATTTATGACTTTGTTTACTCCGACCCGACCGTCATCGCGACCTTCACTCCGGCCGAAGGCAACAAGGCCGGCGGTCTGTCCTATGTTGCACGACCGGTCGAGGGGCTGACCATTATCGCCATGGATACCTGCCGCTACAGCTCGGACAACACCTCCAACGGCGACGATGAGCATGAGACGAGCGGTGCCATCAGCGCCGATCTCGAAAAGTGGGTCATCGAGCAGACCGCCGCCGCCAAGGCGCGCGGCGACCTCGTCATCGGTCTGGAGCACCACGGTCTGGTGCCGCACTTCGATGTCGAGCCCACCATCCTGCCCATGTACCTCGTCAACGGCTATGAGCGCATCGCGCAGGAGTATGCCGACGCCGGCATGAGCGCCGTCTTCACAGGCCATATGCATGCGGTCGACATCGCTGCCATGACCACAAAGGCCGGCAACACCTTCTATGACATCGAAACCGGCTCTGCGCTGACGTATCCGTGCCCGATCCGCTTTGTCGACCTGCGCCGCAGCACCGTCGGCGGTGAGACGAGCACCTACATGAGCGTGAGCACCAAGACGCATGCCGGCCCCATCAATTACACAGATCCCGCCACGGGTACTGCGCATGTGATCGATGACCTGACCGAGTATGCCCGGGAATTCGGCTTCTCGACCGATATGCTCAAGACGGTCGCGGGCGACTTCGTCAAGTCCTTCTTCGGCAAGTATCTGCCGAATGACACCTGGCCGGTCACGAAGATCGTGGCGAACATCGACCAGATCATTGACGATGTGGCCGCCGTTCCGATCGCGGACGGCAAGGACCTGCTCGACTTTGCCAACTGGATCTATCAGTGCAACCTCGCCGGTGAGGACGACGGCAATTATCCCGCTTGGGTGCAGTCCGGCGTCGACCAGCTCAAGAGCGGCGCACTGCTCGATCAGGTGCTCGACATCGTTGCCAGAGACGCGTTCGGCCGCGGCAGCGTGCTGTTCACGAAGTTCCAGGGCCTGTTCACCAAATATCTCAAGAGCCAGCTCAACGACCTGCTCGTGAAGATCGTCGTCTCCATGAGCGTGGACAACAACTGCCCCGACGACAATGACAAGACCATCCTGCTCGAGGGCAGCAGTGCGCAGGTGCGCCTCCTGCCGGTCACCGGCAGCAGCGCCGCCGTTACGCAGGCGTACGTACAGGGCAGCACCGCGACGGTGTTCCTCACCAGCCGCCAGCTCCGCACGGCCACGGACGCCCAGTCCGGTGCGACCGTGACGGTCAACGCCACAGATCCCGCGGCCGACACGGTCATCCTGGCCGGCCGCTCGATCGCCAATGCGCGCAATGCAGGCGTTGAGGCCCTGCAGGTGCAATTCGCAGCCGGCACCGTTACGCTGGATAGCGACGCGCTCGCGGCGCTTGACCTGCACAAGGACATTGCCGTCTCGCTCACGGGGGCGTCTGTCAACGCTGCGCAGCAGCGTGCCCTCGGCACGCAGGCGAGCAGCGCCGTGCTTGCCAATGCTTCCGTTCTGGTTGACGGCGCGGCGGCGAGCTATCCCGCCGGCAGCGTGCGCGCCGGTATTCCCGTGCGCGCAGCGGACGACATGACCGCGTGGAGCCTCGCCGAGGACGGCACCATCTCCGCCGTCGGCGGTGCGTGGGATGCCGATCGGCAGACCTATACCTTTGATGTCGTCTCCGGCGTGACGGCCATCGCGCGCTTCCCGTTCACGGATGTGCCTGCCGGCAGCTGGTATTACGGCGCGGCGGCCTATGCCTACAATAACGGTCTCTTTGCCGGCACGACCGCCACGACCTTTGCCCCGGATATGACCATGACGCGCGCTATGCTCGTGTCTGTGCTGTGGCGCCTCGCGGGCGAGCCCGCGCCGAAGGGCACCAACACGTTTGATGATGTGCCGAACGGCGCGTGGTACACCGACGCCGTCACCTGGGCGGCAGAAAACGGCGTGGTCGCCGGTATCGGCAATGGCCGCTTCGATCCTGACGGCTCCGTCACGCGCGAGCAGACGGCCGTCATCCTCTTCAACTACGCGCAGAGCAAGGGCTATGACGTCAGCGCGCGCGCTGACCTCTCGGTGTTCCCGGATGCCGGCAGCGTGTCCGGCTGGGCGCAGGATGCGCTCGCGTGGGCCAATGCATCCGGCCTCATCAGCGGCGCGGTGCGCGGCACGCAGACGATCCTCGACCCCCAGGGCAGCGCTTCCCGCGCCCAGGTCGCCATGATCCTCATGGGCTACGTCGAGCACGTGGTCAACGCTTGATCCTCTTTTTCATATATCCCCGGTACAGCAATTTCCCAGCGGGGGCGGCATCAGCCGCCCCCGCACACTTTTTGGCTGCATCTTGGATATCTGCCATACGCCGGAGCACAAAAAAATGCGGAATTTGTGAAAATTTGCGGTTGACATTTGTGCGCGAAGTTTTTATACTCGAACCATCGAGATTTTTCATCAGAATCGGAGCAATATCATGAACCGTAACTATTATTTTGCATACGCTTATTACTTTACTATGACAATATAGTAAGGCTGATTTGTGATGCAAAAAATAGCTCGGATCCCGAGAATGTTTCATGCGGCACAGGTTGAGCCTGTGCCGCATTTTTCTTTTGAAAAACAAAAACAAAAATTCAGATAAATACATCGGAGGTAAACATCATGATCGTCGTACTCAAACATGGCGTGGAAGCCGCAAAGCGCGAGCAGCTCATCGACTGGCTCGAGGGTCAGGGCCTGACCATCCATATTTCCGAGGGCGAATATCAGACCGTGCTCGGCCTCGTCGGCGACACGACCCGCGTGGATATGGATCTGATCGGCAGCCTCGGCATCGTTGACAGTGTCAAGCGCGTGACCGAGCCATTCAAGTGCTGCAACCGCAAGTTCCACCCGGACGACACCGTCGTGGATGTCGGCGGTGTGAAGATCGGCGGCGGTAACTTCGTCATGATCGCCGGGCCCTGCTCCGTTGAGTCCGAGGAGCAGATCGTCGCGGTCGCGAAGGCCGTCAAGGCCTCCGGTGCGAACATCCTGCGCGGCGGCGCGTTCAAGCCCCGCACCTCGCCCTACGACTTTCAGGGCCTGAAGGCCACCGGCCTCGAGCTGCTCAAGATCGCACGGCAGGAGACCGGGCTGCCCATCGTGACGGAGATCATGGGCGTCGAGCATCTGCCTCTGTTCGAGGACGTGGATATCATTCAGGTCGGCGCGCGCAACATGCAGAACTTCGACCTTCTGCGCGAGCTCGGCAAGCTCCGCAAGCCCATCCTGCTCAAGCGCGGCCTTGCCAGCACGCTCAAGGAGCTGCTCATGAGCGCCGAGTACATCATGGCCGGCGGCAACGAGCAGGTCATCCTCTGCGAGCGCGGCATCCGCACATTCGACGATTACACCCGCAACACGCTCGACCTCGCGGCCGTGCCCATGCTCAAGGAGTTGACGCACCTGCCCATCATTGTTGACCCGAGCCACGCGACCGGCATTGCCCGCCTCGTCGAGCCGATGGCGCTCGCCGCGACGGCCAGCGGCGCGGACGGTCTCATCATCGAGGTGCACAACGATCCCATGCACGCCCTGTGCGACGGCGCGCAGTCCCTGCGCCCGGAGGTCTACGACGACCTTGCCAAAAAGGTGCGCAGCATCCGTGAGGTGATCGCGAAATGACGGTCGGCATCGTTGGTCTGGGCCTGATCGGCGGCTCCTTTGCCAAGGCCTATCACGAAGCGGGCGCGACCGTGCTCGCCTGGAACCGCAGCCGCAGCGTGCTTGATTTCGCCGTCATGAGCGGCGCGGTGGACGGCGAGCTCACGGAGGAGAATATCGCCTCGTGCGACCTCGTGCTCATTGCGCTCTACCCGGAGGCGACCATCGACTGGTTCCGCCGCATGGCTCCGCACATCGGCCCGCACCCCGTCGTGCTCGATTGCGGCGGCACGAAGCGCACCATCTGTGCCGCGTGCTTCCCGATCGCGAAGGAGCACGGTGTTACGTTCCTCGGCGGTCACCCGATGGCCGGTACGCAGTACTCCGGCTTCAAGAACGCGAAAGCGACCATGTATCATGGCGCGCCGATGGTCATCGTGCCGCCGGACTTTGACGACGTGCTGCTCTTTGACCGCGTCAAGCAGCTGCTCCAGCCCGCGGGCTTCTCGCGCTTCTCGTTCACGACGGCGGAGGCGCACGACGAGATGATCGCTTTCACCTCGCAGATGGCGCACGTGGTTTCCAACGCGTATATCAAGAGCCCTACGGCCTCGCAGCACAAGGGCTTTTCTGCCGGCAGCTACAAGGATATGACCCGCGTCGCATGGCTGAGCCCCGAGATGTGGGCCGAGCTCTTTCTGGAAAACAAGGACAATCTGCTCCATGAGCTGGACATATTCATGGCGCATCTGGGCGAGTACCGCGACGCGATGGTGCGCGACGACCTGCCCGCGCTCACGCGCCTGCTCGACGAGGGCCGCCGGCGCAAGGAGGAGGTAGACGGCCGATGACGACCATCCATGTGACCGCCTCGCGCGATTATGATGTGCTCGTGCAGCCGGGCCTGCTCGATGATGCCGGCGCGCAGATCGCACAGGTACTCGGCACGGGCCGCACAGCGGCCATCGTCTCGGGGGAGACCGTGGCGGGGCTGTATGCCGCGCGGCTTGCGGCGTCGCTCACGCGCGCGGGCTTTCGTACCGTGACGTTCACCTATCCCGGCGGCGAGCACTGCAAGACGCTCGCCACCTACGCGGCGCTGCTGGACTTTCTGGCCGCGCACCGCCTGAGCCGCAGCGACCTGATCGTCGCGCTCGGCGGCGGCGTGACCGGCGACCTCGCGGGCTTTGCCGCCGCGACGTATCAGCGCGGTATTCCGTTCGTACAGGTGCCGACGACGCTGCTGGCCGCCGTGGACTCTTCCGTCGGCGGCAAGACGGCCGTGAACCTCACGAGCGGCAAAAATCAGGTCGGCTGTTTCTATCAGCCGAGCCTTGTGCTCTGTGACCCGGATACGCTGCGCACCCTCCCGCCGGAGGAATACCGCAACGGCTGCGCCGAGGTCATCAAATACGCCGTGCTGCGCAGCGAGCCGTTCTTCTCCGAGCTGCGTGCGGCCCCGGTCAGCGCGCAGGTGGAGCACGTCATCGCGACGTGTGTCAGCATGAAGCGCGATCTCGTCGCGGCCGATGAGTTCGACCGCGGCAGCCGCCAGCTGCTGAACCTCGGCCACTCGTTCGGCCACGCGGTCGAAAAATGCAGCGATTACGCCGTGCCGCACGGCTGCGGTGTGGCCATCGGCATGGCCATCATCGCGCGCGCGGCCGCCAAACGCGGCATCTGCACGGAGGACACCTGCGCGCAGATCATCGCGCTCCTGCGGCAGTACGGCCTGCCGACGGAGACGGACTTCACCTGTGACGCGCTCACGGACGCCGCGCGCTCGGATAAAAAGATCGCAGACGGCAAGCTGCACCTCATCGTGCCGGAGCGCATCGGCCATTGCCGCATCGAGGCGATCCCGGCGGCGGACATCCGCGCCTGGCTCGCGGACGGAGGCATCGCATGAATCAGACCGTTCTACCCGGGCCGCGCACGGGCAGCGTGCGCATCCCGGCTTCGAAATCGCAGGCGCACCGCCTGCTCATCTGCGCCGCCCTCGGCGCGCAGCCCGTGGCGCTGCGGTGCGACGGCGTCTCGGCCGACATCGCCGCCACGGCGCGCTGCCTGCGCGCGCTCGGCGCGGACATCACGGACGACGGCGCGGGCACGTTTCGCATCGTCCCCATTGCCGAGGAAATGCCCGCGCACGCCGACCTGCTGTGCGGCGAGAGCGGCTCGACACTGCGCTTTCTGCTGCCGGTCGTGGGCGCGCTCGGCGCGGACGTGACCTTCCGCATGGAGGGGCGTCTGCCGGAGCGGCCGCTGTCACCGCTCGACGCGGTGCTCGCGGCGCACGGCATGACCATCCGGCGCGACGGCGCGCTGCTGCACGTCAGCGGGCAGCTTCACCCCGGCGCCTATGAATTGCCAGGCGATGTGTCCTCACAGTACATCTCCGGCCTGCTCATGGCGCTGCCGCGCCTGCCGGGAGAGAGCACGCTCGCCGTGACGGGTAAACTCGAGTCTGCGGGCTATATCGCCATGACGGAGGACGCGCTGCGCCTGTCCGGCATCCGCCTGCAAAAGAGCGGCAGGACATACACCATCCCCGGCGGCCAGACGGCGCGCCTCCCGGCGCGGTGCCGTGTGGAGGGCGACTGGTCGAACGCCGCGTTTTTCCTGTGCATGGGCGCGCTCTCGCCTGTCGGTGTCACGGTCACGGGCCTTGCATCCAACTCGCCGCAGGGTGACCGCGCGGTGCTCGATGTCCTGCGCCGCTTCGGCGCGGACGTGCGCGAGACACAGGACACCGTCACCGTCCGGCGCGGCGCACTGCACGGCGTCACGATCGACGCTGCGCCCATCCCGGATCTGATCCCGGTGCTGAGCGTCGTCGCCGCGCTTGCGGACGGCCAGACGCAGATCGTCAACGCCGCCCGCCTGCGGCTCAAGGAGTCTGACCGGCTCGAGAGCACGGCCGCCATGCTGCGCGCGCTCGGCGCGCAGGTGGAGGTGCACGACAGCGGCCTGACCATTACTGGCCGAAAGATGCTCACCGGCGGCACGGTCGACCCGCAGCACGACCACCGCATCGCCATGGCGGCGGCCACCGCCGCCTGCGGCTGTACCGCGCCCGTCACGGTGCGCGACCGCACCTGTATTGAGAAATCCTACCCCCGCTTCTGGACGGATCTTTCCGCGTTGAAAACCGTTCCCGCGGCGGAGAATACAGAACTTGAATAAGGAGCTTGACCATGGAACTTAGTGACTATCGCCAGCAGATTGACGGCATCGACAGCCAGCTGCTCGCCCTGTTTTACCAGCGCATGGAGGTCGCAGCGCAGATCGCAGGCTATAAGAAGGCGCACAATCTCCCGGCGCTCGACGCCGGGCGCGAGCGCGCCAAGCTGCAGCAGATCGCAGACGCCGCACCGGAGGATCTGCGCGAATACGCCGTGTCGCTCTACTCGCTCATCTTTGAGCTCAGCCGCAGCTGCCAGAACCGGCTGCTCGGCGTTACAAGCCCGCTGACCGCAGAGATCGAGCAGGCCATCGCGCGCACGCCGCAGCTGTTCCCGGAGCATCCGGCCGTCGCGTGCCAGGGCGTGGAGGGCGCGTATTCCCAGCTCGCGTGTGACCGCCTGTTCACGATGCCGAACGTGTTTTACTGCGCCACGTTCGAGGCGGTGTTCGCCGCCATCGAAAAGGGCCTGTGCCGCTACGGTGTCATCCCGCTGGAAAACAGCACGGCCGGCTCCGTCAACGCCGTGTACGATCTGATGATGCAGCACAACTTCCGTATCGTGCGCAGTGTGCGCCTGAAGATCGACCACTGCCTGCTGGCCAAGCCCGGTACAAAGCTCTCGGACATCAAGGAAATTTACTCGCACGAGCAGGCCATCAGCCAGTGCGGCCGCTTCCTGCAGAGTCTGCCGGGCGTGACGGTCGTGCGCTGCGAGAACACCGCCGTGGCCGCCAAGCGCGTGGCCGAGTCGGACCGCACGGACGTCGCGGCGCTCTCGTCGCGCGCGTGCGTCGGGCTCTACGGGCTTGAGAGCCTGGCCTCCTCCGTGCAGGATCAGGGCAACAACTACACGCGCTTTATCTGCATCGCCAAGGACCTTGAGATCTATCCCGGCGCCGACCGCACGAGCCTCATGATGGTGCTGCCGCACAAGCCCGGCTCCCTGTACAAGGTGCTCTCGCGCTTTTATGCGCTCGGCATCAACCTCAACAAGCTCGAGAGCCGTCCGCTGCCGGAGCGTGACTTTGAGTTCATGTTCTACTTCGATCTCGAGACATCGGTCTATTCGCCGCAGTTCCAGCAGCTCATGGGCGAGCTGCCGGTCCTGTGTGAGGAATTCTCCTATCTCGGCAGCTATCGTGAGGTGGTGTGATGATGCGGTGCGGACTTCTGGGCGAAAAGCTCGGCCACAGCTATTCGCCGGCCATCCACGCGCAGCTCGCCGACTATGCCTACGGGCTCTATGAGGTCGCGCCGGAGGCTCTGCCGGCGTTTTTGACCGGCGGCGATTTTGACGCGCTCAATGTGACCATTCCGTATAAGAAGGCGGTCATCCCGTACTGCGCCGAGCTCTCGCCGATCGCGCGCAAGCTCGGCAGCGTGAACGTGCTCGTCCGCTGGCCGGACGGCACGCTCTACGGCGACAATGCCGATGCATTCGGCTTCGAGTATCTCGTGCGCCACAGCGGCATCGACGTCGCGGGGCAAAAGGCGCTCGTGCTCGGCAACGGCGGCGCGTCCGCGACCATTCAGGCCGTGCTCGAGCAGCTCGGTGCGCACGTGACGGTCATCTCCCGCCACGGGCCGGATAATTATGAGAACCTCGACCGCCATGCCGACGCGCACGTGATCGTCAACACCACGCCGGTCGGCATGTATCCGAACACGGGCAAAGCCGCCGTCGACCTGCGGCAGTTTCCGCAGTGCGCGGGTGTGCTCGATATTGTCTATAACCCCGCGCGCACGGCGCTGCTGCTGCAGGCGGAAAGCCTCGGCATCCCGTGCGCGGGCGGGCTGTACATGCTCGTGGCGCAGGCCAAGCGCAGCTGTGAGGTGTTCACCGATACGGTCATCGACGATGCGCAGATCCTGCGCATCCACCGCCTGCTGCGGCAGGAGATGGAGAACATCGTCCTCATCGGTATGCCCGGCAGCGGTAAGAGCACGATCGCGGCGCTGCTTGCCGAGCGGCTGCACCGCCCGGTGCTCGACAGCGACGCGCAGGTCGTCGAGACGGCGGGCATGTCTATCCCGGACATCTTTGCCGCCGGGGGAGAGGACGCTTTCCGTGCACGGGAGACGGCCGCACTCGCGGAACTCGGCAAGCGCTCGGGCGCAGTGCTCGCGACGGGCGGCGGCTGTGTCTGCCGGGAGGAGAACTATCCGCTCCTGCACCAGAACGGCACGATCTTCTGGCTTCAGCGCGACCTCGCGCTGCTGCCGAAGGACGGCCGCCCCATCTCCCAGCGCAGCGACCTTGCCGCGCTCTACGCGCAGCGCGCGCCGCTGTACGCCCGCTTTGCCGACGCGGTCATTGACAACAACGGCACGCCGGAGGAGACGGTGCAGAAAATTCTGGAGGTGCTGGCATGAAGTTTCTCGTCATCAACGGGCCGAACCTGAACCTGCTCGGCCTGCGTGAGCCGGCCATCTATGGCAGCCGGAGCTTTGCCGCGCTGCAGGACTTTATCCGCGCATCCGCCGCCGAGGCGGGCGTGGAGGTCGCGCTGTTTCAGTCCAACCACGAGGGCGCGATCGTCGACGCCATTCAGGCGGCCTACGGCACCGCGGACGGCATCATCATCAATCCCGCCGCCTATACGCACACGAGCGTCGCCATTCTCGACGCACTCAAGGCCGTGGCGCTCCCGGCGGTGGAGGTACACCTGTCGGACGTCAGCGCCCGGGAGCCTTTTCGCCAGATCTCCTATGCCGGCATGGCGTGCGTGAAAACGTACATGGGCCTCGGCTTTGAGGGCTACCGGCAGGCGATCTTGTATTTGAAACAGTATCTGGAGGAGGCAAACGCATGATCTCGAAACAAATGATCGACTGGGGCGAGAGCGGCTGCTCCATCCGCGAGATCGCGGCCTACGGCGAGCGCCGCGCGGCCGAGATCGGCCCCGAAAACGTTTATAACTTTGCCATCGGCAATCCGAGCATCGACCCGCCGGACTGTGTGCACGCGGCCGTCGAGCGCCTGCTGCGCACCGTGCCGCCCACGCAGCTGCACGCCTACGCGCCCGCGCCGGGCATGGCGTCCGTGCGCGAAAAGGTCGCGGCCTATCTGACACGGACGTTCGGCGAGGCGTACCGCGCGCAGGACATTTACATGACCGACGGCGCGTCGAGCGCGCTGGCCATTCTCACGCGTGCGCTCATGGGTCCGGGGGATGAGGCCATCGTGTTCGCACCGTACTTCCCGGAGTACGCCGTCTATGCCGAGGCGGCGGGCGGCAGCGTGCGCGTCGTGCCGTGCCGGGCGGACACGTTTGCGCTCGATCTGGAGGCGCTCGCGGCCGCAGTGACGGAAAAGACCGCGCTGCTCATTCTGAACTCCCCGAATAACCCCTCCGGCGTCGTTGTCTCGCGCCCGGAGCTTGAGGCGCTGGCGGCCCTGCTGCGCGAAAAGCAGGCCCAGTACGGCCACCCGATCTACATCATCGCCGACGAGCCATACCGTGAGCTGGTCTATGGCGGGGTGGAGGTGCCGTTCCTGCCAGCAATTTACCCGAACGCGATCTACTGCTATTCCTACAGCAAGACGCTGTCCCTGCCCGGTGAGCGCGTGGGCTTTCTCGCCCTGCACCCGGCCATGGACGATTATGCCGCCGTGCACGCGGCCGTGCTCGGTGCGGGGCGCGCGCTGGGGTATATCTGCGTGTCGTCGCTGTTCCAGCTCGCCGTGGCGGACTGTCTCGGCCAGACGGCGGACATCTCGGCGTATGCTGCCAACCGCGAGCTCATTTACGGCGCGCTCACGGACATGGGCTATGCGTGCGCGCGGCCGGACGGCGCGTTTTATCTCTTCCTCAAGTCGCCGGAGCCGGATTCCAGGGCGTTTTGCCGCCGCGCGATGGACTATGACATCCTGCTCGTGCCGGGCGATGATTTCGGCTGCCCCGGCTATGCGCGCCTGGCCTACTGCGTGGCGCGCAGCCAGCTCGAGCGCTCGCTCCCGGCGTTCCGGAAGCTGGCTGAGAGCTACGGGCTCTCTAAGTGACCCCGCAAACAGAAAGCGGCGCCCCCGAGCCTTCGGGGGCGCCGTTTTTGCGTGGATGGTGTCAGGCGTACATGGCATTGGTGTTCATATAGTCATAGATGACCTTGCCATGGTGCTGCTCCTGCTTTTGAATGTCGTTGAGCACGCTGCGGGCGTTGGCATCGCCAAACTCGAACACGCACGTGTCGTACAGGTGCGAGGCGTGCTTTTCCATCGCGAGCACGTCCGTGCACAGGTAGCAGTCGTTTTGCTTCTGCGGGGTCTCGGTGTTGTTGTAGGTCGCCGTGAACGTCGTCGGCACGGTCGCGGAGTCTGCCGGTGCGGCGACGGTGCCGCCCTCCATCTGCGTGATCGCGTCGAGATGCTGCTGCTCGACCTGCGCGATCTGCTCGAACAGGTTTTTCAGCTGCGGGTCATTGGCGCTGGCGGCGTGGCGGTTGTACTTGTCCACGCACAGCTGCTCCTGCCCTTTGAGATCTTTGAGTAAACTGGCCTCTTTTGGGGTCAACTGCATAAATATCACCTCAGAGCCAGTATGCCCACCGGCGCGGCGGGGCATACACCGGTGGGAAAAAAGCTGTGGCGTCCGCACGCAAAATCGGTTATAATCGGGCTGACCCTATGGAAAAGAGAGATGCAGCTATGGCAAAAATCTATGACATCACGGACTTTTCCGCGCCGGAGCTGGACGTGTACGCCCGCCTGACGGAAAACCAGCTCGTCAACCGCGCCGACCCGGCCAACGCCCTCTTCATCGCCGAAAGCCCGCTCGTGATCGGCCGCGCGCTCGACGCGGGGTGCGTGCCGGTGTCGTTTTTGATGGAGCGCCGCCATGTGGACGGCAAGGCGCGCGAGATTCTGGCGCGCTGTCCGGACGATATCCCGGTCTATGCGGCCGGGCTCGATGTGCTCACGCAGCTGACGGGCTTTCATCTCACGCGCGGTATGCTCTGCGCCATGCGCCGCCCGGCGCTGCCGGATGTGGCGGCCCTGTGCGCTGATGCCGCACGTGTGGCCGTGCTGGAAAACGTGATGAACCCGACGAACATCGGCGCCATCTTCCGCTCGGCGGCAGCGCTTGGTGTGGACGCCGTGCTGCTCACGTCGGCGGGCAGCGACCCGCTCTACCGCCGCGCCGTGCGCGTGAGCATGGGCACGGTCTTTCAGGTGCCGTGGACGTATCTGCCCGAGGATACCGACTGGCAGGAAACGCTGCATGGTCTCGGCTTCCAAACGGCGGCCATGGCGCTGCGGGACGATTCGCTGCGCATTGATGACGCGCGTCTGCGCGTAGTGCCGCGTCTTGCCATCGTGCTCGGCACGGAGGGCGATGGGCTGGCCGGCAGCACGATCGCCGCGTGCGATTACACGGTGCGCATTCCTATGACGCATGGGGTCGATTCGCTCAATGTGGCCGCGGCGAGCGCCGTTGCGTTTTATCAGCTCGCGCTTTTGCGGGACCGGAACATATGAATATGCGAATCCCCGGCTTCCGGTTCGGAAGTCGGGGATTTTTTGGGGGATAGAAGGGGGTGAAATGAAAGGGGAAACTTTTTGAGGCCGGGGGAAAAGAATCTAAAATGGAAGCTGGAACTTTTTGCCCTTAAACGTCGAAGCGGTCGTAGCTTCCGGCGCAGTCGAGGCACAGCTTCTCCCCGCCGACGAGACGGATCCAGTTGGCGCCCGTTACCTCACCGCAGCACGCGCAGCGGTACGAGTCGAAGAGCTTCGCCTTCTCCGGCAGCGGGATGGTCGCGGGCTTGACATCGAACAGGTCGGCCGGCTCCTGCGCCTGATAGTAGGCGAACGATTCCTCGCGCGTCATCCCCTCCGGCCGCGGCCGGAGCACCAGGCGCACGGACTTGCCCGTGGCGCGGTTATAAAACGAAAATGCCTGCTTGCCGCGCATGTGAAACAGCAGGTTGCCCTTGCCGATGCTGCAGCCGAGCAGCGCCTGAATGGCGTCCACGCCGCAGGCATCGTTTTCCGCGATGCACACGACCTGCTCGTCACCGGAAAAGCTCAGCTCCAGCAGCTCGGCGGCGTAGCACGCGGCCTTGTAACCGATCGTCAGCCCGCCGCAGGCGTGGCCGTGAAATTGTACGCAGGTCTCCCAGTTGGTCATGATCTTGTCTCCTTTTCTTCGTCGTCGATGAGCACGAGCTTTTGCCCCTGCACGTCCACGATGCTGCCCGTCACGCCGTAGACATCCCGCAGGGCGTCGGCATCAAAGATCTCCGCGCTGCCATAGCGGTACACTGCTCCTTCGCGCAGCAGCAGAAAGCGGTCACAGAACCGCAGCGCGAGGTTCAGGTCGTGGATGACGATCATTGCCGTGAGGCCCTGCTCGCAGCACAGGTCGCGCGTGATCTGCAGCACCTGATATTGATTGCGGATGTCGAGATTGCTGGTCGGTTCGTCCAGCAGCAGGAGCGTCGGCTCCTGCGCCAGCGCACGGGCGAGCATGACCTTCTGCCGCTCGCCGCCGGAGAGCCGGTTGAGGAACCGGCCGCGCATATCCTCCAGATTCAGATAGCGCATGGCCTCGTGCACGACATGGTGGTCGTGCTCCGTCACGCCCCAGGTCATGTAGGGACGCCGCCCGAGCATGACCATGTCGTGCACGGTCATCTGCGTGTCGGGCACGTGCTGTGCCACGAAGGCTACGCGCTTTGCAATCTCCCGGTGGGAGAGTGTGAGCAGATCCTCGCCGTCGATGCGGCAGTGCCCGCTGTCAGCCGTGAGGATGCGGTTCATGCACTTAAGCAGTGTGCTCTTACCGACGCCGTTGTTGCCGAGCACGGCCAGAAAGCGCCCGTCCTCCAGTTCGAAGCTCACGTCGCGGAGGATTGGCCGCCCGCCTTTGTAGTGATAGCAGAGATGGTCCACACAAATCATGTCCGGCCCCTCCCCTTGAACAGCAGGTACAAAAACAGCGGGCCGCCAAGAAACGCTGTCAGCGCGCCGATCGGCAGAATGACGGGCATGATGACCACGCGCGCGGCCAGATCGCTCAGCAGCAGCAGCGCTGCGCCGGCGAGTACGGAGCCGGGGATGAGATAGATATAGTTGTTGCCGACGACCATGCGCACGATGTGCGGCGCGACGAGGCCGATGAAGTTGATAAGGCCGACGTGCGACACGATCACCGAGCAGACGAGGCACGTGAGCACGACGTTCGTCAGCGTCAGCCGCCGGACGTGGATGCCGAGACTCATCGCCGTCTCCTCGCCGGAGAGCAGGGCATTATAGTCCCAGCGGTGCAGGTAACAGTAGCCGATCAGCACCAGCACGGCCAGCGCCATGCCGCGCAGAGACTGCCAGTCCGTACTACCGAGGTCGCCAAACGTCCAGAACACGAGCGACGAGAGCGCGACCTCGTCGGCAAAGTACTGCAGCAGCGTGGTTGCACCGGTCAGCATGGAGCTGATGGCGACGCCTGCGAGCACGATGCCCTCTGAAGAAATCTGCTTGAATTGGCTCAGCCCCAGAATGACGGCCGCGACGAACAGCGAGCCGAGAAATGAGCACAGCGGGATGGCCCAGCTGCCGGCCTGGCTCAGGCCGAGGCCGATGATGGCGACGGCTGCGCCGAACGTCGCGCCCTGCGATACGCCGAGCGTGGAGGCCGAGGCCAGCGGATTGCGCAGCACGGCCTGCAGAATGCATCCGGCCAGCCCCAGCCCCGCGCCGGCGACCATGGCGGTGCAGATGCGCGGCAGGCGGTTGTTGCGGATGACGAGATTGATCTTCGCGTCCGATGCCCGGCCGAAGATGCCCCGGATGAGCTCGGCGGCCGGTGTGTTGTAAGAGCCGGCGCGCAGCGACAAGAAGAACGCGAGCGCCAGAATCACAGCCAGCAGGATCAGAAAGCGGATGCTTCTGGCGCGGTTGCGGCTGTAGTCGGAATCGTGCGGCTTATGCGCCGAGTGTGATGGCACGGAATGCATACCCGGCCTCCTTCAGATCGGGATAGGGATTGGAGCCGAGCAGCTCCGTGAAGATCTCGCCGGCCTTGGCCTCGGGGTCAATATCGGAAAACTGCTCCGGATACAGCACGCAGGCGGCGTAATAGGCGTCCGCCAGCGCTGTCTCCAGATTGGAGGCCGAGGAGCGGAACGAGATCTGCGAGTAGACCTTGCCGCTGCGCACGACGGTGAGGCTCTTATAAAAAGCCGGGTTGGCCTGATAATCTTCGTTGATCAGGGGCATACCATTGAAGTCCAGGAAGATCACGTCCGGGTCCCAGGCGAGCACCTGCTCGGTGTCGATGTTGAACGCGCCGGTCTGCCCGGTCGTGTCGGCGAGGTTTTTGGCGTGGATGAGCGCAAACGGGCCGTAGCCTGCCTCCGTGCCCTCAAAGCCGTGCTGCCCCTTGAAGGACACGCCGCCGACATAGACGGACGGCTTCTGATCGTCTGCAATCTTGGCCGTGCGCGTGTCGAGGTCGGTCTGGATGCCCTTGAGGTACTTGGTCAGCTCCTGCGCGCGCGTTTCCAGCCCGTAGAGCTCGCCGAGCAGACGGATGGTCTCATAGGCCGCATCGTCGAGCGTGGTGTCGCTGCCGGGCACGACAAAGACCGGGATGCCGGTCTTGCCGGACAGCTCATCTGCGTCGCATGAGGCATAGGCGCTCATGACGATGACTTGCGGCGCGACATCGATGATCTGCTCCACATACGGCTCGCCGTTCGTGCCGGTGACGGGCAGGTCCTTGAATTTGTCGAAGTTCACATAGTTATACAGACGGCTCATGCCGGCCTTGGTCTCATAGTCCTCCACGCCGACCACGCGGTCGGCCGCGCCGACATAGCAGCTGTAGCGCAGCGCGCCGACACCGACGCACACGATGCGCTCCACCTGTTCGGGGATTTCCACGCTGCGGTTCTTGCCGTCCGTGATCGTGCGGGTGCCGGCGGTGTCACTGGTGTCCGTTTTCCCGCCGCAGGCCGTGCAGGCGAGCAGCATAAGGACTGCCAGCAGCAGGCAGATGATGTTGCGTTTTTTCATACATTCCATCCTCATTTTCTGTTGTTTGCCCCGTTTCCGGAGCGCTGCCACCAGTATACCGGACGGGCAGCAGCCGCGTAAGCACCCTGGGGGGATGAAAAGTTGCACAGTTTTCTTCACAATTTTTTGCTGACGGATGTTCCGGATTCGCCTGTTTATATACAAATATGCCGAGAATTGTTCATAAACAAAGAGAAAATTACGCATCGCTGCGGTATTTTACAATTTTACACGCATTTTACATAAGCGCTCTTTTCGTTTTTACATCCCCTGCGTATTCTGTGAAGCGTAGGGAACAAAAAACCAGAATCAAAATTGAAGTTCGAAAGGAGCACTTCATCTTGAAAAAGATCATCACTGTTTTGTGTGCCGTCGTCATGGCGCTTTCGCTGTTCGCTGGCTGCGGCCAGAAGGCGAATGACAACGGCACGACCACCGGCGGCACAGTCTCGACCGACGGTTCCACCTCGATGGAAAAAGTCATCGGCGCGCTGGGCGAATCCTTCATGGAGGCAAACTCGGGCACGACCTTCACCTATAACCCGACCGGCTCCGGCTCCGGCATCCAGGCCGTTTCCGAAGGCCGCTGCGACATCGGCCTGTCGAGCCGCGCGCTCAAGGACGACGAGAAGGCATCCGGCCTGAAGGAGACCACCCTCGCCCTCGACGGCATCGCCATCATCGTCAACCCCCAGAATCCGGTCAAGGATCTGAGCCTGGAGCAGATCGCCAAGATCTACACCGGTGAGATCACCAACTGGAAGGATGTCGGCGGCGAGGATGCCGAGATCGTGCGCATCGGCCGCGAGGCCGGCAGCGGCACGCGCGACGGCTTCGAGTCCATCACGGACACGAAGGACGCCTGCCAGTACCGCCAGGAGCTGACCTCCACGGGCGATGTCATCACCACCGTGTCCCAGAACCCGAACGCCATCGGCTATGCCTCTCTGGCTTCCATCAAGGACAGCGTCAAGGCCCTGACCGTCAACGGTGTGGCCCCGACGGAAGCCACCGTCAAGGACGGTACCTACCTCGTGCAGCGTCCGTTCGTCCTCGTGACGAAGGAAGGCGTTGCCCTGAGCGAGACTGCGCAGAAGTTCTTCGACTTCGCGACCTCTGCGGACGCCGCGTCCATCATCTCCGCGGCGGGCGCAGTCCCGGTGGCCTGAGCCACAGACAAGCGTACAGGCGGCTGAGCTTCAGCCGCCTTTCGCATATACAGAGGTGCTGGATATGAAAAAGAAATCTCAAGTTCTGGAGACGGTCGTGCATGGCGTGTTTTTGCTCCTTGGCCTCATCACCGTCGGGTGTGTGCTGCTCATCAGCGTGTACCTCATCGTCTCCGGTATCCCCGCCATCCGGCAGATCGGGCTCATCCCGTTCCTATTCGGCAAGACGTGGGCATCCACGGCGGCAGAGCCGTCGTACGGCATTCTGCCGTTCATTCTGACAAGTGTATACGGTACGGCCGGGGCTATCGTGCTCGGCGTGCCGCTGGGCTTTTTGACGGCCGTGTACCTGGCGAAGGTCGCCCCGCCACGGCTCAAGACCGTGCTCGAATCAGCCGTGAGCCTGCTGGCCGGCATCCCGTCGGTCGTCTACGGCCTTGTGGGTATGCTCGTGCTCGTGCCGGGCATCCGCAAGGTGTTCCACCTGGCGGACGGCGCGAGCCTGCTCGCCGCCATTATCGTGCTGGCAATCATGATCCTGCCGTCGATCATCAAGGTGTCCGTCACGGCGCTTGAGGCCGTGCCGCCTGAGTATGAGGACGCGTCGCTCGCGCTGGGCGCGACGCCCATCGAGACGTACTTCAAGGTTTCCGTCCCGGCGGCGAAGAGCGGCATCGCCGCCGCCGTCGTGCTCGGCGTCGGCCGCGCGATCGGCGAGGCCATGGCTGTCATGATGGTGTCCGGCAACGTGCCGAATATGCCGAGCCTGTTTCAGAGCGTGCGCTTTCTGACGACGGCCGTCGCGAGCGAAATGTCCTACTCCAGCGGCCTGCAGCGGCAGGCGCTGTTTTCCATCGCGCTGGTGCTGTTTTTGTTCATCATGCTCATCAACGCCACGCTCAATTTCTTCCTCAAGCGCAATAAGGAGGGGGACAAATGAAAAAGAAAGCCATTTCCGGCAGTCGCATGGCCTATATCCTCACCATGCGCATCCTCATGGGTGCGGCGGCCGTCATCACGGGAGCACTCGTGCTGTTTCTGATCGCCTACGTGCTCATCAAGGGCCTGCCGAACGTGTCGTGGACGCTGCTGTCCACCGCGCCGAGCTACCTGTCGGACCGCATCGGCATCCTGCCGGACATTCTCAATACGCTCTATATTGTGATCGCCACGCTGCTGATCGTCCTGCCGCTCGGCGTGGGCGCAGCCATCTACCTGACCGAGTACGCCACGAACCGCCGGCTCATCGGCGCCATCGAGTACGCGGCCGAGACGCTCTCGGGCATCCCGTCCATTATCTACGGCCTTGTAGGCATGCTGTTTTTCTGCCAGTTTCTGAATATGAAAACATCGCTGCTGGCCGGCGCGCTCACGCTCGTCATCATGAACCTGCCGACCATTATGCGCACCACGCAGGAGAGCTTAAAGACCGTGCCGCAGAGCTACCGCGAGGGTGCCTTTGGTCTCGGCGCGGGCAAGTGGCGCGTCATCCGCACCGTGGTGCTGCCCGGCTGCGTGGACGGCGTCATTACCGGCTGCATCCTGTCCGTCGGCCGTATCCTCGGCGAGTCGGCCGCGCTGCTGTTCACAGCGGGCTTTGCCCACGCGCTCAACGGCTTCTTTGAGGGGCTGAGCAGCGCGGGCGCCACGCTCACCGTCGCGCTTTACGTTTACGCCAAGGAGCAGGGCCAGTTCGATGTGGCCTTTGCCATCGCCGCCATTTTGATGATCCTTACACTGCTCATCAACGGCGCGGCCACGCTCGTTGAGCGATACTTCAGGAGGAAAAGAAGTCTATGAGTGACATTATGACAGTCGAGGGCCTGAACCTCTGGTACGGAGACCATCAGGCACTGCACGATATCAGCATGAACATCCCCGAAAAGAGCATTACCGCGCTCATCGGGCCGTCCGGCTGCGGCAAATCCACGTTTCTCAAAACGCTCAACCGCATGAACGACCTCATTCCGGGTGTGAAGATCACGGGCGATGTGCGCTACCGCGACCAGGATATTTTCGCCCCCGGCACGGACGTCAACGAGCTGCGGCGCGAGATCGGCATGGTCTTTCAGAAGCCGAACCCGTTTCCGATGAGCATCTACGACAACATTGCCTACGGCCCGCGCACGCACGGCGTCAAAAACCGCGCGAAGCTCGACGAGATCGTCGAAAAATCCCTGCGCGGCGCGGCCATCTGGGACGAGGTGAAAGATCGTTTGAAGAAAAATGCCCTCGGCCTCTCCGGCGGCCAGCAGCAGCGTCTGTGCATCGCCCGCGCGCTCGCGGTCGAGCCGGAGGTGCTGCTCATGGATGAGCCCACGAGCGCGCTCGACCCCATCTCCACGTCGAAGATCGAGGAGCTGGCCATGCAGCTCAAGGAGCAGTACACGATCGTCATCGTCACGCACAACATGCAGCAGGCGGTGCGTATCTCCGACCGCACGGCGTTTTTCCTGCTCGGCGAGCTCGTCGAGTGCGATGACACGCAGCAGCTGTTCTCGCAGCCGCAGGATAAGCGCACAGAGGATTACATCACAGGGAGGTTTGGCTGATGAGAAGCCGGTTTGATGAACAGCTCGCGCTCCTGAACAAGGAGATGATCGAGATGGGCGCACTGTGCGAGGAGGTCATCGCACTCGCGTCCAAGGCCCTCACGGAGGCAGATCCGGAGCTGGCAAAGAAGGTCGCGCCGCTCGATGCCGAGATCGACCAGAAAGAGCGCAACATCGAGTCGCTGTGCCTCAAGCTCCTGCTCCAGCAGCAGCCCGTCGCGCGCGATCTGCGCCAGATCTCGGCCGCGCTGAAGATGATCACGGACATGGAGCGCATCGGCGACCAGGCCGAGGACATTGCGGAGATCATCCAGTTTCTCGCCGGCCGTTCGGCGGAAAATGACGATCTGCTGCGCGAAATGGCCCGCTCGACCATCCATATGGTCACAGAAAGTGTTGACGCTTACGTTCAGCGTGATACAATGCTGGCAGAGACGGTCATTGCCGAGGACGATGTCGTGGACAACGCCTTCGACGAGGTCAAGCGCCGGCTGATCGACAAGATTGCCGCCCATCCCGAAGACGGGGAGTACGCGCTTGACCTGCTCATGATCGCCAAATACTTCGAGCGCATCGGCGACCACGCGACGAATATCGCCGAGTGGGTGATCTTCTCGGTCACCGGGGTGCACAAGGAGGGGTAAGCCATGATCTGGTGTGTGGAGGACGACGCCAGCATCCGCGACATTGAGGTCTATACGCTCTCGTCCACGGGGTTTGACGCCCGTGGCTTTGCCGACGGTGTCTCGTTCTGGGCGGCGCTTCAGACGGAGAAGCCCGATCTGGTCGTGCTCGACGTGATGCTGCCCGGCGTGGACGGCATCGAGCTGCTGCAGCGCATGAAGGCGTCGGCGGAGCTGCGCACCATCCCGGTCGTCATGGCTACGGCCAAGGGCGCGGAGTATGACAGGATCCGCGGCCTCGACCTCGGCGCGGACTACTACCTCGTCAAGCCGTTCGGCGTGATGGAGCTCGTGTCCTGCGTCAAGGCGGTGCTGCGCCGCTGCCAGCCGGAAAAGGCTGCGCATTTACTGCGCAGCGGTGGGCTCGTCGTCGATCTCAATGCACACACGGTCACGGTCGACGGCGCGCGCGTCGCGCTTACGTATAAAGAATTTGAACTTCTGCGCCTGTTTCTGTCCCATCCGGGCATGGCGTTCACGCGCGACCAGCTCTTTCAGGAGATCTGGGGCATGGACTACTGCGGCGAGACCCGCACGGTCGACATGCACATCCGGACGCTCCGGCAGAAGCTCGGTCCCTATGGACGGCGGATCGAAACGGTGCGCAATGTTGGCTACCGCATGGAGGCAACGACATGACCAAAAAGATTTTTCAATCGATCCTGCTCGTGGCCGGGTGTGTGCTGCTGGCGAGCCTGTTGATCATCATGGGCTTCCTGTACGACTATTTCGGCGGCGTGGAGGAAAACCAGCTGCGCGACGAGCTGAGCCTCGCCTCGGCAGCCGTCGAGGACGGCGGCACGGACTATCTGTCCCGGCTGACGGCCGACCGCTGCCGCCTGACGTGGATCGCGGCTGACGGCGGCGTTCTGTACGATACCAGGACCGACGCCGAAAGCCTTGAGAACCACGCCTCGCGCGCCGAGGTCAGCCAGGCGCTGACTACCGGCACCGGCGAGAGCACGCGCTATTCCTCGACGCTCATGGAAAAGACCATGTACTACGCCCAGCGGCTCGATGACGGTACGGTGCTGCGCATCTCCATCAGCCGCGCGACGGTCGGCATGATCGCCGTCGGCATGATCCAGCCGCTGCTGATCGTGCTCATCGTGGCGCTCATCCTCTCCGGCTTGCTGGCCAGGCGGCTGTCGCGGCGTATTGTCGACCCGCTCAACAGCCTCGATCTCGAGCATCCGCTCGACAACGACGCCTATGAAGAGCTCTCCCCGCTGCTCAAGCGCATCCACCGCCAGCACGTCGAGATCCAGACGCAGCTGCGCGAACTGCGCGAAAAGACCGACGAGTTCACGCAGATCACCGGCAGCATGCGCGAGGGCCTCATCCTGCTCGACGAGCACGGCAGCATCCTGAGCATCAACGCTGCGGCGCAGTTGCTCTTCGACGCGGACGCGCAGTGCATGGGCAAAGACTTTCTCACCATCGAGCGCAGCCACGAGATCAGCGCCGCCATTCAGGCCGCCGTCACGGACGGCCACAGCGAGGTGCGCGCCGAGCGCGCGGGCCGCGTGTATCAGTTCGACATCAGCCGCATCACGTCCGACGGGAAGCTGCTCGGTACGGTCATTCTGGCCTTCGACAACACGGAGCAGGAGTTTGCCGAGCGCAACCGCCGGGAGTTCACGGCGAATGTCTCGCACGAGCTCAAAACGCCGCTGCAGGGCATCATCGGCAGCGCCGAGCTGATCGAAAACGGCATGGTCAAGCCCGACGACCTGCCGCGCTTCGTCGGCCACATTCACGCCGAGGCCGCGCGCCTCGTCACGCTCATCGACGACATCATCCGCCTGTCCCAGCTCGACGAGGGTGACGCCATGCCGACGGAACCGGTCGATCTGCTCGCCGTGTCGCAGGAGGCGGCGGAGAACCTGCACGACGCCGCGGCCGCGCGCGATGTGACGGTCAGCGTCACGGGCCAGCCGTCCGTCATTCCCGGCGTCCGCCGCCTGCTCTACGAGGTCGTCTATAACCTCTGCGACAACGCCATCAAGTATAACCGCGGCGGTGGGCGCGTGGACGTGATGGTCGCCGCCGATGCCGGCGGCAGCAGCATCACCGTCGCCGACACCGGCATCGGCATCGCGCCGGAGCATCAGAGCCGCGTGTTCGAGCGCTTCTACCGCGTGGATAAGAGCCACTCCAAGGCGTCCGGCGGCACGGGCCTCGGATTGTCGATCGTCAAGCACGCCGTGCAGTATCACCACGGCCGCATCGAGCTCGAGAGCACGCCCGGCACGGGCACGACCATCCGCGTCGTGTTCCCGAATGCGTGACCCGGCAAGAAAAACAGAGCGGACTTCCGGATACGGAAGTCCGCTTTTTTCTGTCCCGCAGGGCTTGACACCCGAGCAGGGCGGTGCTATCATGCAGGTTAGGTTAAACATATCTAACCAGCTGGCTTTTCAAGGAGGTATCCCATGTATCAGATTACACTGAATATAGACGGCATGATGTGCGCCATGTGCGAGAGCCACGTCAACGACGCGGTGCGCAATGCGTTTTCGGTCAAGAAGGTCACATCTTCGCACAGCCGGGGTCAGACGGTCATCCTCTCCGAGACGGAGATCCCGGAGACAGACCTGCGGCCGGTCATTGCCAAGACGGGTTACGAGCTCACGGGCTACGCCTGTGCCCCGTATGAAAAAAAGGGCCTGTTCCACCGGCATTGAGCATATCCCAATGAGAACAGCTGCACGCGGCGGTCATTTGACCGCCGCGTGCAGCTTTCATTATTTCGGCTCGTAGCCGCGCTCCATGCAGTACACGCGCAGGATGGCCGCCTGCGTTTTCGCGTCCGGGATGCGCCCGGCCAGCACGTCGCGCGCCAGCTCTTCGAGCGGCACGGCCTGCAGGTTGAGAAATTCATCGTCGTCGAGCTGTTGCTCGCCGAAGGTCAGGCCGCGGGCGAGGTACATCCAGATGACCTCGTCCGAGTACGCGGCGGCGGGGTAGAATGGGCCGAGCGGGATGAGCTCACGCGCCGTGATGCCGGTCTCCTCGCGCAGCTCGCGTCGCGCGGCGGCCTCGGGCGCCTCGTCGCGGCTGTCGCGCTTGCCGGCGGGGATCTCCGTGATGACCTCATTCACCGGGTAGCGGAACTGCCGCTCAACGATCACGCGGCCGTCGTCGAGCAGCGGCACGATGCACACCGCGCCCACGTGGCGCGACAGCTCGCGCGGCGCGGTGCCGCCGTTGGGCAGGCGCACGGTGTCGCGGTAGAAGTCGAGAATGCAGCCGCTGTAAATTTTTTCGGATGTGAGTTTCGTTTCGGTCAGGTTGTCCATGGTGCGCCTCCTTACAGGCCGAGGATCTGCAGTGTGCGCGGGTCGGGCTGCCCGCCAAAAAACTGATCGAGCACGGCGGAAAACACCGGCTCGTCCGGCGCGGCGGCCGCGAAGAGCGTCATGCTCGAGCGCAGCTTCAGATCGTCCGGAAAGCCGAACACGGCAGATGGGTCGCTCTCCTCGAGCGCCAGCAGGGCGTTGCTGATCTCCAGCAGGTGCGCGCGCAGCGTCGGCTCGCGCAGGTAGGCCCGCGCCTCGTCGAGCCCGGAGATGGCGTAGTACTGCGACGTGCTGCTCATGCCCAGACCCGCGACCTGCGGGAAAATGTACCAGATCCAGTGGCTGCGCTTGCGGCCGCTGCGGATCTCGCGCAGGGCGGTGGTGTAGTCCCGGCTCTGCGCGGTGAGAAAGCGGTCAAGATCATACATAGCAAAACCTCCTCAGAAGCGGAAATAGATGAACGGATTGAACGTTGCGCTCACGGAAAAGACGATGCACACGGCCAGCAGCGCCAGACACACGACGTTGCGCACGATCTCGGCGCCATAGCTCTCGCCGAGGTGCACGCGCCGGCAGACGGGCGTGGCGAACACCAATGCCGGAATCATCCACAGCAGCGGCGGCACGATACTCACATCCGCCGCGAGCGACTGCGACAGCGCCACGTGCGTGAAGCGGAACATCCGCGCGAGCGCGGCGCGCATCTGCGCGAAGTCCGTGAGATCGAACATCACCCAGCCGATGCACACAATGATCATGCACAGCAGCCAGCGCAGCGCCTTCGGCAGGCGCTCGATATACTTGCCCAGCCAGAGCTTTTCCAGCAGCAGCAGCACGCCGTAGTACAGGCCCCAGAGCAGGAAGTTCCAGTCTGCACCGTGCCACAGGCCGGTCAGCCCCCAGACGACAAGAATGTTGCGCACCCATTTTCCCCGGGAAACGCGGTTGCCGCCGAGCGGAATATACACGTAGTCGCGAAACCAGGTGGACAGCGATATGTGCCATCGCCGCCAGAACTCCGTAACCGACAGAGAGACATACGGGTAGTTGAAGTTTTCGAGGAAGCGGAAGCCGAACATCCGGCCGAGGCCGATGGCCATGTCGCTGTAGCCGGAGAAGTCGAAATAGATCTGCAGCGTGTAGGCGATGGCGGCCAGCCAGTACATGAGCGAGCCGTAGTTTGCGGGGTCGCCGCTGTAGACGATGGCGGCCACTTGCGCGACCTGATTGGCCAGCAGCAGCTTTTTGGCCAGACCCACAACAAAGCGGCGAAAGCCCTGCGCGAGATCGTCCATGGTCACGCTGCGAGAGCGAATCTCCTGCTCGACGGTCTCATAGCGCACGATGGGGCCGGCGATGAGCTGCGGGAAGAAGCTGACGTACATCAGCAGGTAGAAAAAGTTGCGCTGCAGGGCGATCTTGCCGCGGTAGAGGTCGATGACGTACGAAAGAATTTGAAACGTGTAAAAGCTGATGCCGATCGGCAGCGCAATGCCGGGGTCCGACAGGCCGAGAAATGAGAACGTCCGGCACAGGAAGTTGAGATATTTGAACACGACGAGGTTGCCGAGAATGACAACGACCGATGCAATCAGTACGGCCTTTTTCGCGCGCGGACGCGCCTTGAAATGCACAATGGCAAAGCCGCTGCCGTAGGCGATGAGCGTTACGAGCACCATGAGCACGACCATCTTCGGCTCGCCCCAGGCATAGAAGATCAGCGATGCGATGAGCAGCAGGGCGTTCTGCACGGGCTTCGAACGGATGAGCACGCACAGCCCCGCCAGCGGCAGGAAGAAAAACAGAAATGTCTGGCTGCTGAATACCATCGCTCAGTCCTCCAACGTAAAGACATCCGATGTGTAAAACATCAAGCTGCCGATCCAGAGCACCTTGGTGATGTCGTGCTCGCGCAGATACTCCGCCATGCGGAAGGGCTTGCCCATATCCTGTTCATAGCTGCGCAGATCGACGCTGTAGACCCGGTCAAAGTGCGCGGCTATGAGCTTGAGGATGGCGTTATCGTACGATTCGCCGATCATCAGCAGATTCCCGCGCCCGGCCGTGCCGGTGTCGAGGATGATCTCGCCGTCGTCGTTGCCGTAGATGCCGCTGTAGCTGGCACCGGCGATCTGGCCGCTGAGCGCAGCGTCCTGCCGGCCGTAATCGTCCGCCGGTTCCCCGGCAATCGTTACGGACATGTTCGGGAAGGCAAAGCGGTAGAGATCCATCGGCTCAAAAAACTGCTCCTGCGCGCCGATGAGCAGCGCTTTTGAGCCAGAGAAGTGATTGTCTACACGCACCGTCTCCAGCGGCTCGAGCAGGTCGGTGCAGCCGAGCAGGGCGGCTGCCTCGCGGTAGCCGCGGTAGGAGCCGATGTTGTTCCAGTGGTGGTCGGTCCGGTAAAAATCTCGCTCATACGCCGTCAGATCGTCCACGGCGAATTTGCCCATCTGCGCCGCCGGCAGGTCCACCCGGCTGCTGAGGTATTCGAACGCGCCATTGTTCTCCCCGGTCGGGTAGTAGTTGTCCGTGTCCGTCTCGATCATGTAGATGTAAAACGACACATCCGGGTGCGCGGCGATGATGCGGTTGATGTTTTCGCTGCGCGCTTCCAGCGCTGCGTCCACCACGTCCGGGGCATAGTAGGGATAGGCCAGATATTTTCCGCCGTAGACATAGAAAGGATCGTACCACACCGGCGCGTCGGGATGTGCCTGCGACAGGCGCAGCATCGCATGGTACCGGATGTCGTTTTGCGCGTCGTTGTAGGCTTTTTTCATCGCCTGCGCCAGCGGGATCTGGTCACTGAGCGCAGCCTCCATCGCGTCCTGAAACGACCCGTCCAGCCAGCCGGACGCGGTCAGCGGCGCGGCGGTGTTGGCCGGGCGGTTTTCGTAGAGGTTCACGTCTTTCGGCCGCAGCAGCGTGTGCGCGAGACCGGCCAGCAGCGCCAGCGCGGCGCAGCAGAGCATGACCGCGTTGCACAGGTCTCGGATGCGTTTGTTTTTGTCGGCTCGTTTCACGTGCGGTTTCTCCCGGATCAGAAAAATTAAGATTTTAAAAGACTGTCTTTGATTATGCCCTCCGCGGCCCGGATTGTCAAGCGCGGCGGCCGCGCAGATTTGGTTTTACAACGCGCGACCGCTGCGTTACAATGGGACTGCTGAGAAAGGAGCGTTCCCATGACTATGACATTGGAGACCATTCGGGCGGCGCACGCGCGCATTGCCCCTTATATTGTCCAGACGCCGCTGCTGCGCCTGCCGGCGCTTGACGATGCCCTCGGCTGCGAGGTGTATGTCAAGGCCGAGTGCATGCAGCGCACGGGCGCATTCAAGCTGCGCGGTGCGATGAACAGGATCCTCGCCCTGACGGACGCCGAGCGTGCCCGCGGCTTTGTCGCGGCCTCGTCCGGCAACCACGGCCGCGCGGTGGCCTATGCCGCGCAGCGCTTCGGCACGCATGCCTGCATTGTCATGCCGCGCACGGCCCCGGCCGTCAAGCAGGCGGGCATCCGCGCACTGGGCGCGGAGCTCGTGCTGTGCGATGCGTCCGAGCGGTTCGACGTTGCGGCGCGCCTCTGCGCCGAGCGGGGCGCGGCGATGGTGCCGCCGTTCAATGACGAGCTGGTCATGGCGGGACAGGGGACTGTCGGGCTCGAGATTTTGGAGCAGTGCCCGGAGCTCGACGCGGTCGTCGTTCCGGTCAGCGGCGGCGGGCTCATCGGCGGCGTGTCCACGGCCGTCAAGGCACTCGCGCCGCGCGTGCGCGTGTTCGGCGCGGAGCCGGCCGTGCTCCCGCGCTATACGGAGAGCCTGCGCGCCGGGCATCCGGTGCAGGTGGAGCAAAAGCGCTCGGTCGCAGACGCGCTCGTCGCGCAGATGCCGGGAGATGTGTGCTTCCCATATGTGGCGGCGAACACCGACGGCTTTGCGCCCGTGGCGGATGATGATATCCTCCGCGGCATGAAGCTGCTGCTCCTGGATGGCAAGCTGCTGTGTGAGCCGTCGTCCGCCATCGGCATGGGCGCTGCGCTGTGCGGGCAGCTGCCGGTGCGCAGGACAGACAAGGTCTGCTTTGTCATCAGCGGCGGCAGCGTTGCGCTCGAGCAGCTGCATCGGCTTGAGGACGTCAGGCTCTGACAGACAGCAAATATCCGCCCCGACGCACCTTCCGTCAGAAGGGCGCGTCGAGGCGGATGCTGTCTCGGGCCGTTATTTGCTGCTTGCGAGCGCCTGATCGATGAGCTCGTTGAGCTTCTTTGCCTGATCGGGTGCGGTGATCGCGCCGACGATCGGCTGGCCGACGATGTTGCCGTTCTTGTCGACGACGTACGTGGTCGGGAACGAGTACAGACCGGCGGTGAACTTACCGGCCTCGCTGTCGGAGGCGAACCAGAGGTTGGAGTAGGTCACGCCCTTTTTCGCCAGAATGTCCTTCGCCTCGGCGATGGCGGTCTTGTCGCCGTCGAGCGTGAAGGAGTTGATGCCGACGACCGCGCCGCCCTTCGCGGCGAGGTCCTTGTTGAGCGCCTCAAGGTCGGCCAGCTCACCGACGCACGGGTTGCAGGTGGTGAACCAGAAGTTCACGACCGTGACGCTGTTGCCGGCAAAGAGCTTGCTGCTGTCGACGTCATTGCCGTTGAGGTCCTTACCCTGAAAGCTCGGGAATTTCATCAGGTCGCTGCCGGAGGCGGTCATGCCGGCCTCCTCCGCGCTCACGCTGTCACCTGTGCCGGGCGTCGTGCCGCAGCCCGGATACTTCTGCTCGAGGATGGTGAGCTTGCCCTCGATCTCCTTGATCTGTTCGGCGCCGGCCTTGAGCGTCTTGAGCTCATCGGACGAGAAGCCGTCCTTCGCGCTCTCGATCGTGGCGAGCAGGAAGTCGCCGTAGTTCGTGCCGTCCTCGATCATGGAGCTGTTTTTGTTGGCAGACAGAAACACCTTGTTCCAGAGGTCGGAGTTTGCGGCGAGAATGTCGTTTTCCTTCTGCATGAGCTGCTGATAGAGCTTGGCCGCTTCGTCGGCGCTGTTCGGCTCGGTCGCGATCAGGGCCGCGATGTCGGTGCTGCCGTCCGCTTTGTCCTTGCCTTTGCCCGACGAGCACGCCGCGAGGCTGAGCACCATTGCGAGCGCGAGCAGGAGCGTCACAAGTTTTGTGATTTTCTTCATCATGATTCCTCCGTTGTATTTTGTTGGTTGTCTTTTGCCTTCTGATCGCCGTTGGTAGATTTTCCGGTGAGGCCGAAGCCATAGCGGAAGCGGATGGCCTCCGTGGGGCAGGCGCGGATGCACTTGCCGCAGCGGATGCACTCCGTGTCGTTGGGAGATTTGGTGATGTCCACGTCCATCTGGCAGGTGCGCGCGCATTTGCCGCAGGAGACGCACTTGCCCATGTCGACCTGGATGCCGAGCAGGGAGACCTTGTTCATCAGCGCGTAAAACGCACCGAGCGGGCAGATCCACTTGCAGAACGGGCGGAAAAACAGCACGCTCAAAACGACGACCGCGATCAGAATGATCAGCTTGCGCGTAAACAGCGCGCCGAGCGCCGCGCGGATGCTCTCGTTTGCGGCTGCGAGCGGGATTGCACCCTCCAGCACACCCTGCGGGCAGATGTACTTGCAGAAATACGGGTCGCCCATGCCCACGTCGTTGACGATGAGCGCCGGCAGCAGCACCACGGCCAGCAGCAGGATGACGTATTTCAAATAGGTCAGCGGCTTGAGCTTTTTCGTCGACAGCTTTTTGCCTGGGATCTTATGCAGCAGCTCCTGCAGCCAGCCGAACGGGCACAAAAAGCCGCAGATGAACCGCCCAAGCAGCACGCCGAGCAGGATCAGAATGCCGGTGATATAATACGAAAAGCGGAATTTGGACGAGCCGACCACCGCCTGAAACGCCCCGATCGGGCACGCGCCCGATGCCGCCGGGCAGGAATAGCAGTTCAGGCCGGGCACGCAGACGGTCTTGCCCTTGCCCTGATAGATGCCGCCCTTGAAGAAGTTCGGCAGGTGGATGTTGGTCAGCAGCGTCGCCGCCGCCTGGATCCAGCCGCGAAACCGGCTCAAGAGCAGGGAAACAGACTGTTTTTTCTTATCCAATGCCGACACACTCCAAGCACAGCCGGATCGCCTTGCTGAGCACGGCGCCGGCCTCGCCGCGCAGCGCGCCGAAGCACACCATGGCGATGCCTGCAGCGATCAGCAGAACCTGCACAACGGCTTTCTTCGCACGAAACACCCGGATCACTCCCTTCTGTTTGCCCCATGATACCATGGCGCAGATAAAATCTTCGTTAAGAACGGAAACTTAACAGAGATTTTATGCCTTTGTGTTATCATATAACGAAGTCGGACATTCGTAAATACGCACGAGGAGAATGGTATGCATATTTTGATTGTGGAAGATGAACGGGCGCTCTGCGACACGATCGCGCGCAGTCTGCGGCGGCTTGCCTATAGCGTGGACTGCTGCTATGACGGACAGAGCGCCGCGGAGATGCTCGCCGTCGAGCGCTTTGATCTGGTCGTGCTGGATCTGAACCTCCCCGGCGAGGACGGTATGACGGTGCTCCGGACGCTGCGCGAGCGTGACCGCGACACCAAGGTGCTGATCCTGTCGGCGCGCTGCGAGGTCGCCGATAAGGTGGCGGGGCTCGATGCGGGCGCGAACGACTATCTCACCAAGCCCTTTCACCTCGATGAGCTCGCGGCGCGCATCCGCAGCCTGACGCTGCGCCGCTTTACGCAAACCGACGTGGTCCTGACCTGCGCCGAGCTGTCGTTTGACACCAAGGCGCGCAAGGCATCCGTGCGCGGCGAGGTACTGTCGCTCACGCGCAAGGAGACGGGCATCCTCGAATACCTGCTGCTGCATCAGGGGCGGCCGGTCAGTCAGGAGGAGCTGCTGGAGCACGTGTGGGACAGCGGGGCGGACGGCTTCGGCAACTCCATCCGCGTGCACATCTCCGCACTGCGGAAAAAGCTGCGCGCCGCCTTGGGCTATGACCCCATCCGCAACCGCATCGGCGAGGGCTATGTTATGGAGGAGCAGACATGAAGCGGTTATCTCTGCAGTGGCGCATCACGCTGATGACGGCGGCGCTGATCGGCGTGACGTGTGTGCTCATGAACTGCCTGATCGGCTATTCCGGCAAGCGGTACATGGACGCGATCGGCAGCGGCATCTCGGCTTACAGCGAGATCGAGTCCGGTGCGCCCGACGCCTTCGACCCGCAGAGCAAACAGCCGGATGACGAGCTGACGATCATCATCAGCGGCGCGCAGGCGGCCTTCGGCGTCACGAACTGGTACATCACGGCGGCGGTCACGCTCACCGGCGGCGTGCTCGCGTATTTTGTCAGCGGCCGCGCGCTGCGTCCGCTGCGCAGCTTTGCAGCGCAGGTGGAAAGTATTCAGCCGGGCAATCTGGCGCAGTGCAAGGTCAGCGAGGACGTGCTGCCGGAGTTTCAGCGCTTCAGCCGCTCGTTCAACGGCATGATCGACCGCCTGGACGCGGGCTTCACGGCGCAGCGGCAGTTTACGGGCAACGCTGCGCACGAGCTGCGCACGCCGCTTGCGCTGATGCAGGCGCAGCTTGAGCTGTTTTCCGCCGAGCACGCGGACGTCACGCCCGAAACGGCGGCGTTTTTGAGCCTGCTGCAGGAGCAGACGGAGCGTATGGCGCAGATGACGAAGATCCTGCTGGAGATGAGCGAACTGCGCACCGTGCCCTGTGACGACCGGGTCGAGCTCGCGCCCATGATCGAGGAGATCTTCACCGATCTCGCGCCGCTTGCAGAGAGCAAGTGCATCGCGCTGGAGGCCGACGGCGGCGCTGTGCTCACCGGCAGCGACCCGCTGCTGTACCGGCTGCTGTTCAACCTGACCGAAAACGCCATCCGTTACGGCCGGCCGGACGGGGCGGTGCGCATCGCGGTCAGCGAGGCGGACGGGAATGTACAGATCCGCGTCCGTGACCACGGTCCCGGCATCCCGGAGGCATACCGGGAGAGCGTTTTCCAGCCGTTTTTCCGCGTGGACAAGTCGCGCAGCCGGGCGCATGGCGGTGTCGGGCTCGGTCTGTCGCTCGTGTGGGAGATCGCCGCGCTGCACGGCGGCACGGTGCAGATCGAGCGCAGCGGCGCGGACGGAACGGTCATGCTCGTGACGCTGCCGCGCGATGGCAAAGAATCCTAAAACGCAGGCGGCAGCCGGATAGCTCCGGCTGCCGCCCGTTTTTGTTCGTGTCTTACCAGATGCCGAGCACGTGCTGCATCAGCAGGCTCATGCCCGCGATGCCGACCCAGCAGCAAAAGCCCATGATGAGCGGCTTGCCGCCGGTTTTGACGAGCTTGACGATGTTCGTGTTCAGGCCAACGGCGCACATGGCCATCACGATCAGGAACTTGCTGAGCGTCTTGAGCGGGGCGAACACGCTTGCCGACACGCCGGCGCTCACGCAGATGGTCGTGATCACGGACGCGAGCAGGAAGTAGAGGATGAACATCGGGAAGATCTTCTTGAAATCCACTTTCGTGCCGTCGGTCTTGGCGCGCTTCGTGCGCACGAAGGCGAGCACGAGCGTGATCGGAATGATGGCGAGCGTGCGCGTGAGCTTGACGGTCACGGCCTTGTCGAGCGTCTGGCTGCCGAGTCCGTAGAGCGAGTCCCATGTGGAGGCCGCAGCTGTGACGGACGACGTGTCGTTGATGGCCGTGCCGGCGAAGATGCCGAACGCCTCGCCGTTCGTGGTCGAGAAGCCAAGCAGCGCGCCGAGCGCGGGGAAGAAGATGGCCGCGAGCATGTTGAAGAAGAAAATGACGGAGATCGCCTGCGCGACTTCCTCATCGTCCGCGTCGATGACGGATGCGGTCGCCGCGACGGCCGAACCGCCGCAGATCGACGAGCCGACACCCACGAGCGTCGAGATCTTGCCGGGAATGTGCAGCAGCTTGTGCAGCAGCCACGCCACGACGAGCGACGTCGTGATCGTCACGAGGATGATCGGCAGCGACTGCTTGCCGGTCTGCCAGATGACGGACAGGTTCATGCCGAAGCCGAGCAGGATGACAGCGTACTGCAGTACCTTTTTCGACACGAAGGAGATGCCGGGCTGCGCCGCGCTCTTGTCGTGCCAGAGCAGAGTGATGATCATACCGGCGAGGATGCCAAACACCGGGCCGCCGACGATCGGGAACCGCTGCCCGAGCAGCCAGCAGGGCACGGCCATGACGAGACACACGAGGATGCCTTTCCAGTTTTTCTGAATGAAGTTCATAGTGGGGTGTGTTTTCCTTTCTTATGTTCTGCTGTCCGTGCGTACCAATGCCACGGCAGTTTCGATATGTTCCGTGTGCGGGAACATGTCCACCGGCTGGATGCGCGTGACGCGGTAGCCGTGCCGGGTGAGATAGCCCAGATCGCGCGCGAGCGTCTCCGGATTGCACGACACGTACACCACCCGCTCCGGCCCGACGGCCGTGACGGCGGCGAGAAAGCGCTCGTCGCTGCCGGCGCGCGGGGGATCGAGGATGATGACGTCGGCGTGTTCGCCGGCGCTGGCCATGCCTTGCAGGAAGCCGCTCGCGTCGGCGGTGTAGAAGCGGACGTTGTCCGCGCGGTTCGCCTTCGCGTTGCTGATCGCGTCGCGCACGGCGTCGCGGTTGTTTTCCACGCCGATCACGCGCGCGGCGTTCCGGCTCGCGAAGATGCCGATCGTGCCGGTGCCGCAGTAGGCGTCCACGACGGTTTCCTTGCCGGTCAGCCCGGCGTAGTCGAGCGCCGTGCGGTAGAGCACCTCCGTCTGCACGGGGTTGATCTGGTAAAACGCGCGCGGCGAGATGCGGAACGTGAAGTCCCCGAGCTGCTCATGAATATATCCCGGGCCATAGAGCACCTCGCTGTGGGGCCCGAGCACGAGGCTTGTCTGCCCAGCGTTGATGTTCTGCACGATGGTCGTGATGTCCGGGTGCCGCTGCAGCAGCGCGCGCACGAAGTTGCGCTTGCCGGGCAGCATGCCGTGCGCCGTCACGAGCACGACGAGGATCTCCCCGCTGCGCCAGCCGCGCCGCACGAGCACGTGCCGCAGCGTGCCGCGGCCGGTGTCCTCGTCATAGGGACGGATCTTGAAGCTCTTGAGCAGGCCGCGGATCGTGACGATGATCTGGTCTGCGACCGTGTCCTCGATCATGCAGTCACTGACCGGCACGATCCGGTGTGAGGCCGACTGGTACACGCCCGAGATGATCTGCCCCTGCCGATTGACGCCGAAGGCGGCCTGCACCTTGTTGCGGTAGTGGTAGGGATCTTTCATGCCGATGATCTCCTCCACGTGGCCGAAGCGGCCGAGCAGGCGGATGGCCGTCGCCTGTTTGAGATGCAGCTGCTCGTCATACGACAGGTTCTGCAGCTGACAGCCGCCGCATTTTTTTGCGAGCGGGCATGCGCGCGCTGGGATGTTTGCCATGGTCATGACCTCCGGTCTTGCGAACTCTTTTCTTTATCCTAGCACATCACTCGTCGCTTTTCCACACGGTTTTTGCGCGCGGCAGGTTCCACTCGAAGTGCGCCGCGGCGCAGCGGATCACAACGACGACGACCACACCGGTCAAAACGGCGCCCGGGCCCTGCCAGACCTGCCGCAGGAGCAGATAGAGAATGCCGCCCGCAATGGACGCGCTGGCGTAGATGTGCTTGCGCAGGATATAGGGCATATCCCCGGCGAGCACGTCGCGCAGCACGCCGCCGCCCGTGCCGGTCAGCAGGCCGACGAACACCAGCAGCAGCGGATCCGTGCACCCGGCGAGGGTGATGGCGGTGTTCATGCCCGTAATCGTGAAGATGCCGAGGCCGGCCGCGTCCATGATGAGCATGAGCGCGTCGAACACGCGCTTGCTGCGGCCGATGATGCGCCGCACGAACGGGAAAAACAGCACGACCGACACGCCGAGTGCGACGAGCAGATAGATCGGGTCCTGAAACGCGCGCGGCGGTGTCAGCCCCACGACGAGGTCGCGCAGGATGCCGCCGCCGACGGCCGTCGTGATGCCCAGCAGCCCCACGCCGAAGATATCCATATGCTTTTCGATGCCGAGCACCGCGCCGCTGACGGCGAACGCGACCGTTCCGGCCAGCTCGAGCAGAAAGAGAAAGGTTTCCATCGTCATGACCTCCGAAAAAAGAGTACACCCCTGCCATGGTGCAGGTGTGTACTCTGTCCTTTTACCTGAAAGATTGGCCGGGCGGCCTTGCTTCTTCGGTGCGGAATCGTCTCTCCAGAGCTCCGTCAGCCGCCGGTCCTTTTGCCTGAGAGTGTCACTCCTTCGGCGGCCGCAGCGCTCTCCCGGCAGCATCTTACGGCATATATCTGCCGACAGTATAGCAGATGCGGCGAAATTTGCAATGCCGAATTTTTTCGTGTACACTGTTTGCAGAAAATGACGGGAGGGATGCGCGTGAAACGGATGTTGTGGCTTTTGCTGTGTCTGGCCGCGCTGCTGCTGACAGCCTGCGGGCAAGAAACGGCGGCACCGGCCGAGACGACAGATCCCGCCGTCGCGGCGGCGCAGCTGTATCAGCCGCTTGTGCAGGCGGTCGGCGACGGCACGAGCGCGGGTGTCGACCTCACGGACGCGCAGATCGCGCAGGCGGTGGCGCAGCTCTCAGACGCCGGGCTTACGGCCGTGCACGTGGACGCGTCCGAACCGGTCACGCACCCGGAGGCCGTGACCGCCTTTTGGGATGCACGCACGGCGGGAGAGACGGCCGAGGTCGCACTTTACGAAGTCTGCCGCGATGGGGGACTGCTGTGCCATGCGCTGCGGTTCACGGGCGGTGCCGATACCGTCACGCGCACGCGCGTTATCTGGCGCGATGGGGCGTTTTCCGTCAGCTATGCCGATACATATGCCGTCACGTCCCTGACGCTGGACGGTGGACGGCTGACCTATATTTATGATATGCCCGACAACCCGCCGGGCACGGATCACGACGGGCACATCGATACGCAGGAGATATTTACGATCGGATAAACAGCGGCTGCGCGCCCCGTTCGGGGC